>ERZ780226.2667-NODE-2667-length-11957-cov-2.833389_pt1 | contig 11957 bp, 9 predicted proteins | sample MGYA00511165_ERZ780226 | MGnify/ENA primary metagenome ERZ780226 (study PRJEB29588, sample SAMEA2152373) | human gut metagenome | biome: human gut; feature: human-associated habitat; material: faeces | place: Denmark | collected 2008/2010 ...
CCGCGAACGGCTCGCGCCGTGCCATTTCAACCAGCCGATGGTCCGCCAGGCTCCGTGCGTGGTGACCGTCTGCGCCGATATTCACCGTTTCACGATGTGGTGCGAGCAGCGTGACGCCGACCCTGCCTACGACAATTTCGCGTGGTTCCTGAACGCTTCGACCGACGCCCTGCTGGCCGCGCAGAACCTCTGTGTCGAGGCCGAAATGCACGGGCTGGGCATCTGCTACCTCGGTACGACGATCTACACCGCGGGCGACATTTCGCAGATACTGGAACTTCCGAAGGGGGTCATTCCGCTCACCACCGTGGTCCTGGGTTATCCCGACGAGTCGCCCGAACTGACCGACCGCCTGCCGCTCGAAGCCGTGGTCCACTACGAGAAATACACCGATTACACGGCCGCCGAGATCGACGAACTGTGGGCCGAGCGCGAAGAGTCGGAGCTTACCAAACGTCTGCTGGCGGAAAACGGCCTCCCGAACCTGGCGCAGGTCTTCACCCAGCGGCGTTACGTGCGCAAGGACAACCTCGCTATCTCGGAGTCCTATTTCGCCCTTTTGAAAGAGAAGGGATTCTTCAACAACTGACGCCGTGCGGGAATCGTGTCGCATACTCGCCGCCGCGCTGCTGGGCCTGCTGTGCTCGGCGTGCAGCGTCACGCGCCACATTCCCGAAGGACAGTATTTTCTGCAAAAAGTAAAGATCGAGGACGACCGGTCCACGCCGCGCAAGGAACGTATCACGGCTTCCGACATGGAGAAGTACGTGCGCCAGACTCCCAACAAACGCTTCCTCGGGACGAATTTCTACGTCTGGCTCTACGAGCAGGCCGACCCTGCGAAGGACAACCGCTGGAACAACTGGAAGCGCAAGATCGGGCAGGCGCCCGTGACGCTGGACATGGGGCTGACCCAGAAGAGCGCCGAAAACCTGAAGGTCTACATGGACTCGAAGGGTTTTTTCTCCTCGCAGGCGACCTATGAGGTCGACACCGTTTCGCGCCGCAAGCGTGCGACGGTCACCTTCCGCACGCGCCAGGGCGAGCCTTACCGCATCGACTCCGTTTCCTACGAGTTCCAGGACAACTTCCTCGAACAGATCGTGCTGCCCGACACCGTCAATACGCTGCTGCATACGGGCGATATTTACGACGTGTCGGTCCTCGATGCCGAGCGGGAGCGCATCGCCGCCTACCTCAAGGAGCGGGGGTACTACAATTTCTCGGTCAACAACATCTCCTACGCCGCGCGGATGTTCGAGAAGGAGCGGCTGATCGACCTGCGGCTGATCGTCAAACAGTATCTCACGGGCTACGACGAACGCGGACTGCCCGTGATGGATAACAACATGGTCTACCGTATCGACCGGATCAACATTTTCCCCGATTACGACCCCACCGCCGCACGGACCGATACGACGCTGCTTTCGCGGCTCGATACGGTCTACTACCGCGGTCTGAACATCATCTACGAGAAACGGCCCAACCTGCGCCCTCCGGTGCTCCGTCAGGCCGTGCCGCTCTATCCCAACTACGTCTACAACTCGTCGCAGGTCAACCGCGCCTATTCCGACCTGATGGCGCTGGGGTATTTCAAGAGCGCGAAAATCGCCTTCGAGGAGCAGCCCCGGTCGGCCGACGTCACCGACATCGTCTCCTTCATCGGCGCTTCGGCCGATTCGACGCAGACGCTCTACACGCGCGAGGGCTACCTGACGTGCAACATTCTCTGCACGCCGACGCTCAAGCAGAGCGTCAAGGTCGATCTCGAAGGCAGCACCACGTCGAGTTTCTACGGCCTGAAGGCCACCGTCGGTTATCAGAACCGCAATATTTTCCGCGGCGCCGAGTCGTTCGACCTCTCCTTCACGGCGGGTTACGAATTTATGAAGGCTCCCGACGCCAGGCGCAAACGGGCCACCGAATTCGGCGTCACGACCGGACTGACCTTCCCGCGGTTCCTCGTGCCCTGGCGTACGGGCCGTTTCCGCACGGTGAACCAGCCGAAGACCAAGGTCGAACTGTCGATCAATTTTCAGGACCGCCCCTATTACGCCCGTACGCTTTCGAGCGCCGGCATCACCTACATGTGGACCAACAGCCGCTATTCGTCCTTCTCGCTGCGGCCGATCGACATCAACGTGGTCGACATGACTCGCCCGGTCGATCCCGAATTCCTGGGCAATACCTCCAACAAATACCTGATCAACAGTTTCAAGACCCAGTTCATCGGCGGCCTTTCGTTCGGCTACGGCTATAACAACCAGCGCAAGAACCTCGGCGGAAACGCCACGAACATCCGGTTCAACGCCGAGACCGCCGGCAACCTGATCGACGCCGTCGAGCACGCCTTCTTCTCGCCGGCCAAGGGAAAGGAGCAGTATACGATTTTCGGCATCGAGTATTCGCAGTATTTCCGCACCGATTTGAGCGTCAGCCGGAAAATCATGCTGGGGGGCGCTACGGCGCTGGTGGGACGGCTTTACGGCGGTGTGGCGATGGCTTACGGAAACTCTTCGTCCGTGCCTTTCGACCGTCAGTTCTATTGCGGCGGCAGCAACGGCATGCGCGGCTGGACACCCCGAACCCTCGGGCAGGGTTCGGTGGCCAATCCCCACAACGATTTTCCGGTCCAGACGGGCGACGTGAAGCTGGAAGCCAACCTCGAACTGCGCTTCCCGGTCTGGGGCATGATCCACGGCGCGACCTTCTTCGATCTGGGCAACATCTGGTATATCCGGCACTATTCGGGTGAGTCCGAAGATACGGTGTTCCGGTTCGACCGTTTCTACAAACAACTGGGATTCAACACGGGACTCGGCCTGCGTTTCGACATCAAGTTCGCCGTGCTGCGCCTCGACTGGGGTATTCAGCTGCACAACCCCAACAACCCCTCGGGCGAGCGGTGGATTCACAATTTCAAGTGGAAGAACACGGCGCTCAACTTCGGCGTGGGTTACCCGTTTTAACGTTCGGCTTTTACTTCTTCGCCTTGTACTGCGACGGCGACATGCCGGCATTGCGTTTGAAGTAACTGCCGAAGAACGACTGGTTGGGGAAATTCAGGTAATAGGCGATCTCCTGCACGCTCATGTTCGAATATTTGAGCAGCGTCTTGGCTTCGAGGATCACGTAGTTGTCGATCCATTCCGATACCGATTTGCCGCTGATGCGCTTGATGAGCGTGGTGAGGTATTTGGGCGTGATGCATAGCTGCCGGGCGTAGAATCCCACGCTGCGTTCGTGCTTGTAGTGTTCGCCGAGCAGCTCGGTGAATTGCCTGAAATACTCCTCCGCACGGTTGTGTATCGGGCTGTCGACCTCGGGATGCTCCGTGAGGTAGTGGGTCAGGATGTCCCCGACCTTGTAGATCGTCGCGGCGATCAGTCCGCCGATGATCTCGCTCGAAAAATCCGTCTCGGAGCCTTTCAGTTCCTGTTCGACCATCGAGATAAAACTCCGGAGCGACTGGCTCTCGGCGTGCGTGGGTTCCATGCAGGGGAGCGAGCCGAATTGCAGGAAAAGCGGCATCATGCGTTTGGTGTCGATGTTGATGCGCTTGAGAAAATCCGGGGCGATGACGATAAGATGGGCCTTGAAACGGTTGTTGGATTGTACTTGCAGGATGTGCTTGGGGCTGAAGATGAAGAGCGAATCCTTTTTGAGCCGGAATTCCTGAAGGTTTGACGTGAGTGAAGTCTCGCCTTCGGTTCCGACGCCGATAATGAGAGCGTTCAGGCGGCTCGGGAACCGGAATATCTCCATTTCCGATGCGCTGTTTGCGGCGATGCATTCGCCCATAATTCCCGGACGCTTTTCGCCTCCGGCCATTGTGATGAGTTCGTTCAGGGTAAAACTCGATATCGGCATTTCTGAATTCGTCTGGTTCATAGTTTCGCTTAAATTTCGACAAATATAATAATGATCAGTCGGGTATCATTCAAAATGTTCGATTCTTCAACCTTATGAACACTACCGCGCGCTTTTCGACCTGCGGGCCTCTGAAAACGAAAGCGCCGACCTCACGGGTCGGCGCTCGATGCTCTGTCGGCGGACCGATCCGCATGAAGATTTATTTGGCGGCAGGCGCTGCTGCGGGCGCGTCGGTGATGCCCAGTTCCTTTTTCACGGCAGGCGCGACGTCCGTCAGCGTAGCCTCGTCGAAGTAAGCCAGCGATCCCGTCGACGTGTCGAACACGACCAGAAATCCGCCTGCGGCCGCTACCTTGTCGATGGCGCTTTTCGCCTTGTCGATGATCGGGGCAAGCAGTTCGTTCTGTTTCTTCTGGTAATCCTGCTGTGCGCGTTCCTGGAACTCGCGGGTGCGGGTCTGCATATCGTTCAGTTCCTTCTCCTTCACCTCCTTGATGGCGTCGCTGAAGGTGTTGTAGTTTTTCTGGAAATCCTGCAACTTGGTGTTGAATTCGACGTTCATCGTCTCGATGTTGTCCGACAACTCCTTGGCGAAGGTGTCCATGTTCTCCTGCATCGTCTTGGTCTCGGGCATCGCCATGATGATTTCCTGGGTGTTGATGCGTCCGAATTTCTGGGCGAAGAGCGATGTGGCGCCCATCACCAGCACAACCGCAAGGGTCAGTTTGATTGCTTTTTTCATACAGTTTTATCAGTTAATGTTTTGATGTCGGTTATTTCTTGAGCGCGTCGATCACCTGCTGCGTCCGCTCTACGGAAGGATTGGTGTAGAGCAGCGTGGGGTTGTTCGCCGAGTCGAGCACCAGGTCGGCGCCCGCCTGCTTGGCGTAGGTCTCGATGGCGTCGAAGACCTGTTTCTGGATCGGGGAGATCACCTCGATACGTTTTTTCATCAGCGTGCCTTCCTGTCCGAACAGGCTTTCCTGATACTCCTGCGCCTCCTTCTCCTTGTTCAGAATGGCGTTTTCGCGGGTCTGGCGCGCAGCGGCCGAGAGCGAGGTTTTCTGGCTCACGTAATTGTTGTAAAGCGCCTCGACTTCGGCAAACTTGGCGTCCACCTGGTCCTGGTACTGCTTGGCGAGCTTATCCAGGTCGGAAATAGCCGTATTGTAGGCGTCGATTGATTTGAACACTTTCTCGCTGTTGACGATTATGTAGTTCTGCGCCGCGAGTGTCCCTGCCGTCAGAATGAATGCCGCAATTAAAATCAGCCGTTTCATAATCCTGTTGTTTTTAAGTTAATATTCAGCCGGTTTCCCGGATTGCTGCTATAAATATAACTCTTTTCTTTCAAATTTATTGCCACGCCCCGTTTTATTTGAACTCCCTTTGGCGAGGGGGATTCAGGGGATTTTGAATGCCGGTCCGCGGGTGCGGCCGTTCGGATCATGCTAAAATTGTTGTCCCAGAACGAAGTGGAACTGGCTGCCGCTCTTGGTCGAGGAGTTCGCCGGAGCGTCGAATCCGTAACCCCAGTCGATACCGAGCATACCCACCACGGGGAGGTAGAGACGGACGCCGAAACCGGCCGAACGCTTGATCTTGAAGGGCGAGAACTTCTTCCACGAGTCGAATGCGTTACCGCCTTCGAGGAATCCCAGCACGTAGATCTGCGACGAGGGTTTGAGGATGATCGGGTAGCGAAGTTCGGCGGTGTATTTGTTGTAGCCGCGCGAGTAGTTGCTGCCGGGGTCGAGCGCGCCGTCCTCGTAACCGCGCATCGCGATGATGTCGATACCGTATATATTGTATCCCGACATGCCGTCGCCGCCGACTTCGTAGCGTTCGAAAGGCGAAACCTTATACTTGTTGTAGCTGCCGAGGTATCCCATTTCGGCCTTGAGCATCAGCACGAGGTTCGAGTTTTTCAGGAACGACTGGAACCACTGCGCCTTGAACTGCCATTTGTGGAACTCCACCCAGCGGTAGCGCTCCTGGTTGGCCCGGTCCGCCTCTGCGGAGGTCGAGTTGGAACTGTTGGCGATCTGCTCCAGTTTTTTGTAGTCCTTGCCGTCCCAGAGCGAGTAGGGAAGCGTGGCCTGCACCGAGGCGCTGAACTCCGAACCTCGGCGCGGGTAGATCGGCTGGTCGACCGAATTGCGGCCGAACACCAGTTTGATCGATGCCAGGTTGGCCGCGCCGTTCGTCATCACGAACGACGACCAGTTTTTCAGCGCGTAGCGTTCGTAGCTGGCTTCGGCGTAGAACGTGAAATAGGGATCGGGCCAGTTCAGACGCTTGCCCAGACCGGCGGCGACGCCGTAGGTCCGGAAATACTGCGTACTGGTCTGCCATACGTAATAGGCGTTGTTCTGCTCCGAGAAGTGTGCCGAGAGGGTGAACGAGTTGGGTTTCTTGCCGCCCATCCAGGGGTCGGTGAAACTGAACGCGAAGGCCTTGTAATACGTACCGTTGGTCTGTGCCGAGAGCGAGAGCCGCTGGTTCTGGCCCATCGGGTAGGGGCGCCATGCACCTTTCTTGAAGGTGTTCTTGATCGAGAGGTTGTTCAGCGTGATGCCGACCGAACCCACGAAGGTTCCCGAACCCCAGCCGCCGGCGATGTTGAACTGGTCGGAAGCCTGCTCTTCAAGCGGCCAGTTGATGTTGACCAGCTCGTTCGAAACGGGCTTGATGTCGGGCATGATGGCCTCGGGGTTGAAGTGTCCCATCGAACCCAGCAGGCGGATGGTGCGCATCAGCAGCGCGCGGTTGTAGAGTTCGCCCGGACGGGTGTCCAGCTCGCGGCGGATCACCTCGTCGTCGACGCGCTGATTGCCCGTGATGCCGACTTCGTTGATGGTGAACTGCTTGCCTTCGAAGACCTTGACTTCGATGTCGATCGAGTCCGGGGCGATGATCGTCTCGGCGGGTTCGATCTGCGACATCAGGTAGCCTTCGTTCTGATAGAGCGACGACACGGATGTCGCTTCGGGATCGGTCTCCTTGCCGATGCCCAGCTGCTTGTGCATCGTCTTCTTATCGTAGATGTCGCCCTTCTTGACGCCGAACATCTGTTGCAGCCCTTCGGTTTCATAGACCGAGTTGCCCACCCACGAGACGTTGCGGATGTAGTATTTGTTGCCTTCCGACACTTCGAGGTCGATGCCCAGCCGTTTTTCGTTGATCGGGTAGATCGAGTCGCGTATGATGGTGGCATTGCGGTAGCCCCGCGAGTTGTAGAAGTCGATCAGCAACTCCTTGTCCGCCTCGTAGTCGTTCTCGTTGAGTTTGGTCCCCTTGAAGAAGTTGATCGACTTCTGGTGGGTCTTTTTGAACGTGCGGCGCAGGCGCTTGTCGTTGAACTGTTCGTTGCCGACGAAGTTGATCTTGCCGATCTTCACTTTCTCCTTGCGGTCGATCAGGAAGGTCACCGTCACGGCCTGTCCCGGGCGCAGCGTGTCGTTGTCGATACGCACGTCCACCTCCGTATTGCGGAATCCCTTTTCGGCCCAGTAGTTATGGATGAGCTTCTTGTTCTTGTCGATGACGTAGTCCGAGAGTTCGCTTCCGCGCTTGAGTTTGAGCTTTTCCAGCAGGTCCTTCTTCTTGCCCTTCGAAATGCCCTCGAACTCCCAGTTGTAGACGCGGGGACGCTCCTTGAGGAAGACCTCCAGGTCGAGGCTGTCGCCCTCGATCTCGGCGCCGATCTTCACGTCCGAGAAAAACCGCTGGCTCCAGAGCCGTGAAATGGCGTTGGAGATGAAGTTGCTCGGCAGGTAGACCGAGTCGCCTGCGATCAGTCCGGCAGACGACTTGAGGATCTCGGGGTTGAGGTATTGCACGCCGTGGACGTTGACGTCGCGGATGTAATAGAGCCTGGGTTCGCCCTCGCTTCGGAACATCGGGGCGTTTTCTGAAATCGCAGGCTTCGGAGCCGCCGTCGTGTCCTGCGGATTCTGCTCCTGGGCGAATATATTCGAGCAGCATAGCACGAGGGCAGCTGCTGCCGTGAATATCTTACCGGAATAATTCATCTATTAAATATAGTCTAAAGTCATCTATTTAACCAGTCCGAAGCGGCGATCGCGCCGTGCGTATTCCTCCATCGCACGGTCGAACTCCTCCTCCGTGAAGTCGGGCCACAGCACTTCGGGGAACCACAGTTCGGCGTAGGAGGCCTGCCACAGCAGGAAATTGCTCAACCGCTGTTCGCCGCTGGTGCGGACGATCAGGTCGGGGTTCGGGTAGTGGGCCGTGTAGAGCGCGGTGCTGATCGTCTCTTCGGAAATCTCCGACGGGGCGATCTGGCCGGCCTCCACGCGTTGCGCGATCTGCTGCACGGAGTGCGTTATTTCGCTCCGCGACGAATAGTTGAGCGCCAGGATCAGCGTCAGCGTCCGTCCTCCCGCGGTCTGCTCCTCGGCCATGGCCAGGTAGCTGCGGACCTTCTCCGAAAAACGGCTCCGGTCGCCGATCATGCGCACCTCGACGCCCTGGCGGATCAGTTCGGGCGTTTCGTTGACGACGCTTTTGCAGAAAAGCTCCATCAGGGAGTCCACTTCCTCCGCGGGCCGTCCCCAGTTTTCGGTCGAGAACGCATAGAGCGTCAGGTACTTCACGCCCCAGCGCGCCGCGGCGCGCAACGACGCCCGCACGGGTTCGACACCCGCTGCGTGACCTTCGTAACGCTCCTTGCCGCGCAACTCGGCCCAGCGGCCGTTGCCGTCCATGATGATGGCGACGTGTTGCGGTATGCGTTTCTGATCGCTCATATTAGGGCACAAATATAGGGAAAAATTCTGTTAACTTGTGGAAAAATGCGATAAATGATTAACTGCGGATGTCGATTCCCCACATCATCTTATTCCGTAACGTGTCGTAAAATGATATATTGTGCGGCACGGCCAAAAAAATCGTCTGTTCGGCCCGCTCCACGGTGAACGACGCGCCGTGCGAAACGGGGTAGGTCCGGTTGTCCAGCGTGACGAAGGCGTCCGCCCGCCGGGCGTCCACGTTGAGCGTGATGACGCCCGTGTCGGGGATCACCACCGGGCGCATCGTGAGGTTGTGGGGGGCCAGGGGCGAGATGACCAGGCACTGGCACGTCGGGGCCACGACGGGACCTCCGGCGCTGAGCGAATAGGCTGTCGATCCGGTGGGCGTCGAGACGATCACCCCGTCTCCGTGGTAGGTGGCCACCATCTGCCGGTCGACGTAGGTCTCCACCGAGATCATCCCTGCGCCGTGGCGCTGCACGGTGAATTCGTTGAGCGCCAGCTGCGATTCGGGCTGTCGGGCGAATTCGCCCGTGACGCGCAGCATCGAGCGCGGCTCGGTCGCGATGTTGCCTTCGGCTATCTCGCGGAAGATCAGGTTCAGCCCGTTGCTCGGGGCGCTGGTCAGAAACCCCAGGTGTCCGGCGTTGATGCCCATGACGGGAATCGGCGCGCCGCAGAGACGGTGCACCCCTTCGAGCAGCGTTCCGTCGCCTCCGTAGCAGACCATGACGGTTTCGGCAGGCTGTTTGCCGATGTAGCGGCCGTAGATCCTTTCGGGCGGGAGCGCCGTTCCCGTGGCCTGCTCCACCAGGGGGGCGAACTCCTCGTTGACGGCGTAATCGAAGCCGAAAGCTCCGATCGTTCCGATCAGCTGGCGGATCTCCTCGGGGGTGTGGGCGATCTGCGCGCGGGAAAAAAGTATGATTTTCATCGGCGGAGTTTCGAAAAAATAAGTAACTTTACCACGCCGGAACGATCCGGGGCCTTTTCGGCCCGGCAAGGCGCCGGGATGTGGCATATCTCCGGCAAATATACGGAAAGGAGAGCGATGCGCCAAATTTATTTGAGCTTGTCCGGATCGCGTTCCGCATTCCGTGAAACAGCGTAGAATTATGACAAAGTTAAGCGTTAACATCAATAAGATCGCCGTGGTGCGCAATTCGCGGGGCGGCAATCTGCCCGACGTGGTCCGCGCCGCGCTGGACATCGAGCGTTTCGGCGCCGAGGGCATCACGGTCCATCCGCGTCCCGATGCGCGGCATATCCGTTACAACGACGTGCGCGATCTCAAACGGGCGCTCACGACCGAGCTGAACATCGAGGGCAACCCCATCCCGGGTTTCATCGACCTGGTGCTGGAGGTGGTCCCTGCGCAGGTGACGCTGGTTCCCGACGCCCACGATGCCATCACCTCGAACGCCGGGTGGGACACTCTGGCCAACCGCGCGTTCCTGACCGACGTGACGGCGCGCTTCCACGCGAAGGGCATCCGGGTCTCGGTTTTCGTGGCCCCCGTGGCCGAGATGGTCGCCGGGGCGAAGGCCTGCGGCGCCGACCGGGTGGAACTCTACACCGAAGCCTATGCGCGCGAATATCCCGACGACCCGCAGCGGGCCGTCGCCCCCTATCTGGCCGCCGCCGAAGAGGCTCGTCGGCAGGGGTTGGGGCTGAACGCCGGCCACGACCTTTCGCTGGAGAACCTGCGCTGGTTCGCCGAACGCATTCCGTGGACCGACGAGGTGTCGATCGGCCATGCGCTGATCTGCGACGCCCTCTACTACGGGCTGGAAAACACCGTGCAGCTCTACCGGCGCGAACTTAAATTCTGACGACTATGAAACGCATCCTGATCCTTGCCGCCGCGCTGTTCACCGTGTGCACGGCCTTTGCGCAGAGCGAATACAACCTCCAGCGGCGCAGCCTTTTCGAGGTGCTCCCGGTCTATTCGAGCGACATCGTGTTCCTGGGCAACTCGATCACCGACGGCTGCGAGTGGGCCGAGCTGTTCAACAACCGCCACGTCAAGAACCGCGGCATCAGCGGCGACCGCTCGGGGTGGCTGCTCGACCGTCTCGACCCGATCGTCGGGGGGCATCCCAAGAAACTGTTTCTGATGATCGGCGTCAACGACCTGGCGGCCGGCGTTTCGCCCGACGAGATCGTGGCCAATGTGGCCCGGCTCATCGACCGTTTCCAGTCCGAGTCGCGCTGGACGAAGATCTACGTGCAGAGCATCCTGCCCGTCAATGGCGAGTCTTTCGCCAAGTTCAAGAACCACTACGAGCACGGCCGTCAGATCGTGCCGCTGAACAAGCGGCTCGAAGCGCTGTGCGACGAGAAGGAAGTCACCTACCTCGATGTCTGGGGGGCGCTGGCCGACCACGAGGGGCGGCTGGACAAGCGTTACACCAACGACGGCCTGCACCTGACGGGCGAGGGTTACGTGGTGTGGCGGGATGCGATCAAGCAACACGTGAAGTAGCCGCGTGCCGTTGTCGAATCCCATATTCCGGCGGATTTCGCGCCTTGCCGACGAGCAGGGCGTGCAGGCTTTCGTCGTCGGCGGCTATGTGCGCGATCACTACCTGCGACGGCCTTCGACCGACATCGACGTGGTGGTCGTGGGCAGCGGCATTGCGCTGGCCGAGGCGCTCGCGCGCGAACTGAAGGCGAAGGTCTCGGTCTTCAAGACTTTCGGCACGGCGATGGTCCGCGCCCGGAATGTCGAAGTCGAGTTCGTGGGCGCGCGCCGGGAGTCCTACACCCGCGATTCGCGCAAACCCGAGGTCGAACCCGGCACGCTGGCGGACGACCAGCGGCGGCGCGACTTCACGATCAACGCCATGGCGTGGTCGCTGAACGGGGCCACGTTCGGCGAGCTGGTCGATCCTTTCGACGGGATGTCGGACCTCGAAGAGTGCATCATCCGCACGCCGTGCGATCCCGACGTCACCTTTTCCGACGACCCTCTGCGCATGATGCGCGCCGTCAGGTTCGCCTCGCAGCTGGGCTTCACCATCGAGGAAGAGACCTTCGAGGCGATCCGCCGCAATGCCGAACGCATCCGCATCGTCTCGCGCGAACGCATCGTCACCGAACTCAACAAGATCGTCCTTTCGCCCGTCCCTTCGATGGGCTTCGAGTTGCTGGAACTCACCGGGCTGCTGGAGCGGATTTTTCCCGAGATGCACAACCTCAAGGGGGTGGAGAAGCGGGGCCGCCACGCCCATAAGGACAATTTCCTCCATACGCTCAAGGTCGTGGACAACGTGGCGCGCCGCAGCGGCGATTTGTGGCTGCGCTGGG
>ERZ780226.2671-NODE-2671-length-11947-cov-2.530188_pt1 | contig 11947 bp, 9 predicted proteins | sample MGYA00511165_ERZ780226 | MGnify/ENA primary metagenome ERZ780226 (study PRJEB29588, sample SAMEA2152373) | human gut metagenome | biome: human gut; feature: human-associated habitat; material: faeces | place: Denmark | collected 2008/2010 ...
CCGACGAGATGCTCGAGTACGTGAAGACCGCCGATGTGAGCGATGTCGACTACTTTGGCGTCGGGCCGCTGCATCCCACGCAGACCAAGCCCGACTGCGGGGTGGATTCCTCGGGGCACCTCATTGTCAAGACGCTCTCCGATATCGAGGAACTCTCGCGGGTGAGCCCCGTCCCGATCGTCGTCGGCGGCGGGGTCAAGGACGCAGACGTTCCCGCACTCGCGAGAACGGGAGCGGACGGCTTCTTCGTCGTGTCCGCGGTCTGCGGAGCCGACGACCCCCAGGCGGCAGCAAGCGAGCTCGTGCGTGCCTGGGAGTCTGCGGCTAATTAGCTCGCGTTTCGAGGCTTTCTCGGGCGAAACGCCTGCGAAATCCGTTGAAACGCGAGGTAATCGCTATTCCCAGCCCTTCCACACCTCGGGCTGGTAGCCTACGGTCGCCTTCTTGCCGTTTCGGACGATGGGCTGCGCGAGCACCTGCTGGTTCTCGAGCAGCTTGTCGAACTTCTGGCTCTCGCCCAGGTAGGCGAGCAAGGCGACCGTGTCCTGGTCTTTGGCCTTGGGGTCGACGAGCTTGTCGAGACCGCCGACTGCCCGGCGCACCGACTCGAGCTCGCCTTTGCTCATCTCCTTTTCCTTCAGGTTGATGAACTGGAAGGAGATACGGCGTTCCTTGAAGTAGCGCTGCGCCTTCTTGGTATCGAAGCTCTTGTTGGTTCCGAATATCTGGATATTCATGGGCGTCCCTTCGCTTTTTGTCGCGCCGCCGCTACGCGAGCCCCGTGGCCTCGTCGAGGCCGAGGACGATGTTCATGTTCTGGACGGCTGCGCCCGAGGCGCCCTTGCCCAGGTTGTCGAACAGCGCGACGACGGCAGTGCGCTCGTCGTTGCCGCAGACGGCGATGTGGAGCTCGTTGGTGCCCGCGAGCTCGTTGGCGTAGAGCGTCTGCGCAGTCGAGCCGAAGGGCAGCACGCTCACGAAGCGCTCGTCGGCGTAGTACTCGGCCAGGCGCTCGCAGATCTGCTGTGCCGTGGGGCGTCCTTCCAGCAGCTCGTTGTGGAGCATGATGCTCGTCGCCATGCCCTTGTAGTAATCGTCGATCACGGGCATGAAGACGGGGTCGCGGGTCAAGCCGCACACCGCGCGCATCTCGGGCAGGTGCTTGTGCGTAAGTCCGAGGCCGTAGATGCCCGGGGCAGAGAGCTCCTCCGGGCGTGCCGCGTCCTCGTAGGCTGCGATCATCTTCTTGCCGCCGCCGGAATAGCCAGTAAGCGAGTAGCACGTGAGCGGGTAGTCGGACGGCAGGATGCCCATGCGGACGAGCGGGGCGACCGTCGAGATGAAGCCCGTCGCGTGGCAGCCGGGGTTCGCGATGCGCTTGGATGCGGCGATAGCGGCTCTCTGCGCGTGGGAGAGCTCCGGGAAGCCGTAGGTCCAGCCAGGGTTGGTCCGATGGGCGGTCGATGCGTCGATGATGCATACGTCGGGGTTCTCGACGAGCTGCGTCGCCTCGACGGCGCCCTGGTCGGGCAGGCAGAGGAACACGATGTCGGCAGCGTTCAGGAACTTGCGCCGCTCCTCGACGTCGTGACGCTTGTCCTCGTCGATTCTGAGCAGCTCCAGGTCGTCGCGCGCGCCGATGCGCTCGTAGATCTGCAGCCCCGTCGTGCCGCTCTGTCCGTCGATATATACCCTGGGTGTGGCCATGTTGCTCCTCGTGCCCTTGTCGGTCATGTGTCGTAGCGTCGATTGTAGACCAAGGGCGCTTCGGGTTGCTGGCATAATGGTGACCGGAACAACACGTCGAGCGGCGTGCGAGAGGGCGAGACGAAAGGGGCGGATGTAGGTGAGATGGTCGGTTGACGGGCAGACGCCCGAGTTCCTCGCCGTGACGCGCGCGGTATCTTTGAGCGATGCGATCATCGGCCAAATCGTGCCGAGGCTGCAGCTTTTTGCAGGTGCGCGTGTGCTCGACGTCGGTTGCGGTTCGGGGGAGTACTGCATACGGCTCGGCTCGCAGACGCAGGACGTGAGCTACACCGGGCTCGAGTACGATTCGGGCTTCGTCGCGTTTGCCCAGCGCCGCGCAGCCGGCCAGGTCGGCTATCCCTTCGAGTGTCCGAATCCGGCGAACTCCTATGCCTTTTTGCAGGGGGACGGTCTCGACCTGCCGTTCGAGAACGGCAGCTTCGACGCCGTCGTCTCGCACACCTACCTCACGGCGCTGCCGGATTGGGCGGCGGCGCTCGCGGAGATGTGCCGCGTGTGCAAACCGGGCGGCGTGGTGTCCTCGGTCACCTCGCTTACGGACGACTTCTACGGGACCGGCACGTTCGACTTGTTCACGGGGCTTGTCTCGCCTGAAGATGCAGAGCTGCTCGGGCGTGTGGGCGCGCTCGAGGCGCGCGTGCAGCAGCCCATGGACCTCATGCCGGGCATCGCTCCGCGCAAGGTGCCCGTGGCCTTCGACTGGATGGGGCTCGAACAAGTGCGCTGTCTTCCCCTGGGCCAGTACTTCTGCCTGAGCGATGCCGATACGAGTGCTACCACATACGACCGGCACGTTGACCTGCTCGCCCAAACCAGAAGGGCGCAGCGCCAGCGCCTCATGGCGGAGCCTGAGACGCGTGCCTTGCTGAGCGAGCGGGATTGGGAATCGTATGGCGAGCTCATCGAGCGCAGGGTGCGGCAGCTCAAGGAGATGAAAGGCGCAAACCGCGAGTGGGACTGGTACGGCAACGCGTCGCTTCTGGTATGCGGCACGGTCCCGCGCGAAGGGTTGGGCGCACACTGCGAGCTCTTCAGGTCGGCGACGCGCCGCGGCCTGGCAGCGCGCGAGCGCTACCTGCAGGCGGGCGGCAGCGCGTCCGAGCGCTTCAGGCAGCTGGGGCCGGGACGCTGCGTCGAGCTGGAGCTGACCGGCCCGAAGATCCCCGCGCTCCGGGTGTTCGGGTTCGACCCGCCCGCCGCGCGGGAAGAGGCGTATGCCGCGGCGCTCGGCGAGCTGGCGCTAGAAGGCGGCAGCGTGGCTCCCGAGCAGGCGGGCGCTCCCCTGGCAGACGAGGTCGTCTTCTCCGATGAGCGGGTGTGGGAAACCGTGGCCGAGGCCGCCCAGCAGGGCATCGGGGCCTCGTTTGCGCATGTCGCGGGGAGCGCTGCGAGCGCATGTCCCGATGTCGTGTGCACGCTTCATACAGATGGGCGCGCAGTCGCGGCGCATGCGGCTTGCGCGGACATTCACCAGGCAATACGCCGCGCTTTTGCGCGTTCGCTCGGGGAGCTGTTGAAAACGAACGGCGCGTAGCCGCCGGTCTCAGGCAGCTACGCGCCGAAAGGCTCTCGTGTGTTTGCTCCTAGTCCATCGGGGTGAGCTCGCCGGCGATGGGCTTGGGGATCCAAGCTGCGAGTTCCTTGCCGCGCAACCCCTGGGACAGCAGGAACACGATCTTCGCGTAGGCGGCCTCGAGCGTCATGTCCACGGCGCCTACCGCACCGGCGCGCGCGATGGCGTCGCTCGCCTCGTAATGGCCGACCAAGACCACGGCCTGCTGGCACTGCGACGCGACGATGACGGGTACGTCTGCCGCGATGGCTTCCGAGATGGCCTCGGTGAGGCCTGGCTCGTCGGAGGGCACGTTGCCGACGCCGTACGCGCGCAGCAGCACCGCTTCGGGCAGCGGGGTCAGCATCGCCTTAACGCGTGTGGCGGTGATGCCGGGCACCATGTCGATGACGGCGATGTCGTGGCGCGTGTAGGGTGCGGGGTTCTCCCATCCGCAGCCCGTGCGGTCGATGGGAAACCATCGCCAGGGGGCGCCCGTGCGCGCCTCGGGCGCGGCGGCAGGCGAGCTGAACGCCTCGAATGCCCACGAGGAGTTCTTCGTCACGCGGTTCCCCAAGAACAGGTGGTGTCCGAAGAACAGCGTCACGCCGCGCGCCTGCCCGCTCACGGCGGCGTTGAGGGCGCCGGTCACGTTTGCGGTTGCATCCGATTCGATCAGCCCGAGCGGCAGCTGCGAGCCGGTGAGGATGACGGGCTTGCCGAACTCGGTCAGCGCATAGCTCAGCGCTGCGCCCGTGTAGCTCATCGTGTCGGTGCCGTGCAAGACCACGAAGGCGTCGGCATCGTCGCGGTTTGCCCACAGGTCGTCGATGATGGCCTGCCAGTTCTCGGGCGTGGCGTTGGATGAGTCGATAAGCGGGGAGAGCTCGGTGAACGTGACCTGCTCGCGCGTGACCTGCGTGCCCTCGAGCACATGGTCGAGCCAGCCGCGCATGTCAGCGCCGGGCGCCAGGCCGTGCGGCGTCTCGATCATGCCAATGGTTCCGCCGGTGTAGGTGACGTGGATTCGCATAGGGGCTCCTGTTCTACTCTTCGCGGCTCTCGATGTGGGCGTCGACGAGTTCTGCGTCTGCCAGCTCGCCTTCATGGTCAGTCGAGGTTTCCTGCTCGACGAGCGCCTCGTCGGTGTCCTCGTCCAAGATCTCGTCCATCAGGTTGCCCTCGATGCGGTTGCGCACGTAGAACCAGCCGGCGACCATGGCCACGACGACGATGGCGAACAGCGCCAGCGTCCAGCGGCCAGACGGGTCGGTCAGGTTGGAGAGCACCACGATCACGAAGAACGCGATGGCGAGGTAGTTGGTGAACGGCGCGCCGGGCATGCGGTAGTGCGGGCGCTCGGCCTGCCCGCGCTTCACCTTCTTCAAGAAGGCGAGGTGCGTGACGAGGATCATCGTCCACGTACCGGCGATGCCGATGCCCGCCAGGTTCATGATGATGTTGAACGCGTCTTCCGGAAGCACGGCGTTGAGCACGACGCCGAAGATGCCGAGCACCGAGGTGATGATGATGCCGCCGTAGGGCACGTGGTTCTTGTTCATACGCTGCGCGAACTTGGGGCCGGAGCCGGCGATCGCCATGGAGCGCAACGTGCGGCTTGTGGCGTAGAGGCCCGCGTTGAGCGAGCTCAGCGCGGCGGTGAGCACGACGATCTGGATGATCGTGTCGGCGTACGGCACGCCCAGCGAGGCGAAGAACGTGACGAACGGGGACTCGTTGGACGAGTAGGCCGTATAGGGGAGCACGAGGGCCATCAGGATGACGGAGCCCACGTAGAAGACGAAGATGCGGATGATCATCGAGTTGATTGCCTTGGGAAGGCGCTTGACGGCCTCGTCTTGGGCCTCGCCGGCTGCGACGCCGACCATCTCGGTGCCGCCGAAGGCGTAGACGACGCCGAGCGTCAGGGCGAACACGGGGGCGATGCCCATGGGCAGAAGCCCGCCGAAGTCTGCGATGTTGCCGATGCCGGCGTTGGTCACCATCGTCGTGCCGGCCGCGTCCGTGCTCTGCAGCGGGGTGCCCATGATGATGCAGCCGATGGCGACCACCATGAAGATGACGATGGTCGCGACCTTGATGAGCGCGAACCAGAACTCCGCCTCGCCGTACATCTTCACGCTCATCAGGTTCAGCACGAACACGAGCGCGAGCGCGATGAGCGCGATGAGCCACTGCGGCACGGGCATGAACACCGCCCAGTAGTGCATGTAGAGCGCGACGGCGGTGATGTCAGCCATGACCGTCGTCGACCAGTCGAGGAAGAAAAGCCAGCCGGTGATGTAGGCGCCCTTCTCGCCGAGGAACTCGCGCGCGTACGAGACGAACGCGCCGGAGGAGGGACGGCGCACGGAGAGCTCGCCGAGCGCGCGCACCATGAGAAACGCGAAGACGCCGCAGATGGCGTAGGCGAACATGAGCCCCGCGCCGCCCTGTGCGAGACGGCCGCCCGCGCCGAGGAACAGCCCCGTGCCGATAGATCCTCCGATGGCGATCATGCCGATGTGGCGGGGCTTGAGCTCCTTCGCGTACCCGGCGTCTCCCTTGTCCTGCTTGACTGACATCACAGCTCCTTGCATCCAGTATGTGATTTATGTGTGTAAACACACAAGGAGTCATCTTACTCGTCTTTGTCGCGGGGGGGAGCGCCTTTTGTCGCGCATGACGACCTATCTGACTGAGGGGGCTTTGCGTGCGCGGCATGGGCGCAAGCTGCCGTTAGGGAATGCGTTCCGTGCCGCATGACGCTATTATGAGCCCATGAGCAGGAAACCGCGATACACCAATTCCGATTCCGTTGAACTCGCCGTATGCGCGCGCGACGGGGCAAGCGACGAGCGCGCACGCGCCCTGGCGCAGCGCCTGCAGGCGCCGCTCGTGGGCTCGGACGAGCTTGCGGGAAAGCTCGTGGTATCCGTAGGGCAAGACGGTCTTGCGCTCGAGCACGAGGGCTTGCAGATGCGTGCCGACCTCGCCTCGATGGTCCCGCGTGTGCGGCACGACCGGCTGGGAAGGGAGCTTCTCGTAAAGGCGGCCAAGATCAAGGGCCATGACGGGCCGCTTCGTGCCGTGGACGCGACCGCCGGGCTGGGGCAAGACGCCCTGCTGCTCGCTGCCGCCGGGTTCGAGACGACGCTTTTCGAGCAGAACCCGGTCATCGCGGCATTGCTCGCCGACTCGCTCGAGCGTGCAGCGCGCATTCCCGAGCTTGAAGGGGCAATCGCGCGCATGCACTTCGTCGAAGGCGACAGCATCGCAGAGCTGCATCAGCTGGCGCAGCCCTGCGACGTCGTCTTGCTCGACCCGATGTTTCCGGAGCGGCGCAAAAGCGCGTCGGTCAAGAAGAAGTTCCAGCTCCTCCACCTCCTCGAGCTGCCGTGTGCCGATGAGGAGGAGCTGCTTTTTGCGGCCTTTGCGGCGCGTCCGCGCAAGGTCGTCGTCAAACGGCCCCCGAAGGGGCCGTATCTTGCGGGCGTGAAGCCGAGCTATTCGCTCGACAGCAAGGCCGTCCGCTACGACGTGCACGTCTTCGCCCGTAGCTAGCGGCCTTGCCCTGCCTGGTTGCGCCGGGTGCTATTCGCTGCGCAGCGCCTCGACCGGGTCGCGACGGCTCGCCATGCTCGAGGGGATCAGGCCGGCGATGAAGGTCAGCAGCACGCTGATGCCGATGAGCGCCAGGCCTGCGGTCCAGGGCAGGCTCATGACGTTGGGCACCTTCCAACCCGCGAGCACGAAGGCGTTGACGGGGAACGACGCCGCCACCACCACGGCGATCGCGAAGATGCCGGCGATGAGGCCCTCGATGATCGTCTCCGCATTGAAGACGTTCGCGATGTTGAGCTTGGAGGCACCCATCGCGCGCAGGATGCCGATCTCCTTCTTTCGCTCGAGCACCGAGATGTACGTGATGATCGCGATCATGATCGAGCTCACCACGAGCGAGATCGCCACGAAGGCGATGAGCACGAGGCTGATGGTGTTGACGATGCTCGTGACCGAGCTCATGAGCGTTCCGGCGATGTCGGAGTACTGGATGGTGGCCGAGTCGTTGCCGCTGTCCTGCATCTGCTTGTTGTAGTCGTCGATGATGCTGATGATGCTCTCTTTGGACGGGAAATCGATGGGATAGATGCTGATCGACTCGGGGTTGTCCAAGCTCGCGTAGCCGAGCTTCTTCAGGTCGGAGTCGTACGTGAGCTCGTCGGAGTTCATGTAGTTCATCATCAGGCTCGTGAGGTCGTCTTGCGTCACGTTGAGCTTGATGGCGTTGGCAAACGCTGCGGGGTCGAACTTGAAGCTGTTCTGCAGGCTGGAAAGCCCGGAGAGCTGCGATTGCATCTGGGTCGCCATCTCGGCGGCCGCCTGCTGCATGAGGTTGCCCATGGTCGTGCTCAGGTAGGGGGCGAACTTGTTGGTCAGGTAGTCCTCCATCACTGAGTTCACCGCGGAAGAGATCGTGGGGCCGAGCTCGGCGTTGAGCGCGGAGACGATCTGCTGCGCCTCAGCGGTCTGCATGAACTGCTGCATGCCGTCAGACGAGGCGGCGGCATCTGGATGGGCGATCGCCCACGCGCTGTAGGCGGCCATGAGCTGCTGCACACCGCTGTTGAGCTGCTTGGACTGCTCGTCGGTGAGCGTGACGTTCGCATTTTCGAGCGCGCTTTGCGCGTCGAACTTGGGCGCGTTTGCCATCATCTGGCGCATGGTGTCTTCGCTGAAGACGTTTTTCAAGGAGCTCGCGTCGAGCGTCGGGCTGGCACTGCTGTCCAGGTTGGAGAGGCCGGAAAGCGCGCTCGAGTCAAAGCCGATCGCCTTGGACATGGCCGCCTCATCGACGCTGAACATCGAGGACATGTCGAAGGAAGAGCCCTTCTCGTCTTGCAGTTCCTCGAAGGTCTTTCCCGTGAAGACGTCGACGTCGGGGTTTTCGAGCTGCTGCTTGACGATGTCGGTGCCTGCCGCCCTGTCGATGAGCTGGGTCGAAAGCGACGGCAGGTAGGCGACGCCCTCGCGCAGGGCGGGCGTGGTCGCGGTCTCGGAGGGTTTCACCACGCCGACGATCTTCAGGTCGATGGCCTTGTTGTCGATCTGGTCTTTCATGAACGCGTCGTCGTCCGACATGTCGGTCCAGGTGCCCGTCTTGCTGTTCTTCTGGTACAGGTAGCTCTGCGGCACGACCTTGAAGTGCATGTTGAGCGCGTAGTCGTACGTGAAGTCGCGGTTCACCTCGGGCACGGTGACGTCCTTGCCGTTCAAGACGTCCTGCGTCATTTGCTTCATGTCCTCGGGGTTGTAGTAGCCCAGGTTGTAGAGGGTGTAGTCGCTGATCTTGCCGTTCTTGTCCAGGACCAGTACCGCCTCGTCGTAGTTTTGCGGCCAGCGTCCCTCGACGACGTCCATCGTGTCCTGCAGGACATCTTCGTTGTTGAGCATCTCCTTGAACGAGCCCGAAGACATCGAGCTGCCGCCCATGGAGGACATCGAGGACGCCGAGGGGCTCATGAACATCGTGCTCATCGACGACGGGTTGAGGCGTTCGATGCCATTTGCATCCGTATCCGCCATGTAGACCTGCGGCGTGATGCCGTAGTCGTACTGGATCGTGTTCACGTACTTGTCGATGTCAGACTGCCCAGATTCGAGGTACTTCTTGAATGCGGTGAGGTCGTTGTTCTTCACCTGCGCGAACATGTCGCTCATGATCGTGGACTCGGGGATGGTCTGGCTGTCGCCGCCGTTGTCGTCAGCGTCCGTGCCGCCTTCGTCGGAGCTGTAGCCCATGGTCGCGGTCATGAGGCTACTGATGTCGAAGCTCGACTTGGTGATGGTGAGCGGGTAGCTGGTGAGTGCCTGCTCCTCGGTGCTCGCGATGTAGTTGTTCACGCCGTTGGAAAGCGCCAGGATGGCGGCGATGCCGATGATGCCGATCGAACCGGCAAATGCGGTGAGGAAGGTACGCCCCTTCTTCGTCATGAGGTTGTTGAACGAGAGGCCGAGCGCGGTCAGAAACGACATGCCGGCTTTCTTGCCCTTGGACTGTCCGGGCCTTTCGGAAGTCTCGGGGATGGGGTCGACGATCGGGTCGCTGTCGTCGGTGATGTGCCCGTCGGTGAGGCGCACGATGCGCGTCGCGTACTGTTCTGCCAGCTCGGGGTTGTGCGTGACCATGACGACGAGACGGTCCTTCGCGACATCCTTCAAGATTTCCATGATCTGCACGCCGGTCTTGGTGTCCAGGGCGCCCGTCGGCTCGTCTGCGAGCACGATGTCGGGGTTGTTGACGAGCGCACGGGCGATGGCGACGCGCTGCATCTGCCCGCCGGAAAGCTGCGAGGGCTTCTTGTGGATGTGGTCTTGCAGCCCGACTTCCTCGAGTGCCTTGGCGGCTCGTTCCTTTCGTTCGGCACGGCCCACGCCCGACAGCGTCAGCGCGAGCTCGACGTTGGAGAGAATCGTCTGGTGGGGGATGAGGTTGTAGCTTTGGAAGATGAAGCCGACGCGGTGGTTGCGGTAGGTATCCCAGTCCTTGGAGTTGTAGTCCTTCGTGGAAACGCCGTTGACGACGATCTCGCCCTCGTCGGCGTGGTCGAGGCCGCCGAGGATGTTGAGCATCGTGGTCTTGCCCGAGCCGGACGGGCCGAGTACGGCGACGAACTCGCTGTCGCGAAACGAGACCGAGACGTTGTCGAGCGCGGTTTGCGTGAAGCCGGCCGTGACATACTTCTTCGAGATGTTTTTGAGCTGGAGCATCGATAATCCCATCGGGTAGATACGCCATATGGCGAATGGAGAACATGCGGGTGGGCGTTTGTTACTAGCCATTCTATAGAACGCGCGAGACGCCTGCCGAAGGAAGAGCGTTTGTAACGGGTTCGTTGTCTTCGCGTATCCTCCCGGGGAAGAGGGCTAGACTGAAGAATGGAATTCGAAGACGGGGGACGTGAGCTTCATGGATGACGAAAAGCAAGGACAGGCCTTTGGGGAAGAGGTCAAGGAGGCCGCAGAGGGCGAGCGGGAGATGCAGATCGACACGGATCTTTCCGATCTGCGCCACGGCATCGAAACCGACGTCGAGCAAGAAGAGAACTACGAGGCGCGCAGAAAGCCGCTCACGGCAGAGGAGCTCATCAACGCCGTCAAGGAACAGGCTGCGAAATCCCCCGATGTCATCGCCGAACGCTCTGACGATCCCGAGCCGGAGCGCCATGCGTGGGTTGACGAGCAGGTTGCCGCGCAGGTGACCATGAAGATCGCGCTCGACGACCGCTTCGAGCACGTGGAAGACGATGGGCAGGAAGGGCGCGAGTGGTTCGCGCTCGTCCGGCAACCCGGATACTGCCTGCGCTACGACTGGTCCGACCTCTACGGCAACCAGCCGGGCACGTTGCAGCTCGTCAAGGCGAACGGGCCGACGGGCGAGGAGGTCCCGGTCGTTTCCTCATGCAGACTCGAAGGGGGTGACGGCTCGGAGCTTGGCGCATTGCTCGACCGCGCGTGCTCCGATGCCGCGCGGGACTGCAAGAGGGCGTGAGCTCCAGACTCGCTCACGATTGCACCTCACCCTTGCGGTGGGAATTCGCTACACTCTCAGCATGAATAGCTCAAGTTTCAGGGGAATCATCTTCATCGTCATCTCTGCGGTGGCGTTTTCCACGGCAGGCGTTCTCATAAAGCTCGTTCCGTGGAATCCCGTCGCGCTCAACGGCGCGCGCAGCCTGTTCGCCATCGTGCCGATGTACTGGTATCTCCGCCATACGGGCAGAAGACTGCACGTCAACAAGTCGATAGCCATCGGCGCGGCGGTGTATGCGGCCATGCTCGTGTCGTTCGTGGCGGCGAACAAGCGCACGACGGCTGCCAACGCGATCGTCCTGCAGTTCACGGAGCCCATCTGGGTGATTTTCCTCGGCGCGCTCATCTTCCGGAACAAGCCACGGGCATCCGCGCTCGTCACGGCGCTCGTCATGATCGGCGGCATCGCATTGTTCTTCCTGGACGGCATCGACACGACAGGAGCTTGGGGCAACGTGCTCGCCATTGTATCGGGCGTGACGTATGCGGGTGTGTTTCTCATCAAGAAGATGGACGGCAGCGATTACGAATGCTCGGCAATTCTGGGATTTCTCGTCTGCTTCGCGGTTGGACTGCCGCTCTACCCCTCGCAGCCTGCCCTCGAGCTTTCCGGGTGGGTGGCGGTCGTCGCGCTGGGCGTGGTGCAGCTGGGGCTCGGCGCGCTGTTCCTGTCGCTCGCGCTCGATCACATCAGCCCGGTGACCGCTTCGCTCACCTCGACGATCGAGCCGATCTTGAACCCGGTGTTCGTCGCGGTGTTCGTGGGCGAGACGATCGGGCCGCTCTCGCTCGTGGGCGCCGCCATCGTCGTCTGCGCCGCGACGGCCTACAACGTGTACGCCGCGAAGGTACGCCCTTCCTCCCGCACATGATTGCCGCATAACGCACAAGAACAGTGGCACTGCCACACATCCCGGGCGGCGCTACGCCTTGTTGCCCCGGATCACGATCCAGCCGACGACGCAGACGAGCAAGAGGAACTGATACAGGCAAAACGGGATGATTGAGACGCTCGAGATGCCGGCGAGGCTT
>ERZ780226.2672-NODE-2672-length-11945-cov-3.403280_pt1 | contig 11945 bp, 5 predicted proteins | sample MGYA00511165_ERZ780226 | MGnify/ENA primary metagenome ERZ780226 (study PRJEB29588, sample SAMEA2152373) | human gut metagenome | biome: human gut; feature: human-associated habitat; material: faeces | place: Denmark | collected 2008/2010 ...
GAGATATTCCCCAACCGCGTGCGTGGTGTCGCTATGGCAACCTGTACTTTCGCTTTGTGGGTCGGTAGTTTCACGCTTACCTACACATTTCCGTTGCTGAATACTGCATTGGGCAGTTACGGCACATTCTGGATTTATTCGGCTATCTGCGTCTTCGGCTTCCTTTTCTTCCTGCGTGCATTGCCTGAGACAAAAGGGAAATCGCTGGAGACATTGGAGAAAGATCTGATAAAATAAAAAGATATAATTAATAATATCATGGTAAAAGCATGGAGAGAAAAGGTTGTAATTCCTACTTATGAAGTAGGTAAACCGGAAAAGAATCCTATTTTCCTGGAGAAACGTGTCTACCAGGGCAGTAGTGGGGTAGTTTATCCTTATCCTGTCATCGAATCGATGTCCGATGAAAAAGTAGATAAGGAATACGAAGCTATCTTTATTGAAAACGAATACATCAAGGTGATGATTCTGCCCGAGTTAGGCGGTCGTGTACAAATGGCTTATGATAAGATCAGGGAACGTCATTTTATTTATTACAATCACGTGATTAAACCTGCATTGGTGGGGCTGGCAGGTCCGTGGATTTCGGGAGGTATTGAGTTTAACTGGCCTCAGCATCATCGTCCCAGTACTTATATGCCTGTGGATACGACGATTGAAGAAAATGCTGACGGCAGCGTCACTGTATGGGTGAACGAAATGGAACGGATGTTTCATCAGAAAGGGATGGCGGGCTTCACGCTTCGTCCGGGACATGCTTTTCTCGAAATAAAAGGGGTGCTCTACAACCGCACCGAAGTGCCGCAAACCTTCCTGTGGTGGGCCAATCCGGCTGTTGCCGTCAACGACTATTACCAGAGCGTCTTCCCGCCCGACATCAACGCCGTGTTCGACCATGGCAAGCGGGCCGTCAGCACTTTTCCCATCGCCACAGGCACCTATTACAAGATGGACTACTCGGCCGGCGTGGACATCTCGAACTACAAGAACATCAAGGTGCCTACCTCCTACATGGCCGTCAACTCACGCTTCGACTTCGAAGGCGGCTACGAAAACGACACCCAGGCCGGCATGCTCCACGTGGCCAGCCATCACGTATCGCCGGGCAAGAAGCAGTGGACGTGGGGCAACGGCGACTTCGGTCGTGCCTGGGACCGCAACCTCACCGACGAAGACGGTCCCTACATCGAACTCATGGCGGGCGTCTATACTGAAAACCAGCCCGACTTCAGCTGGCTGCAACCCTACGAAGAAAAGAGTTTCGTACAATACTTCCTGCCCTACCGTGAGCTGGGTATCGTCAAGAACGCCACCAAGGACCTCCTGCTAAACATCGACCCCGAAGGCGAGGGACGCGTACGCTTCAAGCTGTTCGCCACCTCGCGCCAGGCCATCCACATCACTCTGCGGAGCGACAGAGGGCGTATCTACTACGACCGCAACGTAACGGTATGCCCCGAAGAGGTGCTCAACGAAGTGGTAGATGTCCAAGGCGAAGCCTTCAACCGGCTGGCCCTCGACATTACTGCCGGAGGACGAGAACTGCTGAGTTGGCATGCCGAACCCGACGAAGTGAAGCCCATCCCCGACGCAGCCGAAGCAGCCCTGCTCCCTGCCGAAATCAAGACGACAGAGCAGCTCTACCTCACCGGCCTGCACCTGGAGCAATACCGACACGCCACCTACAACCCCGTGGACTATTACGAAGAAGCCCTGCGCCGCGACCCCATTGATGTACGAAACAACAACGCCCTGGGCCTGTGGTACATCCGCAAAGGCCGCTTCCAGAAGGCCGAGCAGTACCTGCTCACGGCCGTCAAGACCTTGCAGAAACGCAATCCCAACCCCTACGACGGCGAGCCCCTGTACAACCTGGGCCTTGCCTTGAAATATCAAGGACGTATCGACGAAGCCTACAACCGCTTCTATAAGTCGTGCTGGAATGCTGCCTGGCAGGATGCCGGTTATCTGGCCTGCGCACAAATCTCCACTTGGCAGAACCGTCTGGAGGATGCCCTCTACGAGATAGACCATTCGCTCATCCGCAACTGGCACAACCACAAGGCACGCGCCCTAAAAGCAACCCTCCTGCGCCGCAACGGCCAGTCTGAAGCTGCCCGGAAGCTCATCGAGGAATCATTGGCCATCGATGCCTTCAACTTCGGATGCCGTTACGAGCTGTATCTTCTCACACACGACGAACAGACCTTACAGACCCTCCAAGAAATGATGCGCGGCGAAGCCCACAACTACGACGAGATAGCCCTCGACTATTGTGCCGCCGGCTGTTGGGACGAGGCCATCTCCCTCTGGCAACTGGCCATCGGCCAGCAGGCCGTCAGCCCCATGACCTATTATTACATGGGCTGGTGCATGAAGCAGGGTGGCAAAGAGGGATATGCTGACGTCTTTGTACAAGCCTCGCAGGCCTGTCCCGACTATTGCTTCCCCAACCGTCTGGAAGCCATTCTGGCCCTACAATGCGCCATGGAAGTCAATCCGTCCGACGCCAAGGCCCCCTACTACCTGGGCAACCTGTACTACGACAAACGCCAATACGACCTGGCCGTCCAGGCCTGGGAAGCGTCCGTTCAAAAAGACGACACCTTCCCCATTGCCTGGCGCAACTTGGCCCTGGCCTACTTCAACAAGCAGCAGGACGAAGAGAAAGCCGTATCGTGCATGGAACGTGCCTTTCGCCTCGACCCCACCGATGCCCGTATCTTGATGGAACTCGACCAGCTGTATAAACGCCTGCACCGCCCGCACGGACAGCGCTTGGCCTTCTTGCAACAATATCCAGAACTGATAGCCCGCCGCGACGACCTTATCCTCGAAGAAGCCACCCTTCTGAACCTGACTGGCCATTACGAAGAGGCCAAGCAAATCGTGGATAACCACCACTTCCATCCTTGGGAAGGCGGTGAAGGCAAGGTTTCCGGCCAATACCAATTTGCCCGCATCGAACTGGCCAAGCAAGCTCTGGCCGACGGCAAAGCCTCCGAAGCCATACACCTGCTTGAAGAATGTCTGGTCTACCCGCACAATCTAGGCGAAGGGAAACTCTATGGCGCACAGGAAAACGACTTCTACTATTTCATGGGATGTGCCTACCAGTCCATGGGAAACCAGGAAAAAGCTGTCGAATGTTGGGAAAAAGCGACAAACGGACCAACCGAACCTGCTGCCGCCCTTTACTACAACGATGCCAAGCCCGACAAAATCTTCTACCAGGGCATGGCCTTGCTGAAGCTGGGACGTACTGACCAGGCCAAAGGCCGCTTCCACAAACTCGTATCCTATGGCGAGAAACATCTCTTCGACCAGGTACGGATGGACTATTTCGCCGTATCACTACCCGACCTCCTCATTTGGGACGACAGCCTCGATACGCGCAACATCGTCCACTGCAAATACATGATGGCTTTGGGACACTGGGGACTGGGCGAACGGGGGAAGGCCCTGCACCTGCTGGACGAAGCAGCCGCACTGGACAACAATCACCAAGGAATTTATAATACCCAAACAATGATTAAACTCGAATTATCATAATCTGTTAGTATTTAAAACACTTTCAACGCTGCTGCCCTCACCCAGGACAGCAGCGTTTTTTTACCCCGCCCACATGAGGCAGTCACCACTTCTTCATAATCCACCGAGAGTTTCACATACCGAACAGAAGGAACAGCAGGCAATCCGCCCCAATATATTATAAAAGGAATACAAAGGAGAATAGAATTCCATCCCAACAAGTCATCCAATCCCATAAAAAAAGTCTCAACCCGGCATTCGTACCGAGATTGAGACTCTTTTTTAAGTATTGTCAATCACTTTTCTTTTTGCACAATGACTGGAACTGCATGCCATGTCATATCCAGATCCAAAGGATAAATGGGACGATTAACCTGCTTGAACGGTAATGACCGCATGTCCAAATTACAAAAACCTGAAGTAAGCGCCATTAGGTGCACAGGAGCAATATCCCTTAATTCCGGATAAAGATATCCCAGTTTTACCACAACAATCTTATAATCCAACGGATCCAACCCTATATTCTCGAAATCGTGAAGTGTTGTGAAAGAGCGTCTGCTATTAATAATCACAATATCCACTCCCTCTGACTCGACCAACACAGCCCCTTGTGTACTAGCCAGAAGTGAATTAGGCACCATCGCTTTTACTTTCACTTCCACCGTTAAAGGACGTCCGAACACAGTATCTTTCTTTCCGCCCAGTTCCAAAGTAATCTTGCCATTAATTCCTGCTTCCAAACATTTATGATATGCTTCCTCATCAACCAAGCCAGCAAACAGTGCCTTGTCAACCTTTTTTTTGAGCAAAGCCTCAATAACTTGCGAATTATCCCCCGGAGCCCCCGCTGTTGTATTGTCACCAGAATCAGATATAAAGACTGTAGTCTGTGGCAATTGTTTTGCTCGTTCAATCATGGCTTCGGCCGATCCCGATTCTACATCTAAAGTCATCTGCCCACGTACATCCCAAATACGATTTGCCAACTGGAGAGCAGTTTCTTTAGCTTTATTCACAAACTCTGAATCTTCAGCAACAACAAAGACACGCATGGCAGAACGTGGCAAATCAGCCCATGCATAACCTACAAAGACAGAAGCATCCATTATACCCTTTTTCTGTTCTATATCCTCCAAAGACGCATAAATGGGACGCAACGGTTCGACCTCCGTAATGCTTTTCTCACCAGGAACCAAGACAGGTATCATGACATAGGCCATCTGAGGATGCAAGCCTTGACGAAGGACCTTCAACAAGTTTTTCACCGCACGTAATTTTGTTTCTTCATCATCACGATGGGGAGCTGTACGCAAACAAGTAACTAAATCAAGACCTTTTACAAATTCATCAGAAGGATTACCATGCAAATCAAAACTGGCACTAATCACTACGTCATCACCAACTAAAGCCCGTATCGATTTTATCAAATCAGATTGAGCGTCTGAATAACCATCTACATGCAAGGCACCGTGCATATCCAGATAAATCCCATCCAATGCACCAGCATTTTCAACGGCTTGCAATATTTCATACTTGAATTTCTCATAAGCTTCCTGAGTCACGATTCCGCCAGGCCAAGCATAAGCATGAAGGACTGGTATCAGTTCTACATCTTTTTCATTTAATAAATATTCACTCCACAGATGCCGTTCAGCCAAAACTTCCGGTCCACGACAAACCTTAAAATCTGACAAACCAGTCCTAAGGGTAGAAAATGTATTAGATTCATGTCTTATTCCACACGTCAGAATACGAAAGGCCTTGTTATCTTTACTTTGTGCACAAACAAACTGACCTAAAAAAAAAGACAATACAACCAGACAAATTATATTTTTCATTCGAGTAATTTTATATTAAACAAAACTCATAACACTATCATATTGCAAGAAGAAAGGAATAACCATACCGGCAATATTAGACAAAGGCAAAATTTCTTCAGGAAGTTCAAAACCTAAATCTTCCATAAAACGTCTTCTTAACAGGCAACGTTCATAGACTTCGGGATACTGCTCCATCAATTGCTGCTGCAGCAGTTCATCTGCAATGATAAAACCATCTTCCATCCTTGAAGAACCATAAACTGGAGATCGAGGAATAATATCGGATTGAATATACATCCCTGACTTTATCTTCTCCGTTGAATTCTTATAAATCGGAGAAGTAGTCCATTCATCCAGATGAATCAAATGTCCGGGGTTCAGATAAACTTTAAATTGATCGTATGGCAATAAATCAGCTATCAGTTGATGCAAATCTCCTCCAGCTGTACCAATTCTAAGATTCCGAAACCATTCACGCAACGCACGACAATAAGGAGCTACAAACTCTGGAACATATTCCTTGGCATGGTCTGGCAAATCATTGATTCCTGCAGCAATCCATCCAGCGCGACACACATTGCTTCCCCAGTGCGCAATACTAACAGAACAAGGTTGGCCCAAGCAAATCTTATCACCAGTTGGACTAGACAAGCCATAATGCTGATTGCCCGAACTCTTAATAGACATATGGCAGGACAAGGGGAACCCGGTATATCCGGCAGCCTGCATTGATTCATAGTCAGTCTTCCCTACCCTCAAATTCTTTAAGATACCCTTAACCGACTCTGAGCCAAGCACATTAGCATATTCAAAAAAAGCTATTTCACAAGGAGATACAAAAGAACGTAATCCATAGACGGAAGATATGAACAAATCTGTCGCATTTACCAGAACATCAGGATTGATCAATGAACGCAAAACATCCATTATATACGAAGGTATATCAGACGCATGTCGCGAATCATTGAGTTCATCGGAAGCAAAGTATTTCCATCCGACAACTCCTACTTTGGATGTATAAGAGAAGCCCTCATCTTGTAATATGATTTCCAATTTCCTACTTGTATCACGAGGTTGCCCCATCAATGAAAAAGTTTGATAGCGTTCATACCGCAACTTTCCTGCCTGAAACAGGGGAGAGACCCCTAAATGCCCCTCCCCTTCATTGCCAACCAAAATCAATGGAGTTGGCACATCCTTACTCACAATCAACAATGCTTCTTCAAATCTTGGATCAAAGTGAACCAGGTACATCAAATTTGCGAAATGTTCACGATCACCATATACAACCAGATGGCTTAAACCGTGATTTTCCATTTCTTTCCGACACCGTTGCAGCCTGGCCTCCAACTCCAAAGCTTTTGGAGGAACCGGAACCTTCGGAAAAGTATAACTGGGATACTGAATATTCCGTAGTATAACCTGTTTTTTCATCTAAAAAACGATTTATCAAACATTACTGTTATTTACTGACACTCCACCTAAATTCAGTGACCTGCAGATAAACTTCATCCTTCCGTAATACTATAGTCGGGAAGTTGGGATGATTGACTGCATCCGGAAAGCCTTGGGTTTCCAATGCTACTCCAGCTCCTGCCTGATAGGAGAATCCCCCCTTACCTATATCTAAACCATCAAAGCAATAACCTGTATAGACTTGCATGGAAGGTTGGTTAGTATAGATTTCCAATCGACGTCCTGTATTTTCTTCAGACAACGCGGCAGCTAATTGTAAATTACCATCGAAACCGTCTATAGAATAGGCTAAAGAAAATCCATTATTCTCTTTTATATGAAACAAATCGGCCTCCAACGCATCTCCTATCGGTTTCGCCTTTCTAAAATCCAGTAAAGTATTCTCTACAGGTAAAAGGTTACCCGTGGGTATAAGATTTTCGTCACACTCTATCAACTCTGATGATTTCAAGAATAGTTTGTGTCCCATAATATCATGTGAAACTCTGCTACCACATAAATTAAAGAACGCATGGTTGGTCAGGTTTATGATTGTATCTTGATCGGAAATAGCCTTACAAACCATCCTCAAAGTATCTGTTTCGGTTAAGGCATAACGTATCTCTACAGACAAATTTCCAGGATAGCCCTCTTCTCCCTCATGAAATTTATGCGTGAACGAAACGTATTGTTCACCATTCAAATCCAAACCGCAAAAAGATTCCCAAAATACGTTATGAAAAGCATGCAGGCCTCCATGTAAATGATTTGATCCATTTTCATTCTTGGTCAAATCATAGCTATGGCCGTTCAGGCTGAATGTTGCATTTCCAATTCGCCCACAGACCCTACCAACGATTGCACCATAATAATGTTCCGTTGCAGACTGATAGTCTTCAAGGTTATTAAATCCTAACAACACATCATCGAAATCGCCAGTACGGTCTGGCACAGTCATACTTATCCACCTAGCACCATAAGATGAGAATCGAGCAATCAAACCATGAGAATTATATAATGTAACAAAATCGGCATGTGTCATCTCATTTTGCATATTAAAATAACTTCATAAAAGACGATCAGCCGAGCGTAAACACCCAGCTGATCGGTCAGAGTATTACCATCCCGGATTTTGAGTTAAATTCGGATCAAGATCGATTTGAGACTGAGGAACAGGCCAGAACTCATGTTTATCGGCCTTAATATTACCTACAACTTGCGGATTCCACTCCGGAGTTCTAGTAGCATAAACGCCCCAGCGAACCAAGTCAAATTTACGATCTCCTTCAAAACAGAACTCCCAAGCACGTTCCAGCATCATATGATTACGAAATTCTTCCTGTGTCATATTCGAAAGAGGCTCCAGCCCTGCACGTTCGCGTACTTTATTCAGATAAGTGTAACACTTGGCATCGTTCAACTCATTCAAAACCTCAGCATACATCAATAAGACATCTGCATAACGAATAATGGAATGATCCAGACTTGTATATTGAGAATTATCGTTAGGGGTTTTCTCTCTGAATTTCTTGATATGGGGACGATAGAAGGAAATATGTTGCGGATTACCATTCTCGTCATGCGGAACCAAGGCATCGTATTCTTCCGGAATTTCCGCTGTAGATGACCAATATGTAAACTTAAAACGCTTGTCATGCTCTTTATCATAACTGTTATAGAAACGGTCTGTCGGAAGGCCATTACTCCAACCGCCACCATAAGTCAAGCCCAATCCTGCTGCATAATATAACTCCAATGGTGCAAATTCAGTATGGATACGACTACCCTGATCATAAGTACCACGTGTAAAATTGATAATCCATACACCTTCATTACCCGGACCTGTCTTATCATCAAATACTTGCGAATATTCCGGCAGCAATTCATATTGAGAGCCATAAGCTTTATTCTCAACAAAATCCTGAAGAATTGTTTTGGCGTCATTCAACTTATCAGTCTGATAAAGCGGATAACCAGCCATTGTCAAATAAACCTTAGCCAACATCGCAGCAGCTCCACCTTTAGTGATACGCCCATAGTCACTGGACGATTCCCATTTTGCTGGAAGTGCAGAAATAGCAAACTTCAAATCATTAATTATCGCCTCGTATACCTCTTCCGGTGTAGCACGTTCTACTGTTTTCAAGAAGTTAATATCAGAATTGGCTTCCAGTAAAAGAGGAACTCCGTTGAATACGCGAACAGCATCAAAAAACAAGAAAGCTCTTAATGCTTTAGTTTGACCTTCAACCAATAACTTGTCACTCTCTGAAATAGGTGCTTCTGGCAACACCGCCAAAAGGTTGTTCGCATCTTTCACATGATTATAAGTGTATTCCCAGAAATCTTCGGGAATCTCGGAAGACGCATTGAACGTTGACGGCAAGCGAGCAATCTCATTATGATGAGCCCAGGTTGATTTATCCGTAATTTCACAGATATCAGTACCCCATTCAAACCAGCACGGACCCGCCCAGTTACGCGAATAACGATCTTGCGGAGCACGATATACAGCATTAAGACCTGCATTAATATCCTCAGCTGTCTGATAGAAATTATCCGGAGCAAGAAACGACTTTGGATGTTCCTCCAAAAAATCTGCACACGAACAAAAAGACAATGATGCAAATAATACGATATTAAAAATATTCTTTTTCATAATTCTATTCTTTAAAATTGAGCTTGTAAACCAAATGTATATGTAGTAGTGATAGGATAAGAACTACTGCGAGTATCGTTCCATACATCTCCATCCTCAGGATCCATGCCCGTATATTTTGTGAAAGTGAAAGGATTGCTTACAGACAGATAGAATCTCAAACGTGACATACCAATCTTCGATACTTTCTGTTCTGGCAGTGTATATCCCAGAGTAATGTTTTTAACCTTCAAATAGCTGGCATCCTCCAGAAATTCACTGGTAGTGGTACTCAAACGATTGCTACCGGTAGCAGAGGCTCTCGGGTATTTATTGCTGGGATTCTCCGGTGTCCAACGATTCAACATTTCTATCCTATTGTTATCAGCTGATGAACCAGACAACAAAATATAATTGTTACCATTATAAACATCACGACCTTGGGAGAATGTCATAAAAATATTCAAATCAAAATTCTTGTAAGAAAAATCATTCGTTAAAGAACCATAGAAATTAGGATAATACGAACCACAAAATACGCGATCCTCGTCATCAATCACCCCATCCTTATTTTGATCAACATACTTCACATCACCTGGAACATTTCCGTATTTCCGCGCTTCTTCAGCTTCATCAGACTGCCAGATACCATCGGCTTGTATCATGTAGCGGTTGCCTATTCCCAAAGGTTTGCCAACCCAGTGTGTTGTACCGATGCGATCAGCACCGTCACCCAATGACGTAAGTTTATTTTTATTGGCCGCAATCATGAAAGATGTCTTCCAAACAAAGTCGCTGTTGAAATTAACAGAATTAACTTCCAACTCAAATCCTTGATTGCGCAAGTTGCCCAAGTTTGCATAGGTGTCAGGAAAACCCGCAACAGCCGGAATCTCAATATTGCGAATCAAATCTTTCGTATTCTTATAATAATAATCGAAGGTCAGACTCAAACGACGGTTCAGAACAGACAAATCAAAACCAAAATCAAACTGCTTGGTTGTTTCCCACTTCAAATCGGTAGACGGCATCGTTGATTCATAATATCCGGCTGCTTCATTACCGTTAAAGTTATAGGATGCTGTACTCAAACGGGCCATGGTCTGATAAGGAGACAATGCGTCAGCATTACCTGACAAGCCATAGCTGGCTCTCAGCTTCAAATCGGACAACCAGTTTACGTCTTTCAAAAAGTCTTCTTCAGACATTCTCCATGCTACAGCACCACTGGGGAAATAGCCATACTTGTTGTTTGCACCAAAACGAGATGAACCATCAATACGCATGTTTCCAGTAAATATATAACGGTCTTTCAATGTATAGACCACTCTACCAATGTAAGACAACATACTCCATTCCTCTAAACCAGAGGACGGTTTACGTGCCTCACCTGTCGCAGCACCCAAGTTATAGGATTCATATACATCACTTGCAAATCCGGAAGCTGATGCAGTCACTGTTTCCCAGCGATTCTTTTGGGCCGAAAAGCCAACTACAGCATCAATATTATGGATGTCATTGAATGTCTTGTTGTAGGACATAGTAGTTTCACTGATCCAGTTGTAATTCACAGTAGAAGTGATATAAGCATAACCTCCGCTGATACGTCCATTCATTTCATCCTGACCACTGATAGCACGCGGATTATAGAAGTTCTGTCTCCAACTATCTATTTCGCCAGACAGTTGGGATCTCAAAGTCAAACCATCGAGCAATTTAATGTCCAGAGCCAAAGAAGAAGTGATAAGAGGCTCCATGACGTTGTTGATAGGTAGTTCAGAGAAAGCTGCAGGATTGGCACGCGGAGTACCCAGTGCATTCTGTATCATGGCATAATATTCACCATCCTTATCTTTCACAGGCGACATGGGGTTACCAACCATGGCCGGGAATAGTACATTGGTGGCATTGGTACCTTTCTGTGATACCAAGCTGACGTTATTGAATGTTGACAAAGTCACTCTTTCGCCGAACTTCTGAGACACATTCAGACGCAGATTACCTCTTATAAAACCCGTATTGTTTACAATACCCTGCTCATCGAAGAATCCTGCACCGACATGCACCTTTGTCCTTTCCGTTCCTGAGCTAAAGGAAATTTGATAATTTTGAGTTAAGTGTGCCTGCCCCGTCACTTCATTCCACCAATTGGTGCTTTGACCGGCATCAAGCATCTCCTGCTCTGTAGCCAGAAAAGCATTGGCTGGCATCTCTATTCCATCCATTGCATAAGAATCTTTTCTCAATTGCGCAAACTGCTCTGCATTCATCACCTCAATAGGATTATTGAAATGATTGATACCCCAATACGCATTTACTTCCAAAACAGGCTTGCCGACTTTACCCGATTTTGTTGTAATCAACACAACACCATTGGCAGCACGGGCACCATAAATTGCCGTAGAAGAAGCATCCTTCAATACACTGATAGACTCAATATCATTGGGATTGATTGAATTCACACCACCACCAGACGCAATAGGAAAACCATCCACAATAAA
>ERZ780226.2675-NODE-2675-length-11934-cov-3.182086_pt1 | contig 11934 bp, 13 predicted proteins | sample MGYA00511165_ERZ780226 | MGnify/ENA primary metagenome ERZ780226 (study PRJEB29588, sample SAMEA2152373) | human gut metagenome | biome: human gut; feature: human-associated habitat; material: faeces | place: Denmark | collected 2008/2010 ...
CGGAGCCAAGCCGCAGCGACCTCTTTTCAAATTCAATTATGCCATATTCTCCTGGAAAAAGTCCAGCATATCGTTCAGCGCCTTCATCTCCTGCCAGCCAAAGAAGCCGTGATAGCCGCCGGGCACCACCTGAAGCGTGCAGTTCGGGAACAGCTCCGCAGCCTCATAGCTGTAGCTGATGGGGGCAATAAAGTCTGCGTCTCCATGGAGAATCATCACAGGACCGGAATAAGCCCGGCAGGCGCTCTGGTAATCCAGCGTCTTTGCCTCCTGGAGAAATTCTCGACCATAGGTATAACCGGCTGCCTCCAGCGTTTCCGGCGGGTCAAAGGGGTTAAAGAACGAACCCAGCAGGAAGCCATGGCGTGTTGCATCGGCAACGCCAAACCCGGGATACCACAGGCACATCGCCCGAATCTCACTTCCCCGCCCTTGGGCTGCCAGCACCGCATCCACTGCGCCCATGCTTTTTCCTACCATAAAAATGTTATCCGGATCCGTGAAGCTGAGCCCCTCTACGTAATCCAGCATGGCAATGGTATCCCGCACCTCAGAGGAAATGGTCATATCCTCCGACGCGCCGTCGCTGGTCCCGTTTCCGTCGAAGTCAAAGCGTACGCTGGCAATGCCGTTATCCGCCAAAGCCCATGCAATATCATCGCACCAGCTGCGATCCGTGTTGAGCCCATGGAGGAGAATTGCCACCGGAATCTGGTCGTCATGCTCCTTGGGCACCGTCAGGGTACCGCGCAGGGTATTGTCGCCGGACTGGCAGGTAACCTCCTGCTGCTCCCACTGAGGGGCGCTTGGGAGCTCACGCGGAGGCTTAAACTCCCGATAGGTCTCATTGTCTGCCGCAAGGGCTGACCCGCAAAAGGGTCCAGCCATGAATACCGCCGCCGCCATTACCATGGCAGCCAGCCGAATCAGTCTTTTTTTCTTCATAAAAATCCGCTCTCTCACTTTTACGGCAACACCACGCAAATGCGTCTGCCGGACTCTGCGGTATTGCCTTCTATTTTTACTATCCACAGTTTATCGTAGGAATATGGATTTTTTCATAGGATTCTCTGAATAATTTATAACATTCCTGTGAAGTTCTTATGGAGATATGAAATATTTTCTGTTTTCAGATTTGTCACACAATTCTCCGGAATCTATGCTATACTGTAGATAGAAAATGAAGAAAAGAAGGTCTGTGATGATGGCTGTTCGACTCAACGCCGATCCGGAAATGGTAAAAACCGTTCGCGAGGGGCTGAAGCGTACCGGGGGCTACTGTCCCTGCCGGCTCCAGCATACCGAGGAAAACCGCTGTATCTGTCAGGAATTCCGGCAGCAGATTGCCGATCCGGACTTTGAAGGCTACTGTCACTGCATGCTGTACTACAAAACAAAAGACTAAAAGGAGGCATTTTTATGTCTGTTATCACCATTACCAAAGAAAATTTCGATCAGCAGGTGCTGCAAAGCACCAAGCCTGTACTGCTGGATTTTTGGGCGTCCTGGTGCGGTCCCTGCCGCATGCTTTCCCCTGTGGTAGACGAAATTGCCCAGGAGAACGACACCATTGCCGTGGGCAAGGTCAATGTGGACGAGCAGCCTGAGCTGGCTTCTCAGTTCGGTGTCATGAGCATTCCCACGCTGATGGTATTTAAGGACGGGAAAGCCGTGAATACCTCCGTGGGTGTAGTCCCCAAGGCAAAGATTCTCGCTATGTTGTAATCGTGCAAACAAAAATCCGGCAGATCAGCTTTCACTGGTCTGCCGGATTTCACTATTTGGCTTGAAGTGGGAAGTACCGATTCTTGATTTTTTCCAGCCCTATGCTCAGCGGCCGCACCAGCACCAGGGCAATGACAAAATTCCCTGCGCAGTGCACCACATCCCACGGAATCCCGGAAATCCACCAGCTCAGACCAAATGCCCAACCACCGGTGATGAGATAGACCGGCGTACAAAGCAGTCCAAAGCTCAGCCCATAGGCGCCGGACAAAATTGCCCAGCCCCAGGGGGATTTCATCTGTCGGAATATACTCGCCAGGAAAAACAGCACCAACCAGACATAGAGATAGTTGAGATTCCAGAGCCCCAATCCCCAGAACAGGATCTCCAGCATCACATACACATAGATCGGGTACAGCGCCTTTTTTCCATAGACCACGGTATAAACAATCACCAGCATAGACACCGGCTCAATATTCGGCAGCGCTGCCAGCGCCATTTTTGCAGCAAACATCAATGCGCCCAGCAGCGCCAGAACGATCAGCTCTAACAGCCGACTGTGCTTCATCGAAGATTAGTAGCCGGTGGTCAGGGTCAGCTCATAGGTTTCGCCGTCGGCAACAGGCGTCTCGCTGGCGCCGGTCATCAGCATCTCGCCGCCCTTGGTAATGCACCACCACTGCTGCTCGCCGTCATCTGCGGTTTCGCCGTCTACGGTGGTGATAAACAGACCGTACTCGCTGTCAGAGCCGGATGCAATCTCGTTCTCCGTCAGCGCTTCCGCCAGATATTCGGCGTCGGTATGAATATCAAAGTCCTTCTCGCTGCCGTCTCCATGGACGACTACGATGGTCAGCTCTTTGGCTCCCTGGGTGGTCTCCGGGCGGGTTGCAAAGTAGACGCCCAGCAGCACGGCGATAACTACCACCAGCGCCACAACGCCCAGGATAATCTTTGTCTTTTTCTTCATTTGTGTTGTCCTCCTATTCATCGTAGGTTTCCTCCTGCCATACCTCTGGGGGGTATGGCTTTGAACGCCAGGCAGGTCTTTCGGCTCAGGTTCATGGAATATGCAGCCTTCCCAGTTTCCCAGTGACATCCATTTGCATATTCTCCCCAACACGGCAGCGGGACTGCGCGGGATTCTCACCCGACTTCACTATTCTCCCCCGCAGGGGCACCTTTTGTTCAGCTTGCGCATCACTGTCAATGGGTTTTCTGCGCGGCTTTCATTATAATATAGAACCCATCTGTGGGCAAGGGTGAAAACAAAAACATCCCTTCTGCACAGACGAGTTCTGCGCAAAAGGGATGTATTCCGGCATATTTCACGAGGACAGCGTTTAGTAGACCCCCAGTTTCCCAATGTAGCGGTCAATCATACGGAGCTTTTCGGCATTGGCGCCGCCCATCCGGCGGCTGAGTCCGGCAGACAGGATCTCCATGACCAGCTGAACCCCCACATAGGAGTTAAAGAACGTATTGGTGTCCACATCCACGGTAAATAGCACCTTGGCATACTGGGCAAGGGGCGCGCTGGGACGGTCTGTAAACACGATGATTCCCGCACCCGCATCCTCTGCCAGCTGCATTGCCTGGCGGTCCATCTCCGAATACCGGGGGAAGCTGAACAAAATCACGCAGTCCTCCTTGCCGATATCACACATATGGTCGATGACATTGACGGAGCTCTCCCAGGTGGGAATCACGTCGGTCACCTGATGCCGCAGCAGCAGGTTAAAATAGGACGCCACACCGGTATTGGCGCGGGACGCCACAATATACTTCCGCCGTGAGCCAAGCAGCAGGTCAATAGCAGCGTCAAAGGTTTCCTTGGGATTATTCTTCACCACCGAGGTGATGTTGGTTTCGGTGTTCATCAGGAATTCCTGAATGTAATTCTCATCGTTATGCGCCATGCTGGCCTGGAGCCGCTCATAGGGCACCGCCACCGCCGAGGAAATTCTGCCCAACCGCTCGGTATGGGACTTTCGCAGGCTTTTCTGAAAATCCATATAGCCGGAATAGCCCAACGCCCGGGCAAACCGGATCACGCTGGCCTCACTGACCTCCAGCTCCGTTGCAATTTCCGTGGACGTCATAAAGCAGGCGTCGGTTTCATGGTCCAGCACATATTCTCCAATGATTCGGCTGGTTTTGGTAAGCTTTGCGTGCTTCATCGCCTCTCTGAGCTGTTCCATCCCTGCATTTCCCTCCATTCAGCTTTTCTCCATTAAACCATATTCCGGGCAAAATTGCAATGCTTCTGCGTTTTCCCGGTGACATTTCCGTATTTGGAACTGTGCTCTTTTGCGCAATGGTGTTGCATTTCCTGAAAATCCGTTGCATCTTTTAGAGAACTGTTGTATAATGGCTTTGTTCCGAATCCGGAACATCTTTTAGGAAAGGATTGAAATGTGAATGGGAACTGGTAAGTTTATCACCGTATATCCCGGCGTATGGACTGAGCGTGAAAAGCCCTATGCCGAGGAGTATTATGCTAAAATCAAAGAGCTGGAGGATCGCGGTCCGATTGACGTTCAGGCGCTGATCTCCGGTAAGATTGAAAAGGGCACCCAGGGCTTCTCCAATGTGTTGGAAGTCAAGGAAGACATGATGCTCTACAACGCAAAGAAGTATGACCCCGACAACAAGCTCTACACCGACGATGAGTATGCCCGCTCTCTGGGCTTTGCCGGCAAAATCGCTATGCCTGCATTCAGCGCCCATGACGACAGCTTTCTCACCGCCTTTAACGGCAAAGCCCGCGATTTCCTGGCTGTCACCGGTCTGCACCATGAGATCGACCAGCTGGCTCCTGTCTATGCAGGCGACACCCTGTATCTCGTAAAGGATAAGCTGGAGCTCATTGACCTGACCCCCAAGGAGGGCAGCATTTACCGGAACCTGGTGCTCAAGTGCACCGGCTCTGTTTACAACCAGAAGGGTGAGAAGGTTCTTGGCGTGATGTTCTCCGCTCGTGAGAATCTCAAGAGCTATGAGGACCCCGCTGATATGACCCCCGGCACCCGCGCCTGGGAGAGCCCCGACTGGTGGACCCGTCCCATTCACTGCTACACCGACGAGGATTGGCAGCAGATTTTCGACACCTGGGCAAAGGAAGACTACCGCGGCGACAAGCCCCTGTACTGGGAGGACGTCAACATCGGCGATATGCCCAACGTCACCATCGATGGTCCCATCCACGCCTCCTGCAACCCCACGCCCCCCTATGGCATGGCAGTGGGCGGCAGCCGCACCATGAAGGAGCTGGCGGATCCCGCGGTTCGCGCAAAGATGACCCGAGATTCCAAATACGGCGTCTATGTGCCCGCAGATATGAAGGAGTGGGATCCTGAGGTTCCCCCCTATGACGATCCTCGTGCAAAGATGGGTCCCCCGCCGGATATGCCCAAGGAGGAAAAGCGCTCCATCTTCATCAACTTCCTGGGCCGTGATTTCGCCATCCATCATATCAACAACTGGATGGGCACCCACGGCTGGATTCAGAACATCCGCTGGGGCATTATGACCAACCCCACCGAGCAGGGCTTCTGCTTCCCCAAGAACACCGCTGTCTGCGAGATGATCGAGAAGATCCCCGCCATGGCTGGCAAGAAGTGCAACACCCACGGACTCCAGTACGACGTCATGAAGATCCATTCCCAGGTCTATGACAAGTACGAAAAGGACGGCAAGCACTATGTAGAGCTGGGCTTCTGGATCACCACCATCAACGATGATGAGATCTATGAAGAGGGCGGCGCTACCATCGTGCTTCCCAGCAAAAATGATTGATTGATCCTTAAGAAGGCTGCGCTGTGAGACTTTTTCTCGCAGCGCAGCCTTTTCTTTCATTGCTTTTTTCTTCCGGTTCTGGTATGATATAATTCGCAATCTAATTATTTAAGGATGAATGAATGATGTCAACCCAGAAGAGCTTTATCAACGATTTAACAGAAGGCTCCGTTGCCCGGAAGCTGCTGTATTTCGCGTTTCCCTTTATGCTGTCCAACCTGCTGCAAACGGTCTACAATCTGGTAGACATGTCTGTGGTGGGGCATTTTATGGGCTCCGCCGGACTCTCTGCCGTTTCCACCGGCGGGCGATTGGTAGAGCTTTTAACCTTTGTCTGCACCGGCTTCTGTACCGGTGGTCAGATTCTCCTGTCCCAGCAGGTAGGCGCCAAAAAGCATCAGGAGATGCAGAAAACCATCGGCACCCTGTTCTCCTTTACCATGCTTTCCGCAGTTGTGCTGGGAATTCTGTCCATTGTCCTCCATAATAATTTGCTTCGGCTGCTGAATACGCCGGAAAGCGCTTTTAATGAAGCCGCCAAATACATGGTCATCTGCAACAGCGGCTGTATTTTTATCTTCGGCTACAATGCCCTGTGTTCCATTCTCCGAGGCATGGGAGATTCCAAGCGTCCTCTACTATTTGTTGCCATTGCCTCAGTGATCAATCTGGTTCTGGATTTAGTCTTTGTGGCAGGCTTTGACATGGGCGCAGCGGGCGCCGCCATTGCCACGGTGATTTCTCAGGCTATTTCGTTCCTGTCTGCCCTGATTTATCTGATGATCAAGCGGGAGTCCTTCGGCTTTACCTTCTCCCGTTCCACGCTGAAAATTCATGGTCCCACATTAAAAGTTCTTACAAAGCTGGGTGTTCCGCTGGCATTCCAGATGGCTGCCATCTCCATCTCCATGCTGTTCGTCAATTCCTTCATCAACGCCTATGGCGAAGCGGCCTCGGCAGTTTACGGTGCAGGACTGAAGCTCCAGAACATTCCCTCTATCATCACCAATGGCATGTCCACCGCCAACTCCTCCATGGTAGGGCAAAACATGGCAGCTGGCAGACCGGATCGGGTGCGCAAATCTGTCCGCACCTGCTTTGTCCTCAACGGCACGGTCTACGGCGTGTTTATTCTGGGCTGTCTGCTGTTCCCCCGGCAGATTTTCACCATTTTCACCACCGACAAAGCTGTGCTGGCACTGGCGCCCACCTATCTTCGGATTTCCTGCATTGGGTTTGCCGCTTCCATTTTCAATTCCAGCTTTAACTCCGTCATCAACGGCATCGGCTTTACCTCGCTGTCCATGGCAATCGGACTGCTGGACAGTGTGGTGGCGCGGATTTCCCTGAGTCTGCTGTTTGGCATTGTACTGGATATGGGGCTGAATGGCTTCTTCCTGGGACATGCCGTTGCCATTTGGGTCACGGCACTGATGGCACTGGGCTATTACCTCTCCGGCAGATGGGAGCACCATAAGCTGGCAGTACAGAAATAACCGAAAACGCAAAAACGGACGCATCCACCATGGAATGCGTCCGTTTTCATATTAGCTTTCGCTCGATTTGCGCTTTTCTTCATCCTGCTGGCGCATGCGTTCGATCCATGCCTGACGCTCCCGATAGGCTGCAATGCCCTTCGCCGCCCCCATACCCACAGCGCCCACAATCATCAGGCAGATTCCCACGGAAAAAGGCACCGGAAGTCCCCAGCCATCGCTATGTCCGCCGCCGGTCATAACCAGATAGATTGTATAAATTGCCGTCCAGACAGCTCCCAGGGTCAGTGCGAGCTCTCCAACCTTATCCAGCCGCTGGAGCCTTTTGGGCATTTCCTTCTCTCCCACCACCGGGCTGCTCTCCCGTTCCGGGGTCATGGCGTCCCGAAGCTGTCCAAAGGCTACCCCCAGGTCATCCGCTTTGTCCTTGGAATTGGCTGCCACAAACTGACGATAAATGCGGCTGTCCTCCATGCCCCCGGGCAGGGGCTCCTTCCACTCCGGTTCCACCTTCTCCGGGCGCTGCTCCAGTGCATCGAGATACTGGAATTTTGGCTGAATATCCGCCGCAGGCAGAGGCATATGGTCGGCTTCCTTCATCTGCTTGGACAGCTCCGACACGCTTTTTACCTTTGCCGGGTTCACCGCCCTTGCCGCATTCAGCAGAGACTCCAGGGTCATTTTCTGCTGCTCCAGCCACTGGAGATACTGCGGAAAGATTTCCTCAATGGCATCCGGGTCCTGCTGCATCCGGGCAATCTCGTCCATGGTAAACCACGCCCGGCGCAGCGTTGCAATCTCCCGAAGGATCTCCACATCCTCCGGGGTATACTCCCGGTAGTCCCGTCCGTTTTTCCGCTCCTTTTTGGGCACCAGTAGCCCCTTCTCCTCATAGAGCCGAATGGTTTTTCGGCTCAGACCCGTAGACTCGCAAACCTCTTTTAGCTTCACCTTTTTCCCCTCCTTCTTCTTTTATTTTACACTCTGCCCCAAGGGCCATGTCAATCCCTTTGCAGGGATTCTATCATATTTTCTAAAATTTTTCTGTTTATGGGGCATGTTTCCGGACCGTCTTCGATTTCACCTTTCAAAATTCCGCCGAATGTGATAAAATAATGCTAACTGGCACACGCTGCTTCATTTTTTTATGTGCCCGGAGGTTTGTATGGAGCTTGATCCCAAAGCCCTCAGTGACGACGGCTATATCATCGACCAGCGCTGGACTGAACCGATTTCCTTCGGCGGCTGTCCCTCCAGCAAAAACGGCTGCGGCTGGATTGCTGCCTATAACTTTCTCAAAGCCCTGGACAAAGCCCCGGACCCGGAGGCTCTGATCCGCCGTCTGGAACGGACCCTGCTGCCCGGCGGCAAATTGGGGCTGAATTTCTTTGCGCTGGTCCATGAGCTGCGCCATCGGAAGGTACCCCTGAAATTTGCCCTGCGCCCCTTCCACGCCCAGGAGCTCGCCCAGCGGAGTCAGGCTGGCATTGTGCTCTATCGTGCTGGAAAGACCAACCATTTTGCCGCATTTTCCCGGCAGCCGGACGGCAAGCTGCGCTTTTTTGGCGCGGTGCCCGGCTATGCCCACCACAACCTCTCTATGGCAGAGTTCTATTGGGATTATGTCAAGTTCCCGCTGACCCTGACCATCACCGCAAAATAAGCCGGGCAATACCACACGGTATTGCCCCAAACAAAAGGATGAATCCCATGGAATACCCCAATCTGGAACAGGATTTTCGGGAAATCCCGGAATCCATTGTCCGCAGTATGGCAACCAGGCTCACCGATGGACTGGAAAAATGCGGACTATACTATCGGCTGTTTACCCGCACCAAAACCGCCGCTTCCACCCGCGCAAAGCTTAAGGTGAAAAACTATCAGAACGGAAAACGGATGCAGGATCTGTTCGGCATCCGCATTGCCGTCTATTTTCAGGACGATCAGGCGCTATGTCGCCGCATCATTGAGGACCGCTTTTCTGTGGTGTCCATCACCGAGGACCGCCCGGATGCTGACACCTTCAGCCCCACCCGGCTGAACTTTATCTGTAAGCTGCCCATGAGCTGCCGTCAGGAGCTGCCCAGCGCCATCTATGACCATTATCCCATTGATACCACAGTGGAAATTCAGCTGCGCACCGTCTTCTCTGAGGGCTGGCACGAGGTGGAGCATGACCTCCGCTACAAATCCAAAGCCGATTGGGACGGCAGTGCAGACCTGAGCCGCGCCCTCAACGGCATTTTTGCCACGCTCATCAGCTGCGACTGGTCCATGCTCAATATCTTCGACAAGCTTCGGGATCGGAAATACCGGGAAAAGGACTGGACCGCGATGCTGAAAAACAAGCTGCGCATCCATGTGGAGGAGCAGCCCCTTTCCCCGGCGCTGTGTAAGCTTCTGGATCAGCGCCCGGATTTGGCAGCAGAGCTATACCAAATTGACCGGTTCAGCCTGCTGGATTTTCTGTCTGACGGACGCTTTCCGGGCTTTTTGATGACCCTGGACAATCTGGTCTTCCTGACCAACGCGCTGTTTATGCACAATTCGGACATCACCGCCATGACCCCGCCGGACTTGCTCTCCAGCATCGACAACTGCGCCCGAAAGCGCTGATACCACCGGTTTCCCGTAATCCTGGCAAGTGGAGCCATTCATTGCTCTGAATTTTTATACATATCGCCAATCTTCTCCGGCTACAGCACTTTTCATGTTGTATGCCGGAGTTTTTTGGAGTATAATCCTATCATACCTGTTAGTTGGTACTGATTTAGCGTTTTTTCGGATAGATTCCGGTAATTCGCAGAAAGAAGGAGTCTGATTCCTATGTATGAAAACATGATAGATACCATTGGCGCCGTTGCTGCCGTCGATCCCGAGCTGGGCGCCGCCATGAACCGTGAGCTGCACCGTCAGCGCCAGAACATTGAGCTGATTGCCAGCGAAAACATCGTCTCCCCTGCCGTCATGGCAGCCATGGGCAGCATTCTCACTAATAAATATGCCGAGGGCTATCCCGGCAAACGCTACTACGGCGGCTGCATGTATGTGGACCAGGTGGAGCAGATTGCCATTGACCGTGCCAAGGAGCTCTTTGGCGCAGCCTATGCCAACGTACAGCCCCACAGCGGTGCCCAGGCAAACATGGCAGTTTACTTTGGGCTGCTGAATCTCGGCGACACGGTAATGGGCATGGATCTGAGCCAGGGCGGACATCTGACCCACGGCAGTCCCGTGAATATGTCCGGCAAGAACTATCACTTCGTCTCCTACGGCGTAAACGAGCAGGGCTTCATCGACTATGACAAGATGGCGCAGCAGGTTGCCGAGGTAAAGCCTAAGCTGGTGGTCGCTGGCGCTTCCGCCTATCCCCGCGCCATTGACTTTGAGCGCATTGCTCAGATTGCCCATGACAACGGCGCCATGCTGATGGTGGACATGGCGCACATTGCCGGTCTGGTGGCAGCAGGCTATCATCAGAGCCCCGTTCCCTACGCCGATGTGGTCACCACCACCACCCACAAGACCCTTCGCGGTCCCCGCGGCGGTCTGATTCTCACCAACAATGAGGAAATTTCCAAGAAGATCAACAAAGCCATCTTCCCCGGCACCCAGGGTGGTCCTCTGGAGCATGTCATTGCTGCAAAGGCAGTTTGCTTCGGTGAGGCTTTGAAGCCGGAATTTAAGGAGTACGGCAGAAAAATCATTGAGAATGCCCAGGCATTGGCGCAGGGTCTGCTGGATCGCGGCGTAAAGCTGGTGTCCGGCGGCACCGACAACCACCTGATGCTCATCGACCTGCGGGACGAGGAGTGCACCGGCAAGGACTTGGAGCAGCGTCTGGATAGCGTGCACATCACCGCCAACAAGAACACCGTCCCCGGCGAGACCCGCAGTCCCTTTGTGACCTCCGGCGTGCGTCTGGGCACCCCGGCTGTCACCACCCGCGGCATGGGTGCAGCCGAGATGCAGGTGATTGCGGACTGCATTGCAGACTGCATCTGGCACTATGAGGAAAAGAAGGACGAGATCAGCGAGCGCGTTCTGCGCCTGACACGGGAGTTCCCGCTGTACCAGTAAAAGCAACGTGTAAATAACAAGGCATCCGCAGCCGTTCTGCTGCGGGTGCCTTTTGTTACAAAACCGGAAGAGCCGAAAAAAGGAGAAAGACGATGGAAAGCTTAGGCCTTTTGCATCTGTATTACGGCGACGGTAAAGGCAAGACCACAGCCGCCATGGGGCTTGCCCTGCGGGCGCTGGGCAGCGGAAAACGTGTGGTCATCGTGCAGTTTTTAAAGGGCGGGCAGAGCGGCGAGATCCCGCTGCTGGAGCGGCTGGGCGCCACCGTTTACCGGGGCAAGGCCGGGCAGAAATTCGTCTTTCAGATGAACGAAGCCGAAAAGGCCGCTACCCGCGCTTTGCAAAACAAAAACCTTGCGGCGGCGCTGGCGCAGCCCTGTGATATGCTGGTGCTGGACGAAGCCGGCAGCGCGTGGGAACTGGACATGGTGGATAAAGCCCTGTTGCAGCAGGCGGTGCTGCAACGCCCCGCCGGGCAGGAATGCGTCCTGACTGCCCACGCAGCCCCCGGGTGGATGCTGGACGCCGCAGATTACCTCACTGAGATGTGCTGTCGCCGCCACCCCTACCAGAAGGGCATTGCCGCACGGAAGGGCGTGGAGTATTAAGGTTATAGCAAAAGGAGTTGTTGCGCATGATGCAACAACTCCTTTTGCGGTTTTATACATCCCAGAACGCTGCCAGCGCCGTTTCCAGCGCGGCGGTACCGGGCAGATACTGGATGTGCTGCCAGTGCGGCGGGAACAGCCGGGCGTAATCCGGCCGGGCAAAGCGGTCGTCCAGCAAAAGCACCACACCCCTGTCTTCCGGTGTGCGGATGACCCTCCCGGCGGCC
>ERZ780226.2677-NODE-2677-length-11928-cov-3.795587_pt1 | contig 11928 bp, 7 predicted proteins | sample MGYA00511165_ERZ780226 | MGnify/ENA primary metagenome ERZ780226 (study PRJEB29588, sample SAMEA2152373) | human gut metagenome | biome: human gut; feature: human-associated habitat; material: faeces | place: Denmark | collected 2008/2010 ...
AAAAAGCCGATAAAGCGTCATTCTTATTGAAATAACCTTCGGGTCACGTGCCGCCTCGGTCAGCATATTCAGGAACGGATTTATACTCTCATATGGGTACGAGAGCAGAACATCATGGTCGACAATCTGTGGTATAATCGGTTCATTTCTGTTAAGCTGAGGCGTCTGCTGCGGAACGCGTTTAGGAAAGACAAGGCTCGGGTCCTTACGCAGAATATCCTCGAACTCAAATAAAAATGACATATCCAGCGGAATGAAAGACGTGTTCTTTTTCGAGGGAACAGTATTTACAAAGCTTTTCTATCATTTCGGGTGAGATGTCACGTGTCAATTCCATACGAACAGGCGCAAGCTTTTTTCTGAGTTTTACTACCTGTTCCATTTGGTCGCGATAATTTAAGTCCTCATCATATACCTTTGATACATCAATATCCGCGTTTCTGGTAATACGCAGGACAGACTTTTCTTTAATCTTATATCCTTTAAACGCTTTAGGCATAAAATGTAGAATAAGTTCTTCCGAAAGAATGAAGCTTCCCTCCTCGTCCGGAATCTGTATAAGACGCGGCATCATATCGCTATAGCAAGGAATGATGCCGATTTTCTCCTTTTTGCCTTTTGATGAGAGTATAGCAAGCGCATATATTTCAAGACCTTTAAGGAACGGGAAAGGTTGTTTTCTTCCAACAATCATAACCGACAACAGGGGAATCATTTCTTTTAAGAAGTATTTCTCAAAGTAGTCGCATTGCTTTTTGTTGAGCTCCTTAAATCCGACAAGCCGAACGCCGTTTTCCGAAACCTGTTTCATTGTCGAAGCGTATGTCTCATCTTTTATGTGATTTAAGCGATTGACCTCATGTAAAACGGCATCAATCTGTTCCTGAGGGGTCATATTTGTCTTGTTATCGCGCGGAGGGTCGCTTAAAAGTTTCTGATCCTCAAGCGATCCAACCCTGACCATAAAAAATTCGTCAAGATTCGATTGAAAAATCGACAAAAACGTCAACCTTTCGCACAGCGGAACATTTTCGTTTCGTGCTTCTTCGAGAACCCTCTCGTTAAATTTAAGCCATGACAGCTCACGGTTGATAAATACATCATTTTTATGTGAATGTGTATGGTGTGAGTGTTCTTCATTGGTATTCATAACCTTATGCTCTCCTTTCAGAAAATTGAAAAACTTTAAGATTAGTCGCCGAAACAAATGCCTACCTCCTTTGCCTGTAAGACAATCTCACAGTCAGAGGGGACAAGCTTAAGCTTTCCGGCAACCTCGCTCAACGGAACGGCCTGTATTGACGTTCCTTTCACAGCGACCATCTTGCCGAAGTCTCCGTTCATTATGAGCCTTGCCGCCACTGCGCCGAGACGCGTTGACAAAACTCTGTCAAATGAGTCGGGCGAGCCTCCTCTTTGGGTATGACCCGGAACAGTAATTCTGACCTCCTGACCGGTTGCTTCGGTCAGCTGTTGTGCCAGTTCGTATGAAACCGACGGTGAACTGCTGCTTGCCCGCTTGCGTTTAAGCTCCTTTTTGGAAAGAAGACTGTCTTCTTTAGAAATTGCTCCCTCTGCAACTGCTATAATTGAAAACTTTTTCTTTTGTTTATAACGTTTTTTAACTGCGGCTATGACGTTGTTGATGTCATAAGGAATTTCGGGTATTAATATAACATCTGCACCGCCCGCTATTCCTGCGCTCAGTGTCATCCAACCGGTCTTATGACCCATTACTTCAACAATAAAAATTCTTCCGTGAGATGCCGCCGTCGTGTGTATACAATCTATCGCGTGGGTTGCGAGATCAACCGCACTCTGAAATCCAAATGTCATATCCGTTCCCCATAAATCGTTGTCTATGGTCTTTGGAAGCGTGACAACATTAAGGCCTTGCTCAGACAAAAGATTGGCCGTTTTGTGTGAGCCGTTTCCACCGAGAACAACAAGGCAGTCAAGCTTATTCTTTTTATAATTTTCTTTCATTGCCGAAACCTTATCAAGGCCGTTTTCGTCGGGTATATTCATCTTTTTAAACGGTTGCCGAGAGGTGCCGAGAATCGTTCCGCCAAGTGTTAGAATCCCCGAAAAATCGGACTCCTTCATCTTTACCATATTATTATAGATAAGGCCTTTATATCCCTCTTGAATCCCGTAAATTTCAATACCTTCTATATTATTATACAACGATTTTGCTACACCTCGCATTGCTGCGTTAAGGCTTTGACAATCACCGCCGCTTGTTAAAATTCCAACTCTTTTAATATTCATTTTATTCTCTCCCATCTGCCAAAATACGGCTTTTGCTTATGTATCATATAAGGATTAAGTCGAAGAGTGTAAAACTCTTACTTATTATAACATAAACCGACACTCAACACAATTAACAGTATCTTAATTATATGTTAATTGTGTATGAATGATACCTCTTTTATACAAACAGTATAACACTTAAACAGAATTTTTTCAAGACATATTTGTGTTACGACGTGTTTTTAAAGTATATTAAAGGATGTTATAAATTAACCGACTTTATTAATATTATGACTTGAATATAAAGAATAAATGTGTTATAGTATATAATAAAAGATTTTACATTACGGAAAGGAGACCAACTATGATAGATTGGAGAAAACTTGAAGAAAGGCCATATAAACCTCTTGCTGAACTTTCGCGAAGCGTTGCGGCAGACGGTGCTGTTCTGCTAAAAAATGAAGATAATGTTCTTCCTGTTACCTCAGACAGAACAATATCCGTTTTCGGAAGAACTCAAATTAACTATAACAAATGCGGAACGGGTTCGGGGGGTGCCGTACATACCGAATACACGGTAAACATTCTTGACGGAATCCTAAACAATAAAAACATTAATATAAACACCGAACTTGTTAAAGTATATAAAGATTGGATAGAAACTCATCCATTTGACAGCGGTAACGGATGGGTTATGCCGTGGTCACAGCTTGAGATGGTGCCAGGCGATGAGATTGTTAAGGCGGCTCGTGCTAAGTCAGATACTGCTGTTATTGTTATCGGAAGGACAGCCGGAGAGGACAGAGACGCAAAAGCCGACAAAGGAAGCTGGTTCTTGACTAATGAGGAAGAAGCCCTTCTCGAAGTTGTTTCAAAATACTTCGAGAAAACTGCCGTTTTATTAAATGTCGGTAATATAATTGATATGAATTGGGTTGAGAAGTATAATATCAAGGCGGTTATGTATGTTTGGCAGGGCGGTCAGGAAGGCGGAAACGCAGTGGCCGATTTGCTTTCAGGCAAGGTAAATCCAAGCGGTCGTCTATCTGATACCATCGCCTATGACATTGCCGATTACCCAGCTCACAAAAACTTCGGAAGCCCGACCTGCAACCTTTATCAAGAAGATATTTATGTGGGATATAGGTATTTTGAAACATTTGCAAGGAATCGCGTAATGTACCCATTTGGTTTTGGCTTATCATATACCGATTTTGACATAAACACTGTCTCCGTCTCTGAAAATGACAGAAAAATCACAGCTGAGGTCCGCGTCACCAATATCGGTAAGACGTCAGGGCGTGAGGTTGTTCAGATGTATTTTGAAGCACCACAGGGCAAGCTCGGAAAGAGCGTTCGTGAATTGTGTGGCTTTGCTAAAACCGGAATTATAAATCCCGGCGAGAGCGAGTCTGTTGTGCTTGAGGTTAAGGAATCGGATTTATCGGCGTATGACGACAGCGGAATCACAGGAAACAAATCCTGCTTTGTTTTGGAACAGGGCGAATATAATCTGTATATAGGAAAGTGCGTTCGCTGTGCCGAAAAGGTATTTACATACAATGTGCCCGAGATGGTTATTACCCAAAGACTAACCGAGGCAATGCCGCCCGAACAGGAGTTTGATATTCTTTGTCCGAGCCGCAGCGGCGATGGGTTTAAGCCGACATATAAAAAGGTTTCAACCAGAACGGTTGATTACAAAAAGAGAATTGCCGACAGCTTGCCGCCCGAGATTCCTTACAGCGGAGACAAGGGAATAAAGCTTATCGATGTGAAGAACGGGAAAAACACAATGAAGGATTTTGTTGCACAGCTTTCTGACACTGATCTTCGTTGTATTGTTGTCGGTGAAGGAATGTCTTCGCCTAAAGCGAGACCGGGTAACACCGGTGTATTTGGCGGTGTTACCGCACATTTGGCTGACCTCGGAATTCCTGTCATTGCTCTCTGCGACGGACCTTCCGGCGTACGTATGGATAACGGCGATACCGCAACAAGTATGCCGAACGGAACGCTTATTGCCTGCACATGGGATGTTGATGTGGCAGAGAAGTTATATGAATATGTAAGCATCGAGCTTTGTACACACCATTTTGATTCACTTCTCGGACCGGGTATGAATATTCACAGATACCCGCTAAACGGCAGAAATTTTGAGTATATGTCTGAGGATCCTTTCCTCACGGGCAAAATCTGTGCCGCTCTGGTTCGAGGTGCTGCTGTATACGGAAATTCGGCCACGATAAAGCACTTTGCGGCGAATAACCAAGAGTTTAAACGTTCATCTGTTGATGCAGCAGTGTCAGAGAGAGCATTGAGAGAAATTTATCTGAAGGGTTTTGAAATCGCTGTCAAGGAAGGCGGTGCAACCTCACTGATGACATCATATAACCCGGTAAACGGCCATTGGAGTGCAGTCAATTATGAGCTTAATACCGTTATTCTCCGCGATGAATGGGGATATGACGGATTTGTTATGTCTGACTGGTGGCCTACCCTTATGAAAGATCAGGGAGACTGTAAAAACCTCAGGGAATTGGTCGAGGCTCAGAACGATGTGTATATGCTGGCATCCGACTCGCTTCATTTAAACAGCAATATACAAGAAGGACTTGATAACGGAACGCTTACACGCGGACAGCTTCAAAGAAACGCAATTAATATTTTGAAGTACGCTATGAACTCACATTCATTTGAGTATTTTATTGAAAATGGCGGAATGATTGACTTTTCACTCGTTTCACAGGCAGATAAGCTAAAAACTGTATTTGAACACGGAGAAATGAAGTCGGATGATGTCATCGATATAACACTCAGCGGTGCAGGAAAGTACCTTATCTGTGTTGAATGTACAGCAGACGGAAATGAGCTGGCTCAATTTTCGATAGGATCAGCCATCGATAATGTGGCAGGGCCCCGAACCTCAATTAAAGGAGCGAACGGTGCCGAAACCGTAGCCTATCTTGATTATACCTTTAAGGGTGATGAAAAGAAACTTAAGATAAGCTGTCCGCCGGCAGTTAAAATTACGGCAGTTAAAATAAAGAAATAGCGCCATACTAAAAGCACCCCTTAAAAGCTTATGCTTTTAAGGGGTGTTCAAGTTAAACGACACTTAAACTTCCATAATTATCGGAAGAATCATAGGACGGCGTTTTGTCTTTGAATATAAAAATCCTCCTACATCATTTTTAATTCTTGTTTTTAAAGTTGTCCAGTTAAGGCTTGAACCGGATGTACACTGTTCAACAATATCAGCCGAAATACTGCGAATCGATTCCATCAAATCCTCAGACTCTCTTACATACACAAAGCCTCTCGATATAACATCAGGGCCGGATACACAGGTGCTCGACGATTTTTCTATTGACAAAACAATTATAATTATTCCATCCTCAGACAGGTGCTTTCTGTCGCGAAGGACTATGTTTCCTACATCACCGACACCGAGACCGTCAACCAACACTCTGCCTGACGGAACGGTTCCGACGAATTTCGCGCTTCTGTTTGAAAGTTCCATAACCCTGCCTATATCCGAGATAAATACATTCTTTGACGGGATACCGGTCTGAAGCGCAAGCTCCTTATGTCTGGAAAGATGCCGGTATTCACCGTGAACCGGAATAAAATATTTAGGCTTGGCAAGGGCGAGAATAATACGCTGTTCCTGCTGGCAGGCATGACCCGATACATGAACGTTATCCTGTCTCTCATAGACCACCTCGGCACCATGCTTTAAAAGTTCGTTTACTACATTCGATACGGTCTTTTCGTTTCCTGGGATAGGACTTGCTGATATTATGACCATATCGGTTGGTTCAATATTAATCTTTTTGTGAATCGAAAATGCCATACGCGTAAGCGCCGACATTGATTCCCCCTGACTTCCAGTTGTTACAATTACGATTTTATCCTTTGGGTATCTGTCCACCTCATCTAAATCGATCAGAGTATTTTTAGGTATGCTCATATAACCAAGCTCAATCGCAGCATTTAAAACATTCACCATACTCCTTCCGGTCACAGCAACCTTTCTTCCGTGTGTATGCGCCGAATTAATAATCTGCTGCACCCTATGTACGTTTGATGCAAAGGTTGCGATTATAATTCTCTTGTTAGCGCCCTTATCAAAAAGGTTTTCAAATGTTTTTCCGATTGAACGTTCACTCATAGTGAAACCGGGTCTGTCTGCATTCGTGCTGTCTGACATAAGCGCAAGAACGCCCTTATTTCCAAGCTCACCTATGCGGGCAAGGTCAATCATATCCCCGTCAATCGGCGTCGGGTCAATCTTAAAATCGCCCGTATGCAGAATTACCCCCGCCGGTGTGTGAAGCGCAATAGCAACAGCGTCAGCGATAGAGTGATTTGTGTGAATAAACTCGGCAGTGAAGCAGCCGAGCTTAACAGTATCTCCGGCCTCTACATTAACCAGCTTCGATGTGCTTAAAATGCCATGCTCCTTAAGTTTATTCTTTAATATGCCGAGAGTAAGCCTTGTTCCGTATACCGGTACGTTAAATTCCTTTAAAACATATGGCAGGGCGCCGATATGATCTTCGTGTCCGTGTGTTAAAACAATACCTCTTATTTTTTCCGCTATTTTGTGCAGATATGTGATGTCCGGTATAACACAGTCTATTCCGGGCATATCATCATCCGGAAAAGCCATTCCACAGTCGAGTATGATTGCATCGTTTCCACACTCAAATACATTCATATTTTTTCCTATTTCGTTTAGACCGCCAAGCGGTATCCATCTTATTTTTTCAGTTCTTCTCAAATTCATTCCTCCAATTTTCAGGGCATAACCTATAATGCCGCTGTTTTTAGAAACATAACAAAAATAATTGAAGCGTGAAACCTTCAATTCCAAAACAATATTGTAATATAGCTTTCTTCACTTGTCGGGACACGAACTATTTTATAACCTCCGGCAAAGCAAAACTGCTCTAATTCTATAAAGCATAAAAGTCAATATATGGTTCTAATTTAGCCATATATTAAATCCGAACACATATCACAATATCTATTATACATCATTTAATTCAATTTTGCAAGTCTTTTTACTTGATTTGTGAAAATTGTACTTAGTTCCTCCGCCGCTTCTGCGTCATATCCCTCGGTTATAATTTTTATACAATGCCTGTATTTTTCGGGAAGAACAAGAACCCAGCCGTTGTTGCTGTAAATTTTAATTCCCTCGGTCATATCGGTTTTTGAATTCTTGTATTTGGAATACAAGTTTTTAATAACCTCGGATTTCCTGCTGTTCGGGCATTCGATTTCTATCTCGCGGTGAATAAATATAGGAAGCTTCTTACAGAACTCGCTGAATTCAATCCCGCGGCTGTTTAAATAGTCAAGAAGAGCGACCGAAAAATAAATTCCGTCAAAGCAAAGCCTGAACTGCTCATCTAAACCGTTCTTTATTAAAAAGTTCAGAAATTCTTCATCCGAGGTTCCGCATTTTAAAATTTTAATTCCGGCATTTTTGAGCCTGTTTTCCAGCATTCTCGGTGCCGAAACCGGAAGCGCTGCTTCCTTTGTTTCAAAATGTTCGGTTAAAAGAATAATTGCGGCGGACAAAAACTGATTTTTGTCGAGTGTTATAGACTCTGTGCCCCTTATCGAACATAGCTTTCCGTTTCTGTCAAGCTCTGTGATAAACTGTTTTTTTATATTTTTATCTGCGTGTCTCTCTATCTCCGAAAGAAGAACCTCAAGTATATCCGAAACAGTTTCGGATTTTGTCTGAAGTTCCATATTCATTATAAAGTGCCTGCTTTTAATTATATTCAATATACTTTGAATATAAGATATGCGGAATTCTTTAACCGACATTGCCTCTCGTATATTCGCTACATCAGCACGATAAAAAACATTATTAAAAAATATTCCTTCAAGTATTTTTGTGTTTTCAGTTCCGAGGTTTGAACCGTCTGATTCTATAAACTCAATTTCAGGATAATAAATTCCGTCTGAATCCGATTGGTTAATATAAAGAGACATTTTCAATCCATAATATTTTGTGCCCGAGCGCATAACAGGCAGGGACGCATCGCCAAAAGAAAAAAGCCTTGCCCCCGATGATATTATTCCCGATGCGGCCGCCCCGGCAAGCATCATACAGACCGGTGCCGAGTCATAACCGAGTCCTATTCTCTCGCCGTTAAACATCGTTCCGAGTGCCGACCCGAGCTTAGCTATAAATTCAGGAGTTATGTCGATATTTACCTCTCCGTACAGCTTTCCGTCTCTGAAAAGATGTTCTGTTCCCACACTTCCCCATACAAGGTTGTCATTAACCCGTGTTCCTTTTTTTATTCTTTTGTTCTGCCATATTCTGATTCCCGAACGCAGGGTACAATTTTCTTCTATTCTACAGTCTGAACCAACAATTACATTTTCGTTTAGAACTGAATTCATTCCGACATTAACATTGTCAGCCAAAACAGCTCCGCTGATGATTGCGTTTTCCGATAAAGTACAGTTTCTTCCGATAATTGAGTGTGATATATCTGCGTTTGCCTTTATCGTACAATTTTCCGCCAAAAAGGTTTCTCCGCCTATTTTTGCACCGCGTTCTATTCTGCATCCACGCGAAATATATGCCGGCGTTTCAATTCTGACTCCGCTTTCAAGTATGACATTTTCTTCAATCCAAAGTCCCTCTTTAACCATATGTCCGTCAAGTCTGAAATCAAGTCTGTTATTCATTATTTCACTGTGGCATTTTTTATATGAATTTAATGAAGAGATAGTATTTGACGGCCTCTGAGAAACATAACCGTATATCCTCTTTTTTTGATTAAGGGCGGATTTTAAGATGGAAGTTCCATTAAGCTCGCCGTTTTCTGCGATTAAAGCTAAGGCCGACTTGTTGACAATAAAAATACCCTCCGATTCAAATTCAGTATTTGCCGAACGGTATCCGCTGTTTGATAGACCGGTTATTATATTACTTGAATTCAAGTTGACACGCATATTTCCTTCGCCATCGGTCACGGTTCTGAGAACGACTGTCATATCGGCACAATTTTCATTATGAACAGCTATCACTTTGTTAATATCTTCAGATGTTATTAAATTATTTTCTACAACAATAACAGATTCCTTACCCGAAAAAAAAGAAAAGTCATCGTCTTTTTTATAAACAAATATTTTTTTAACACCAAACCCGAAAAGATAATCTTTGATTATATCAATGACAGGCTTTCCCATAACTGTAAGCAAGAAAGCGTCATTTGCTCTGCAGAGCGGGCTTAGTGTGACCTTATCGGATGAATTAATTATGATTGCGTCCATTGGTTTCGGCTCCGTTTCGTTTAAAAGTTAAGTATAGTATGTGAATGAGTAAAATTATTATTCGTTTTTATAAAATTTAACTTTTCTTTTTAAGAGAATTGTTGTATAATAATATCATAAACAAAAGCGAAAGGATTTTTAACGTTATGGTGCATATAGGAAACGAATGGGATGAACTTTTAAAGGATGAATTTGAAAAGGATTATTATAAAAAACTTCGCGCAGTTCTTGCGAATGAATATAAAACACACACGGTGTATCCGGATATGTATGACATATTCAATGCGCTTAAGTATACCTCATATTCCGATGTAAAGGCGGTAATAATCGGTCAAGACCCCTATCACGGCCCCGGCCAGGCGCACGGTCTGTGCTTTTCGGTTAAACGCGGAGTAGAACCTCCTCCTTCGCTTAAAAATATTTTTAAAGAAATTAATGATGAACTCGGAATTCCGATTCCGAGCCACGGTGAGCTTACATCCTGGGCAAGGCAAGGCGTGCTTATGTTAAACGCTGTCTTAACCGTTCGTGCCGGTCAGCCAAACAGCCACAAAAGCATAGGATGGGAACAATTCACCGACAGGGTAATAGAGCTTTTAAACGATCGAAACGAACCCATTGTATTTCTTCTCTGGGGCGGGAATGCACGCAGAAAGGCACAGTTTGTAACAAATCCGATACATAAGATATTGACCTGTGCACATCCGAGTCCGCTTTCGGCTTATAATGGTTTCTTTGGCTGCGGTCACTTTATTAAATGTAACGAATTTTTAAAGTCCGTCGGAAAAGAGACGATAAACTGGGCTCTCGATTAAGAAAAACCGTGGTGGCTGTTTTTTCAGCCACCACAGTTAATTTTTATACTAAATTATAAAACGAATCTGAGGAAAGGAATTCAGCCGTTTCGCCAAGTTCCTCCTCAATTCTTAAAAGTCTGTTGTACTTTGCCACTCTGTCGGTTCTTGACGGTGCACCCGTCTTAATCTGCCCGGAGTTTACCGCAACGGCAAGGTCGGCGATTGTCGTATCCTCCGTCTCACCCGAACGGTGCGAAACTATTGCCGTATAGCCGGCTTTTTTCGCGGTTTCAATAGCGTCAAGAGTTTCGGTTAGCGTACCTATTTGGTTCACCTTTATCAATATTGAATTTGCTACACCGAGACGGATTCCTTTTTTTAGCCTTTTAGTGTTTGTTACAAATAAATCGTCTCCGACAAGCTGAACCTTTTTACCGAGCTTTTCGGTTAGCTTTTGCCAGCCTTCCCAATCCTCTTCTGCCATTCCGTCCTCTATTGAAATAATCGGATATTTATTCGTCCAGTCCTCCCAAAACGCAATCATCTCATCCCGACTTAAAAGCGTATTAGTCTTCCAGAACAGATAACTTCCCTCGTGACCGGCCTTTTTTGCTTCTTCATACATCTCGGTTGAAGCCGGGTCAAGCGCAATCTTAAAATCATCATATGGTTTAAAGCCTGCTTTTTCGACCGCTTCTATAATTAAAGTTACTGCATCCTCATCCTTTTCAAGATTTGGTGCAAACCCTCCCTCGTCACCGACCGAGGTCGAAAGTCCCTTCTTGTTAAGAACACCTTTCAGAGTATGAAAAACCTGAGCACACCAACGCAATCCTTCAGAGAAGGTAGGCGCACCAACCGGCATAATCATAAATTCCTGACAACTGAGCGAATTCGCCGCGTGCTTGCCTCCGTTAATAATATTCATCATAGGCAAGGGCAGAGTTGACGCGTTTGTTCCGCCGATATAGCTGTAAAGCGGAAGTCCAACCGCAACAGCACCCGCCTTTGCGCACGCGAGCGATGCACCTAAAATTGCATTAGCGCCAAGCCTTGATTTATTTTCTGTTCCGTCAAGGTCAATCAGAACCTTGTCAATAAGCTTTTGGTCAAGCACATTCATACCTATAAGTGCATCACAAATCTCATTGTTTACATTGTTTACCGCGTTCAGAACGCCCTTTCCCATATATCTGTTTTTATCGTCATCACGAAGCTCACACGCTTCAAACGCACCTGTGGATGCACCCGACGGAACAGCCGCTCTGCCTAATATTCCGCCGTCGGCACGAACTTCAACCTCAACGGTAGGGTTACCTCTTGAATCAAGTATCTCTCTTGCAACTACATCTTCAATGCCAATATAAGCTTTCATCATAATCTCCAATCCGCCGTCACTTACGGCTCAAATAATATTTTATATTATTCTTACTCGGCTCAGAAAAAATATACAGCCGATTAAAAAAATCGGCTGCACTTATAATTATTCGCCTCCGGTCCTTTTTAATATGCCAAGCCTTATAAGGGTCTTGTCATTTTAGGACTAAACGCGTTTTTTGTTATAGTT
>ERZ780226.2678-NODE-2678-length-11926-cov-5.498947_pt1 | contig 11926 bp, 9 predicted proteins | sample MGYA00511165_ERZ780226 | MGnify/ENA primary metagenome ERZ780226 (study PRJEB29588, sample SAMEA2152373) | human gut metagenome | biome: human gut; feature: human-associated habitat; material: faeces | place: Denmark | collected 2008/2010 ...
GCAGAAGAAACCGCCGGGACCAGAGGCCCGCCGGAGAAGTATTCAGTCAACGAAGGATTCAGCAAGGATGTCGCGGAGTGGTATCGAGATGGGATGCCGGAGGGAGAAGAATTCGCGCTTGGCTCTACTGGCGAGACGCTGCAGGGGCTTGGTGCGATTGAAAGCGACATCTATATGAATGGCGATAAGATCAACACCATTCTAAGGGAACATCCAGAAATGACAATCCGGGAGATTCAGAAGATTCCGGAATTGCTGGATGACCCGATTCTGATTTTGAAAAGCAAAGGCTCTGGCAAAGGCGGGAACAGCCGTTTGGTGCTGTTTGGCTCGATCAACACGCAGGGCGGACAGCCTGTCCTTGCGGTGCTCGATCTGCGTCCAAGGGAGAACGGATTTGTTCTGGACGACATGCAGAAGGTCAACAGCGCATACGCGAAAGCAAACCCTGCATCGTTCGTTTCGCAGAGTGATGTTCTGTTTGCGGACAAAAAAAGAACCGTCCCGCTTCTTCGCCGATTCGGGCTTACAGTAACGTCCCGAGAGCTTCTGCGTGATGGTTCTATTGGTAGTATATCCTACCGTGGGAACAGTGTCAACATCTCAGGAGAGAAATTTTCTTCCATCGTCCAAATGGGAGACCGGCCTATGGATGCAAAATTTTCCGCTGACGATACCACGGCGACGCCGCAGGAAAACGACAAGACCGCACTCGCCTACTTTGGGCGGACATACAAATGGAGCGAGACGGGCTATGTTCTGCTGAACGGTGCGCGGCTGGACTTCTCCGGACGGCACGAGGGCGGCTCCGGCGGATACCGCAGCGTCGATCACAGGGACATCATTGACGCGCTCGGCGAGGACTACGGCGGCGGAGACTACACGGGCGGCATGGTGCGCTTCATGCAGGAGGGCAACATCCGCATTTCCCCGGAGAGCGGCGGCATCAACCTTGCTGTCATGCCGACGAAGGCACAGATGGACTCGCTCAGCGACTTCATCAGCAAGGAGCGCGGCGAGGTCATTCTGGACATTGACGACGCAAGCGGCAACACGATCTCCAGCACGGAGTACCCGCGCGGCACGCAGGCAAACAAGGTTTTGCAGGACATCCGCAATTACTTTAACGACGGCACGCTGCCGGAGGTGAGCAATGCCCCGTCGGTCAGCCAGTTCCGGTATTCGGTGGCGGAGGATGCGCAGGAGGCGGGTGGGACAACCGCCTTCACGCTGGACAGCATTCCGAAGAAGGCGCAGGACTATCTGCGCAGGGTGCGCGGGCAGACGGCGGCGGCCATACAGCAGACGCTTTCGATGCCGTTTGCGGCACGTCAGGAGGTGCTCAAGCCTGCCATTGAGGAAATGATGAACGAATATCTCCAGACCGGCAGGATCTCGCAGGAGACGGTAGACAGGAGCTTTGAGGAGTCCTACAGGCGCGGCGTGGAGATGGACACGGAATTTTACGACCAGTACAAGGACGTAAAAACGCGGCTGCGCGATCTGAAAGTCACGCTATCGGAGGCAGACCGGGCGGACATTGCGGACTTTGACGATTTCAGAAGGGCGGCTTCGGGGCGGCTGCGCATCGCAAACGAGGGCGGATTGCCGGTCGATGTGGCATACAAGGAAATGCAGCAGATGGCCCCGGAGCTGTTCCCGGAGAGCATCACGCATCCGGCGGATCAGCTCATGCGGATGTTCGAGGTATCGAAGCGAATCGAGAAGGTGCAGATGTCGCTGGACGAATACCACGGCGAGGACGCGGAGGAATTCAAGCGCTGGGCAAAGAACGACTACGAGGCCAGCGTGGAGAACATGCTGGGAGCGCTGAATGTGGCAAGACGGTATGCCGAGGCGCGGATGCGGCAGCAGCAGGCGCGGGCCGTCCCCACGACGATGGAGGAGGTCAAGAGCCTGTACGCAGACCTCAAGGGCCTGCGGCGGACGTATGAGCGGGCGGCGGCAAAGAACCTGCTGACGGCGGAGGACAACAGCGTCCTGAATCGCCTCCTGCGCGGCGAGATCACGCCGGAGGACGTGCAGGGCATGGAGAATGCGCAGGGCATCCTTGCCATGTACGAGGCAAAGGCAGACTATGACGCGGCGGCGGCCAAGATCGCAGACTGGCGGCGATATCGGAAGGGCAAGCTCCGCGAGCAGGCGGACAACCTTCTGAAAAATGCGGAGAAGGCCAAGGACAAGAAGGCCGGGATCGAGTACAGCCGGGAGACGATGACGCGCAATGTCCGGGATATTTTCCCGGAGGCAGACGCGGAGGCGATCAACAAGACGTATTTCGAACCCGTCCGGACGGCCAGCGCGAACGCGAACAAGCTGAAAAACAAGCTGCGTGAGCAGGTCAAGGCGCTGGATCTGAGCCGGAAGGCCCGCAAGGGCGACGCCGTGAGCGAGGCGCACGCGGTGCAGCTGCTGGGAGAGGCACAGGACAACATCCGATATCTGGAGCAGCACCCGAGGGCGCAGGACCGGGACGGCAAGACGCTCAATGAATGGCGGCAGATCGTGCTGGATCTGTGGGCGACGAGTCCGGGGCTGGACAGGGCGAAGATCGAAAACGCCGTGGAGACGTTCCGGAAGATCTATGACGGGCTATTTGAGCAGATGAATGACGTGCGCATCCGCAACGGCTATGAGCCGATCAACTACAGGCAGGGCTATTTCCCCCACTTCCAGAAGGGGACGACGGACGGCATTCTGGGGCTGATGGGAAAGGCGCTCGGCATCGACGCAGAGGTGACAGCACTGCCGACGACCATCAGCGGACTGACGCACACCTTCAAGCCGGGCATCACCTACTTCGGAAATGCGCTGGAGCGCATCGGCTTTGACACGGAGTATGACGCGGTGGCGGGCTTTGACAAGTACGTGGAGGGCGCGGCCAGCGTGATCTGCTACACGGACGCCATCCAGAAGCTGCGGGCGCTTGCACAGCAGGTGCGATACCGCACATCGGACGAGGGACTGCGGGAGCGGGTGGACGACGTCCGAGCAAGAGACGATCTGACCGAGCACCAGAAGGAACTGGAGATCGAGGCGATCATGAAGCAGGGGCGCTTTTCGCTTTCGAACTTCGCGGTGGAGCTGGACGAATACATAAATCTGCTGGCAAACAAGAAGAGCAAGTATGACCGAAGCATGGAGCATCTGGGCGGGCGCAAGCTCTACAATTTCATGAGGGCATGGCAGAACCGGGTGGCGGCGAACATGGTCGCGGTCAACCCGGCGTCGTGGCTGACGAACTTCGGCGTTATCACGCAGGCGGGGGCGCAGCTCAAGACGATCTCCGTGCTCAAGGGAATGTGGCAGACGCTGGCAAACATCAAGACGAGCGACGGACTTGTGGAAGCGAGCGACTTCCTCACAAACCGCGCCGGAAGCGATCCACTGGTCCGAACCTGGCAGCAGAGCGCAAGCGCGTTTCTGTCCACACCAATGGAGTGGATCGACCAGTTTTCAGCGGGAACCATTGTCCGGGCACGGTACATGGAGAACATCGAACGCGGCATGAGCGAGGAGACGGCGATGCGCGAGGCGGACGATTTCGCGGCAAACGTGATGGCAGACCGCTCGAAGGGCGCGATGCCGACGATCTTTGAGTCGCGAAACCCGCTTATGAAAATGCTCACGCAGTTCCAGCTGGAGGTCAACAACACATATTCGTATCTCTTCAAGGATCTCCCGCGCGAGCAGCGGAAGAAGGGCGTCCGATATCTGGCACTGGCGCTGTTCAAGTTCCTGATCGGCGGATTCCTTTACAACGAGCTATATGAATATCTCATCGGAAGACGCCCGATGCTCGATCCGCTGGGGATCGTCAACGACACAGTGGGCGATCTGACGGGGTATGAGCTGAATAATCTGGTGGACGCTGCGACCGGCGGCGGACTTATCAAGGAGTCGGAGCAGGAGAGCGCGATTAGAAGCGCAGGAAACCTTGCAGAAAACGTGCTGAGTGAGCTCCCGGCAACGGCAGCACTGAACCTTGTCGGGCTCGAAATTGACGGTGGAAAGCTGCCGTTCGGAAGTTCTTTCCCGGACCTCGGGAATATCAAATCAGCGCTGAACTCGGAGACCGCGACGGACGAGGAAAAGCTGGCGAAGATCGGGAAGGAAATGATCACCCCGGCGGCATACTGGCTGCTGCCGTTCGGCGGCGGGCAGATCAAGAAAATGTGGCAGGGCATCAGCGCCTTGAAGCGACAGGGCAGCTATACGGCGAACGGGCGGCTCCAGTATCCGATCTACACCGACCGGAAGGGCGACATGGCGAGCGCGGTTGCACGAACGATGCTGTTCGGAAAGAGCGCGACGCCGGAGGCGCAGGCGTGGGTCGAGGCGGGCTTCGGCGCGCTGAGCGAGAAGGCGACGCAGACGTATGAGGCGATGCGCGCCGGAGGCGTTGACCAGAGAGACAGCTATGAGCTCATCAAGGCCATGTCCAAGGTCAAAAAGACCGACACGCAGACCAAGGAGCAGCTGCAAATGCAGCTCCTCAATGCGTTCGACATTGAGGACAGCGGAAAGGTGCTGTACTACTACAACATGATGGCGAGCGACAAGGAGCGGGCACAGATCGACAAGCTGCTGGCAGAGGGCGCGGACATGGGAGAATACCTCCGGTATCTGCAAGAAAAGTCCGGCGTGACCGGAGAGAAGGACGCGGACGGCAAGACGATCTCCGGAAGCGTGAAAGAAGAGACCTTCGCGCTCATCGATGGGCTCAATCTGACGCCGGAACAGAAAACGGAGCTGGCGAAGGAGGACTACACGCCAACGGGCTTTGAGCCTTGGACGGAAAACCACGACAAGCTGTACAAGGCCGTATCGACCGGAAAGGATCTGCGGAGCACGCTCAAGGGTCTTGAAAAGGACGGATACGAGCCGAAGGAGATCCGCGCGGCAATCACGGAGATGTTCCGCGACGAGTATCTGGCGGCGGACAGGGCCGGGAAAGCAAGGCTCAAGGGCTACCTGCGGAACGCATTCATGGTGAGCGGACTTTCGCAGAAGGAAGCGGAAAACAAGATCAAGAAATGGGAGGAGGCGCAGAAATGAGCGCGGCAAACACGATCCCCGGCGCGCGGGTCAGCCCGCGCATTGCGAACGGGTGCATTTGCTGGTATGAGGGAGACACGTTCTCTCTCCGGCTCCGGCTGGAGCTGGAGGACCAGGACGGCGCGGACGTGGCCATCGGGCAGACGGACACGATCAAGGTCACATTCTACGACTGGACAAAGAAGGCCGTGCAGGAATTCTCCTTCACCGGTGCGGACGAGAACACGGTAACGCTGGCGTTCACGGAAGAGGTGACGGCCAAGTTCCCGCGCGGAATCTACCGGTACGACATTTTATACACGCACGGCAACCGGACCACGCTTGCGAGCGGGAACATTGCGCGTGTGGAATAAGGAGGCGAGGGTATGAAAATCGAAATTCCGGAAAGCGTTATGGTGACGATCCACGGCCTCATTTCCAGAGGCATCAAGGCTGTGGCGGTATCAGACGAAGGGCATCTGATCTTTACGCTGACGGACGGAAGCACCGTTGATCTCGGAGACATCCGGGGACCGGCAGGCCAAACGGGCAAGCAGGGGCCGCCAGGCCCCGCAGGCGCAGACGGCAAGGACGGCGCGACCGGCCCGCAGGGCCGTCCGGGCCCGAAGGGAGACAGCTACCAGACTGTGGTAGAGGACGACGGCAACGGGAACATCACCATCCGGGCGCTGACGACCGAAGGGACCGGAACGAGCGGGCAGAACGGATACACGTTCACGCCGTCCGTCAGCGCGGAGGGCGTTATCAGCTGGACAAACGACGGAGGCTTGGAGAATCCGACGCCGGTCAACATCAAAGGGCCTGCGGGCGCTACGGGCGCGCCGGGGACCCCGGGAGCGAAGGGTGCGGACGGCAAGACACCCGTAAAGGGGACGGATTATTTCACGGCCGCCGACAAGGCGGAGCTTGTGCAGGCGGTATTGACCGCGCTGCCGGACGGAGACGGGGCGACATATGGCTGAGAACGATAAGGTAGTAGTCACAAAGAGCAAGCTCGACGCGCTGGCGTCGGCGCTGCGGACGATCTTCGGGTTTACCGGAAAGAAAACCATCGAGCAGCTGACCGAGGAGGCCGGGCATTACGATCCGCGGCCGGACATTTCCGATGCGACGGCGACCGCCGCGCAGATCCTCAAACCGTACACGGCGTATGTCAACGGCGGAAAGGTCACGGGTGAGATCGAAAGCCTCGCGGCAACGGCCTATGCGCCGTCCACACGGCCGCAGACCATCCCTGCCGGGAAGTATCTCGCGGGCGCACAGACCATTCAGGCAATGAAATTGCAGAACAAGACGGTAACGCCAGGCGCCTCGGATATCTCCGTGACGAAGGATGCGGCATATGACGCGCTGGGGTCGGTGCTTGTGAAGGGCGTCCAGTACCCAGTGCTCGTCAAAAGGACAATGACGGCGGCAGAGGTATCCAGCGACAAGAAAACACTGGTGCTGAGCGAGGCAGAGACGCAGCTGATCGAAGCAAGTCCCCCGTCCTTTGCGCTGGTCTACACGAAAAGAACGATCACGGGAAACAATGTCGTGTGTTCATTCTGCAGCGAAGATTTCAGTGCGTATATGTCCATGACCGCGACCGGCGCAAAGGCGGAGAAGTACGCATACGGCGGTGTGGCATACAACAGCAGCGGACGCGCAGTGTTTGCGCTGCCCAATACGATCACAGCGACGTTCGCAAGCGTGCCGTATGAGATTCTGATTTTGGGAGGTGGCAGTTGGTGAAAGAGCTGAAAAGCATCAAATTTCCGGGGCTGGAGGACGTATACAAGATTCCGGCGGGCGGGTCGGGCGGTACCGGGCAGGACGGCAAGGACGGCATTACGCCGACGATCGGAGCAAACGGGAACTGGTATCTCGGAGACGAGGACACCGGGAAGCCGTCGAGAGGTGCGACCGGCGCTCCGGGAGCCGATGGAACACCCGGCAAAGACGGTGCGCCGGGTGCAGCGGGTAAGGACGGGCACACGCCCGTTATCACGGCCTCCAAGTCCGGGAAGGTGACGACGATCAAGGTAGACGGAGAAGCTGTCGCTACGGTCAACGACGGGGCTGACGGGGCAAAGGGAACGGATGGTGCTCCGGGCAAGGATGGTGCAGATGGCGCACCCGGTAAGGATGGAGCACCCGGTAAGGATGGCGTGACGCCGGATATCAAGATAGGGACGGTGACGACGCTGCCCGCAGGAAGCGCGGCTACGGCCAGCATGGGCGGAACTGCCGCACAGCCTACTCTTAACCTCGGAATTCCGAAGGGACCGGCCGGGGGCAATGCGAATATCACGAAGGATGCGGTTGTCGGCGCGCTCGGGTTTACGCCCATCGGGGCGGATGATGTGCCGGTTAAAAGCGTGAATGGCGCGACCGGCAAAGTGAAGAGCACGTTTTATGTGACAGTGACGCAAGGAGACGGTAACAACGCAACCGCAGATAAAACGGCTGCGGAGGTGTATGCGGCCTATGCGGCAGGGTATGCGGTGTATGCGATTGCAAAGTTCAGCGATATTGAAAAACCATATGTGCTTCCGCTTGCGCTCGCGCTAAGCGTTTCCGGGGCGGTGGTGCTCGGCTTTGCAACGATTGGATCAGGCGGTCCGGATACAAGACCGGCGTATCTAGCCGTGGCATACAACGGGTTCGCTTGGATGGCATGGGCCGGAAAGCTGGCGAAAGAGTCCGATATCCCCACAATTCCGACGGAACTCAAAAATCCTTATTCGCTCAACATCAAGATCGGCGATACGACGACGAGCTATGATGGCAGCGCGGCGAAAACCGTGGAGATCCCGGAGGGCGGCGGTACGGATGAATCGCTCGGCATTACCGGCGCGGCGGCTGGGAAAATCCCAAAAATCAAGGAAGTTGATGCGGCCGGAAAGCCGACAGCATGGGAGGCGGCGGAAATGCCGGAATCCGGACCGACGGACGCGCAGGTGTCCTCGGCAGTATCGAGTTGGTTGACGGAGCATCCGGAGGCGACCACGACCGTTCAGGACGGGGCTGTGACGCCGCAAAAGACCTCGTTCCTTGAGAGAGAGTTTGCATCCGTCATGGATCTTGGGGAATACAAAAAAAGCTTCTCGTATTCGATCAAAAACGATGGCTCTTATTACATCCACTCATGGAATAAAAACTACAACTTTAAGGCCGATATCACGGGGTTGACGAAAATCGTCATCCGCGCAACAGCTGCGTATATCAATTACGTATTTTTTGCAGAGGCTCCGACCGGAGCAGTCGGACAAGCGGTGGTTGGGCACGGAGGCACGTTTGCTGGCCAGACAAAGCTGAATGAAACGGATGCAAACGAACCGACGGCGCAAACGGTCGAGATCAACGTCCCGGATAATGCCGTCTGGTTGATGGTGGACTTCGGCTATGCGCAGCCCACAGAGCTGATGATCAGCAAGCCGATTGAGCGGTGGAAATTCGGCGGACAGATCGATAAGACTGTCAATGGCGCGGACATCGTGGGCAAGACAGTTGATACTTCAAAACTCGCGGATGGAGCCGTAACCGCAGAAAAGCTTGCGAACCGATCTGTGAGCACAGACAAGCTGGCGGGATACAGCACTGCACGCAAGGATGTTCCATGGGAGCTGTTTCTAGATGGATACGGCACAAGCGCTACCAGCACTGTAGAACGTGCAGATTGTGCAATTTACTCCATGAAATTTGAGGCAGGAAAAACATATTGCATCCTCAATCTTCCATATCCGAACAACACAAACGAACTTGTAGCCGATCCGACGGACATAAATTATTTTGGAAGATATTTCTCTTATTATCCGTCACTTCCGGATGTGGCGGCGAATCTTGCGGCAGGAAAAGACAGGCTCTACGGATACAAAAAGGCAGATAACATACAGCAAGCCCTTCTGAAAGCGGAAAGCGACGGATACGTCGAAACTGCGATTCCCGGACAGGCACTGAGTATGCCACCCGTGTGTTTTACGGTAAAGCAGGATTGGTATGTGCTCAGAGCAAGCACGAAGCCGGATGCAGGGAAACGCATAAACAATTACTATGTCTCGGAGCTGCAAATGACAGGGATAAGCGCTCTTGGGAATGGAATGCATGGGCAGTCATGGTATGTGTACAAAAAGGATCTTGGAAATGGATTTGCAAGTGATAGAGGATTTTTGCAACAGATCTTTGCATCTAAAACGGCAAACGCAGAAAATGAACGCGCGTATGCGGCCATGTCCAGGGATATTCCGCGCGACCGCACACTGAACATCCATTTCATCGGAGACTCCATCACTTATGCAGCATCCAACGCTGGATTGCAGAACGCATTCCGCAAATATGTGCCCATGAATCTGAGGGCAGAGACTATGGCGCTGTGCCAGAACGGCGTGTCAGCCACGACAGGCAGCGGCAGCGTTGATTGGAATGGGAAGCAGAAAACCGATACAGCATACAATGCGGCAATGTCGGGATATTCCGGGCTGGCACAAAAGCTTGCAGAGTACAAAACAAATCTGTCACTTGCCGCGTGGGCGGATGCGACCGATATTGTGATAGTAGAGCTTGGGACGAATGATCATTGGGAGCAGGCGACGCTTGGCAATCCAACCGATCTGACGGAGGATACGAACTTCTACGGCGCGGTCGAAAAGACGCTGACACTGCTGGAAGATACGTTCCCACACGCACAGATTCTGTGGATGCTGCCGTTCAAAAATCAAAACTGGAAAACCAGTACGGTCAAGCTCGTGGACTATCTGATCGCGTTGAAGATTCTCTGTCAGATGCATACGCGCTGCTGGGTTCTGGATCTGTTTGACAAGTGGTTCCTCGATTACGATGATACCGATTTGCGCAGCAAGTTCTTTATCGATAACGTGCATATTACCGGAAATGCGCACAAATGCGTGGCGGAATCCATGATCGATAAGATTCGGCAGATCATTTCCGTCTGCGGATTGCGACAGACCGAGACCGTGCGCGTTACCGCTGCAAACGATAGCGTGTATGGAAGCGCAAATGCGTGAGGAGTCCGGGCCGATGGATACATGCGTATGCTGCGGACGGGCCGTGCCGGAGGGACGGATGGTCTGTCCGGAGTGCGAAATAGAAAGCTTTGAAAGGAGTATCAAGATGGATGATGGAATTCAGGCGCAGATCGCCTCCGTGGAGGCGCGCTGCAAGAGCAACACACACCGGATCGATGAGCTGGAGGCAGACAACAAAGCGCTGCATCAGCTGGCGACCTCTGTGGAGGTGCTGGCGACCAAGCAGGAGGCGATTGAGGAAAACGTGAACGAGATCAAGGCCGACGTAAAAAGCCTCAAGGCGCTGCCAGGAAGCCGCTGGGAGGCGGTCGTAAAGGGCGTTATTACGGCGCTCATTGCCGGCCTGATCGGCTTTGCGCTGGCGAAACTGGGGCTGGGCTGATGCGCAGAGACAAGAAACGATGGACAAAGGGCCGTATGGCCCGCGAGCTTGTGTACTACTGCCTGTGGATGCTCACGGCAGTGGCTACATGGGCAATGATCCTGAAAACCGCCGCCGTCCTGCTGGATAGGACGTGCGACCTTTCGGATGTGCTGGTATTCGCGGGCGCGGCCTTCGGCGGGGAGCTGCTTTTGCTCCTGCTCAAGAGAGTATTTGCAAAACCAAATGATAAAGACGATGGAGGTACATACGATGGATAAGATTATCAAGCGGCTCGGGAATCTCCTGAGCGTGAAGAGCCTTGTGACGCTGACGCTGACGGCGGTATTTGCGTACATGGCCGTGGTGGGCAAGATCAGCCAGGACTTTATGACGGTGTATGCCGTCGTGATCGCATTCTATTTCGGCACGCAGAGCCAGAAGGTGCAGGACGCAGTGGATGGAGGCGCAAACAATGCCGGTAATTAAGGACGCGCTCACGCCGATCAACCATCGAGCGGGCGGCTGCACGCCGAAATGGATCGTCGTCCACTACTTCGGCGCACTCGGCTCTGCGGCCAGCGTGGCCGAGTGGTTCAAGAACCCGCAGGCCAGAGCCAGCGCCCACTATGCCGTGGACGAGGGCGATATCATTTACCGATGCGTAAGGGATACGGATGTGGCGTGGCACTGCGGAGACGGTACGCTGCATCCGGAGTGCCGGAACTGGAACTCCATCGGCGTGGAGCTGAGACCGGGGAAGGTAAACCGGAAGCGCATGGGAGCCTACGACACAGACTGGTTCTTCGAGAAAAAGGTGCTGGACAATGCCGAGTGGCTCATCCGCAAGCTCATGAAGGAGCACAACATTCCGGCGGATCACATCATCCGGCACTACGACGTGTCCGGGAAGTACTGCCCGCGCCCGTTCGTCGGCACGGACATGAACACCTACTATCACACCACTGGCAACGAGCAGTGGAAAAAATTCTTGGAAAGGTTTGAGGACGAAGTGGTAGAGAAAAGCAAAATGATCGTGGACGGCAAGGAGGTCGCCGTCGAACGTATCCTGAAAAACGGCACGAACTATGTCAAGGTGCGCGATATCGCCGCCGCGCTGGGTCTGAGGGTATCCAATAAGGGCAATATCGCCGTGCTGGATAGCAAGTAAGGAGGGCGTATGCTGCGGGGGCTGCCGAGTCTGAGCCGCAGCGATTGGGAGCATTTGATCGACGAATGGATTCTTTCGGAGCGATATCGGGGAATCCTGAAACGGAAGATTCTTGACGATTGGAGCCATGAGCGCATTGCCGAGCGCGAGGGCTTGAGCGTAAACGGCGTCAAGAAGATCATAGCGCGGTGCGTGAATGTACTGCGCGAACATATGTGAAGGCAGCCACTCCGTAATGCGGCGGTGACTTAGGAAAACATTGAAACAAGGAACGGTGTAGCTTAACGG
>ERZ780226.2683-NODE-2683-length-11909-cov-5.605112_pt1 | contig 11909 bp, 8 predicted proteins | sample MGYA00511165_ERZ780226 | MGnify/ENA primary metagenome ERZ780226 (study PRJEB29588, sample SAMEA2152373) | human gut metagenome | biome: human gut; feature: human-associated habitat; material: faeces | place: Denmark | collected 2008/2010 ...
TATAAATTTAAAGTTTTTCTATTATGAACAAAAAATTTTTAAGTGCAATCCTGTTTGGAGCCCTTATGGTCACTTCAACAGGAACATTTGTATCTTGTAAGGATTACGATGACGACATCGACCGCTTGGATCAAGAAATATCCAATGTGAAAGATGCAATCAAGGCCCTTGAAGACAAAGTAGGCTCAGGCAAATATGTCGAAAGCTGTACTCCGTTCACTGATGGTAATGGTGGTTATGAAATCAAATTCAGTGATGGAGAGACCATTAAATTATACAATGGTGCAAAAGGAGAACAAGGTGAACCGGGCAAACCAGGTACTCCGGGTACTCCAGGTACTTCTGCTGATGATTATGTAGTATCAGTAGAAGAAGGTGAATCAGCTTATGAATTAGTTATTACTTATGCTGATGGCACTAAAAAGACTATCAGTATGCCTAAAGCTACTTCTGTAGTTAGCGGAGTTAAGTTTATCCCTACTTTCCTTTCTGAAGGTGAAGCTGCCAGAATCCATTTCCCTACCATCGTTACTGATAGTGTGGCAGGTAAAACAGAGATTACAGGTGCAGATTGGGGTACAAATAACTTTAGCACATTTAAAATCGTTTACTCAGGTAAGGCAGACGTGAAGTATCAGGTAAATCCTAACAGCGTATCATTCAAAGATATGGAAGTGGTAGGATTTGTTCGTGATACTGCTGAAATATGGAACTACAATACGAATAACAAGAATTGGGAATTGTTCAACGCTGGACAAAAACTGTACACTGATGGAAAAATTACCGTTGAATCTTATAAAGAAGGACATGGTATGTTAAACTTCCGTGTAAAGGACTGGGCTTTTGCTGAACAATCTAATCTGGACGAAAGAACAGTATATTCATTGAGAATTAAGAACAATGACCAAATCGTTCATTCTGATTTTGTTCCCGCCAAGCATGAAGTAATTTTGCAGAAAAACGTACATTTGGTTAAAGTAGCTGATGCATTTGACCAAACTAACGCTCCTGCTCAGATTAAAAATGCAATTGCTCCTAACAAGGTAAATTATAGAGAATTCATCAAAGATGAATATTATCTTAACACCTTGAATCCGACCGGTACTGAAGAGGCTAAATTGAAGGCTTATCAAGCAGATAAAGCTAAGTTCGAAGCCAATGCTGAAAACCAGTTATATAAAGGAGATGCTGAATCTAAAGATGATGCAGAACGTATTGTTGTAGAATTGAACTATACAGGTGATGGACATTCAAAAAATTTGAAGGACATCGTAACTTCATTCTTTGACAAACGTACGGGTAGAGCCCAAGACGCTCAGTATCCTCTGATGGAGAATGGTTTTGATGACTATTCATTGGTGTTTGAACCGGTTGACTTCTATTATGATGGCGTTAACCAGACAAAACGTTATTTGGATGTTACCAAAGATGGTGTTGCTACAGTAAAACAGACTCCGGACCCGATTTGGGGCGCAGAAACTGATGCCAGCCACACAGCTGCTATAGACAGAACTCCTATTGTTCGTGTGAAACTGGTAGCACCGGGTGAAGACAATGGTAATGTAGTTAAAACAGCAATCATCAAGATTCACATTGTACGCAAGACAGTTGTTCCTGAAATTAATATTACAGAAACAAAAGACGTCACTCTGAAACATATCAATCAAGTTCTTGACATGGATATGGATAAGATATTCAACCATGAAGATGTACAGTTGAGTAAAGACGAATTCCGTAAGACTTATAAATTCGTTCCTGAATTTACACTAGATGAGGCTAAACAACGCGCTGTATATGCATGGGATGGAAAAGATAATAAAGACTATTCATTCGATCCGAACTTTGAAGCTAAAGAATACAATCAGCTGTTCGTTACAGTGAAGAATACAGCATTCTCTCGTCATGACGATCACGACGTTTACACTGTTAAGGGTACATACACGCCAAATGCTGATCATAAGGGATTACCTGACATCCATGTTACTTATACTATCAATGTGAAGTATCCGGATGTAGTTGCTCCTGAAAAGACTAAGTTGAACTGGGTAGATGATTCTTACTTCATTGCTCACGGTAGATACGATAACTTTGATGCTCCTACAATTTATGAAATGGTTGCAGTATTGAATGACGAGTTCGATTTGATCAACTATAATCCTTATAAGGGTCAGACTCATGATAAGGATTGGGCTAGAGCTACCTTGTCATTCGAATTGGTTGACCAGCATAATAACGCATCTAAGATAGGTGACGGTCACGATTCCGGTATCCGTTTGTATCAAGGTGAAGACAACAAGTGGTATATCGCTTTGGAGGCTACAGACGCAGGACGTGCTTGGATCAATGCTGCTGACGCTAAGGATTTGAAGAAGATCAAAATGCGTGCCGTAGTAAGCTTCAATGAAGATATTGACGGATTGTATGGTACTTGCAACAAGGAAGCCAATGCTCATCACAAGTATGCTAAAGAAGATTACAATAACTTCTCTTGCAATACTATCAATATGATAAACAATACTCCTTGGGCTGAAGATAACCATACTACTGATTATACTGGTGCTCCTGCTCCTGAAAATGGACGTTCTACAGTGGTTATCGATGAATTTGAAGTTGCATTTGTAACTCCGATGGTATTCCACGCTTACGAAGCAGGTCCTTTGTATGACAAGTATCAGGAAGCTGAAAATACAGTATCATTGAAGGATGCATTCTTCTTGTCAGATTATCTGTGGTCTGAAGGTGCTCAGGCACAATTCAATAACAACCATGTTATCTATGATCACAAAGATATGGCTAAGAATAATACTTTGGTTCAGACAGGTGATCAAGCTGGTTGGTCAAAGAAACTGGTAGTTGACCATAATGTATTCGATGTTAATACAACTGTTAACTTCAAGGTTTCTAAGGCATACTTTGCTGACGGAAGTGAACTGGATGCTGAAAACATGAAGAAGATCAAACTTGATAATGCTAAGCAGACTATCACATGGATCAACAATGGTGAAGATATTGCTCAACCATTTACTATTGATGTAGAAGTTTGTGTAAATCACAAGTGGGGCGGTATCTGCGACCATACTTGGAAGAATGATCGTGGACATTCTGTTGGAACTATCCAAATCCAAGTTAAGAAGCACAATGACAAGTAATTAATACGCTCATTGTTTATAAAAAAAGAGGGGGGCAAAATGTTCCCCTCTTTTAGTTTTTATAATCGTTTATCCAATTATATTGTGTATGAAGTATATATATGCTGTCTGTTTTCTGTTATTAGTATGTGGCTGTCATAAAGAAAATGACACCCCTGTTGTTTTACCTGCACGGACACTATTGGTTTATCTGGGAGGAGATAATAATCTTGATGCCGAAACCTATGACAAACTTGTTCAAATTAAAAATGGATGGGAAGACGGGACAGATGGAAATATAATAGTGTATCAGGATACACCATTTAAGGACTCTCCACGATTGATGGAAATTGATGGAAAAAGTGAGAAAGGCTATATTACCATACATACCTATGACCAAGAAAACTCAGCCTCCCCCCAAGTGCTTAAACGAGTTATAAACGACGTAACTCGGCTTTATCCTGCTAAAAGCTACGGTCTAATCGTGTTTTCCCATGGCAGTGGCTGGCTTCCTCCACATACATTGGTTAATGGCTCGCGGTCTATCATCATCGATAATGACAATGAAATGGAAATAACAGATTTTGCCATGGCCCTCCCGGACCATTTATTTGAATTCATAATCTTTGAAGCATGTAATATGGCAGGTATTGAGGTGGCTTATGAATTAAGAAATAAAGCAGCATATATCATGGCTTCCTCTGCCCCAGTAGTATCTCCGGGATTTACTCCTATCTATGCCGGCAGTATTTCCTGTCTGCTTGAAGAAAATGCTGATTTGCAAAAATTTGCAGAAAATTATTTTCATTATTGGAATTTGATGGAAGGCGATAAACGTTCTGCTACCATTAGCATAATAAAAACTGCTGGATTATCAAATTTAGCGAATTTGATACGACAGATCAATACAGAAGCATCCGGCTCTTTTCTCCCAGTCGGTAACCTTCAAAATTATGATGGAGTTTTAAAAGCCCCATTCTATTTTTTTGATTTCGCTCAATATTATCAATCATTATCAGATGAAAATACATACAATGCACTTCAAGAGTGTATCAGCCAATGTGTGGTTTACAAAAGAAATACTCCTTTTTATGCTACGGAAGAAGGAACATTCCCTATCACAGCATTTTCAGGTATGACCACTTTTATCATGCAGAGAGAACTTAATGACTTGAATGAAGAATATACAAAACTACAATGGTATAAAGATATTAATACACATTAGAGAATATGTATAACACTGACAAACAATGATATAGCAAATTCAGTAGAAGAAGTATATCTTATTGCAGAATAGATAGATTCTAAATACTTTTCAAAGTATCCTTTAAAGGACAGAATGCCAATATATATGGACAGAAACAGGCGATTATCCATTAATAGGAAACGGAAAAACTTGTCATAAGCAGAAAAAACAAATCCTTTATTTGCTTTGTTTGTCATTTACTAATATCTTTGTTTTATCATTCATTCTAGAACCGCAACAAAATATGAAATACCCTATTGGAATACAGAGTTTTGACCAAATCCGTGAAGATGGCTATGTATATGTGGATAAGACCGGTTTGATTTACAACTTGGTAACGCAAGGCAAGACTTATTTCTTGAGCCGTCCACGCCGTTTTGGCAAAAGCCTGCTGGTAAGTACCCTTGCCTGTTATTTCCAGGGACGCAAAGATTTGTTTGCCGGACTGGAAATCGACGGATTGGAAAAGGACTGGTATGAGTATCCTATCTTCCGTATAGACTTTAATGGAGGACTGTATACACAACCCGGAATTCTGGAGGCTACCATTGAAGGCTATTTAGGGAACTGGGAAGATATTTATGGCAAGAATCCCAATTATACAACCATAGGAACCCGTTTCATTGAAATACTTCGCCGGGCTTATGAACAGACAGGGCGGCGTGCGGTGGTTCTGATTGATGAATATGACAAACCTATTTTGGATGTATTAGATACGGAAGCTTGTTTTTATGATGATTATGGAAAGCAAGTTCTGTTGGAGAACCATAACCGGGAAATATTGAAATCCTTTTATTCTACCTTTAAAGGAGCCGATCAATACTTGAGATTCGTATTGTTGACCGGAGTAACAAAGTTTTCCCAAGTAAGTGTTTTCAGTGGATTTAACCAGCCTAAGGATATCAGTATGGATGAACGGTACGAAGCCTTGTGCGGTATCACCCAGAATGAGCTGGAAGCATTTTTCGAAGAACCCACCATACAGTTGGCTGCTAAATATCAGTACACAGTGAAAGAAATGAAGGAACTTCTCAGACGGCAATATGACGGATATCATTTTGGAGAGAGGATGACCGACATTTACAATCCGTTCAGCATTCTTAATGCTTTTGACAGTATGGCAATTCGTGATTACTGGTTCTCTACAGGTACTCCCACCTATTTGGTTCGTCTGCTGCAACACAGCCGCGAGCAGATAAACGAACTTGCCGGACGTTATTATGTTCCCTCTTTGTTTGTGGATTATAAGGCTGATGTGGAACAGCCTCTACCCATGATTTATCAGAGCGGATATCTCACTATTAAAGAATATAATAGACGTATGGGAACTTATCTGCTCGATTTTCCCAATAATGAGGTGCGTAAAGGGTTCTTGTCCGTATTGGCAGCACATTATTTGAAACCCGGAGGTGGAGAGGTCAACAGTTGGATTATCGATGCTGTTACTTGCCTTGAGCAAGGGAACACCTCCGCTTTTTGTGATTCTCTGACCGCCTTTCTTGCAAGCATCCCGTATGACTCTCACGCTTCCTTGAAGGAATTGGATATGACTGAGAAACATTTCCAATACACTTTTTATCTGATTCTCCGTTTGATAGGAGTTTATTGCCGTGCAATCCATTGTGAGAATCGCCAGAGCTTCGGACGAGTGGACTGCATATTGGAAATGGACGAATATGTTTACATTTTCGAATTCAAGATGGATGGAACAGCAGAGGAGGCTTTACAGCAAATAGCAGAGAAAGGCTATGCCCGATCTTATTTGACCGATGACCGTAAAATAGTCTGTATCGGGGTGAATTTTTCTTCCCTTACACGTACTGTGGAAGAATGGAAGGAAATAATTTACAGGTAAGATTTAGTCATAGTCAGCCTAAAGCGTTAAACAAAAGATTGCCTTCCACTATTTTTTATGGGAATATACCGGTAAGAATGTTCATGCTGTTGCCGGCATAACACATTTAATTTTCATCTTTTTATCATTTTGTTTTTCTTTTTGCTAAGAATGAATTATTTTCGCAGCCGAACACAAGTTTAATTTCTTACCGACAATAAGCAGACATGCTTTAATCCTCCAACCAATTCAACTTGTCCTCATTTTAATTTTAACGGATAAGCTGATGTTTTGTCCCTCACTATTATAAAATAAAAGAATGAAAAGATCATTGTATGTATCGCTATTGACGTTCATGTACTTCTCTGCCTGCCAAGGTAGTGAGGAATTAGAGCAATCACAAGAAAAAGAGTACACGGTATCCATTATGGCAAGAATCGGGAAAACAGTTTCCGGAGCACGCTACTTGCAAGATCATGAAAATGCCATCGCTAGTTTTAGTAAAACCGATGATATAGGTGTTTTTATGGACAATGACAGCGCCGTCCGCTGGATATTCGATGGAACTTCCTGGACTACAGAAAAGAGTGTCTTTTGGAAAGATAAAAACCAGGAACATACTTTTTACGCATATTATCCCCACTCCGGTTCCAAAGCCGAAAGTAAGGAAAATATAAAAATGCCTTCTCTCGACAGCCAGAACGGGACTTGGGAAAATATTGACCAATATGACTTTCTAGTAGCATCCAGGAAGCTTTCCTACGATACCGACCTTGGCAATGTGGCCTTTTCGGGCGATTATTCATTTAAGCACGTTTTGTCACTATTAAAGATAAACATAAAGGGTGAAGGAGATATGGCACAGGCCGTTATTGACAAAATCAGACTTGAAGGAAATGAGTTGATGACTCAAGGACACTACTCCTTTGAAACGAACAGCATCACCATCAGCGAAACTCCCAAGGAAACCTTCCAGATTACTCCGTCACACACCATGAACAATCAGGATGTTTCTTTTTATTTTATCCTGAACGGGGGCGAGAATGACGGAAACATTGATCCGAAAGCCGTGAAAAACCATTCTGTTAATCTCACCATTGAATATACCCGTAACAACAAATATTACATAACACGACGAGACGACCTGTCTCCGGGCTTATTGTCCGGATGTATTCATAAATACAATATTGTAGTAAAAGACGGAAATGTAATTATAACGGGAGGAAGTATTTCGGGTTGGACTCCGGGAAATGAAGAAGAGGATATAGTTATAAATGGAGAAGAAATAAACCCACAAACAAATAATATGTTATGAATTATAGATTAACCGAATTAAAGGTGCTTCTGTTTCTATTGCTGCTGTCTGCTGTTTCTTGCCAACGCCCGATGTATGATGAAGAAGACGATGAAGACGGAGTCTCGCAAACAAATCTTCCTTTAAAGATATCTGCCAGGTCTAGCGGAGAATCCCAGATTAATTATCCGGCCTATATCTATGCGTTTGCAGAGGACGGCAGCTGTTCTGCCAGTCTGAAAATGACAGATAACGCCCAGATTGAAATGAAGTTACCTCCTGCCCGATATACTATTGTTGCAATAGCCGGTTTGGGAGAGGAATATATCGTTCCGAAAGATCCTAGCCTTGATGATGTAATTGTTATGAAAGAAAATAACAGAAGCTCACGCGCGCTAATGATGGGCACTTCAACTGTGACAATTGCCAATAAGAAAAATGTATCTGTTTCTGTAACCCTCTATTATGCTGTATCTTTAGTCAATATCAGTTTGGAAGATATACCGGCAAACGTTAAAAAGGTGAGTTTGCAGATTTCGCCTTTATATTCTTCCCTGTCGTTTACAAGGGAGTATTCCGGCAAAGACAAGAGTACGGAAATTATTTGTGAGTCTGAGCCGGGTGGAATTTGGAGTGCAAAGCCTTTTTATATTTTTCCGGGGAGCGGCTCTCAGACCGTTTTTTCCATAACCTTGGAAGATAATAGTCAGACAAAGACGTTTGGATACACTTTCAAAGGAAAGCCGGAAGCGAACGTGCCATTGAATATCGGGGGTAGCTATTCGGGTGATGTCACGGTAGGGGGCAGTTTGATATCAGGTGAATGGAAGGCTCCGGTAGACATCAAATTCAATTTTGGCGGTGCTGATGAAGGTAATGGCGGTAGTGAGCCGCCTCCCATTAATCCGGATCTTTCCGGGCTACCCGAAATTGGCGGTATCTGGAACGGCGGTATTGTAGCTGGCATAGAGAATGCAAGTTCCACAGGGGCGGATATTTTGTTGATGAGTCTGGATGAGTGGAGTGGATTCGCTTCCGATGTGCGGAATATCATACAGGAGGAGGAAGCAGACGGATGGCATCTTCCGACTGAAGAGGAGGCAAAAATATTGCATAAGACGTTCAGCGGATCATCACTGGATGAACTGAATGAAACCATAGAGGGATTAAGAAACGGAGACCCGTTATTGGATATTGAGAAACGGTATATATATGATCATAACGGGAGCATATATGCATTCGGATTTAAAACCTCATCCAAATTTTTACAGGCAGGGAGTACGGTGAAATACAAAATACGTTTGGTATGCAGCGCTCATTATGATGCCGGATGACCCATTCATATACTAGAAAAGGGCATTCACACTTCTTGACAATATATGCTTGAGAGTGTGAATGCGTCTAATCGACTTCCATACCGGGAATCTCATTTCCATAGATAAATTCTCAATTAATTGAAAGTTAACATTCTACCACCCGGTATACATTTCCTTTGGTGGTATGTACCCGTTCGCCCAGCTGGGGCAGGATACGGCTCAGGCTGTAGGCGGTCATCCCTCTCATGATCGAAGGATGGGCGGCCTTCATGCGTTCAAACAGTTGGGTGGCGGAGAGGCTAAGCACTTCCTGCGGATTGTCCTCTTCTGTAGCAAAGCGAAAGCAAAGGCGGAACACCTCTTCTTCGGGTACATGCTTGTAGAATAGGGCATTATGTTGCTGTATAGTCTGTTCCTCTTCTTTATTGAACCAGCTTCGTTCACCGGATAGAAGTTCTGTTTTAAGCTGGGCGTACAATTGCTTATGCTCTACGGACGTGGTGCAGTCTATGGCGTGCTTCAGACTGACGCAAAGAAAGCGGCGTGAGCCGGTGCGGTCTACCAGCAAATCCTCCCGGTTGCTGGTGCCGATGAACGAGGCAATACGGGGAAGCGATGAAGCGCTGTGTTTGTAAGCCTTGCGGATATTCAGTGCGGAGGCTTGCATCAGGTTCTTCAGCAAAGGCATTTTGGACGCACCTAGTTTGTCGAATTCATCCAGGTTGATTAATCCGTAGGCAGCCAGCTTGGCTTCGGCGGATGCCGGGGAGCTTAGGTCGTAACTTTCCGTGTAGTAGGATTTCAGCCTATCGGGCATCAGCAGACGGCAGAACGTACTTTTCCCCAATCCCTGGCGACTGCTCACCAGCAGGGGAGCCACACTGTTGGCGCGGTTGTTATCCGGATTGAGCTGCATCCATTGGGCAGAGAGTCCCAGCATCCAACGGTGGAAACCGTTCACCCATACCGGGTCGTCGGACACCCTGCGTGCCAACGCGGACACCCGGTCCGTGCCGTCCCATTCGGGAAGCTGCTCAAAATAGGCAGTAAAGGGATGGTATTCACTGATGCGGCGTGAGCGCACAAAGCGTTGAATGTCCCTGTCCCAACAGTCTATGCCCGTTTCAATAGCCTCCAGACTTAGTGAGTTCATCCATCGTTCGTCCACTTTGGTGTAACGCAGATGAGTATCGGGAATGTTGTTTTCTACACTTGCCACTTCAGTTTCTTCAGTAAGCACATTGAACCGGAAGCGGTAGCGGGAGATGAGGAAAGCGGTCACTTCCTGCATCAGGGTATGTGATTTCGCTTTCTTGCCAGTATCTTCTGGGGAGGTTGGTCCCGCTTTTTTCTGAACATCTTTTTTCAAGTGAGCGGAATCCTTCTCTGTCTTTTCAGTTGAGACTGTCGGATGTGTCCGAGAATCGTCCATACTCCCCGGCAGGTTATCCTTACCGTTTTCAGTGAGAAGAACCTGTGAGTCGGCCATCTCTCTTACTCCTTCTTCGTCCGACACGATGTAGTGGTAACTGCCCGTGGAAGCATTCCCGTCGGTGCGCGGAGTCCAGTTCAATGCCAGAACTACTTGGCCCTCGCGGATATCCAGCGCCAGACGCACGCCGGGTATAGTCCGGCAAAGCGGCATCAGCCCGTTGAGAGCGGATACGAGATCACGACGCGGTGTTCCGTCAATAGGAACAGGGCTTGACAGGAATTTGCTTCCGAAGAAGACTGTTTTGAGAGTAGCGAATACATTCATGAGTTACTTTTTTAAGTTTGGCAAACTACAAATATACAACATAAAAAGGCGTTTGTCAAGAGGGGGCGGAAATATGGCAGATCTTGGTGCAGGATTCGATGAAACTTGGTGCAAGATTTAATGGAACTTGGGGCAAAATTCAATGGATACAGGGCGCAATACATACGTATGTGTAGGCCGATGCTTGCGTATGTGTGACCCGATGCTTATGTACGTGTGGGCTTACACGTTACTAACATACGAGCTGACACGTTACTAATGTTATTGTTGAATACGCCTTTATGTTTTTAAAATACACCTTGAGCTTTAAAAAATACGTCTTCAACTTTTAAGAAAACATCTTCAGGCTTTTAAAAAACAACTATACGTTTTTAAAACACGCCAGCTTGTTCAGTGCACAGACTTAGCCTGTTCAGCTTACAGACCTAGTCTGTTCCGTGTATTACTCCCCCACTAATCCGATACGCTCCCTTTTCCCCTCATCCTGTCATCTTATGTAATATGCACAGAAAATCAGCCGGTTAAATCTGAAACCATTTCCCCTCACTTCCATTTCAGCCCGTATCGTTTTATTCCTTCACAAAAAATGTGAAAGAGCAGGCTGAAAGGAGGCTGACAGAGCAATGACAGGAGCCCCTTCATAGCCGGAACGCCTATGGGCAGGGAGTTTCAGCGATAGATGAAAGGAGAAAAGGAACAACCGGATTTTATCGCTGAGGCATTTAAAATGAAGATAATCTCAGCATTTCCACCTGCGAATGAACAGATGATCATCCATGTTTTGAGCCTGATTTATGATCGGTATGAAAGATTTATATTTTTCAGACTATGTAACAATAATCCTCCCAGCCTTTCCATTCTCAGGATACATTGTTGCTTCATACAGATGAAAATGAGATTCCGGATAGCTTCTTCTTCCAGTTTATCAGGTCCGATAATTCTTTTCAGCTTTTTTTTCAGATAAATTATATCACAATTCTTGCTGCTCCAAATAAACAAAAGTATATTTGCAAAAATAACCATGGTTATTATAACCGTTATTATTTTTATAAACATCTAAATGTTAACAATATATGAATTTCTTTGGCAGAGAAAAAGAATTAGAAATTCTCAGAAGAGAGGAAGAATTGTCCGCATCATCGGCACGGTTCACCATAGTCATGGGCAGACGCCGCATCGGCAAAACCAGTCTGATAAGACGGAATTTTCAAGGTAGGCAATGCCTTTATATATTGGCGAAAAACGAGGCGGAAGCTACCTTCTGCAGTTCTATACAAAGACAGATACAGAGAGAACTTGGTATATCCGTTTATGGCTCGGTACGTTCTATGC
>ERZ780226.2684-NODE-2684-length-11903-cov-2.708052_pt1 | contig 11903 bp, 4 predicted proteins | sample MGYA00511165_ERZ780226 | MGnify/ENA primary metagenome ERZ780226 (study PRJEB29588, sample SAMEA2152373) | human gut metagenome | biome: human gut; feature: human-associated habitat; material: faeces | place: Denmark | collected 2008/2010 ...
CCTGCTCCAGCCAGCGGCTCAGGTTGTCCGAGGAGCCGCCCTGGTCGATCCAGCCGCCGCCGTTGCGGCCTTCGGTGGCCGTGAACAGCAAGATGTTCAAGACGGTGCGGTAGAAGACGTCCGCGTGGTACCAGTGGTTGAGGCCGGCGCCCATGATGATCATGGAGCGGCCGTTGGTCTTGATGGAGTTGTCGGCGAACTCGCGCGCCGTGGAGACGACGAGCTCGGGTGCGACGCCCGTGATGGCCTGCTGCCAGGCGGGCGTGAAGGCGACGTCGGCGTCATCGTAGCCCGAGGCGCACTCCCCGCCCAGGCCACGGTCGATGCCGTACTGCGAGAGCAGGATGTCGTGGACGGTGGCGATGTAGTGCTGCTCGCCATCGGAGGTGGTGATGGAGCGGACGGGCACCTTGCGCACGAGCACCTGCTTGCCGTCCGTGCCGAAGTACGGGAAGGCGGCGTCCACGACCCCGTCGCTCGACTCGACGAAGGAGAGCTTCGGGTCGATTGCCGCGCCGGAGAGGCTGTCTTCGAGCTTGAGGTTCCACTTGGACTTGTTGCCCCAGCGCGCGCCCATCGTGCCGTTGGGCACGACCAGCTTGCCGGACAGCTCGTCGACGACGAAGAAGTCGAACTCCGGGTTAGCCGCATCGACGCCCATGTCGTGGGCGTTCACGAACCTGCCCGGCTCATACGTGTCGCCGCGCCTGTCCATGAAGACGACGAACGGCATGTCGGTGAACTGCTTGGCGTAATCGAGGAAGAAGGGCTCGGGTTTCCTCCAGTAGTACTCGTTCAAGATGACATGTCCCATGGCCATGGCCATGGCGGAGTCGGTGCCCACGTTGGGCTGCAGCCACGTGTCCGCGAACGTGCAGAACTCGGCGTAGTCGGGGCTGACGGCGACGACCTTCGTGCCCTTGTAGCGGACTTCTGCCAGGTAGTGCGCGTCGGGCGTGCGCGTCTGCGGGACGTTGGAGCCCCATACCATGAGATAGCCCGCGTTGTACCAGTCAGAGGACTCGGGAACGTCGGTCTGCTCGCCCCAGACCTGCGGGGATGCAGGCGGAAGGTCGGCGTACCAGTCGTAGAAGGACAGCTGCGCGCCGCCCATGAGCTGGTTGAAGCGCGCACCTGCCGCGTAGGAGAGCATCGACATGGCGGGGATGACGGAAAAGCCGATGTTACGGTCGGGACCGTAGGTGTAGGCGGTGAAAAGCTCGGATGCCGCGACGATCTCGGTCGCCTCGTCCCAGGTGGAGCGCACGAGGCCGCCCATGCCGCGGGCCTTCTTGTAGCGGGCCTTCTTTGCCGGGTCAGACGCGATTGACGCCCACGCGTCGTAGGCGCTCATGCCGGCGCCACGTGCCTCGCGCCACATCTCGGCCAGCTCGGCGCGCAGGTAGGGGTACTTGATGCGCAGCGGGCTGTACAGGTACCACGAGAACGACGCGCCGCGCTGGCAGCCGCGGGGCTCGTGGTCGGGCATGTCCTCGGGGGTCTGCGGGTAGTCGTGAGCCTGGTTTTCCCAGGTCACGATACCGTTCTTGACGTAGATGTTCCAGCTGCACGAGCCGGTGCAGTTGACGCCGTGGGTGGAGCGGACGATCTTGTCGTGGGCCCAGCGGTCCTCGTACATGTTCTCCCAGCCGCGCCCGCCCTCGCGCACGACCTGATGGCCGGTCGCACTCGGGCCGAGGGGTCCTTGCGGTGGGGTTGCGTCTGCAGGCGCGATGTTGGAGTGCCTGCCGAAGAGATTTCCCATGCTCTTCCTCTCTCTTTTCGAACGACTTCGGCGCAGAGGGGATAAGCCTCGTGCGGCTTTCTCCCCCTCAAGCGCACGTACGTCCCTGTCGCGTACGCGTTCCCGTCGAAAGGTTGCCAGTTGCTTGTCCGAGCTTGCCCTATGCGCGGGCTAGCACTTGATCTCGGCGTTCTTGCGGGTGTAGACGACCCAGGTCAGCACGAGCGTCGCCACCGTGAACACGGCCAGGATGGCAAGCGCCATCTCGAAGCTCTGCTGGAACAGGATCGGAATGATGAACGAGCCGTAGGCTGCAATCGCGGCCGTGAAGCCCGTGACCTGCGAAGCCTGCTGCTTGTCGGTGAAGATGTTGGGCACCATGCGGAACGAGGCGCCGTTGATGAAGCCGGTGGTGAGGAACAGCACCATCATGGCGCTGAAGAACATCGCGAAGTTGTGACCCTGGATGCTCACGATAAGCACGAGGGTCGCGGCGAGCATGATGATGAGCGAGATAAACGTCACCTTGGCACCGGAGTTGATCTTGTCGGACAGCCAGCCGCCGACGGGACGGACGCCCGCGCCGATGAGCGGCCCGAGAAACGCGATGTTGAGCGAGGCCATCTCGGGAAACGCCGCCTTGATGATGAGCATGAGCGCCGCGGAGTACCCGATGAACGAGCCGAAGCCGCAGGTGTAGATCCAGGTGCAGAACCAGGTGTGCTTGTTTTTGAAGATGGCCGCCATGTCCTTGAAGCTCTGCTTGGGCATGGGCAGGTTGTCCATGAACAGCAAGACGAGCACGAGCGCGACGATCGTCGGGATAACCCAGAAGAAGCAGGCGTTCTGCAGGTAGATCTGCGTGCCGGCGGGCGTGGTCACACCGCTGCCGATGCCCAGGTACTGGCCGATGACGATGGGCGTGACAAAGTAGGTGACGGCGACGCCGAGGTTGCCGATGCCGGCGTTGAGGCCGTTGGCCGTGCCCTTCTCCTTGATCGGGAAGAAGAAGCCGATGTTTGCCATCGAGCCGGAGAACACGGAGAGCGCAAGGCCGAGGAACGCGAACAGGCCCGCGAACACCGCGAACGGCGTCGAGGTGTCCTGCACGGCGATGCCGATGCCGATGAGCGGGATGAGCAGGATGGCCGTGAACACGAACGTGAAGTTACGGCCGCCCATGCGCGCCGGCAGGTACGTGTAGACGAGGCGGCCCGTCGCGCCGACGAGTCCTGGAAGGGCGGTCAGCAGGAACAGGTCGGACGACGAGAAGCTGAATCCCGCGTTTCCGAGCTGCGCTGCGACCTGCGCGGCGAGCGTGTTGATGCAAAACGTGATGAGCAAGGCGATGATGGAAACCACCAGGTTGCGCGTGGCGGTCTTCTTTCCGAACTTCTGCCAGAATTCCGCGTCTTCGGGGTTCCAGTTCTGGATGATCTCCTTGCGAGTCGGGTTGTCGCCGAGCACGGCGACGCCAGATGTGCTTGTCCCTGTCATAGGTGCCTCTCACTTCTTTCCCCAGCGAGTATATAACCTATAAGAGTGTAGAAAAGCGCCCTGTGCTGGCGAAACAGGGATATCCCTCGCGCGCTGCGGGGAAATCCCCCTCGTTCGGAGGACGCGACGATGCTGCGGTGCCGTCTAGCGGTCCGTGCTGCGCCTTCCGTAGTAGTGGGCGCCCTTGTCCTCGTACATGAGGTGGTCGACTTTCGAGATGACCGTGTCGATGCTTTCGAGCGGCGTGGTGAAGCTTGCGCAGCCCAAGGCCACGCTCGCCCCATGGGCCGTAAACCCCTCGCGCAGCTTGGAGACGATGCCCTCGAGGTCGCGCCCCTCCACGTTGTCCACGATCATCAGAAACTCGTCGCCGCCCATGCGGAACACGCGCTCGGCGCCCACGAGAGAGCTCATGACCTGCGCAACCGAGCGTATGAGCCTGTCGCCCTCGCGGTGCCCCTGCCGGTCGTTGACCGCCTTCAGGCCGTTGATGTCGCCGAAGACGATGCCGATGCGGCGCCCGTCTTCCAGGTGCTCGACGTGCTCGATCAGCGCGCGACGGTTCATCACGCCGGTGAGCTGGTCGGTCGTGCCGAGCGCGTTGAGATGCCCCACGATGTCGCGGTTGCGCAGCATGACCTCGAGAAAGCGCGTGAGCGTCGTGAGCAGCAGGCTCGCCGTGTGGAAGGTGTCGGGTGACGGGTTGACGACAAGCGAGTAGCCGGACAGACCGCTCGAGAGGTTGAGGTGCCCCGACACGATGCTTTTTGCGCCGAGCACGTGGACGACGAAGCCCTCATGCTCGCGTTCGAATGCCTGGATGTCCTCGATGAGCGTGACCGGACTGTCGTCGAACCTGTCGAGCAGGGCGCGCACCTCGCTCAAGGGGATGTGCTGCAACTCCGGCAGCAGCTCGAGTGCGGATTGGTCCCGCTTCCACTCGAAGGTGCCGTTGACGGTGCCATCTCCTGCCTCCTCGAACACGTAGAGACGCTCGGCGCCCAGGATCTGCCCTACGCGCTCGATGAACTTCTGCACCCCGACGCTCGGGTCGACCTCCTGCATGCCCACCGCGATGGCGTCGTTTGCCGAGGCCTCCCTGAAGATGAAGTCGTTTCGGTCGATATCGCGGGCGATGTAGGAGCTCAGGTCAACGCTGATGTTGAAGATGCGGTTCTTGCCATGCCAGGGAACGAGCGTGTCGCGGGACAGGTACTCGATGCCCGATACCTGGTTGCGATGCGGTCTCGTGTCGAAGCGGTCGTCCCGCACCAGGTTCTTCCTGCAAAACGGGCACGGCTCGTTGTACCCCTCGATGAGCTCGTAGCATTTCTCCCCTGCATACGGGTAGTCTTCGGGCAGGTGCAGATCGCGCAGATAGGCCCTGTTCAGGTAGAGGATCTCGTAGGTGTCCGGGTCCCACATGCCCACGCGGTCGTCCATATTGTCGAACTTCTCGCGGTCGAACAGCAGGCGGTCGCCAACCAGAAGCTCCCGTCCGTACGACTGCTCCTCGGCTTCATTCAGGCGCTCGACCAGCATGCGCATGAGGCCGTCGAAACTACGGGATTCCGAGCCGCTGGCAACTGCATGCTGCAAATACAGCGTGCAGCTGCAGCCGTCGACCTCGGTGATGGCATGCACGCCGCTGGCGATGGAAAGCACGCGCTCCCGCAGTTCCGCATCGTCCGCGCGCTTCTGCAGATAGGCGAAGCAGCAGCTACCGATATGCGCGAGCGCGCCGCCCGCCGCGCATATCTTTTTCACCTCTTCGTAGATGCGCGCGAACAAAGCGTGGCGAAACGTCTCGCCGTACATGGCGCAGACGCGGTCGAATTCGGGCACGTCGATGAGCGCCATAAGGTAGTCTTCGCCGTTCAGACGGTAGCTGTCGGCAAACTGCAGCCCGGTCATGAGCATGCTGCGGTACCCCGGCAACCCCGAGACGGGGTTGGCAAGGAGCGCTTTCCTGTCGCGCTCGCCTTGCACCTCGAGCTCGGCGAGCGTCCTGAAGCTTCCCTCGAGCCCGATGATGCGTCCGCCCTCGTACACCGGGTACTTCGTCACCGAAATCGAGCGCATCTGCCCGCCCATCAAGCAGGACACGACCGCATCGCGCACGGGCCTGCCCTCCTCGAGGACCGAAAGCTCATCTGCGACCTGCACCGAAGCGTTCGTATACCACCCCATGTCCTCGTTCGTCTTGCCCTCGATCTCGGCCACAGACGAAAGGCCGCACACGTCGAGGAAGGCGCGGTTTGCCCCGATGAAGCGGCGCTGGCGGTCTTTCCAGAACACGGGGGTCTTGCTGAAGTCGGCATGCGATTGCCACAGATTCGCCCGGATGTCGCCGCCGGGATGCTCTGCCTCGACGGGCATCCCAAACGACGCGGCAAACGTGGGCAGCAGCGCGCTCACGTCGCGTTGGCGTTCCATGACGTCGTCGAATTTGCAGAACAGGATGTCTTTGTGCGCTGTGCGGTTGAGGACGACGGCGATAAACACCTCCCAGCGAAACGCCCCGTCTCCGTGCCGCACGCGAAACAGGTTTGCCGCCTCGGAGCGCTCGGACTGCTCTGCCAAGGTGTACAGGTTCTCGATGCGCGCAAAGCTCAAAAAACGCGGCAGGTCGTCCGGGTGCATGGTCTTGCGGGCCATCTCGGCGAGCGTCCGCTCGATCCCCGAGATGCGCTGCCCGACCTTCACGTCGGGCAACATGGTCTCCACGACCTCGAGCTCGTCAGTGCCAACATGCAGGTAGTAGATGCCGTCGTAGGTGAGCACGAGGCTGCGCAGCATCTGGTCGAAGCGCTGCGAGCTGCTCCCGTCGCCTTCATGAGTGATGTTGTGCAGCTCGGCGCGCAGAAGATACGCATCCCCCACCTCCGCGACAACGTCCAAATACAGCCTCAGGTACTGCCCCGCATCGACGTAGGTCATCATCTCGCGCTTCCCGCTTTCGATGGCCTTCTTGAAAAACGCGACGAACTTGTCGTGCAGGGGATAGTCGCGCGCGGACAAGATCTTATTGGTCTGCTCGAGGCTGACAGAGCCCAGCCCCTTGAGCACCTCGCGGTACGCCTTGCTCTCGAACAGGAATTCCATGCTCGGATCCTGGAACTTGACGACCGCCACGGGAGTATCAGTCGCGATGTTGACGAGCCCCGCCCTGTTGTAGAGCTGCCCCTCGAAGCGCGTCTCGGGGAACAGCCGCATGCGGTCGCAACGCGACCTCAGGGCCTCGGGCGGCAGCGCCTTGCTGAAGTAGAACCCCTGGAGCGCCTCGCAGCCGATCGAGCGCAGAAAATCAACCTGCTCTTGCGTCTCGACTCCTTCGGCGACCGTGTGAATGCCCAAGCCCTTCGCCATCTGGACGATAGAGGTCACAATGGTGCGCGCGTTGTCGGTGAAATGGCTCAGAAACATGAAGTCGATCTTGAGTCCGTCGACGGAGTAGTCCTTCAAGACGTTGAGCGACGAGACGCCGCTCCCGAAGTCGTCGATCCAGACCTGGTACCCGTTCGCTCGAAAGCGCCCGATAGCCTCCTGCACGAGCTCTCCCCGTTCTGCGATCGCGGTCTCGGTGACCTCGATGCGCAGGTAGTCGTGCGGGACCTCGTACCTGCTGACGAGGCGGTCTACCTCCTCGAACACGTTCACGAGGCTGAAATCCGCGCGCGAGACGTTGACCGAGACCGGGACGACGTCGCGCCCGGCGTCCATGTCGGTGCGCAGCCTGTGCACCACGTACTCGATGACGTGCAGGTCGAGCTTGTGGATGAAGTGCGCGTCTTCGAGCACGGGTATGAACGCATCGGGGCTCAGGCGCTCGCCGTGCGGCGTGTCCCAGCGCGTCAGCGCCTCGACCGAGCAGACCTTGCCCGAAAACGAGCGGACGAGCGGCTGGGCGAACACCTTGATGTTGCCGTTTTGCAGCGCTTCCTCGAAGTTCTCGAGCACCTGGGCGCGGGTCTCGATCCGCTCGCCCATCTCCTCGGTGTAGACTGCCCAGCACGCGTCGGCGCTGTGCTTGATGGTATCGCACGCGATCTTGGCAAGATCGACCGTATCTTGCGCCTCGACTTCGAGAAGCGCCGGGGTATTGGCGACGAAGACACCCGCCTTGAGGTGGATGCGCGGGTTGTCGATAAAGGCGTCTGCCTCGGCACAGGCAGTCTCGATGCGAGAGAACACGCCCGTGCCATCTGGGTCGAGCACCACGAAGCTGTCCGCCGCAAGATGCGCGACAACCCCTTCGCGGAAATGCGAGCGCAACATGTCGGCTATCCGCCCGAGGCACGCATCGCCCGCCTCGATCCCGTGGAGACGGTTGTACACCTTGAAGTTGGTGATGTTGAAGAAGATCGGGTAGCGCGTACCGTAGACTCCGCGAGAGCTGTCGTCCGCGGCGAGCGCGCCGGTTTTCTCGTAGAACTCGTGTATGCCCATGAGGCCGGTGACGGGGTCGCTTTCGATGCCTGTCACACGCTGCCGCATATCCACGAAGAGCAAGGACCAGTATTCGCACCCATCGATGCAAACATGCCTTGCGGAGCCTTCGACCTGCACGAAGTGGCCCTTGGCGCCACGAATCGAGAACGAAAGGTAATAGTAGTCGGTGCCGGCATCTCCTGCCGTGCAGTTGATGCGGTCGCACAGGCTGGCAGCGGGCCTATCAGCTGTCATACCACGAAAGCGCCCGCCCGTGAGCTGCGCGAACTGCGCGAAGTCATCGCATTCGAACAGCTTGAGCACCTCTTGGCTGGCAAAGGCAACGCGCTCCTCGGCATCTGCCGTGATCAAGCAGAACGCGCCGGGAACGACATCGAAAATGCGATGTATGTCTGCTGTTTGGGACATATGTTCCGTACTACCCTATCTTTTTCGGGTACAAAAACTGTCAGCTTGCATTCTACGCGCAGCGGCACGTGAAGCCCATATCTCCCCTATTGGAAGCGCCAATGGAAAAGCAAGCTGCTAAAGCGAGATCAAGCCATGTGCGGCAGCGTAGTCGAACAGCTCGGGTTTAGAGTGGAGTCCGAGCTTGGTCATGACCTTCGACTTCTGGCTTTCCACCGTCTTGACCGAGATGCCGAGCATGTCGGCAATCGCGCTGTTGGAGTAGCCGCGCACCGAAAGCGAGACGAGCTCGCTTTCGCGCGGGGTCAAGGCGGAGGCCGCCGGGTCGTTTCCGGAGAGGGAGTCGCGGATGAAATCGCCCAGCATCTCCTCGCAGATAAACGAGTCGCCGCGCTCGATCGCGCGGATGGCGTGCACGAGCGTCTCGTCCGACGAGCTCTTGAGTACATAGCCGCGCGCACCGCGCTCCATGGCCTGGCGCAGGTACTCCTGCTCGGCGTGCATCGTCAGCACCAGCACCGCGCACGCAAGGCCCGCCCCTTCGATGCGCTCCGCCAGCAGCAGGCCATTCTTGTCGCTGCCCATCGAGACGTCCGTCACCAGGACATCGGGCTTGAGCTCGCGCACGAGCTCGAAGGCGCTGTCGGGCTCGGAGGCCTCGCCCACGACCTGGAAATCGCCCTGCTGCTCGAGGATCATCTTGAATCCCATGCGCACCATGGCGTGGTCATCTGCCAATACGATGCGAATCATCGCGTGCTCCCTTCTTCGGGCAGCTCGACACGGACGGTTGTGCCCTCGCCGGGCCGCGAGTAGATGCTCCAGGTGCCGCCGATAGCTGCCGCGCGCTCGTTCATGCCCTCGAGCCCCAGCCCGCCGCCGCGTATGGCGGGGTGCGCGGTGTCGAACCCGTCGCCGTTGTCCCGCACCTGCAAGACCACGTTTCCACTCTCGCGCCGCAAGGCGACGTCGATCGTCTCGGAACGCGAGTACTTGCACGCGTTCATGGCCGCTTCCTGGAATATGCGGTAGAGCGCCGTCTGCGTGTCCGGGCCCAGGCCCGAGACGTCTGCATCGAGCTCGGCCGTCATTGCGACGCCGAACCCGCGCTCGAGCTTGGCACAGTGCGCTTGGATCGCCGCCGCGAGCCCCAGCTCGTCGAGCGCCGCCGGACGCAGGTCGCTGGCGAGCGCGCTCACGTGGTTCATGATCGCGCGCAGCTTGTCGGAGGCGCGCTCGATGCCGAGGCGCTGCTCCTCGCCTTCGGGGAGGTACTTGAGCTTGCGCAGCTCGATCTGCGCAAGCAGGAGCTCTTGGGAAATGCCGTCGTGCAGCTCGCGCGCGATGCGCTTGCGCTCGGCTTCCTGCGCCTGGATGATGCGGTGCGTCATCTGCGTGTACGACGACGGCGCCTCGCCCTTCGAAGGCGTGAAGCAGGGCTTCGGCGCCGGCGTCAGTCCGGTGCGTTCTTGCGCGAACGCGCGGATGCGCTCGATGAGTGCGTCGGGAAACGCGCGGGGGGTGCGGTACGCGCACAGACACACGAGCTCTACCGCGCCCGACTCGCCGAACAACGGCAGCGTGAGAAAGCTCCACAGCCCCTCGGCGGCGACGATCGGATACTTGTAGAGCTCCCCTTGCGCGATGTCGGCATCGACGTTTTCCACGAGCATCGGACGTGCCCGCTCGAAGGTCATCCCCACCGCGCCCACGCCGGCGGGCAGGAGGATGCGCTGGTAGCGCGTGTTCGTATTGCCCGCGACGCACTGCCACGAGAGCATGGGCTCGTCGGTGTCTGCCGGCACAATCGAGACCCCGACAAAATCGAAGCCGAACTCGTCTTTCAGCTGCCGGGCGAGCTCCTGCCCGCGCCCGAACCCTTCTGCCGTGCCTTGTTTGTCCACGTGACCGCCCCTCTCGATGCCAGCTGTCCTCCAAATGGCAAAAGTGCCTGCTGAAGGGCATAATTTTGCTACCGTGCCTCGTCTGGATATACAGTAGCGCGCAATTTGGCGGCGGGCAAACTCCGCGGGGCCGCGCCAGCGCGAAAGGCGATTTCGCCGCACACGGATGGGCATATAATGCTGTAATCGTTCTCGAATTGAACGTCTGCGCGCTGGCAGAGCTGTCGAATCGAGAGCAGCTCAGCTGCGCCAGCATCGGCCGAGTCCCCTCATCGGAACTCGAGGAGGGGGGTCATCCGTGGATGCAGCACTGGCTTGGAGCTCCGCGTTTTTCGCACGCAACTTCATGGACGTGATCCAGGCGCTCATCTTCTCGCTCGTCACGGTCATGCTGTTCTTCAGGACAGATGCCCGCCCACGGCAGCTCGCCAAGTTCGCCTTGTCGTTTCTCGTGTCGTTCAACACGGCCACCATCATCTCCACGCTCGTCTACCAGGCGGTCTGCGCCAACGCAGAACTCACCGGCACGCTGTGGGATTTCCTGCTCGCCACCGCCTGCCTGCTCGTGCCCATGCTGCCGATGATCTATCTGTACAAACGCGTGATCGGCTCGCAGGCCTCGGTGGCGGCCTTCATCTACGCGCTGTTCTTCAACGCGAACTGCGTGGCGATGATCGTGTCCGACACGCCGCTTTCGCGCACGCTGCTCACCGTGGGGATGACCGTGCTGCTCGTGTGGCTGTTTGCCAAAGAGCTGCGCTACATCGCGGACGAGAAGTCAATCTTGCGCACCGACCGGCGCTTCACCGGCACCTCGCTTGCCTTCATGCTGCTGCTCGGGGCAGAGGCAGAGCTGCCGCGCATCACGTTCAACGGCGGGCTTCCCACCGAGGGTAACCAGTTCGCCTACGCCGTGTCCATCTTGGGCGTCCTGCTCGTGGCGATGTTCGTCATCTTCATGAAGTTCAATTTCTTCGCCATCATGAAGTACGAGAACTTCATCAGGGAGCACGACGAGGACCAGGTGACCGGGGCGGCAAGCCTGAGCCGCTTTCTGGAAGTGGCGCCAGGCGCCATCAACCGCTCTCGCGAGCGCGGCGTGGAGGTCGCCATCTTCTACACGGATCTTGCCAACTTCCGCGACGTCAACATCGCACACGGCTATGACGTGGGGACCGATATCCTTCGCGAGATCTACCGGATTTTGACCGAGCAGTTTCCCACGAGCGTGATCGCGAGGATCTCGGGGACCCACTTTGCCGGTGAGGTCCCGCTCTCCAAGGCGCAAGCGGGCTTCGAGCGCGTCGCCCAGCGCTGCGAGGCGCTGAGCATCGACGAGACGCTCAGGCTGCGCATCGGCATCTACCCGCTCTCCTACCTTGGGGACGATGAAGATTCCAGGGTCGTGCCCGAGGAGATGATGCACCTTGTGGACCTGGCCGCGACCGCCATGCGCTTTCTCGCCCCGGCCTCGCAGGAACACGTCAGGTTCTACGACGACGAGCTCGAGCGCAACGAGCGAATCAGGCTGCATGTTCTGGCGAGTCTGGACAAGGCGATCGAGAAGGACGAGCTGCTGCGGGATTTCTACCGGGAGCTGCACGACTTCATTGTTGCCTCCGGCGTGGACGCGTCCCTGCTGGACGGCGTGGGCATCGGCGTTTCGGGCGTGATCGACTCCGCCCGGGGCGTATCGCTGACCATCGAGCGTATCAACTCCTGGTTCAATGTTCCCTTGAAGGAGGACTTGGAGCGGGAGCTGGGCATCCCGGTCTATATCCGCAATGACGTTCACCTGCTGGGCTTGGTGGAAAAGCGGCTGTACCTGCCGGACGACTTGACGGACTTTATCTATGTCGCCATTCGTTCGGGCATCGGCAGCATCGCCTACCAGCACA
>ERZ780226.2703-NODE-2703-length-11823-cov-9.360469_pt1 | contig 11823 bp, 10 predicted proteins | sample MGYA00511165_ERZ780226 | MGnify/ENA primary metagenome ERZ780226 (study PRJEB29588, sample SAMEA2152373) | human gut metagenome | biome: human gut; feature: human-associated habitat; material: faeces | place: Denmark | collected 2008/2010 ...
GCTTCATCCTGCTGTACAAGCGACTGGAACAGGGCGCGTACCAGTGGCCGCGCTCTGAATCCGAGGTAAAGGTGCTAACGCCGCAGCAGTACCGCTGGCTCATGGAGGGTCTGCAGATCGAGCAGCCGAAGGCCCACCGCCCGGTAACGGGATTGACCACTGTCTGAGCAGGGAAAATGGGTGGAAACCATTGAAAACACAGGCTTTTTTCCGCATTCTGTGGTATAATGTTTGCATGGAAAACAGAGAAATGCAGACAAGCAACACGGAAGAAATGGTGACCATTTCCCGCGCGGAATATGAGCAGCTCCAGCAGGAAAATGCGCAGTTGGAAGCAAAGAGCGCCAAGTTGGAAGAGGCGCATACAAGACTGGAAGCAAAGCTTGCTGCCCGCGAACAGGAGCAGGCGCAGGTCATTACCAGCCTCACGCTGCAGAATGAGTGGCTGCTGGAGCAGCTGAAGCTGTCCCGGCAGACCATGGCCAACTGGCTGCTGAACGTCTCGGAGAAATGGCTGCGGCCGGTCTACGATGTGCTGCATGAGCAGCTTTGCAAGGAGCCGGCGCTGCACGCGGATGAGACGACCTTGCAGGTGCTGAAAGAGCCGGGACGTTCCTCCACCAGCAAGTCCTACATGTGGCTGTACCGCACCAGCGGCTGCGCAAAACAGGCCGTTGTGCTGTATGAGTACCAGCCCACCCGAAAAGCGGAGCATGCAGAGACCTTCTTGCAAGGCTTCTCGGGCTGGCTGCACGCGGACGGATACCAGGGGTATCTATATTTCGATGTTCTGCCATGGCTCAATCTATTTCTGCGGTTTTGTGACGATTGGAGGTGAGGTATGCAGTGCAAAGGATGCGCCGAAACTGGCGCTGGGTGTTGCGCGGATGGCCATCCGCGCCGCCATTCTCCGCCCATTCGTTGTGGGCAGTGAGCAGCTTCTGATTTACATTCTGCTGGATGCGGCAGCCATCAGGCAGCTGATTCCGGAACGCGCGTGGAGCGTTGCACTGCCTGTCTATTATCTCGCTGCTGCAGCGTTTGTGCTGCTGGCCATCCGCGGCTTTTTCCGCAGAAATCAGGAGCAGTACCGCAGATTCTCCGCTGTGCAGGCGGCCTGACGGAGCGGCAATCCCAGGACCGATATGATGGTTATAGGCCGTGCAGCTTCGGCAGATCCGAAGCGGTCTATTTATATCCATATAGAAAACCGATTGACCTACAGATAAACAGGAAAAAATCAAATTTAATCAGCAAAATACACAATGTGAATGACTGCAAATTATCGAAACCGACAAAAATTTTTTTTTTGGCGCTTGTATTCTTGACAAAACAGAGCGCAATTACTACACTATATAACAACGGATATGACAATCGATTGTCATATCGGAAAACACACAATCAATCACATGAAGATCAAGGAGGAACCCATGAAAAAGATTATTGCAGTCATCCTTGCGCTGACCATGCTGCTGGCACTGGCAGCCTGCACAGCCAAGACAGAGACAACCACGACGGACACGGCCGCCGACGCAGCCACCACCACAGACACAGCGGCAGAGCAGCCGGCAGACACTGAAGCGGAGCAGCCCACGGACACCAATGGTGATGTGACCACCATCACGCTTGCCATGCATGTGTCCAACACGCAGGAGCAGGAGCCTGCCGTCTATCAGGCGATTCAGGCTTTCCAGCAGGAGAACCCCGATGTGAAGATTGAGCTCGTTGAGCACCTGACCGAGGAGCACAACAAGCAGCTCAAGCTCTGGGCGCAGTCCGGGGAACTGCCGGATATCTTCTGGTGCCAGGAGGGCGACGTGCTGGAGTATGGCGAGAACGGCTATCTGCTGCCGCTCAACGATTTCCTCAGCCAGAACCCCGACATTGACAGCGCAATCCCCGATGCCATCAAGAACTGCTATGCTGGCGAAAACGGCGAGATCTACGGTCTGGCTTACACCTCGCTTGTGACCGGCTTCTATTACAATAAGGCTATCTTTGCAGACAACGGTCTGCCCGAGCTGACAAACGAGACGACATACGAGGAGCTTCTGGACATGGTCAAGACGCTGCACGACAACGGCGTAACGACCTTCGCACAGGGCGCTATGACCAACTACAGTGTCTGGGGTTATCTTGGCAGCCTGAACCGCTATGGCTATGCGGAAAACATTGCGGCAATCGCCGATGGCTCGCAGAGCAGCGCGGTATTCTCCAAGCTGTTTGACAAGCTTGCAGAGCTTGGCGCCGCCGGCGCATATCCGCAGAACATGGCAACCATCGACTACTTCGAGGCCAAGAACCTGTTCACGACCGGCCAGGCGGCTATCTTCACCTCCGGCCAGTGGGATGCCGGTGAAATCGGCGAAGCACTCGGCGAGAACGTCGGCTTCTGGTGGGGCCCGACCTATACGGATTCCGATTATTCGCAGAAAACCAGCAACCAGTTCGCAAACTGCCCGTTCGTTGTGAGCGCGGACGTTGCAAAGGACGAGGCCAAGCAGGCTGCTGTTTATCGTTTCCTCGCGTTCTACTTTGGCCAGGAAGGCTCGTCCATCCTGTTTGACAACTCCAACATTCCCATTGCCACCTATGCGGATCTGCAGATGGAAAACGCCAACCCGGCCTTTGCCGCAATCTCTGAGGCACTGGCTACCGGCTATGCAAGCACTACAGCCAGCAACCCGGTCGCATCCCTGACTGCATCCGTCAGCGAAACCTTCTATGACGCGATGAACAGCCTCATGCTCGGCAACATCACCACGGAGCAGGCGGTTGCGTCCATCGACACTGCCTTTGCCGAGGCCGCACAGTAAAACAAGGCAGGATCCAATGGCGGGATGATCGCAGACTGGCCGCCAGGCGGATACGCCGGAAGGAGAGAATATGCAATTACTCAGTACAAAAAAGAATAAGCTGCTACTGCTTTTGCCGACCTGCTTGGTGTATGTGGTCTACATCATCCTGCCGATCCTTGTTTCGCTTTACTACAGCTTTACCAAATACTCTGGGATCAGCAAGCCGCGGTTGTACGGACTGAAAAACTACATCCGCCTGCTGGATGATCCGTATTTCTGGATCGCGCTGAAAAACACAGCGATTATCCTCGGTATCTCCATCCTTCTGCTTGGCATCGGCGCGTTCTTTGTGGCGATGCTCCTGAACCAGCCGATGCGCGGCGTGAACGTGTGCAAGGCGCTGATCTTTGCGCCGGCCATCATCGCAAGCATCATTGCGGGCGTTATCTGGGGATACCTGCTCGACCCGGTGACGGGCCTTGTCAACAATATCCTGCGGGCCATCGGCCTTGACAAGCTGGCGCTCGAGTGGATCGGCGGCAAAACGCTCTCGCCCTACAGTATTGCGTTCGTCTATTTCTGGCAGCAGGCCGGCTATATTGCGGCTATCTATCTTGCCGGGCTCAAGACGATTCCGCACGAGATGATGGAGGCGGCAGCTGTCGATGGGACAAATTTCTGGCAGCGGCTGCTGCATGTGACGATTCCGGCGCTGCGCGACACGTTTGTGTCGGTCGGCATCCTGATTATCACCGGCTCGATGAAGATTTTTGAGACGGTGCAGCAGTTGACCGGCGGCGGCCCGACGCATTACTCAGAAACACTCGTGACCTACGCGTACAGCACAACGTTTGCCCGGGGAGAATACGGCTACGGCATGGCGCTGGCTACAGCGACGTTCCTGATTTCGCTGATCCTCATGGGAATCTATACGCTGCTGCTGCGCGGGAAAGATTGAGAGGGCCTGCCATGAGAGTAAGAAAAAAGCTGGGCGTGTGCTACGTCCTGATGGTGCTTCTGACAATCGCAATTGTGATCCCGATCATCTGGCTGGTCTTTATCTCTATGAAGCCGAACAGCGAGATCATGAACAATCCGCTCTCGCTGCCGAATGCGCTGGACTTTGGGAACTATGTATCCGCGCTGCAGACGCTGGATCTGTTCACGCTGTACAAAAATACGGCTTTTATCGCTGTCTGCTCGCTTGCTGTGGAGATCGTCATTACGTTTTCCAGCGCCGTGGGCCTGACCCGGCTGTATTACCGCAGTGACGGTGTGCGCAGCGGCCTGCAGGGATTTTTGCAGCTGGGACTTGCGGTCAGCCCGTTTATCCTGCTGTTTCCGATCTATAAGATTAATAAATTCCTTGGTTTTAGCCAGCAGCTGTCGCTGATCCTGCCGTATATCGCAACATCCATTTCCTTCAATACGCTGCTGTTTACTGCCTATCTCCGTACCGTACCCAAGGAGCTTGATGAGGCGGCGCTGATGGACGGCGTGAGCCTGTGGCAGCTGATGACGAAGATTCTTGTGCCGATTGCAAAGCCGGTTCTGGCAACGGTGATCATATTCAACCTGCTGTATATCTGGAACGAATATCCGTTCGCCTCCATTATGATTGAAAAGCCGGCCTATTACACCATTTCGCGCGGCATTGCGGCATTCCAGGGGCAGTACAATATCGATTACGGCGGCCTGGCCGCCTACAGCGTCATGGTGCTGCTGCCGGAGCTCGTATTCTACGGGATCTTCCAGCGCCATGTGGTCGACGGTATGACCGTCGGCGCCGTCAAGGGGTAAACCCCAACACATACGCAAAGGGGATGCTGCCTTGGCAACATCCCCTTTTTGTTCAGGGTGTATCTGAAACCTGTCTATGCATCCTTCAGCCGCAGCGTGTGCTGTCGCGCTCAATGAGCCTGACGCCAAGCGTCAGGTGGTACGAAGAAAAGCTGGGATCGTCGATCATTTTGACGATGATATCTGCTGCTGAACTGGCGATTTTTTCTGTGTTCTGCCAGACGGTTGTGATGGACGGCGTCACGATTTCTGAGAGAAATGTCCCGTCATAGCCGATGATTTTCAGCTGTTCCGGTACGCGCAGCTGCAGGGACATGGCGGCGTTCAGCACAGCTGCCGCACAAAGATCGTTGCAGAAAATGCCGTCCGTTTCCGGATGCTCACGCAGAAGGCCGAGGACGATCTGCCGGTAATCGTGGAAGGTGTGCGAGTCACGGACCTGCTCATAGGAGAAGCAGTCCACCTGGTGCTTTGCCATGATATCGCGGAAAACCTGATGGCGGATATTCCAGGGTGCGTCGTCCTCGAACGAGCCGCCGATCTGGATCACATGTCGGCAGCCGCAGCGCAGCAGACAATCGGCGGCCAGTGTGCCGCCCTGCACATGGTCGGAGGCGACATACGACGCCTCGTCGCGGATATGGCGGTCAATAGAGACGATCGGGAAGGAGAGGCTGGCGTAGTCCTGTTCGGTAAGCTTATAGTTGAAAATAATGGCTCCGTCGACACGATTGTTGTTGAGGAGCTTGATATAGTCCTGCGATGCACCGGAACTGAACGATGTGTTGCACAGCAGGATCTTGTATCCGCTTGCCTTGAGGAATTTCTCAAGGAAGGAAATCATTTCGGAGTAATAGGGATAGGTGATGGTCGGCACGACGACGCCGATCATGCCGGAGCGGCGCTTGAGCAGGTTGCGCGCATTCTCGTTGGGGTAGTAGTTGAGCTCCTTGACAGCGGCCTCGATGCGCTCGCGCGTCTGCTGGGAGATGTAGCCGCGATTGTTGAGCACGCGCGAGGCGGTTCCCTTGGACACGCCGGCGAGCTTTGCAACATCATCTAATTTTACCATATTCCATCCTCAATTCTCCGATGAATTATCGATTGTTATAGTATCATATCATACTTTTTTTGCAACTTCAATATGAAACCCTGCTGCGGCGGGGGGAAGAAACGGAGGCGGCGCCATGCAGGAGCTGCTCATTACGAATATCCAGCGCATGTCGTTCCATGATGGACCCGGCATGCGGACCACCGTGTTTTTGAAGGGCTGCAATCTCCGCTGTGCCTGGTGCCACAACCCGGAGACACAAAATCCGCAGCCGGAGCTGATCTTTCGCGCGCAGCGCTGCGTCCGGTGCGGAACCTGCGTGCACAGCTGCGCGTCCGGTGCGCGGACGATGGGGCCGGAGGGTCCGGTGCGGGATACGGCACGCTGCGTGGGTTGCGGCCGCTGCGCACAGGCCTGTCTCACCGGTGCCATTGATGTGGCGGGGCGCAGAATCTCCTGCCAGGAGCTGACAGAGCTGGTGCTGCGTGACGAGAAGATCTTCCGCACGACAGCCGGCGGCGTGACATGCTCCGGCGGGGAGCCGCTGCTGCAGGCAGACGCCGTGGCGGAGCTTCTGGGCGGGATGCATGCGCGCGGCCTGCATACGTGCGTCGACACGGCGGGAAATGTCCCGTGGGAAGCCTTCGAGCAGGTGCTGCCGGTGACGGATCTGTTTCTTTATGACGTGAAGGCATATTCGCCGCAGACGCACCGGCAGTGGACAGGCGTGGGGAACGAGCGGATTCTGGAGAACCTCCGGCGGCTCGCTGCACGCGCGGATATCTGGATCCGGATCCCGTTTGTGCCGGGCGTCAACACGGAGCAGATTGAGGACATCGGAAGGTTTTTAACACAGCTGCCGCGCGTGCGGCGGGTAGAAATTTTGCCATATCATACACTTGGAGCTGAAAAAAGCGCCGAGCTGAACCGCGTACAGCGGCAGTTTCCGGTGCCGGATGCGGCTGCCTGTGAAACTGCGGAGCAGACGCTCCGGATGCTTGGTCTGCCGGTGACGTCCGGCAGAGCACAGAAAAAGGAGGATAAGAAATAGAATGAAGGGTCTTGTAGTAGAAGCGGCGGGGAAGATCTGCCTGCGGGAGGATCTGCCGCTGCCGGAGATAGACGCATATCAGGTCCTGTGCCGCAATGTGGGCTGTGGGATCTGCAATGGGACGGATATGCAGCTCATAAACGGGCAGATGCCGTTTATCCAGTATCCGTTCGTGCTGGGGCATGAGGCTGTCGGTCAGGTTGTAGCTGTGGGGGAAAAGGTGCGCAGCTTCCAAGAGGGGGACTATATCCTCCGCTCGGCGCTGCCTGGTCTGCCTGGCTATCACAGCTTCTGGGGTGGTTTTGCTGAGTACGGCGTGGCGGATGATTATGCTGCGCGTCTGGCCGATCACGCAGGCGCGGATATTGAGACGAGTACGCGGCAGCTGGTGCCGGCGGGGATAGATCCCGTGGAGGCAACCATGCTCATCACGCTCAAGGAGGTTGCCAGCGCCCTGCACCGGCTGCGGCTGCAGCCGGGACAGAACGTTGTGGTGGCAGGCTGCGGGCCGGTCGGCATTGCTATGGCGGCGCTGGCTAAATGCATGGGTGCCGGGAAGGTCGTGCTTGCAGGCCACCATCCGGCGCGCATCGCGGCGGCAAAGCGGCTGGGTGCGGATCTTGCCTTTGACACGCGGGAGCAGCCGCTGGCGGACACTGTGCGCGGCTATATGCCGGAGGGCGTGGATCTGTATATCGATGCGGTCGGCAACCCGAATCTTCTGATGGATGGGATGCGCCTGATCCGGCAGGAGGGCACGATCGGCCTGTACGGTCTCGGTCTGCGGGCGGACGCGGCGATCGACTGGTCGCTGCTGCCGCACAACTGCATCCTGCAAACGGTGCAGTGGCCCATTGCTGCGCAGGAGAGCGCCGTGCACGACGAGGTCTGCGGCTATGTGACGAGCGGCAGGCTGCCGCTTCGCGAGTTCGTGACGCACAAGATCCCCGTGGAGGACTTCGCGGAGGGCTTACGGCTCGTCCGCGGCAGAGAAGGTATCAAGATCGCGCTGACATTCTGAGGGAGCACTATGAACGACTGGAAACAAACGCAATTTGGAAAAGAATATGACGCCTTCCGTCAGGAGTTGGACGACTATTACGCCGCTTACCCTACGGACGTCAGCGCGCTGGAGCAGGAGCTGGACGAAAAAAGCCGCCTGCAGCCGCAGGCGGGCGCCATGGAGAAAAAAACGTGGATTTATGAGCTGGCAGCCGAAAAATGCCGGGTGAAGCTGTTCCGGCACTGCCCGTTCTATTTTGAGGTAGACACCGGTGCGCCGCGCAATCTGGCGGGATCGTGCTTTCCGCCGATCCCGGGGCTTGGCAGCTGGCTGATGCGCCGCGACACCTCCGGGCTGGAGCAGGAGTTTCAGAACTGGATCGCGCCATATGTGCAGGAGGATGCGCTGAACTCGACGATGTACGTGGACTGCGCGCACCACGCGATGGGCGTCGGCAACGTGTTGCGCTATGGTCTGCGCGGACTGCAGCGGCAGGCGCAGGCACGCCTGCAGACGGAGACGGACGTGGAAAAGCAGACATTTCTGCGCTGCGTGATCCGTGCGGAGGACGCCGTGATGCGCCTGTGCGCACGCTTTGCCGATGAAGCGGAGCGCCTGTGCGGCACGGAGCGTGACCCGGTTGTCCAGGCTCGTCTTGCAAGGATTGCAATCAGCGCACGGCGCTGCCCGGCCGAGCCGGCAGAGACGTTTTTTGAAGCACTGAATACAATGCTGCTTTTAAAAGAGCTTGGCAACGGGCTGGAGTCGATGGGCTTTGCAATTCTGGGGCATGTCGACCGGGTGCTTGCGCCGTATTACGCGCGCGATGTGCAGCTTGGCAGATTGACCGCGGCGCAGGCGCAGGAGCTCGTCTATTGGTTCTGTGCCATGACAGATGCCAAGTGGGATCTGTCGCAGGCGCTCTATGGAACAAACACGGCTATGAGCATCGGCGGCTGCGATGAGAACGGAACGCCGGTTTTCAACGATATCACAAGATGGGTGCTGCAGTGCTATCTGGACTGCGGACTGATTAACCCCAAAGTACAGGCACGCTTCGCGCCGGACGCGCCGGAGGAATACTATCAGCTTGTGGCGCAGCTTGCGGCCAGTGGCCGGAATGTGCTGTCGGTGTTCAATGACCGCACGATCATTGCCGCGCAGATGCGCATGGGCAAACAGGAGGCTGACGCCAGATTGTATCTCAATGGCGGCTGCCAGGAGGTTCTGCTTGCGGATACGGAGGTCAATTCACGCGCAACGTGCTATCTCAGTCCCTGCCGGTATCTTGAGATGATGCTGGAGCCGGATGGAACGGTGTTTTTTGATCGGGAGCATATTGTTCCCTACGATGTGTTGGCTGCGCCGGATTTTGAGACGTTCTATCACCGTGTGATGCGGAACCTCTCTATGATCGTCAACGCTGTGGCCTGGCATTATAACGGCTTTGAAAAGCGCTGGGCAGCTTATAATCCGTGCCCGTTCTTTTCCTCGACAATCACCGGCTGCATTGAAAAGGCGCAGGATGTTTCGCAGGGCGGGGCAATCTATAACAACAGCGGCTTTGCGCTTGTCGGTCTTGCAGATTTTATTGATTCGCTCTACGCGATCAAAGAAGCGGTTTATGAGCAAAAACGCTACACGCTTGCAGAGCTGACCGCCATGCTGCGCAAAAACTACGAGGGCTGCGAGCTCGACCGGCTCTATCTGCAGAACAAGATTCCCAAGGTGGGGGCGGATACGGCGCAGATGAACGCGTTTGTGCGCCGTGTCACGCAGGATATCGCAGAGAGCATCAGCTGGATGCCCAATGGCCGCGGCGGCCGGTATGAGGCGTCGATCTGGTCGTTTTATGGGTATGAGTGGATGAAAGCACACTGCGGCGCGCTGCCGGATGGGCGTCTGCGTGGACAGTCGCTTTCCCGCGGGCTCAACCCGTCAGAGCGGACACCCGCAGAGCTCAGTGCCATTCTGCACACGATGGACGGTGTGGATTATGCGCAGTTCCCGCAGTCTGCGGTGGCGTATTTCTGTATGCCTGTTTCACTGGCGGACGACAACGTGCAGATCTGTGCAGGTCTGATCCGGTGCTTTTTGGCCTGTGGCGGCAGCGCGGTGGATTTTGACGTGCTGGACAGCGCCGCAATTGCCGACGCGCTGGAGCATCCGGAGCGCCATCAGCAGCTTGTCATCCGCGTCTGCGGCTACAGTGCGCGTTTTGTCGATCTGAGCCGGGAAATGCAGCTGGAGATTGCAGGCCGCGCCCAGAGAGCTGTGTAAGGAGGAGCCATATGCGAAACGACGGAACGTATCTTGCGCAGCTGCTGCAGGAGCAGCAGCGCCCGCATCCGATGTATATGCGCCAGCAGTATCATTTTATGGGCGGCCCGGGCTGGATCAACGATCCGAACGGCCTGGTCTGGTACAAGGACGCGTATCACTTTTTCTATCAGTATAACCCGTTTGGCCTCACTTGGGGCGAGCCCTGCTGGGGTCACGCGGTGAGCCGGGATCTGCTGCATTGGACGCAGCTGCCGCCGGCGCTTGTGCCAAGTGAGCCGTATGACATGTATGAACAGGGCGGCTGCTTCTCCGGCAGCGCGCTTGTTGTAGGGCAGAGGCTGTATCTTCTGTACACGGGCGTGTGTGAGAAGGATGGACACTGCGTGCAGGCGCAGTGTCTGGCTTGGAGTGACGATGGCGTCACGTTTCAAAAATATGAAAATAATCCGGTCGTCTGCGCGCCAGTGGGCGTTGATCCGGCAAATTTCCGCGATCCAAAGCTCTGGCGCGAGGCAGATGGGACATTCTATTTTGTCTGCGGCGCAAGCCTGGAAGGGGATGGGGCAGCGCTGCTGTTTTCCTCACAGGATCTTTTCCAGTGGCAGTATCAGGGTGTGCTGGCCCGCAGCGAGGGCCGCTTCGGCACGATGTGGGAGTGTCCGGACCTGATTCCGCTTGGCAGGAAGCATATGCTCTGCGTTTCCCCGATGCATTGCCCGGCGTACCGCAATGTGTGCCTGGTCGGGACATTTTCACGCGAAGAGGGGAAGCTTCTGAATGTGGAGCCAGTCTGCCCGGACGCGGGGCCGGATTATTACGCGGCGCAGTCGTTTGTCGATGATCGGGGACAGTGCGTGCAGGTTGCCTGGGCCAATGGATGGGACTGGATGCCGCAGTTCCGGCGCTGGGGAGTGGCGGAGCAGGGCTTCTGGCGTGGCTGGTTCACATTGCCGCGCGTTGTGACAGAGGGCGCGGACAAACTGCCGCGGTTCCAGCCGCATCCGCAATTGGAAACGCTGCGCAAAAAGGCAATTCCGTGGGGCCGGAAGGAACTGACCGCACCATGGACGCTGCCGGATGCGGCAGAGACGGCGTGGGAGATTCTGCTTGAAATTCCGACGCAGCAGCAGACCGGCGGGCTGCTGCTGCAGGTCGGCAACTGCTTTGCCCTGGAGCTCACGCTGGTGTCCCGGACGCTGCATGCGTATGTCAAAGATACCGGTGAACAGACAATGCAGGACTGCGGCACACTGCAGTTGGCGCCGGGCGCGCCGGTGCGGCTACAGGTGTTTTTGGATCGATGCTCCGCAGAAATTTTTGCAGATGGAAAATGTCTGTCTGTAAATGTTTTTGACACAGCACCGCTGCGCCCCGTCAGCCTGATCCCGCAGGGCGGGACTCTGCCGCTGCAGCTGTTGCAGGTGTGGCAGCTGCAGCATGTGATGGAGCCGCAGACCTGATAAAAATTAAAAAAACGGAACAAACGATGGAAACGGCGCCGCAAATTGGCACTCATAACGCTTGTGCATCCGGCAAAACTACGGGTGAAGGAAATCGAATCCGGTTTCCAAAACAAATTCAAGGAGATGCAAGAGTAGCCGAATACGCCATAGGTAAAGAGCCATACCTTCTATCGCAGATTTCAAGCGGCTGTCAAGCGCTTGATATTCCGCTGGCGTGATGTTCAAAACCTCCGTTGTCAGCGTTCCCAGCGGAAATTCTTCTCCGTAAATGCCAAGCGTTTTTTCTCTAACATAAAACGTAATGGACTGAAACATACGCTTCTCCTTTGAAAACCTGTCCGCAAATGATTTTTATTTGTCTGCTATTACTCTGA
>ERZ780226.2704-NODE-2704-length-11820-cov-20.812410_pt1 | contig 11820 bp, 9 predicted proteins | sample MGYA00511165_ERZ780226 | MGnify/ENA primary metagenome ERZ780226 (study PRJEB29588, sample SAMEA2152373) | human gut metagenome | biome: human gut; feature: human-associated habitat; material: faeces | place: Denmark | collected 2008/2010 ...
ACCGGCGGTAATAGTTGCCATATTGATATTCCTCCCATATTGATGAGGGAATATCGCGATTCCCTCGAATAAATGATACCGGCCGAAAATTAGCCTCATATATTCTACATGATAAGCGCCTGTTTGGCAAGGGCTTCCGGCGAAAAAAGTGCGCCGCCGCCCTATTTTTCCCGCGCCGCCGTCTTCCACGGCCTTTGCAGAAGGTGAAGCACCTTGTTCCACGCGCCTTTCGCGCCGCCCCGCGGCTCCACCATCAGCGCCAGTACGCCGCTGCGGTTGGCGCCCAGCATGTCCGTCAGCAGCTTGTCGCCCAGCATGGCCGTCTCCTCAGGCGTCACACCGCAGCGGGTCATGGCTCTGCGGAACCCCACGGTCTGCGGCTTTTTGGCGTGGCCCTCGTAGGAGATGCCCAGTTCCCGGCAGAACTGCTCCACCCGGGCGGGGCTGCGGTTGTTGGACAGAATCATCACCGTGACGCCCGCCTGCGTCAGCTCACGCAGCCAGCGGCGCAGCCCCTCGTCCGGCTCGCGCTGGGACTTGGGGGCCAGCGTGTAGTCCAGATCGCACAGCAGCAGCCGGACGCCGCGCCGGGTCAGCTCCTCGCCCCGTATCTGTTCGTAGCCGTCATAGACCCGATCCGGCCGCATGGAAAATCGCATAGGCTGCCGCCTCCTTTCATATAGTATAGTGTACCATTGATGCGCCGCAAAAACAAGGGGGTGTCCGTATGCAGCTTTATCTGGCCGCTGCCCCCTGCTATCTGCCGGAGGCGTCGCGCTGGAGGCTTCCCATTGCCCACGCCGCCTACCGCATTGACGGCGGCGGGCGGCTGGCCGCGCTGGCGATGCCGCCGGACACCCGGGGCGGGCTTCTGCTGGTGACGGAGACAGACTGTCCCGCCCCGCCCCAGCCGGACGTGCTGGCACGGGACATCCTGCGCCAGTGCCTGCACCGAGGCTACACCGGCGTGGTGCTGGAGCCGGTGCTGTCCGCCGCGGCGCTGGACGCGCTGGCGGAGCTGTGCCGCCGCTATGGCCGCGCGCTGTTCGTTCCGGAGCGCTGCGGCCACGCCGTGGCGGATGCCCGCGTGGTGGTGAGCACCGCTCTGTCCGGTGGGACGCTGCGCCGGCGGCTGGAGGAGATCTGCCGCCGCTTCGGGGCGCGGCGGCTGGCGCTGGATCTGGCCTGCGTCCGGGCGGACTTCTCCCTCCCCGCCCCCTACGGGGACGGCGCGGCGCTGTCCGCACAGCAGCTGGCGGCGCTGCGGGGCCAGCGGCCCGTGTTCTTCTCGCCGGAGCTGTGCGCCCGGTACTTCACCTACGGCGAGGGCGGCATGACGCATTTTGTCCTGTTTGACGATGCCGACACCCTGCGGCGCAAGATGTCGCTGGCGGCAGAGCTGGGCATCGGCACCGGCTTTCTGTCGCTGCCGGAATCGGCGGAGGCCCTGCCGCAGCTGTTGGGAAGATAACAAGCGTTCCTCCATACGAACAAAGCCTCCGGCCAAGGCCGGAGGCTTTGTTCGTTGTATTTACTTGCCGGGTCGTGCGGAGACGATGTTGCTGAAATCGCTGACCGCCGTGCCCTTCACCGCCACGATCTTGTAGTAGTACGTCGTGTTGGCCTTCGCGCCGGTGTTGACGTAGCTGGTCGCGGTGGTGGTATTGATCTTCGTATACCCGCTGTTCTGCTGGGTGGAGCGGTACACCTGATACTCGGTAGCGCCGGGAACGGCCTTCCATGTCAGCTGGGGCTTCCCGCTGACGGAGGAGTAGCCCACCGCCAGCACGGGAGCGACCTTGCCCTCGACAACCGCGCTGAAGCCCATGGACTTGCCTGCCGCGTTCAGGGCCTCCACCTTGTAGTAGTAGGTGGTGCCCAGCGCCGCGCCGGTGTTGGTGTAGGTCAGCGCATGGGTGGTGTTGATAACACTGTATGCGCCGTTCTTAGCGGTGGCGCGGTACACCTTGTAGGACGCCGCGCCGTCCACGGCGTTCCATGTCAGCATGGGCTTGCCGCTGGTAGCGGAATGGCCGATCTTCACCACCGGCGCGGCGGGCTTGGGTGTTACGGCCTTGTTCTGCCCGCTGACGATGTTGCTGTAGGCGCTCTCGCCCGCGCTGTTGACGGCCTTGACCTTGTAGTAGTAGGTCACGCCATCCTTGGCGCCCGTGTTGATGTAGCTGGTGGTCGTAACCGTACCCAGCAGACTGTACGTCCCGTTCTGACTGGTGGCGCGGTACACCTTGTAGGAGGTCGCACCGGACACGGCGTTCCACGTCAGCATGGGCTTGCCGCTGGCGGCGGAGTTGCCGATCTTGACAACAGGCGCAGACGGCTTGGGCGTCACGGATTTGACCTTGCCGCTGACTACGTTGCTGTAGGGGCTCAACCCGGCGTCGTTGCAGGCTTTCACGCGGTAGTAGTACGTTGTGCCCGACTTGGCACCCGTATTGGTGTAGCTGGTGGCGGTGACAGTGCCCAGCAGGCTGTACCCGGAGCCCTTGGAAGTAGAACGATAGATTCGGTAGGATGTTGCGCCGTACACCGCGTTCCATGTCAGCATGGGCTTCCCGCTGGTGGCGGAGTTGCCGATCTTCACAACGGGTGCGGTAGGAGCCGACTTTGCGCAGTGCAGCGTGGCATTCTTTAAGGGAGCGCTGTTATCCCAAATGGTAATATTATCCCAATCCGCCGCTGTACCGCCGTAGTAGACATCGGTCAGGCTGTCACATCCGAGGAAAGCATCCGCACCGATAGATGTCAGGCTCTTGGGGATCGTGATACTGGTCAGCACGGTGCAATAGTAGAATACAGAGCCGCCGATTTTTGTTACGCCATCGGAAAGCACGACAGACCTCAGGTTCTCGCAGTTCTTGAAAGCCGTATTTCCTATTTCCTTCACGTTACCGGGAATCGTGATGCTGGTCAGGTCGTTGCGGCCATAGAATGAAAGCCATCCGATGGTCTCCACGCTTTCCGGCATTCTAAACGCTGTCCCGCTGGGCCCGCCGTAGCACAGTTCCGTTTTTTCCTTATCGAACAGCATTCCGTTTTCGCTGCAATACCTCTTGTTATCCGGTACTACAGTCACGGACACGCCGCTGGATGCAAATACAGCCGCGCCGATCTGGGTCACACTGCTCGGTATCGTCACGCTTTTCAGGCTGCTGCATTCGTAGAACGCACACATATCAATCCTTGTCACACTGTTTGGAATGTTCACGCTCGTCAGACCGGTACAGGCATAGAACGCCCACTCGCCGATGCTGGTTACGCTGTCCGGGATCGTCACACTTTTCAAACTGCTGCATTCGTAGAAAGTATACCTTCCGATAGCGGTGACACTATCTGCTATCGTTACACTTTCCAGATTGCTGCATTCGTAGAAGGTATACCCGCCAGTGTTTGTCACACCATTCGTGATGATGACCTTTTTCACCTGTGAGCGGAGGTTATGCCACGGTGCGTACTCATCATTGTAGACATAATACGTTTTCATGTACCCCGTACCGCTGATGGTCAGGGTGCCGTCGGAGGTCAGTTTCCATGTCACGTTTGAATTGTAGCCGCTGCAGTCGCCGCTGCCGACAACGGTGGCCGCCCACGCCGTTTCCATCAGTCCCAGCGGCAGCAGCGTGACGATCATCATGACCGCCAGCAGTATGGATGCGATTTGCTTTTTCATGCGTATTCTCCTCTCCTTTTTTCGCGCCGTTTCGCGCATATAATACATTATTATACACTCCTTCCGCAAAAATGCAATAGCTCTCCACCTGTTCAGCCGAAATTCTTCGCAAAACGGCAGATCCTTCCTGCGGCCCCCGCAACATTTCCCACACACGGGGCGGAACGGTGATTGACGGGGCGGCGGCTCATTGTGTATAATGTTGGGCAGAATATGTACAGCGCGGCACGGCGCAGGGAGGATGCAGCATGGAGATACGATTCACAGACGGCAGCTATACGGACGGCGCGGGCCGGGTCATGCTGGATCCCACCGTCTACCCGGACTGGCAGATCGGCGCGGCGGCGGAAAAGTCGCTGCCGCCGGTGGACGAGTTCCGCCGCAGGCTGGGCCTGCTGCCGGAGGAGCTGATCCCCCACGGCAAAACGCCCAAGCTGGACTTCCTGCGCGTCATGGAGCGCCTGCAAGACCGCCCCGACGGCAAGTACATCGAGGTCACGGCCATCACCCCCACGCCGCTGGGCGAGGGCAAATCCACCACGTCGCTGGGGCTTATTGAGGGTCTGGGACGGCTGGGCAAAAACGTAGGCGGCTGCCTGCGTCAGCCCTCCGGCGGCCCCACCATGAATGTCAAGGGCACCGCTGCCGGCGGCGGCAACGCCCTGCTCATCCCCATGACCGAGTTCTCGCTGGGCCTGACCGGCGACATCAACGACATCATGAACGCCCACAATCTGGCCATGACGGCGCTGAACGCCCGGATGCAGCACGAGCGCAACTACGACGACGCCCAGCTGGCCCAGCGCGGCCTGCGCCGTCTGGATATCGACCCGGCGCGGGTGCAGTGGAGCTTCGTGCTGGACTTCTGCTGTCAGGCGCTGCGGAAAATGCATATCGGCGGCGACGGGCGGCTGGACGGCTACCCTATGGACACCTGCGCCAATATCGCCGTCAGCTCCGAGCTGATGGCCATTCTGGCCGTGGCCCGCGACCTGCCGGATCTGCGCCGCCGCATCGGCGATATCGTGCTGGCCTACGACAGACAGGGCCGCCCCGTGACCACCGAGGAGCTGGAGGTGGCAGGGGCCATGACGGCGTGGATGCGCAATACCATCAATCCCACGCTGTGCTACACCGTGGAGCACCAGCCGGTGCTGGTACACGCGGGGCCCTTCGCCAACATCGCCATCGGCCAGTCGTCGGTGATCGGCGACCGGCTGGGCGTGAAGCTGTTCGACTACCATGTGACCGAGTCCGGCTTTGCCGCCGACATCGGATTTGAGAAATTCTGGAACGTGAAGTGCCGCCTGTCCGGCCTGAAGCCGGACGTGTCGGTGCTGGTGGCCACCGTCCGCGCCCTGAAGATGCACGGCGGCGGGCCGGAGGTCATCCCCGGCCGTCCCCTGCCGGACGCCTACACGCAGGAGGATCTGACCCTGCTGGAGCGGGGCTGCGCCAACCTGCTGCACCATGTAGAGACGATCCGCAAGTCCGGCGTCACGCCGGTGGTGTGCCTGAACCGCTTCCACACCGACACAGACGCGGAGCTGACGCTGGTGCGCCGGGTCTGCGCGGCCCACGGCGTGCGCTGCGCCGTGTCCGAGCACTGGCGCTATGGCGGCGCGGGGGCGGAGGAGCTGTCCCGCGCCGTGCTGGACGCCTGCGAGGAGCCGTCGGATTTCCGGCCTCTGTATCCGGACGGCATGCCCCTGCGGCAGCGGGTGGAGCGCATCGCACGGGAGGTCTACGGCGCCGACGGCGTGGACTGGTCGCCGCTGGCGGCGGAGAAGGCCGCCCGGTTCGAGAGCGACCCCCGGTACGCCGGGTACTGCACCATGATGGTCAAGACCCACCTGTCCCTGTCCCACGACCCCGCGCTGAAGGGGGTGCCCACCGGCTGGCGTCTGCCGGTGCGGGACGTGCTGGAGTACAGCGGCGCACGGTTCCTGTGCCCCGTGGCCGGCAGCATCTCCATGATGCCGGGCACCGGCTCCGACCCCGCCTATCGCCGGGTGGACGTGGACACGGCCACCGGTCAGGTCACCGGCCTGTTTTGAGAGAGGAGCGGCTTATGGACGATACATTGCGCAATTGCCGGGAATTTACGGCGGTGCTGGCCTCTGCGGCTCCCACGCCGGGGGGCGGCGGCGCGGCGGCGCTGACCGCCGCCATCGGCACGGCGCTGGGCGGCATGGTGGCCAGTCTGACTACAGGCAAAAGGGCCTATGCATCCGTGGAAAATGAGATACGGCAGCTGCTGTCAACGACAACAGCTTTACAGGAAGATCTGCTGGATCAGGTGGCGGCGGACGCCGAGGGCTTCCTGCCGCTGGCGGCGGTATACGCCCTGCCCAAGGACGATCCCGGCCGGGCGGCAAGGCTGCTGCGGGCGTCGGAGGACGCCTGCGCCGTGCCCCTGCGGATCATGGAGCTGTGCGTGGCGGCGCTGGACGCCGCCGGACGTCTGGCGGACATCGGCTCCCGTCTGGCGGTGTCCGACGCCGGATGCGCCGCCGCCATTCTGGGCGGCGCGCTGCGGGCGGCGTCCCTGAACGTACTGGTGAACACAAAGGCCATGGGCGCGGCGGGCGCACCGCTGACGGAGCGGTGTCTTGCCCTGCTGGCACAGGGCGAAGCGGCATCCGACGCCGTATTCACGCGGGTGAAGAACCGCCTGCTGTAAGGAGGGACGGCCTATGGCAAGACTGCTGACGGGCAGAGAAGCGGCGGCGGCGCTGACCGCGGAGCTGCGGGAGCGGGCAGCGGCGCTGGCCCTGCGGAACGTGACGCCCCGGCTGGCGATCCTGCGCTGCGGCGAGAACGAAGCGGACGGCGCGTACCTGCGGGGCGCGCTGAAGCGGGGCGCGCTGTGCGGCGTGGACGTGGCGGTGCGCACCCTGCCGGAGACTGTGTCACGGCAGGCGCTGCTGGACGCCATCGATGCCGTCAACGGCGACGCATCCGTCCACGGATGCCTGCTGCTGCGGCCCCTGCCGCCCCATCTGCGGGACGCGGAGGCGGAGATCTGCGGCCGGCTCCTGCCGGAGAAGGACGTGGACGGCATGACGGACATCTCTGCCTCCGGTGTCTATCTGGGCCGCGACCAGGGCTTCGCCCCCTGCACGGCGGAGGCGGTAACGGTGATGCTGGACTACTATCATATCGACTGCGCCGGAAAGCGGGCGGTGGTCATTGGGCGCTCCCCGGTGGTGGGACGGCCCGCGGCCATGCTGCTGCTGGCGCGGAACGCCACGGTGACGGTGTGCCACACCGGGACTGTCGACCTGCCCGCCGTCACCCGGACGGCGGACATCATCGTAACGGCGGCAGGCGCGGCGGGCAGCCTGACGGCGGCCCACGTCCGGCCCGGACAGACGGTCATCGACGTGTCCGTCAACTGGGACGCGGCGCGGAACGCCATGGTGGGCGACGCGGACGCCGGTGCGGCGTCCGTGGTGGCCGCCATCACCCCGGTACCCGGCGGCGTGGGCGCGGTGACATCCACGGTGCTGATGCGCCATGTGCTCCGGGCGGCGGAGCGCGGAACGGAAGGAGGATGCCTGTGAATCTGTTTACCCCGGCGGAAGCGGCGGCCAGCTACGCCGCCGCAGGCGCGGCGAAAACGCGCCAGCCCATCTGGCGGCTGCTGCTCCTCAGCGTACTGGCGGGCATGCTCATCGGCTTTCCCGTCTGCGTGACGAACATGGCCTGCTACGGATTGGAAAACCCCAGTCTGGTGCGCATCACGGCAGGCGTGCTGTTCGCCTTCGGTCTGGGCACGGTGGTGCTGACCGGCGCGGAGCTGTTCACCGGCAACACGCTCATCGTCATCAGTGTGCTGGACAGACAGGCCACGGTGGGCGGCATGCTGCGCAATTGGCTCATCGTCTATGCCGGCAATTTCCTCGGCTCCCTGCTGGTGGCCGGTATCTGCGCCCGCTTCGGCTGGCTGGGCAGCGGCGGACTGGCCGCGTTTTCCCTGCGGCTGGCGGTGACAAAGATGACCATGCCCTTTGAAAACGCCTTTTTCATGGGCGTGCTGTGCAACATACTGGTGACGCTGGCGGTGCTGCTGAGTCTGTCCGCCAAGGATGTGGCGGGCCGCTTTCTGGGCGCGTGGGTGCCGGTGATGTTCTTTGTGGTGGCGGGCTTCAGTCACTCCATCGCAGACATGACCTACTGCGCGCTGGGCCTGTTCGGCAAGACCGTTCCCGCCGCCGCGCAGGCGGCCGCGCAGATGGGCGTCGACCTGACGGCCCTGACGTGGGGGCGCTATTTCCTGGGCAATATGCTGCCGGTGACGCTGGGCAATCTGCTGGGCGGCCTGCTGGTGGGCGCCGGTGCATGGTGCTGCCACCTGCGCCGCGCCAAATAGTACATAGTACATCGGAGGACACATGAATCTCTTTTTGAAACTGGCCTATCTGTTTTTCATCGGCTCCGTGCTGGGCTGGGTGTTGGAGCTGTTCTACCGCCGCTTCATCTCCGGCGCCAATCCGGAGCGCAAGTGGATCAACCCCGGCTTCTGCGTGGGGCCCTATGTGCCGCTGTACGGCTCCGGTCTGTGCATCCTGTACCTGCTGGCGTCCTTCGGGGACGCCCACGGCACAGGCACCGCCGGCGGCAAGGTGCTGCTCATCGCCGGTATGGCCCTGAGCATGACGGCCATCGAGTATATCGCCGGCCTGATGTCGCTGAAGCTCATGCACATCCGGCTGTGGGATTACAGCAGCCAGTGGGGCAACATACAGGGCCTGATCTGCCCGCAGTTCTCGCTGATCTGGGCGGCGGCCAGCGCCGGGTACTACTTTCTGGTGCATCCCCACATCCTCGACGCGCTGAAGTGGCTCTCGGAGAATCTGGCGTTCTCCTTTGTGATCGGATACTTCTTCGGCGTGTTCACCATTGACGTGGTGTACTCCGCGCACCTGCTGACACGCATCCGCCAGTTCGCCAAGGAGAACGAGGTGGACATCAAGGTCGAGCGGCTCAAGTCCCTGATCCGCAGCCGGCAGGACGAGCGGCGCGAGAAGGCCAACTTCCTGTTCGCCTTCCGCTCCAGCCACTCGCTGGCCGAGCATCTGCGTGAGGCGCAGGAGGCGTGGGAGGAGCGCCGCAGGGTCGAGAAAAAGTGACGGAACACACTTATATAGGAGGTATGTAAAGTGGATAACATTTACAGCAAGAAGCCGGAGGAATGCCGGTATTCCTTCACGCAGCACACGGCCTGCGAGTTTTTCCCCTGTCACAAGACGGCCCATCCGGAGGACTTCAACTGCCTGTTCTGCTACTGTCCGCTGTACACGCTGGGCAGTCACTGCGGCGGGCGCTTCGTCTATCTGGACAACGGCGTGAAGGACTGCTCCGGCTGTCTGGTGCCCCACGGGCGGGGCAGCTACAGCTACATCATGAAAAAGTACCCGGAGCTGATGGAGCTGGCCAAGAAAAACCGCTGAAATTACCCTGAAAAAACATGAAATAGCCATGAAATATGGCTGAAATAAACTGAAATATCGGAAATAAGCTGAAATATTGAAAATAAAAATGTCCCGGCGGCGGCGCCGGGGCATTTTTATTTTCCTGTGACCGCCTGCGCGAACCCGCCGGCGAACAGCCCCGCAGCCCGCAGCGCCTCATCCGTCCGGAGGGATCTTTCACCGTTCCGGTATCAGATAATCTGATAATCCGATTGGCAAAAAATGTGGTTGCTTTTACGGCTGCTCTATATTGTACTAAATTTGTAAGGATGCGCCAATTTTATGGCATTTTACCAGCATAAACATGGAGGGGAAATACATGAACTGCCACAGATGTCTTCCACACCTGCCCCGCAGCGGCGTGTGTTGACCGCGCTCTCCGCCGTGCAGGGGAGCGCGGACAACGGTACGCACAGATCAGCCGACATGAGAACAGAAAAAAGGAGGTAAAAGACCATGAGACAACCGAAACGAACAGCGAGCAGACTCTTGAGCGCCCTGCTGGGACTTATCATGCTCCTGAGCCTGCTGCCCACCGTGGCGTTGGCGGCGGAGCGTGTTCCCGAAGAGCTCAAAGCCATGAAAGTCAGCTCGGATATCGAGGAGATCGCGCAGTTCCGCCATCCGGTGGAAACGTCGACGTTCAAGGAGACCACCGGTAAGCCGGTGAAATTCCAGACGGATCCCGAGTGGTGGAGATACAACGAGACAACGGGGAAGTACGAACGCTATACCGGAAAGACCTTCAAGGAGGGCAAATACAAATTCTTTATCGTGGCGACCATCACCGGTGCAGACTACGATCAGTACCAGTTCGCCAACCAGGTCACCGCCACGGTGAACGGGACGAACTGGAAGACCACCGGATCGGCGATTGACCCCGGCAGGAAACTATCGCGTATTCTGATGATATCTCCTGAGTATACCATCGAAGGCCGCCAGCTGGTCAACCGCATTGTTCTCACCTCGAATATGGAGGAGATATTGGCGCAGAAGGACCGGCTGGATACACCGTCTATTCGGGTTCGGTCTGCCTTTACCACCACGGGAACAAAGGTGTCCTGTGTGGACACAGATGTCAGTGCCTACGACTGGCAAGTAAAAAACCCGGATGGTGTGTTCTGGCTCAAGGCTTGGGATCCGGATGACTTCCGGCCTGGAGTTCAAAGGGGCGACTACTACCGGATTGTCTTTAAGGTCAGAATAAAATTCAGCGACAGAGATACATACGCCCTTGTCGAGCCGGATAAGCTTACGGTCACCTTGGACGGCACGGAGTGTAGGATCGTAGGAGATGTTGAGGAAAAATACGGCGCAGAAATGAAGGTACTCACCAGAGAGTATTACGCACCACTGAGAAATAGCGATCTCCAAACGATCACCAGCATCGATCTCAAGACGAACACCGCTGATCTGCTGCGGGCCAACAACACCATAAAGAGGCCGACCATCACGGAAACGAACAATAAGATGGTCTTTAGGGCGGACAGCTACGAGGATGGATGGCAGTGCAGCTACAAAAGAGTTCTTCCCAACGGCGGCGGTTACTCATTTAACTGGAGTGAGCCCACGACCTCGTACTTTGAGAAGGGTAAATATTACCGGTACGGCGCCGTGCTGACCGTCAAGGACTGGGAGCACTGGAAGCTCGGAGAGGCAGGTAACCTCACGGTCACGGTGGACGGCGAGAGAATTCCCGGTTCAAATATAAAGAGGATCGATGATCTTCATGTGTTGGTGTACTCGAAGGAGCATCGAGCAAACGAGCGCACACTGATCGAGGAAGTCAACGTCACTTCGAATATCGCGAGCATCGTGAAGCTCGGAGGCACGGTGCAGACTCCCACTATCACCTTTAACGACGGCGACCAGACCCTGTATATCAACGACTCCATAGGGTTCGGCTGGCTGAAGTGGGAGGACTTGGACTGGTACACCTACGGGAAGGGGGAATTTGAGCCGGGTAAATACTGCTATTACACCAATATCCACGTCGAAAACTGGGAGGAATATGCGTTCTCCGACAATGTGACGGTCAACTGGGACGGTAAGCCATGCGACCGCCCCACGGACCGCGCCCTGTCGCAGATCTTTGTGTCGTCCCCTGTGTACATCATCCCTGAGACGGTCGAGTTGGTCACCGCCACGTCCTCGGACATCAACAGCATCCCCAAGGTGGGCGGCGCGATGACGACCCCGACGTTCACTGTCCAGACCGGTCAGCCGGCACGTTTCCGGGAGGATTATCCCTACTGCGCCTGGTTTAAGAAGGTCGACGGCGCGTGGAAGGAATGCGGCCTGCATGTGGACATGGACAAGATCTTTACGGAGGGTACGTACCGGTACTGCGTCTATCTGTTTATCGGCGGCAAGGGACATACCGAGGACCGTGAAAGCTATGTGTTCTCCCCGGATTCAAAGGTCATCGTAAACGGGACGATGTGGGAGACATGGAGCTATAAAGTAACGGATACCTTCTCATGGTTGCGTGTGTTCTCTCCCGAGTACACCATCTCCGCCGTTCCCGCCGCACCGGTGGTGAAGGCCGGCAACTCCGCGGCCAGCGGCAAGCCCATGCTGACTTGGGACGCGGTGGACGGCGCGACCTCCTACAGGGTGTACCGCGCCACCAGCCAGAACGGGCCGTACCGTCTG
>ERZ780226.2707-NODE-2707-length-11809-cov-3.041773_pt1 | contig 11809 bp, 9 predicted proteins | sample MGYA00511165_ERZ780226 | MGnify/ENA primary metagenome ERZ780226 (study PRJEB29588, sample SAMEA2152373) | human gut metagenome | biome: human gut; feature: human-associated habitat; material: faeces | place: Denmark | collected 2008/2010 ...
CCCGAACAAAACTTCCCCGTTCGATTTCTACCAGTACTGGAGAAACGTAGACGACAGCGACGTTTTGAAGTGCATCAAGATGCTGACGTTCCTGCCGCTTGACGAGATTGAAAAGATGGAAAGCTGGGAAGGCAGCCAGCTGAACCGCGCAAAGGAGATCCTCGCGTTCGAGCTCACCCAGATGGTACATGGCGCTGAGGAAGCCCGGAAAGCACAAGAAGCCGCACGCGCACTGTTCGGCAGCGGCGCAAACTCCGAGAACATGCCGACCACCGAGATCACCGCAGCCGACCTCACCGACGGCGCAATCAACATTCTCGACCTCATGCAGAAAGCCGGCCTCATTGCATCTAAGGGTGAGGGCCGCCGCCTCGTGCAGCAGGGCGGTGTTTCCGTCGACGACGTAAAGGTCACCGATATCGCCAAGACCTGCACCGCAGCCGATTTTGAAAAAGGCCATGTCATCATCAAAAAAGGCAAAAAGGTCTTCCATAAGGTCGTTTTGAAGTAAGTAAAAAAGTATAGCAAAAGGCATACGCTCCGTTTTCAGGAACGTATGCCTTTTTTGTTTACACCGTCACATACGGCAGCAGTTTCTCAAGCAGCTTTTCGCCGATGCCTTTTACATTCGTGAGCTCACGCACATCTTTGTATCCACCGTTTGCTTCGCGGTATTCGATGATTCTGTCGGCGAGTACTTCTCCGATGCCGTTCAGGCCAATCAACTCTTCCTTCGACGCGGTGTTGATGTTGACTTTTTCTTCGCTTAAAGCGGATGCAGCCGGCGCGCTCGATGCTGCTTCGCTTTGCCCTGTCGATGTCACCCTGTACGGTTCAAGCGGTGTATTCTCAAAGGAAACGCAGAACAGCACCGCCGCACACGCCATTAAAAACAGTGCGAACAGTAAAATTGTCCGTTGACTTCCCGCGCGCACAAGCGCTCCCCCTTATTCGTCCTCCGCGTGCAGCGTCTTCACAAAATCCGTAAAATATGGCGGCAGCGGCGCTTCAAACTCCATATATTCACCCGTGCGCGGGTGGATGAACCCGATGAGCCCCGCGTGCAGGCACTGCCCATGCAGCTGCGTGATGACTTTTTTCGGTCCGTAGACCGGGTCGCCCGCGACAGGATGCCCGATATACGCCATGTGCACACGGATCTGGTGCGTGCGTCCGGTCTCAAGACGCAGGCGCAGCTGCGTAAATCCCGTAAAATTTTTTGTGACAAAATAGTGCGTCACGGCGTTTCTCGCGTTCGGCGTGTTTTGTACCGCCATGCGCTTTCTGTCCTGCGGATGACGTGCGATGGGCGCATCCACCGTGCCGTCCTCGCGAATTTTCCCGTACACCACGGCGCGGTATTCGCGCGTAAAGCTGTGCGCCTTGATCTGCTCCGCCAAGTGCCGATGCGCGGTGTCGTTCTTCGCGACGATAAGCAGCCCGCTTGTGTCCTTGTCAATGCGGTGCACAATGCCCGGGCGAATCACGCCGTTGATGCCCGAAAGCGAATCGCCGCAGTGGTACAGCAGTGCGTTCACAAGTGTACCGTCATAATTGCCCGCTGCCGGGTGCACTACCATACCCTTCGGCTTGTTCACCACAAGTAGGTCGTCATCTTCATATACGATGTCAAGCGGAATGTTCTCCGCCTTCACGTCGAGCGGGCGCGCTTCGGGAATCTCCACGCACAAAACGCTCCCCGGCGCAAGCTTCGTGCTTTTCTGCACAATCTTATTATCGCAGGTCACATGCCCGTCGCGGATCAAATTCTGCACCGCAGAGCGGGAAAGCTCCGGCAGCGCCTCCGCAATCAGCTTATCAGCGCGCCAGCCCGCCGCTGTGACCTCAATCTCATGCAGCTCCGCCATACTTATTTCCCGACCCCGTCGGCAGTCGTTTCCGTCGGCTCGTTCACTTTTTTATCTGCCGCTTCTTTTTTGTCTTTAAAGAATAAGTACCACACGGCAAACAAAATCGCACCGACCACCACGCAGCAGTCTGCAAAGTTGAACACATACGGAAAAAACAGCACATGGATGTAATCGACCACATAGCCGAAAATAAAACGGTCAATGAGGTTACCGATGCCGCCCGCGATGATGAGCACGCACGACGTGCGCGACATCCATGTGTGGTGCTTATAGCGGAACAAAAGCACGAGCAACGCTGCCATAAGCCCTATCGTCAGTATGATCAAAAGCCACGAAAGCCCGGCAAAAAAGCCGAATGCCGCACCGTTGTTTTCAAGGTAACGGAACTCCAAAAGGCCCGGAATGCACGTCACGCTGCCGATGGGCTTTAAGTTTGTGATAACCGTCATTTTTATAAACTGATCGACAGCTGTCAGTACGGCGATCAGCAAAAGAATGAGAATGGACAAAAGAAATATCCCCTTATAACCCGAAAAAGGCGCAAGCCGGGCAAAACCGGTTTGCACCTTGGTTCGGTTCAATTATTCAACAGCACGGCGTCATTAAGCACGTACCGTTTAAAACAAATTCAATGTGTCCGAAATTATTCGGAAAGTGCTTTTGCGCAGCGCTCGCACAGATCCACGTATGCCGGGTTTTTGCCGACCGTGGAGGAATATGTCCAGCAGCGCATGCACTTGCAGCCTTCTGCCTTATCGACCTGCACGGAGAGGCCAAGTGCATCGTCGGAAAGTGTGCCGCCCTCGCCGTCCACGATCTCGACCTGAGATACGATGAACACGGTTGCAAGCTCGTCTTCCACAGACTTGAGGAACGCATACAGCTCGCCGGTGCAGTACAGCGTGACCTTCGCATCGAGCGATGCACCGATCGTCTTCTCTGCACGTGCGTTTTCAAGCGCCTTCTTCACAACATCGCGGATTGCATGGATTCTGTCCCAGCGTGCGATGAATTCTTCCGTCACGTCGATGCCGTACTTTTCGCTCGTCGGCTTCGGCATCTCGTTGTAAACAACGTGGCGTGCATCGCAATCGGAAGCGTGCGGCATGCTCTGCCAGATTTCGTCGGAGGTGAACGCCAAGATCGGCGCGACCAGACGGGTCATCGCATCGAGGATGATATACATTGCAGTCTGCGCGGCGCGGCGTGCAGCGGAGTCCTTCTTCTCGGTGTACAGACGATCCTTGATGACGTCGAGATAGAAGTTCGACATATCCACAACGCAGAAGTTATGGATGGCGTGGTAAGCCTGGTGGAACTCGAAGGACTCATAGCCCTCGCGCACCTTCGCCATCAGCCGATCCAAACGGTTCAGCGCCCACTTATCGATGGAAAGCATCTCAGAGACCTCTACACTGTCGGTATCCGGATTAAAATCGGAAAGGTTGCCGAGCATATAGCGTGCTGTGTTGCGGATCTTTCTGTATGCGTCAGAAAGCTGTTTGAGGATTTCCGGGGAGATGCGGATATCGGCATGGTAGTCGGAAGAAGCGACCCACAGACGCAGGATATCTGCGCCGTACTTATCCACAATCTCCTGCGGCAAAATGCCGTTGCCGAGGGACTTACTCATCTTTCTGCCCTGACCGTCCACGACCCAGCCGTGTGTAACGACAGCCTTGTACGGCGCTTTGCCGCGCCATGCAATGGACGTGAGCAGCGAAGACTGGAACCAGCCGCGGTACTGGTCTGCACCCTCAAGGTACAGGTCAGCCGGCCAATGGAGATAATCGCGTGTATCGCAAACGGCAGCATGGGTCACGCCGGAATCAAACCAAACGTCCATGATGTCGCGCTCTTTTGTAAAGGAGGTGCAGCCGCACTTCTTGCACTTTGTGCCTGCGGGCAGAATTTCTTCCGCTTCTTTGATGTACCAAGCATCGGAGCCCTCTGCGCGGAACAGCTCGGAAACTGCGTGCATCGCGTCCTTCTCGATGAGCGGCTCGCCGCAGTCCTTGCAGTAGAAAATCGGAATCGGCACACCCCAGCGACGCTGACGGGAGATACACCAGTCGTTGCGGTCACGGACCATGGAGGAAATGCGGTCTTCGCCCCAACCCGGGATCCACTTTACGCCCTTGATGGCTTCAATCGCCTGATCCTTGATAGCGTCCACGGAGCAGAACCACTGCTCGGTCGCACGGAACAGAACCGGCTTCTTGCAGCGCCAGCAGTGCGGATACTGGTGGATGATCTTCTGTAAAGCGAACAGTGCGCCTGTATCCTCAAGGTGCTGTGCAATCGCCTTGTTTGCTTCCTCGGTCGTCAGGCCTGCAAACTGACCCGCTTCCTCGGTCATCTTGCCATGGCTGTCCACCGGCACAACAATCGGAATTTCGGGATAGTGATTGTGGCAGACGTCATAGTCTTCGACGCCGTGGCCCGGAGCCGTGTGAACGCAGCCGGTACCGCTTTCCAACGTAACGTGGTCGCCCACAATGACGAGAGATGTGCGGTCGATGAACGGGTGCGCCGTCTTCATATACTCAAGGTCGCTGCCCTTTAAGGTGCCAAGGATCTCGTAATCGGTCTTGCCCGCCGCCTGCATGGCAGATTCGGTCAGGGCCGTTGCCATCACATAGTATTCGTCGCCGGACTTTACAAGTGCATATTCAAATTCCGGGCCGACGCAAATCGCGACGTTCGCGGGGAGCGTCCAGGTCGTCGTTGTCCAGATTACGAAGTAGGTCTTACTCAGGTCTGCGCCCATCGGGGTCAAAAGGCCCTTGTCGTCCGTCACGCGGAACTTCACATAGATGGAGTGGCAGGGATCCTCTGCGTATTCAATCTCGGCTTCCGCCAGTGCAGTCTCGCACTCCGGGCACCAGTAAACCGGCTTTAAGCCCTTATAGATGAGGCCCTTCGTCGCCATTTCGGAGAAGATCTCGATCTGCTTTGCTTCAAATTCCTTGCGCAGGGTGACATACGGGTTGTCCCATTCACCGATGCCGCCAAGACGCTTGAAGGAGTTGCGCTGCTCATCGAGGTAGCCGAGGGCAAACTCGCGGCAGAGCTTGCGCAGCTCGATGTCGGAGATTGCAGTGGAATTCGAAACGCCCGCTTTCTTTCTGGCCTTCAGCTCGGTCGGCAAGCCGTGGGTATCCCAGCCGGGAACGTACGGTGCCTTAAAGCCGGACATATTCTTGTAGCGAACGATAAAGTCCTTCAGCGTCTTATTCAGCGCTGTGCCGAGGTGGATATCGCCGTTTGCATACGGAGGGCCGTCGTGCAGAACATAAAGCGGCTTACCGTCGTTCTTTTCGAGAACGGTCTCGTAAACCTTGTCTTCATACCACTTTTCGAGCATTACCGGCTCGCGCTTCGGTAGGCCGGCCTGCATGGCAAAGTCGGTCTTGGGGAGGTTCAATGTGCTTTTGTAATCCATATATTGATCCGTGCCTTTCTGCTGGTTTTATCTTCTCTTAAATTTACCCTTTTTCTTGTCGCCTTCGTCTTCAACGCCGAACTCCAGCGTGCTGAAAAGGGCATCCTTTTCTTTCTGCAAAGATTCCGGGATGTCGGCGTAAGCGTTCAGATCAAGGCCGATGCCGCTGAACTGCTCCTTAATATAAGAGTCCTTGTCGTAAACAGGCTGCGGCTGTACCGGCGTCGGTGCGGGGATCGGCTCCGGGACAGGTGCGGGAACGGGCTTCGGCTCTGCGGGGGCCGGTGCGGGTTCCTCTTTGACCTGCTGTGCCGCAGGCACCGGGATTTCTTCTTCCGGCTCCTCAATCACTTCAGGCTCGGTGTATACCGGCGTCGGTTCCTCGGCGGGCGCTTTTTCCTCCTGCTCTTCCTCCGGCAGGTCAAACGTCGGAATCTTCTCAATCACGGCAAGGTGTTCTTTATAGATGCCGTAGAGCGATGCGCGGAAGTTTGTCACCTCGCGCTTCATGTTCTCCAACTCTTTCTCTTTTGCGGCGATCTGCTTTTCATAGGACTTCACAAGCGTTTCGGAGCGGCCCTTCGCATCTTTTACAAGAGCGTCCGCCTTCGCGTTTGCGTCGTTCACAATCTTCTCGGCCTTCGCCTTTGCCTCACGGATGGAAGCATTGCCAAGGCGCTGTGCGCTGAGGATTGCGTCCTTAATACCGTCTTCCTCTGCACGGTAAGACTCAATTTTTGCAGCCAAAATAGAAAGCTTCTCCTGCAGCTCGGCGTTTTTCGCCTGTAACTGCTGCACAGCGGCGGAATCATCCGTCTTGCGCGTTTTAATCTCTGCGTTTTCCTTTGTGAGCGCCGTTACGGTCTCCAAAACTTCATCAATAAACTGATCGACATCATCAGAATTGTAACCGGAAAAATTTGATTTTCTGAAGCTGACTTCATTGATGTCTTTAATCGATAACATGTGTGTAAGCCTCCTATATGTATTTTCTGCATTTCACAGATAAACGGCCCTTTTTCGTGACCGGGCCGAGCATATCAACAATAAATCGCCCGCAGCGGCGTATGGAGATGATGTCTCCTTCATTTACACGGTGCGAAACGGAATCCGTCTCCCTATGGTTGACGGAAACCAAACCCGCGTGCACCATCTGCGCGGCTTTTTCCCTGCCGGTGACCGCCAAAAAGGCAACCAAGCAGTCTAAGCGTTCCGAAGCGACCACACCACCCATCGGCTGAAAGCTGTGCGCCTGCGGCAGCGGATCTGTAAAGCCCTTCGTAATCTGCACCCCCACCCGACCGATCTTATCGATCTGCGAAAGAAAGTGCGGCGCAAGCTCTGTTTTCACAAACAGCACGGCGCGCCCTTCTTCGGCCAGAATATCGCCGAGCGATGCACGCACCACGCCCTGTGCCAGAAATGAGCCCATAAAATCGCGGTGTGAAAGCGCATCCTGCCGGCGAAACTTCACCGTGAGCCCCGTCACTGGGAACTCCTCATCTAAGGGTTCCATGTAGTTAGGAAACACGCCCAAAACCGTTCGCTCCGCTTCGGGAAAACCACCGAAAAACCGGTAATTTTCCGCATGTGCACGGCGCAAATATTCTTCTGCATACGCGCGCTCGGAAAGATCCCAAAAGCCCAAAAACGCCGGCCTTTTTTCGCCAAGGCGCAGGCAATCCTCTATTTTCGCTTCAAAAAGCTTGTCTTCCTGTGCGGCCATATCAGAACGTTACGCCGTTCTGTGCAAGATCATCGCGAATCTCCGCACCGCTCAGGCTCACGCCCGCAGGCGTGAAAATATACGTCTTCGCGGCGATGGGTCTCACCTCGCCGTGGTTCGCGTAAGAAGCGCCGCTGAGGAACGCCAGAATATAGCGCGCCTCGCTCGCGTTCGTCTCTTCAAAATTCACAACAACCGTATGGCCCTGGTTGATCTCATCCGCAATGCTATTTGTGTCGTCACGGAAAGAGTTCGGCTTAAACACAACCACCTGTGCGCCTGCGCGCGCGTGGTTAATGTTCACAACGCGGTTCGAGCTTGAAGAGGAGAACGAACGGCGTGCGGAAGGCTGCTCCTCACGGCTGTCTGCCGTGGGCTCCGTGGCCTCGTCCTCGTAGTATTCATCATACTCGTCGTCGGGCGGGTTCCACATTTTCTGAAGCTTCTCTACAATGCCTGCCATATATTATACCTCCATTTTCTGCATAACAGGGTCGGTCAGCGCGTGTAGTCGCGCGGGCCGAAAAGCGAAGAGCCGATGCGCACCATAGTGGCACCGCACTCGATGGCCTCCGCGTAATCGGAAGACATACCCATCGATAGGCAATTCATAAATACATTATCTATTTTTTTGGCGCGGATGTCAATAAAAGATTGATGCATTTGGGAAAAATAATTGCATAGCGCGGATTTTTCCGCACAAATTGGTGGAATTGCCATCAATCCGTTCACCTGAATGCCCGGCAGCACGGCAATTTCTTCCAATAACTCGGGCAGCGCAGCTTTTTCGATGCCGCCCTTGCTTTCTTCCTCGCCGATATTCACTTCAATGAGCACCGGCATTTTGCGGCCTATTTTCTCCGCAAGGCGGGAAATTTCCTTTGCAAGCTTTACGGAATCCACCGACTGGATGCAGTCGACCTTATCGATGATATATTTCACCTTGTTCGTCTGCAAGCGCCCGATGATCTGGCCGGAAACGCCCTTGTCCCAATCGATCTTTTCATATTTGTCCATGAATTCCTGCACGCGGTTTTCGCCGATGAAGCGCAGGCCGCAGCCGATGGCATGGTTGATGACCTCCGCCGGCACGGTCTTCGTCGCCGCAAGAAACGTGATGTCCTCGGGCTTTCTGCCGGAGCGCACCGCTGCCTCCGCAATGCGGTTCGTGATGACCTTATAGTTTTCCTCTACGTCCCTAAAACGCTCCTCAAAGCATTTTTCCGTCATAAAGATCCGTCCCTTCCACAATGACTTCATCGTAAAGCTGTATCGTTCTCGAGGTGACGAGCTGCTCTTTTTCCGAGGAGGAAAGGTTCAGCTTGCACACGGCATAGCCGTCGATCGTCGCATCGGAGAATACCTGCACAAAGCGCACGCGGCTGCCGGACTTGATGTAAACACCCTTCACGTTCTGTTCCACATGCTCCGTCACATTGCCGTCCGTGTCCGTATCCGTCACGGTCACATCCGCAAAGTGGATGGCCTTTTCATTCACGAGCACACCGGCATACGACTGTAAATCGATGCGCAGCGGCTCTTTGCGCGCGGCGGCAAGGTCTGTGTTCATGTAAGAGCACTTCAAAATGACCACTGCGTCCCCGCTCGCTTCGTCCCTATTGATCTTCACGACCTCGGCCGGGATTGTCTCCGCCGTCGCAAACGGCATCTCCACCTTCACATTCGTCGTGCGGTCAAGCCGCACAAGGTCGTTTTCATCGATGATGCACGCAATGTACCAGTTGAATTCCTTTGCCACCTTGCCGATGACCGTGCTGTCCGCATTGCTGCCCGCTTCGCCTTCTTCCAGCGCACGCACATCGCTTACGGTCAGCTGCTCCACATCGTCGGTGTCCACCGCGTTTTCGTAGCCGTCCACCGTATGGATAAAATAACCGGAAGCCGGCGACGTTACCGTGCCGGTGCTTGAAGAGGTCGTCGTCTCCAGCGTTGCACGCTCCGATTTCAAATTCTCAATGTGCGCCACATAGCTCGCGGAATCCTCCGCGCCCGTCACGATCTGCTTTTGGCCCATCAAGAGGTACAGGTCGTTTTTATCGTTCGAGATCGACGAAAACGCACCGGATTTCAAATCGGAAAGCAGCCCTGTGACCGTTTTATTGATCTGGCTGCCGATGTTCTTCGGGTTCGAGGACGCGACCTCTGTGGGGTTCTCCAGCACAGCTAGCCGCGTAAGCTCCTCGTCGATGCGCAGCATGCGGTTGTGTGCGGCGGCGTCCTCTTCCGCGGGGTACAGCTCTGCTACCGTGCCGCCGAACGCCGTTTTCTCTCCGTCATCCAGCGTGTAGTTCAAAACGCCGTCGTACCGCGAGTACACAAGCTCCTCATTGCGGATAATAAAGCCCGTGGTGTCGATGGATGCGGAAAGGTCAGCGTACATGGCCGTTTCCGTTTTAAATCCGGTGTATTGGCTTCTGTAAATCTGGTAGCCTACATATATCAAAAGCAAAATCGCCACGGCGATCGAACTGATTTTACGAAATAATGTGTTGCTTCCCATAGCGGGGCTTCCTTTCAGTCTTCAAAATGCGCGCGGGCTATGTCCTCTGCCGCGCTTATCAGGTCTGCCGGGGCATCAAAATCATCCGCAAAAAGCCACACGGCATCTTCCTCCCGGCGGAACCACGTCAATTGGCGCTTGGCATAGCGCCGTGTTTCCCTTTTTATATTTTCCTTTGCTTCGTCTAAGGAGCACTGCCCCTCAAAATACGGGAACAGCTCCTTGTAGCCGATGGCCTGCACGGAGGTCTGCCCCGGCGTGCCATACCGCTTAAAATAATCCTCGGCTTCTTTTAATAGGCCGTCTGCAAACATCTGCTCCACGCGCAGGTTGATACGCCCGTAAAGCGTCTCGCGGTCTCTGAAAGACAGCACCAACATTTTCCCGTCATACGGCGATTCCACCGCTTTCGAGTCCTTCGCCTGCTTCGAGAACGGCTCGCCCGTCACCATGCAGTATTCAAGTGCGCGGATGACCCTACGCATATTATTCGGATGGATACCCTCGGCCCCCTCGGGGTCAAGCTCTTTTAGCCGCGCATAAAGCGGTTCAATGCCGTCTGCCGCAAATTCCGCTTCCAAATTACCGCGGATTTCATCGTCACGGCTGTTTTCCGTAAACGGCACCGCCTTTAAAAGCGAGCGCGCATATAAGCCCGTGCCACCGACAAGCAACACGTTTTTGCCACGCGCATGTATGTCTTCGATCACCTTTCCCGCAAGCGCCACATAGTCGCTCACGCTGAACGGCTCCGCAGGATCCTGAAAACCCATCAGGTGGTGCGGCACACCCTGCATCTCGTCCGCGGTTGGCTTTGCCGTGCCGATCTCCATGCCCCTATAAATCTGCATCGAGTCACACGAAACCACCTCCGCATGGAGCTTTTTCGCAAGTGTTACGGAAAGCGAGGTCTTGCCGGAGGCCGTCGGCCCGCACACCGCGAATACCTTGATTTTCTCTTGTACTTCCGTCATTCCGGCGCCCCCTTTTTGTTTACATAACTTTATAATAACACAACTTTCACCCGTGTTTGTGAGCAAACCGTTAAACTCTGCCGAATTCTTTTTCCAGCGTTCGCTTTTTCAGCATCACGTAGATCGGCCTGCCGTGCGGGCAGTAGCGCACATCGGGGTTCGCTTCCAGCTCCTCCGCAAGTGCAATAAGCTCCTCTTTTTTCGAGGCGTTCCCACCCTTAATGGCTGCGCGGCACGCAATGTTGTGGTACAGCCAGTCCATGTGCTCCGTCGTCGCGTCGGTCTTGTTTTCTTCAAGGTATCCCGCCATTTCGAGCACGGAGTCCTTGATGTCCGCACCGTTCAAATTAAGCGGCGCGCTGCGCACTAAAACGGTACCGCTGCCGAAATCCTCCACGTCAAAGCCCGCCTGCTCAAAAACACTCAAATTCTGCAAAACCGCCGTGTACTCGTTTTTGTCCATCGTCACCGTCACGGGCACAAGCAGCGTCTGCGCCATAGCAGCTTCTTCGCGCCGTTTGAGCTTTTCGTACAGCAAGCGCTCGTGCGCGGCATGCTTGTCGATAAACATCAGCGTCTGCGCGTCGTATTCAAGGATGATATACGTGTCAAACACCTCGCCGATCACCTTATGCGCCGTGCGGGACAAATCACGCTCTGTCTCCGGCACAATGCATGTTTCCGGCTGTGCGTTGCTTTCCGGATTTTCCTGCACCGCTTCCGTCTGCACGGGTGTTTCCTCCCACGCCGGCGGCACGGGCTCCGTCTCGGGCGGCTGCGGTAAGGACGGTTCTTCCGTTATCACTTCCGGCTTTGTCACCGGCTGCGGCTCCGCCTCCAAAACGCGCTCGATCGACGTACGAATACTTTCAAGCTGCGGCTTTTCCTCCCGCTCTGCGCTGTCCGAGAACGTATGCGGCATCGGCGGCATATCAACGGGCGGCTCATACGGCGCTTCCGCCTCTTTTTTGCTCGTGTTGATAACGGGCGCAGACTTCACGACCGACGCAGGCATCGGCTTTACCGTCTCCGTTTTCGGCGGCGGATTCAGCACCATTTGCTGCGGCTTTACGACCACATCCGGCTTATACGGGTCGACGGGCCGCCTTGCGTGCTGCGCAAGGTCAACGGACTTCATATCGCGGCTCGCTGTCACGGCGGATTTCACTCCGTGATACACCGCATCAAACACCGGACGCTCGTTCACAAAGCGCACCTCCAGCTTCGCCGGATGCACGTTCACGTCGACCGCGCCGAGACCGAGATCGATAT
>ERZ780226.2709-NODE-2709-length-11801-cov-3.236676_pt1 | contig 11801 bp, 9 predicted proteins | sample MGYA00511165_ERZ780226 | MGnify/ENA primary metagenome ERZ780226 (study PRJEB29588, sample SAMEA2152373) | human gut metagenome | biome: human gut; feature: human-associated habitat; material: faeces | place: Denmark | collected 2008/2010 ...
AAGAAGAACGGAATCAGCGATCCGGCTGCCACGACGGCCAACATGCCCATCGTCCGATCCCCCACGTACCAGAACATCACACCGAAGAGGAGGCTCGTCAAGATGCAGTAGCCCGACGAGAGGCCGTCTACCCCATCGATCAGGTTGATGGCATTGATGATGCCCACGGCCGCAAAGACCGTCAGCGGAATGGCCACCCCTTGCGGAATCTGATTGAGGCCCCACAATCCGTGGAAGTCATTCAAGGTGTATCCTCCGACGAAAATCAGCAGCAGAACCGTGCCGATCTCGATCAGGAACCGCAGGGCCGGCGAAAGATCGAGGATGTCATCCATCGTGCCGGTATAGAGCATGATCATCATCGCGACGACAACGATAAAGAGCTCGGAGCAGTCGCAGGTTATACTGGCACAGCCCAATCCGATGACCGATCCGAAGAAGACGGCAATACCGCCCAGAACGGGAGTCGGCCGACGTTGCAGTTTGCGGGCATTGGGATTGTCGACGATGTTCTTGTCGAGGGCGATCCGCACCAAACGCGGATGGATCCAATGGACGCTCAGAATAGCGACCAGAAAAGAGAGGATATACAACATAACCGAATAGGGATAAAGCTATTTTTGAGGAGTATGATCGCGGAACTGGTTGTTGAACCGTAAAGGTCGAATCACCTCAACGTGGGGACCTCCGCGAATGGGATCTCAAGAGTATTTGTCCAATCAATATCTATTTCATCCGTTCGAGCCGGCGCGATGTCCCAACCAGCAGTCATAATCATCGAGACGTCGAAGCAGTTGCGCCTTGCTCTTCTTGAGCAGCAGCTCCCCGCGCCACGGATCAACCGCGGCGTGGGCCTGTTCATAATCCAGGCAGCAGTTCGTGCAGCCGTAAAGCGTCACCAGCAGCAGCGACCGCGACTGTTCGGCCCGAATCAGCGGAAGAATGCTTCGAACGGTTCCGAGCAGCTGATCGAAGGCTTCGCGGTCGCCCAGGATGGCATAGGCCGGAAGCAGCATCGAATAGAGTTTGCAGCGCATCACATCGCTGTCCAGCTGGAGGTTGGCATATTGCTGCAGGACCTCCGATGCCAGAGCCCGGTCAGCGTCCGTCACCCCCTCGGGCGAGTGGTAGCGTTTCAGCGCTTCGTGGAGTCCGGCCGGGAGGCGGTCGCCGTTCAAGCGCGTATAGACATGGCGGTTGTCCGCATTCAGCGCAATCACCTCATATTGCCCGGGTTCGACACAGAGCAGCGGCACATACATGCAGTTCTCCACACAAACCATCACCTCCTTGCGGCCCCCTCCGGGCTGAATGATGACACTGGCCTCAACCCCCTTGAACTGTCCCTCGGTAATGCGAATCCGGTCGCCCTTCATCAGCCGTTCGGGGCCGGGCGTGTAGACCGGCAGCACGTCGGAATAGGAGGCGGCCACCCACTTCAGGTTCTCCATCGCCTCGTCCGAAAGGTAAGGATAATAGGCATCGTCCTTCTCACGGACACGGGGCAGGAAGTTATACTGAGGCAAGAAACGTTTCATCCGGTAGATCTCCGCCTCCGAGGCGTGGATGAAGACGTAGTTATAGAGCAGCGGATGGTTCGTGCGGATCAACTCCCCGTGTTGTTTCCGGGCCTCGACATACGAAGGGGCAAAGTATTCGAAAACAGGCTCACCGCTCCGTGCCCGACGCTCCAGTTCCATCTGCAGGGCCCGGGCCGGATTCCCCTGATAGTGGCCTTTGCGCGACGTCGGCAGGACCAGCACATACCATCTGACGGCATTGCTGTTCTTTCTGGCACGGAGCTGTTCCGCGACCGAATCTGTCCAGTTCCAACCGGTTTTGTTCGAGCTTGCCATGATTTGCAGTCGAAAGTGAAAAAAGCCGGAGATTCATCTCATCCCGGGGCAAATCCCGGCCTTGCCAATACGCAACCACAATGCGCTGACATCCAACAAATTGGATTTCATAAAAGACAATTCGTGAAAATTTTCGGACAACAGAATCCAGTCGATCGGCCAAACTTCCCCAAAAACCTCACGTCTCTATTTAAGAAACCATACTAGACCTAAATTGTTTAGCCGTCAAAAGCATACGGACATTGACCGTTTTACCATCCATTCGGGAGGCGCATTTTGTATAGAATTATGGCACAATCGGCTTCCTGTGTATCTGAGACGCGGATTTTGGAATTTCTGACAGATCTTGGCAGAACGTGGCGGTTTTAATGATCGGAGTATGAACTAAATAAAGGCCTCACAAGAGGATGTTACAAGCGTAAGAAATATGATGATTTTTTTTGTACTAACTCCCTTTTTTTCTACCTTTGCGGCAGTGATGTGTGATTTCTTAAATAGAGACCTTACTCCCGCATAAACGGGAGGTAACTCTATTACGGGAAAGCAAAAGAAGTGCGGGATTATGTGCGGTTGAAACACACGTGCGAAACTGTATGAAATTTTTAAGCATCACTCAAAAGAAATATACAATTTATTATTTGTCAGGCTATTACATTTAGCCCGACGAGGTCGCGGAGCGCAGTCTCCCGAAAGAATGGCAAAATCCGTGTCGTCCGCACTCTCCCAAACCGCCAATCCATCCGAATCCGCCGCAGCCTCCCTGTCCGAGGTCCAGAACCGCCACATCGTGCGCTGGTACGTGATGGTCTACCCGACCAGCAGCCGGGCCATGACCGAAGAACTGGATCGCGAACTGGCCCGCAGGCGGCGCGACAACGAGCCTCTGTTCGAGTACTTTGCACCGGTTCTTGTCGAGGCCAGAAAGATGAACGGGCGGCTGGTGACAACCCGACGTTCGCTGTTGTACAACTACCTGTTCGTACATGCGTCGGAGTGCGAAATCTACCGGATCAAGCAACGCCTGCCCCAATACAACCTGCTCCCGCGCGTAAAGGACAGCAAGGAGAGCTACCACTACCCCTATCTGACCGACAAGGCCATGCGTGATCTTCAATGGATTGCGCGTTCGTATGCCGAGTCGGTCCCGGTCTGCACCGCGGATCCCGCCTGGCTGGTCAAGGGCGACCGGATCCGTATCACGGAGGGGCGTTTTGCGGGGATTGAGGCCAAAGTCGTTACAAACGCCCCCTCGCGCCACAAGGAGATTCTGGTCTCGATCGACAACTGGATGTGCGTCCCGCTGCTGAAGGTTCAGCCCGGGGAGTATGAGGTGGTCGAGCTGAACGCCGAGACCCCGAGTTATTACTCCCGACTGAACAACAGCAAACTCCTCGACCGGCTCCACGACGCCCTGTGCAGGCATCTGGCCGGGAAAGGCGCAGACGAGGATCGCCGAATCGCCACCGAGGTATTGCAGGAGTACGGGTGTCTGACGCTCGAATCCGACATCATGCGCAGCAAACTCTATGTCCTGCTGTTGCAGGCTTACACGATTCTCGACGAGACTTCGAAGCGCGAAAGTCAACTCATGCCGATCCGGAAGATGCTGCCGGCCGTGCGGGCCGAACAATCCCGGGCCCTCCTGCTCGTGACGCTCTACGGGTGCACGGACAGCCGGCTCTACTACGACCAGGCGCACGCCCTGATCGATCCCTGGCTTGCGGAAGAGTCCCCCAAGAAGAGCAAGGCGCAGCTGATCCGCCATTTGGCCGATTTCGACCGGCTGTTCGGCCACGGGGACGAATAGGCCCTTTCACGGATCCGGAATCCGCCAAGATCACACCCTGTCTTTGAATTTCAACCCTATAAAATATTCATACATCAGATCATGTATCGTTTAATTGAGAAACTGCGTCTGGACCGCTATGTCAGTTCGCGGTTGATTCTTGCATTGGACCTGCTGGTTTCGGCCGGGGCCTCGATCATCTCGCTGTTAGTCGCAAGTATTCTTTTAGGTCCGGAAGCACTTACCTGGAAAACAATCGGCTGGTGGCTCGGAGGATCCGTTGTCTTTTCCTGGATCGCGTTCGTGTTGCTCCAAACCCACAAATCAATCATCCGTCACGCCACCTTGCGGGGTTTGGGCCGTTTGAGTGTCGCCGTTGTTTTCAAGGGAATTGGGATCGCAGTTATATTGGCTTTGGGTGTCGCTGGCCCGACATTTCCAGCGATCTGGATCACTCTGTTGTTTGACATATTGTTGAGCCTTTCAGGACTGGTGATTATGCGCGTTGCCATGGTTGTCGTCTATGACTGGCTCAAAGACAGCCGTCAAAGGCATTGCAAATGCCAGCGGATCCTGATCTACGGAACCGGCGACAAGGGCGTTTCGTTGGTGACCCAACTCCAAAATTCTCAAGAGTATCAGGTCGTCGGTTTCCTGACCTACGGCAAAACACTGAAGAATCATATGCTGGCCGATCTCCCGGTCTACTACTTCGAGACCGAAGAGAATGTCAAGTACCTGCACAACTGCAAGGATATTGACGCCATTCTCTTCGCCCACGTCCATGAGGCTCGCGAAGAGCAGGAGCGCCTAATCCATTATTGTACGGACTGCAACCTCAAGGTGCTGATCGCTCCCTCGATCGACGAGGTGGTCGACGGCAAGGTGCAGCGTCAGGCAATCCGCGAGATCAGGATCGAGGACCTGCTGGGACGTGAAGAGATCAAGATCTCGATGAACGAGATCATCGCCAACTTCCGCGGCAAGACGATCCTGGTTACGGGCGCGGCGGGGTCCATCGGTTCGGAGTTGTGCCGCCAGCTGGCGACGTTCGGAGTCAAGGAACTCGTGCTGTTCGACAACTCCGAGACGCCGATGCACAACATCCGCCTCGAGTTGGAGGATCGCTACCCCAATCTGAAGTTCATTCCCGTAATCGGCGACGTACGCATGATTCCGCGTCTGGATTTCGTCTTCCGCACCTATCGTCCGCAGGTGGTCTTCCACGCAGCAGCCTACAAACACGTGCCGCTGATGGAGGAGAATTCCTGCGAAGCCGTTCTGGCCAACGTTGCCGGCTCGCGCAACGTGGCGGACAAGTGTATCGAATATGACGTCGAGAAGATGGTTATGATCTCGACGGACAAGGCCGTCAACCCGACCAACATCATGGGCTGTACGAAACGTCTGGCCGAGATCTACGTGCAGTCGCTCGGTCTGGCCATCGAGGCCGGCAAGGTGAAGGGCAAGACGAAGTTCGTTACCACACGTTTCGGCAACGTGCTGGGTTCGAACGGTTCGGTAATCCCGCGCTTCCGCGAGCAGATCGCCAAGGGCGGTCCGGTTACGGTGACGCACCCCGACATCACGCGCTTCTTCATGACGATTCCGGAGGCCTGCCGGCTGGTGATGGAGGCCGCCACGATGTCGACGGGCACCCAGATCTTTGTCTTCGACATGGGTAAGTCAGTGAAGATCGCCCATCTGGCCAAGCGCATGATCGAACTGGCCGGTCTGGAGGTCGACAAGGACATCAAGATCGAATACACGGGATTACGCCCGGGCGAGAAACTCTACGAAGAGGTGCTGTCGAACACGGAGAACACGCTTCCGACATCGCACGACCGCATCCGCATCGCCAAGGTCCGCGAGTACAACTACGACGATGCCCTCAAGGGAGCCCAGGCGTTAGAGGAGCTCTCGCGAGCCGTCATCATTCCGGATATGGTTCGCCTGATGAAGGAGATCGTCCCCGAGTTCAAGTCCAAGAACTCGCGGTTCGAAGAATTCGATAAAGAAACGAAGTAAAATCAACCATAATGAACACGGATCCGAACAAAGACTTAAAGATTGCCGTAGCCGGAACCGGCTATGTTGGCTTGTCTATCGCCACATTGTTGGCACAACATCATCAAGTAACCGCAGTTGATGTTATTCCCGAGAAGGTGGAGATGCTGAATCGGAAACAGTCTCCGATTCAAGACGACTATATTGAAAAATATCTGGCCGAGAAGCCTCTGAATCTCACCGCCACATTGGATGGCGCTGCCGCCTATCGGGGTGCGGATTTTGTCGTGATTGCCGCTCCGACAAACTACGACCCCGTCAAGAACTATTTTGACACAAGCCACGTCGAAGAGGTGATCGATCTGGTCCTGGAGGTCAATCCTCAGGCCGTCATGGTTATTAAGTCTACGATTCCCGTAGGTTACTGCCGGAGTTTGTATATCAAATACATGCAGAAGGGGGTAAAACGGTTCAATCTGCTGTTCTCGCCCGAATTCCTGCGTGAAAGCAAAGCTCTCTACGATAACCTCTATCCGAGTCGTATTATTGTGGGTATTCCCAAAATTATCAACGATGAGCGATTCAAGGAGGAGAATGATGCCATTCGAGCCATCGCAGATATTCCGGCACTTGAAAAGGCGGCCCATACGTTTGCTGCGCTGCTGCAGGAAGGGGCCATCAAAGAGAATATCGACACGCTGTTTATGGGCCTGAAAGAGGCAGAGGCGGTAAAGCTCTTTGCCAATACCTATCTGGCCCTTCGAGTCAGCTACTTCAATGAATTGGATACCTATGCCGAGGTAAAAGGCCTGGATTCCCAAGCCATTATTCTCGGAGTTGGTCTGGATCCCCGTATTGGAACTCACTACAACAATCCGTCGTTCGGTTATGGAGGATATTGCCTGCCGAAAGACACCAAACAATTGCTGGCCAATTATGCGGATGTCCCGGAGAATCTGATCGAGGCCATCGTCGAGTCGAATCGCACCCGCAAGGATTTCATTGCGGATCAGGTTCTGAAAAAGGCAGGATATTATACGGCATCCAGTCAGTGGGATGCTCAGAGAGAGAAGCCCCTGGTTGTCGGCGTATATCGTCTGACCATGAAATCCAACAGCGACAATTTCCGCCAGAGTTCGATTCAAGGCGTTATGAAGCGCATCAAGGCCAAGGGCGCAACAATTATCATTTACGAGCCTACACTTGAGGATGGATCGACATTCTTCGGCAGCGAGGTCGTCAACAATCTCGAAAAATTCAAGCAGACGAGTGCGGCTATCATAGCCAATCGCTATGACCCCTGTCTGGACGATGTCGAGGCAAAAGTCTATACACGAGACATTTTCAGAAGAGATTAAACAGTCTATTATATGCTACCCTACAATATAACGTTGAACGGCAAAACAGTCTTGGTAACTGGGGTTGCCGGCTTTATCGGGTCGAATCTTGCCAAACGTCTTTTGACAGATTATGCAGATCTGCGGGTCATCGGTATTGACAGCATCACCAACTATTATGATGTTACTCTTAAATATGACCGACTGAAAGGTCTGGAAGAGTTTGGAGATCGATTTGTGTTCATTCACGACTCGATTGCAAATCGGGAGATCATCATCCGTTTGTTTGACGAATATAAACCCTCCATCGTTGTAAACCTGGCAGCACAGGCTGGTGTCAGATACAGCATTACCAATCCTGATGCCTACATCGAAAGTAACCTCATCGGGTTTTACAACATTCTGGAAGCCTGTCGACACAGCTACGACATCGGACAAACCGGGGTTGAACATCTGGTTTACGCCTCCTCATCCAGCGTATACGGTTCGAATAAAAAGGTGCCCTATTCGACGGATGATAAAGTTGATAATCCGGTATCGTTGTATGCCGCGACCAAAAAGTCGAATGAATTGCTGGCACACGCATACTCCAAGTTGTATAACATACCTTCGACCGGATTACGCTTCTTTACGGTTTATGGCCCCGCTGGTCGTCCAGACATGGCCTACTTCGGATTTACGGACAAGTTGGTAAAAGGAGAGAAGATCCGCATCTTTAATTACGGAAACTGCAAACGGGATTTCACCTATATCGACGACATTGTCGAGGGTGTTGTTCGGGTAATGCAACATGCACCGGTGCGTATAACTGGAGAAGACGGCCTGCCGTTGCCTCCTTACAAAGTCTACAATATCGGCAACAGCCACCCGGAGAATCTGTTGGATTTTGTCGATATCTTGCAACAGGAATTAGTACGAGCCGGCATCCTGCCCGAGGATTATGATTTTGAAGCACACAAAGAACTCGTCCCGATGCAGCCGGGAGATGTCCCTGTAACATACGCCGATACCACTCCGCTGGAGCAAGATTTTGGGTTTCGGCCAGCAACTCCTTTGCGAGATGGGCTTCGCGCTTTTGCTGAATGGTATAAACTCAATTAACAAAAGACAAGAATGGAACGCATTAAAAGAGATCCTCAAAAAAAGCTCATTGCACTGTTGACCAATCACTGTGATGATGTATATTGTTTTCGGAAAGAACTTATTGAAGGGATCATTTCATCAGGATATCAAGTTCTTATATCATGTCCTCATGGAGATAAACTCGAATTAATGAGTCAAATTCCCTATATTTACGACGATCTAACAATTGATCGCCGGGGAATGAACATATATGCTGATTTATCACTATTTCGGCATTATCTAAATCTCATGAAAAGATATCGTCCCGATCTGGTCCTTTGTTATACAGCTAAACCCAATGTATACGGGAGCCTCGCAGCTGCACGATATGGGATTCCTTACATTAATAATATTACTGGATTAGGAAGTGTCTTAAACAAAAACATACTGATTCAAAAGTTTATATTAATGTTATTCCGGCTTGCAATGCGCAAATCCACATGTATTTTCTTCCAAAATGAAGAAAATATGAGACTGGCTCTTATGCATAAAATAGCACACAATGATTATCAATTAATTCCAGGTTCAGGAGTCAACACAAATCGATTCCCCTTACAAGTTTACCCAAATGGAGGAAATGGAATAGAGGGTGACCCAATTATTTTTAATTACATTGGGAGGATTCTTCATGACAAAGGTATTGATGATTATATTGCAGCTGCTACCGCAATAAAAGCCCAATATCCTAATACAGAATTTAATATTATAGGTTTCATTGAGCCATCTGAAAGTCACTATATTTCTGACCTACAGAAACTGCAACAAAAAGGAATCGTGATATATCGAGGAAGTCAAAAAGACACGAGACCATTTATGGCTCGAAGTCATGCTACTATTCATCCTTCAAACTATGGGGAAGGGATGTCCAATGTGTTATTAGAATCTGCATCCTCCGGACGAGTGCTAATTACAACCGATAACGCGGGATGTCGAGAAACCGTCGATCCTAATATCACAGGCTTTATTTATTCAGGCGGGAATATCGAAGAGTTGATAAATGTTATTCAACAATTTTTAGCAATGAAAAATGAGGAGCGTTCTGCCATGGGACGCAGAGGCCGGGACAAAGTTCAACGAGAATTTTCTCGACAAATAGTCGTATCTGCTTATTTATCCAAAATAACAAAGTCCTTGAACAAATAATTATGAAATATAAAATCGGTTATACAGCAGGCGTTTATGACATGTTTCATATTGGCCACTTAAATGTCATAAGAAACGCAAAATTACAATGCGAAACATTAATAGTCGCGGTTTCCACAGATGAGTTAGTGCAAGAATATAAAAACAAAACCCCCATTATTCCTTTCAAAGATAGAGCAACCATTGTCGAAGCTATCCGCTATGTAGATAAGGTTGTGCCGCAATATAATATGGACAAAAAAAGAGCTGCTATAGAGAATAATATTGATGTAATGTTTGTTGGAGACGATTGGAAAGGATCAAAAAAATGGAATCAAATCGAAACTGAACTCAAAACCATTGGTGTCGACGTCGTATATCTACCTCACACAGATGGAATTTCATCATCTTTATTAAGAGAACTACTAAAAAAAGAAAAATAGCATGCAATACACTTTCAAAAACATTATCACATCATTGCCACAAACCAAAAACTCAAAAAGTTCTTGGTGGGTAAAATTATGGGTTCGAAAAGCATCTTTTATTTTTACATATCTTTTCATCAACCTCGGATGGTCTTCAAACGCTGTATCCTATTTATCCATATTCATCTCACTAGCCGCATGCATCTGTTTTACGATACCCAATTCTTCGACATTAATTACGGCTGTTATTCTCATTAATTTCTGGCTCATTTTAGACTGCGTTGATGGTAATATTGCCCGATGCAAAAAGCAGAAAAAAACATATGGCGAATTTATTGATGCTATGAGTGGTTATTTTACTGTAGCATTCGTATATATAGCATTAGGCATAGCATCATACAATAACGGAGGAATCATATTCGCTAAAGGAAATATTGATATTATAATAATAGGAGCAATTGCTTCCATATGCGATATTCTCGCTCGATTAATTTATGTCAATTTCTGTAGTGTAAAAACCACAGACGACATAGGACAAATCGAAAAACAAAAAACCGAAAAAAAACACACAATCAACTATTTGCGCAAACGAATTAGTAAAGAGTTTGGACTTTCCGGGTTGTTCATGCCCTTAACAATATGTGGATTGCTTTTCAATTGTTTCGATTTTATAGTAATATTTTATTTCGCATTCAACGGATTTGCTCTAATATCCACAACTATAATGTATGCATGGAAAGCCGAAAAATACGATAATAATAGACTATGATGCGGAAATTAAAAAAAATAATCACATATCCATTTTTAATGCTTTACAAACGGTTAATGCCTCTTAAATATGCTCGTCATATAGGGGTTAACATCGGAGAAAATTGCCACATTTATGGAGATGTTTCTTGGGGCACAGAACCGTGGATTATCAGCATAGGAAATAATGTATATATCACATCAAACATCCGATTTATCACTCATGATGGAGCAACTTTATTGTTTAGAAATGTTACACCAGACCTTGAAATTACAAAACCCATAACTATTGGCAACAATGTATATATTGGAGCAAGGAGTACTATTCTACCTGGTGTAAATATCGGAAATAAAGTTATCATTGGAGCATGCTCTGTTGTAACCAAAAATATTCCAGACAATAGTCTTGTTGTAGGGAATCCTGCAAAAATCATTAAAACAACGGATGAATATTACGAAAAAGCAAAGATCCAATCTCTGCATCTAGGACATTTAAAATATAAAGAAAAAGAAAAAGCATTAAAACAGTACTATCAATATAACAAATAAAATGGCTCAGCACCACATATTGTATATAGGGTATTACTCTGACAATAGTACTTTTAACAAATTATGCGATCTAAAAATTAATAACATGTCGGCTGCCCGACAAACATTAGAGACAAAATTATTGAAAGGGTTATACAGTATTCCCAATATTAAACTTTCCGCCGTATCCTATATTCCAACCCAAAAAGGGCTTGATCTTCCCGATACAACTCAAATAGCAAACTTATATATTCCATATTACAAAATCAACAAACAGCATCTATCCAGTATACTTTTAGCATCGTATCATTTTACTCGCTATATTCACCAGCAAAAAATTAAGGATACTTCAATTTTAATGTATGCTGTGAATCCTGTGTTTCTATTGCCTCTTTTATTATATAAAAAAAGTCGACACCTTCAACTAATAACAATTTGTTCTGAGATTCCTAAATATCGCCGTTATACAGACTCGTTCAAATGGAGATTGAAAAAACGCATATTAACTTATTTTAATACCTGCTTTGATAAATATATCTTGCTCACAGACGCTATGGCATCAGAACTCGGCGTTGAAAGAAAACCGCATATCACATTAGAAGGAATCGCAGATGATACATTAGCATCAATATCGTCCAATAATCATCGAGAAAACATTGTTATGTACGCAGGCGGATTACATGCAGACAACAACATTAATCTTCTCATAAATGCTTGTATAAACAACCCTGATGTCAAAGAGTTATGGATATGCGGCTCGGGACCTCAAGAAACAGAAATAAAGGACATAGCAGATAAAAACCCCAAAATAACATATTGGGGGAATTTAGCCCATAGTAAGGTACTAGAGTTGGAAACAAAAGTAAAATTA
>ERZ780226.2711-NODE-2711-length-11800-cov-18.288889_pt1 | contig 11800 bp, 12 predicted proteins | sample MGYA00511165_ERZ780226 | MGnify/ENA primary metagenome ERZ780226 (study PRJEB29588, sample SAMEA2152373) | human gut metagenome | biome: human gut; feature: human-associated habitat; material: faeces | place: Denmark | collected 2008/2010 ...
TTGAAATATCTAATAAAGTTACTTGTGAATTTGGTAATTCTTGCTTTAAAGTAAGTCCAATGGCCCCTGAACCAGTTCCAAGATCTATTATAGATACATTTTCATTTAAATTTTGTTTTATGTATTTTATAGTATTTTCTACTAATTCTTCTGTTTCAAATCTAGGTATTAGTACATTTTTATTTACTTTATATGTGTATCCATAAAAATTAACATTACCTATAATATATTGTAAAGGTAATGTTTTACTTTTTTTTAAAGCAATTTGTAATTTTTTTATTTTATTTATATCAATATCTTCTTTACCATTTTTTTCATCATTTGATAAATGTATGTAATTATCTATTAAATAAAGGGCATTTTTATAATCTTCTTTATTTATCATATTAATTAATTCTTTATATTTCACTTTGCAATTTCCTTTTTTGGTCTTCAGCTATAAGTGCATCAATTACTTCATCAAGTTTTCCCATCATTACTCTGTCTAGTTGCATTAATGTAAAGTTTATTCTATGATCTGTTAATCTATTTTGAGGAAAATTATAAGTTCTTATTTTTTCTGATCTATCTCCTGTTCCTATTTTACTTCGTCTTTCTGCACCTTCTTTTTCCTCTTTTTCTCTTAATTTTAAATCATATAATCTAGTTTTTAGGATTTTTATTGCCTTATCTTTATTTTTTATCTGACTTCTTTCTGTTTGTGAATAGACTACTATTCCGGTTGGAATATGTGTAAGACGCACTGCAGAATCGGTCGTATTTACTCCTTGTCCTCCACATCCGCTACTTCTTGTTATATCGACTCTTACATCATTCATATCTAAATCGAAATCTAGTTCTTCTGCTTCTGGCATTACAAGAACTGTTGCAGTTGATGTATGTACTCTTCCTTGTGTTTCTGTTACTGGTACCCTTTGAACTCTGTGTGCACCACTTTCGTATTTTAATTTTGAATATGCACCATGGCCCTTTATTATGAATTCTATTTGTGAATATCCTCCACTTGTACCTATTACTTCATTAGTTACTTCATAAGACCAACCTTTTGATTCAGCATATCTTGTGTACATATCAAATAAATCACCTGCAAATATATTTGCTTCATCTCCACCTGCTGCACCTCTTATTTCAACTATAACATTTTTATCGTCATTTGGATCTTTTGGTATCAACAGTATTTCTAGTTCTTTTTCTTTTTCTTCTTTTAGTGGCCCTAATCTTAATATCTCTTCTTTTGCAAATTCTCCTAAATCCTTATCATTTTCCATTTCATGGGCTTCTTTAATTCCAGAAAGAATTGTTTTGTATTCGCTATAAGAATTAACTATATCTTCTAGTGAACTTAACTCTTTTGATAATTCTGTAGTTCTTTTTATATCTTGAATTACATCACTTTCTGATAGTTTTTCTTTTATTTCATTATATCTTTTCTCGATTTGTTCTAATCTTTCTAACATTTTATCACACCTTTCTAAAGGTTTTCTTCTTCATCCATTTCTTCTTCGCTTAATATAGTTAAATCTTCCATATCATCATCTAAATCTTCATCAATATCTTCTAATATTTCTGTATCATCTATAACTGCTTCGTCTTCTACTTCTTCTGGATCTTCTTCATCTATATCCTCATATTCTTCTACATCATCATCCATATCATCATCTACTATTATTTTAATTGCATGATTTTCTGCTAAGTCCCATTTATTGTCTACTAATAAAAATCTTTTATCTAAATTCAAGGATGTATAAAAATCTCCTATTAAATTTTCAAATTCTGAATCTTCATAATTTAGAACACTACAAACTTCTTTTAAAAGTTCTACTGTGGATAACTTTTTCTTTTCATATTTTAAAATATTATAAGCAATATCTAAATGTGAAAATTTCTCAAGTTCTTCACTACTCATTTTTTTTATATCCATAAAATCCTCCTACATTTTTTCTAAGCTTTCTACTCCTATTAAGTTTAAAGCATTTTTAATTGTTATCTTTACTGCTGTTATTAGTTTTAATCTTTCATTTGTGTATTTTTCATCTTCTGTTATTATTTTTTCGTGTGCATAATATGTATGGAACAATGTTGCAAGATCATACACATAATTTGTTATTAAATGTGGTAATTGCTTTTTTGCTGACATTTCTACTACATTTTTAAACTCATATACTTTTTTTATTAAATCTATTGCATACTCTGAGTTAATAGTTTCGAATTTGTTGATTTTAAAATCTGTTTTTAAATCATTTATTATTGAACATATTCTTGCATGCGCATATTCTACATAATATACTGGATTTTCTGTACTCTTTTTAGTTGCTAATGATATGTCAAATGTCATTTGTGTATCTAAACTCCTTGTTGCAAAGAAATATCTTGATGCGTTTATACCTACTTCTTCTAATAACTCTGTTATGGTTACTGACTTTCCAGTTCTTTTGCTCATCTTGACTTCTTCGCCATCTCTTACTAACTTTACCATTTGAAGAAGTTTTATATCTAATTTATCTTTATCGTAACCAAGAGCTTCAATTGATGATTTTAATCTTGTAACATATCCGTGATGATCTGCTCCAAATACGTCTATTAAATTGTCAAATCCTCTATTTAATTTATCCAAATGATATGCAATATCTGGCACTAGATAAGTATATGTTTTATCACTTTTGACTAAAACTCTATCTTTATCATCTCCATATTTTGTTGTTTTTAACCATAATGCATCATCTTTTATATATGTATTTCCTTCATCTTCTAATTTTTTTAATACTTCTTCTACTTTTCCAGATTCTCTTATCTTTTTCTCACTTGACCATACGTCAAATTCTACTCTAAAATCTTTTAAATCTGTTTTTATTCTATTTAGAAGTGTTTCTACTCCTAATGAGGTAAAATATTCTATATCTTCATTTAATTTTTGTTCTTTATATTCATCATATATTTTCTCTGCTATACTTATTATTTCATTACCATAATATCCATCTTCTGGCATGTTTAGTGGTAGTCCACACATATTTTCATATCTTGCTCTTATTGACATACCAAGGTTATTGATTTGATTTCCTCCATCGTTTACATAATATTCTCTTGTAACATTATATCCAGCAAATTTCATTATACGTGACAATGCGTCACCATATGCAGCACCTCTTGCTGTTCCTACGTGCAAAACACCTGTTGGATTAGCACTTACGTATTCTATATTTATTTTCTTATTATTACCTATTGTGCTTTTTCCGTAATTATCTCCTAAGCTAATAACTTCTTCTATTTTACTTAATAAGTATTCTTTATTTAAATAAAAATTTATGAAACCAGGTCCTGCAATATCAATTCTTTCTATTATATTTTCTTTTTCTATATTTGCTACAATTAACTCTGCAATTTCTTTTGGATTTTTATGTAATTTTTTTGTTAATTCCATTGCAACATTAGTAGAATAATCACCATTTGTTTTATTGTTTGGTATTTCTACTATGAAGTTAGCATCTTCAATATTTATCTTTTTTAATGTGTCTTTTATTAATTTTGTTATTTCTAATGAAATGTCCATATTATCACTCCTTTATGATTAGTTTATATTCAAATGTTCCAATAGATTTATTATCATTAAATATTTCATAATTTATGTATATTCTATTTTTTTCTATTTCTAAAACTTTTGTAATTACATCTATATCAAGATTTAAACCAATTGATTTTACTTCATATTTACATTCTACTTTTTCGTTAGGTATAAATTCTAAAGATAAACAATAATCTTCATTTTTTCTATCTATTAAAACCTTATCTTTACCTATTTTAATTTTTACTTTTAAATCTTCTTCTGTATAATTTATAACATTTTCTTTCTCATCATATTCAGCAATTGCTTCAATAGTTGTTGTTTCATTTTCGAAATTGGACAAAATCGAATAAATTTTAATACACTTCATAATATCACCTAAATTTAACTACGCTACATTATAGCATAATTTTTCTAAAAATACACAGAAAATTAATATATTTATTTCCCTCGGTGAAAGTATATCATATATTTTTCAAATAATGTTATATTTTTATTATTTTTTTTCATAATAAGAAGGAAAGAGGTGAATATTTTGAAATTTTTTAAATTTATTATAAAATTTACCTTTTTTTCTATAGTTGGTATAACCATATTTTTTATTGGATTGTATATTTATGCTCTATCATTACCTAAAATTGATATTAATAATATAAACAATATTACTATTTATGATAATAAAGAGGAAATAATTTTTAGTGGAAATGGGAATAAAGAATGGATTTCTTTAGATAAGATATCACCTTATTTAATAGATGCAACTATAAGTACAGAGGATAAAAGATTTTATAGTCATTCTGGTTTTGATTTTATTAGAATTATTAAATCTATGTATGTAAATGTTACTACTAAGAATTTATCACAAGGTGCATCTACTATCACACAACAGCTTGCTAGAAATTTATTTTCTAATTTTGATAAGACTTGGAAGAGGAAAATAAAAGAGGCGTGGTATGCATTTCGTCTTGAAATAAATTATTCAAAGGATGAGATTTTAGAAGGATATTTAAATACTATAAATTATGGAAATGGTGTTCTTGGTATAGAAAATGCTTCTTATTATTATTTTAATAAAAGTGCTAAAGATTTAAATTTGGCTGAAGCATCAATGCTCGCTGGCATTCCAAAGGCACCTAATGCTTATTCTCCTTTAAATGATGAATTATTGGCAAAGGAAAGACAAAGGGTAATACTTAATAACATGGTAAAAAATAAAATTATTAGTAAAGAAGAAGCAGATAATGCTTTTGATATTTCTTTAACTTATATCGGTAAAAAACAAAAACTTAATCTTTCAACTTTAATGTATTATAAGGATGCAGTTATTAATGAACTTTATAATATTAAGGAAATTCCAGAATCTTTTATAGATAGTGGTATAAAAATATATACTGCTCTTGATATAGATGCACAGGCAATGTTAGAGGAAAATATGCTTAAGAATATGAAAGATGATTTGGATTTACAGGTATCTAGTATAATGTTAAAACCACGAACAGGTGATATAATTGCACTTATTGGTGGTAGAGATTATATAAAATCTGAATATAATAGGGCGATTAGTTCGAAAAGACAAGTTGGATCAACTATGAAACCATTTTTGTATTATGCTGCACTTGAAAATGGTTTTACTGCTTCTACTGCTTTTTTGTCTCAAGAAACGACTTTTACTTTTAGTAATAGCGATACTTATTCTCCTCAAAATTATGGTAGTATTTATCCTAATAGTGATATATCTATGGCTGCTGCTATTGCTTATTCTGATAATATTTATGCTGTTAAGACTCATTTGTTTTTGGGTGAAAAAACTCTTGTTGATATTGCAAAAAGAGTAGGAATAAAAACAAAATTAGATGAAATCCCATCTCTTCCTTTGGGAACAATAGAATTAAATATTATTGATTATTTAGGTGGTTATGCAACTTTTGCAAATGGTGGATATAAGGTTAAACCACATTTGATTGAAAAAATTGAAGATAGTAATGGAAATGTTATATATGAATTTAAACATGAAAGTGAAAATGTACTTAATAAAAGTTTAGTGTATATTTTAAATGAATTATTAACTGGTACTTATGATTTGAATATGATTGATTATAATTATCCTACTTGTTCTTCTCTTATCAATAAATTATCTAATAAATATGCTCTTAAAACAGGAACAACGGACACAGATGCTTGGACAATTGGATACAATAAAGATATTTTAATTGGGGTATGGAATGGGTATGATAATGCGAGGGATATTACTATTGATGCAACTAAAATATCAAAAAATATATGGGCGGATACTATTGAGGAGTATTTTAAAGACACAAAACCAAGTTGGTATAAGATGCCTGATAATGTAGTTGGGGTATTGGTAAACCCTATTGATGGAAAGCTTGCTAATGAAAATAGTCAAAAGAAAAAGATTCTGTACTATATAAAAGGTACAGAACCATTGGATTAGTTATTCTATTATATTTATTGTTCTTGTAACAGATACTGCATTATTATAACTATATGTTCTTTTATAAGTACCTACTGTATTTGTATTTATAGTTCCACTTATATTTGAACTAGTTAAAGCAACTACACCTGTATCAATTATAGCAACGTATGCACCACTTTCAGTGTATGTATCATTTTTATGTAATGTTATATTATCTAATCCAGTTAGAAATATGACATTTTTATTTGATTGCAATTTATCATAATTTACTCTTATATCATCATTTATTTTTGCAAGTAATACTTTATTAGATAAAGGTATGTCTTTTAAATCTGAAGATTTTAATAGACCTTTATTTACAAGTGTTTGTAGTGTTATTGTTTCTACGTTTTTAGAATCTAATATTGTTAATTCATCTTGATAATCAGTACTCATTAAAAGTGCTGCTTCTTCTATCATATTGACTTGCATATCATTTGCAAGTTTTTTTGTATCTTTAATATTTTTTTCTACTCTAACAACTACTAGAGTTACTGTTAGTCCAAGAATTATTATTACTGATAAAAGTTCTATTAAAGTAAAAGCATTTTTTTTCATAATTCACTTCCTTTATAAAGTTAATTTATATGGATCATTGTTTGTTTCTTTTCCTTCTGACTTAAGAATATTTGATTTTAAATATACTATTTGTATACTACCTCTATTTTTTATACTACTTCCACAGTATTACAATTTTATTCACATACCCAACCATGTGTTGTAATATAGTCGCACCAGCACGTTTTTCCTTGTACTGGTGGATGTGTACTTCCATAACAACCTGATTCAGATGGTGGTTTATCTGGTTCTTCCTGTTTTTTTGATGATATAGTACATGTAGAACTTACACTACCTATTTTTGCAGTAATTGTTGCACTTCCTACTCCTGATATTGATACTACACCATTTGCGTTAACTGTAGCAACACTACTATTATTTGATGTCCAAGTTACTTCCTTTTCATCAGCATCCGTTGGTTTTGGCTTAGCAACTAAAGTTAAACTATCGCCAACGTATATAGTCCCTGATTTACATACTCCACCATTAGTTATAGTTGTACCATTATTTGTTATTTCTACACCAGTTGCTAGTTTCTTCCATTTTGCCTTTAAAGTAATATTTTCACTTCCTATAATTAATATATTATTTGTTAAATTATAATCGTTAGTTGAACTAGTAATTTCCCAACCTTCAAAAATGCAATTTTCTCTTGTGGGATATTCTATTGATAATGTTTTTCCTACTCTATAATTTCCACTTATATTATTTTTTAATATTCCTCCATCTTCATTTATTGTTAATGTTACAGTTTTTATTGCTGGTGAATCAGCAGTGTTATCACTATATATTATTATATTTCTTTTTAATGTTTGTCCATTATACTGATATGTTATTTGATATTTTTTTACTATACTAGTATTTACTTCGCCTGTAATTGTTACACCACTATTTATTAGACTATTATTTAATAATATTCCTGGGTCGTTATATGTGCTATTTTCTTTTATGTATATATTATAAGCACCTGATAATGTTAGTTTGTTTTTGTTATCCTGTTCTATATCGTATGTTGCTTCTATTTTACCATCATAGTTCCTTGTAACATAAACTATATCTGTTAAAGGTAAATCTTTATTTGTTTTTGGGTTTTTTATATTGTTTAAATATTTATTATCTACTAGAGTTTGTAATGATATATTTATCCAGTCATTATTTAAAAAATCATCTAAATTATTTTCATTATCCACTACATAATTTTTTGCTGATAATTCGATTGAATTTATTAATGTTTTGTATGAGTTTTCTCTTGCTTGATTTACTTTTCTTATGGATGCTGTAACAATTATTGTAGATAATATTCCCATTATTACTATTGCTGCAAGTATTTCTATTAATGTAAAAGCATTTTTTTTCATAGTCCCTCCTAAATAAAAAGAATAAACAGCTATTTGTCTATTCTAATTGTTATTTGATATGTATTTCCTAAATCCATTTCTTCTTTATAAACATTTATTCCTTGTAGTTTTAAATCGTTTATACTTTTATTTAATGCATCTGTAGCTGTTTTTACTTTTGTAGATGCATTATTATTCATTACATCTATTATGTCATCTTTCATATCTAAATCTACAAAAAATTTATTATTATTTTTTGGATTTGGATTTTGCATTAATGATGACATATCTGCTATTGGTTGCTCTTGTCGTATATTTTCTGCATTTGTTTTTATTGCATTGATATCTATATTCATATTATTTGCTCCATTAGTTGCTGTATTGCTAAATACTTGCGGATTTATGACACTTTGTATGTCTTGTTCTTTTGAGTGTTCCTCTTGTATATTTGGTGTATCGTATCTAAATATATCTAATGAAGAATTTGGTGTAGGTCTATTCATTTGTTGTGGTTCTTGTGGTTTTATTTCTTGTGGTTGGGTGAATTTACCTAAATTATTTATTAAATTGGCTTGTGGATTAATATCATTTATAATGTTATTTATAGGAATATTAATCTCTGGAGTGCTTAGATATTCTGACTCTTTTATTTGCATATTTGTATCTTTACCATATTTATCCCTTATTAAATCATCAGTTTGTCTTACTGTTAATCTCTTTTCAATAATTTCACTTAACACTTTTCTTTGATCTTCTTTATTATCTAACTTTAATATGCTCCTTGCGTGTCTTTCTGATATTTTTCCATTTAATATGGCATCTTGTACTAGTTCATCCAAGTTCAACAATCTTAATTTATTAGCTATTGATGATTGGCTTTTTCCCATTCTTTTTGCAAGTTCGTCTTGTGTTAGATAACCTTTGTCTAATATTTTTTTAAATGATTTTGCTTCTTCTAAAGATGTCATTTCTTTTCTTTGAATATTTTCTATTACTGCTACTTCTGCACTTTCATTATCATTTAAATTCATAACAATACAAGGTACTTTTTTCATACCAACTAATGTAGCAGCTTTATATCTTCTTTCTCCAGCTATTATTTCGAATTTATCTTGAATTCTCCTTACTACTAATGGTTGAATTATACCATGTTCTTTTATTGAATTTGCTAGTTCATTTAATGCTTCTACATCAAATGTTAATCTTGGTTGAAATCTATTAGGTATTATTTCCTCTACCGGTATTTCAATTATTTCTCTACTCATTGTATTGTTCACAATAATCCCACCTTTATTCTTATATGTATATAATACTAAAAAAAAAGATAAATTGCAATATATTTATCTAATTGTTATTTAAATAACTAGCCATATGTCTTCCCCATAAATGGAAGAAATAAGGTTGTGGATGAATTCCATCTGTAGTAAACGGATTTTCTTTTTCTTTTAAAAATTGACTATTTTCTAAAAATTGCACTTTTTCTTGTTGTGCTAATTTTTTTAATTCTTCATTAAACAACTCTTGATATGTAAAAGCAATATCTGATTTTACTACATCATCTCTTACAGGCAAAATTGAATTTATTATTATTTTTGTATTGGGTAATATTTCTCTTAAATATATAATTTTATTTTTTATAGTATTTGATAAAAGATGTTACATCTCCTACCCACATTTCTAAATCATTTGCTCCATATGAAAGAAATAAATATTTTGGAGAATTTTCTATTATTCTACCAATATCTTCTTCCATATTATCTATTCTTCTTCCTCGTGTATATACTACGTTTTTATTATCCAAAACCTCATAAGCTGGTAATCCTTCTGCCATAGAATCTCCTATTACCATTGCTTGTTTTTCATTAAATATCTTGAAAACGTCTTCATCTGTTATATTCTCTATTGGATATATATCTTTTTGAATTTCTTTTTTCTTAGTTGTTGTTACTTTTGAAGTTATTACAACAATTTCTTTTTTATCACTATCTTTTTGAATATTTGTATCTTCGTATAAATATTCATTTGTATATGATATAGAGAATATTGATAGTGCTATTATCAAAATTATTACTAATATATTTACTACATTTTTCATTTTACTCCCCTAAATTTTAAATTTTATTCTAAATTTAAAAAGTTATCTCTTATTTTTGATGAATATGTATTATCCATAACAAGTATTACTAAATCTCCTTTGCTTGCTACTAATACATTTTTTTCATCAACTCCAACACAAACCCATTTTCTTGGATCAATTTTTTCTTTTATAGCTTTTTTCATCTTATCTGCATCGTTTGCACCATTTAATCTTACAAGAACAACTGAATGTGCAACAGATGACATTTTTGGCTCAGATGCAAGTGCTTCTTTATAAGGAACATCTATATCGCCTAAATAATAAGTTTGATTTTCACTAGTTACTTTTACGTTTTCTAAAGCAGGAATTTCATCTTTATCTATTCCTTTATAAACCTCTTTCATTATACTACTTAGTGATTTATCTATTGTTTTGTTTCCACATCCAGTTGAGATGAAAATAATACATATCATTAATAAACTATAAATTATCTTTTTCATTTTTCCCTCCTAATTATTATTTTATAGCAAAACTATTATTTATAACAGGTATACTATATAAAAATATTATATCGTTTACACTATTAAACGAAATTTCTTCTATTTCTTTTAAGTTTTTACTACCTATATATCTTAAATCAATTACTGTAATTTTTTTATATGCTTCTATTAAAAGTGGGGTTATACTACTTCCAAAGGAATCTCTAAAAATAATTAATTCTCTATTATTATTGCTCATATTGTTATTTATTATTAAAAGTGGAGTTGCACCACTTAGAAATACATCATAACTATCTACATTTGTTAAATTTTTTTGTGTATAAACACTTTGTATTTCTTTTTTTTCATAGTTAAATACGCTTGCATTATTTATTATGTCACTCGTTAAATAATTTAAAGTATCGGCTTTTATATTTGTTGATATTCTTGCATATAAGCTACCATAGAATGGTGAATATGTGTTATTTATATTTGGGAAAGTAATATTAAAATTTAATTTTGTTCCTATTTTATTTACTACTTTTTCTAACTTTTCATTTTTCCAATGTATATCTGTTTTATAATATGAATCAAGTGATAAATCATCTTTTATGTCTATCCAATTAATATCCTCATTTAAACCATTTTTTAATGAGTTTTCTACTAGGTTATAATCCATTTTTGGTATTGATAAATCATTTAAATAATAATTTTTATCTGGTATGTAAACAAAATATTTATTTTTATTTTGTAAATATGTATCAGATACATAGTTTATTTTACTTAAAAGATGATTTATTGAATTTTCATTAACTTTTGTATTAAGTTCAAACAAGTAACCATTTTTTTCAAAAACATTATTATTTTCATTTTTTAAAAATAATTTTGTTCCTGCAATGGCTTTTATTTTCCTGAATGTATTTCTATATGGAAATTGATCAGTAAAGTAATCATTTAAATATGAGAAATAGTTATCATCACTAAATATAGTTGATAATTCTATTTTTTTGAATTGAGTTAGCTTTCTTCTTTCTTCTTTTGATATTTCTTGATCTTTTGTAATTACTCCAAGTATCATAAAATAAAATAAGAAGAGTACAAATGATATTGAAATGATCTTATCTTTCATGATTACCTCCTAAAATCTAAAGTATAAAAATGGATTAAATGATTCATCTATTATAAATGCAGTTGATAATATTAATAAAATTATATAAATTATTGGTTCAACAATATTGATAATTTTTTCATTTTTTATTTTTTGGATAAGTAATTTTAATAATGGCGTTGATGAAATTATGCTTATTATTAATATAA
>ERZ780226.2713-NODE-2713-length-11789-cov-49.863048_pt1 | contig 11789 bp, 25 predicted proteins | sample MGYA00511165_ERZ780226 | MGnify/ENA primary metagenome ERZ780226 (study PRJEB29588, sample SAMEA2152373) | human gut metagenome | biome: human gut; feature: human-associated habitat; material: faeces | place: Denmark | collected 2008/2010 ...
GTCGTAGCCAATAGTCGTAGTTTCTCCAATAAAATAGTCGTGGAATAGTCGTAAAATTGTCAGATGACTAGCTTTTGAAAGTCCTATATATCGTATAGCAGCGAGCTGTCCTCTGATAGTCGTAGAATAATAGTCGTAGCATTTTCTTGCGAACCTTCGTCAAATAGTCGTGTGTTTTTTGTGTGAAATAGTCGTTTGCCTTTTAGGAAAAGAGAGGTGCGATAGTCGCTAAGTCATCCGACCACTCTAAAAATCACCTCTCGTTCCAATTTCGTATAATTTATTCTTTCGCTAGTTATACCCATTTCGCATAATAACCGTACTTATTATAGTATACAGATATAATTGCTCCCGATAATCACGGATTATTTCGTATAATAGCTAGTACCATCCGATTCGGCCTGCCCGCACCTGATTTAATTCCTATCAACACACTATGACATTTCATTCAATCCATAGCATTATACTGGGGATAGTCGCAAGCTAAATACCTCAGTATATTTAATTAATAAGGCAGAACCGTCACGTTGGTCAGACGCTTTCAACTTGTAATCAACTGCTCATATAGTTATGCAACATTTCTACATATTCAACCGACTACAAAATGAAGTCAATTCTCCATGTCTAAAATAGTCGTAGACCATCCACCAGCCCGAACCTCACGCCAGTTCTTGCCTACGGTCTGCTCTGCTGGCTAACGGTTTAGCTTTTGGAGATAGAGGGTTGTATGGGGAAAGAACCAGTTTGCAATTTCGCATAACTGTTATTTATTCACTTTTGAACTATCGTAGCACACCCGGCTCCGTCAACGCGCGTGCTCGCGCATATAACGCCCGCGGACGCGCTAAGCACACGGGGAGGGAAAGGGGGAGCACGGAAGATATTAGGGGGATTATAGGGGGTAATAGGGGTTGTAGGGGAAAGAGGGGGACAAAAGGGGGAAAGAGGAAACAAGGGGGAAAGGGGACAAAAATTTGAAAGCCATTTCCGAAAGTGATAGTCGAAGCGTTTTTTCGTCTCAATCAGCCCTGCGATTAGACAAATAGCCGTTTGCATCCGTCCATCTGGCTGCTATCATCGCTGGAAAGGCGTGTAGAAGCCTGTCTGCCGTTCTCCACGCTCCTACATCGTTCTAATCGCATGGTCTAGTTCGAGATATGCCATCAGCATCAACGGAGAGCCGTCTACGAGCGTCTGTGGCGCGTTTTCGTAGCAAAGTCGATAAAGTTATAATTCAGCATCTAAAACGCCTTAAAACAGGCTTTCTCGTGGAGTTGGCAAAAATAAAAGGCTGCCATTGCTGACAGTCCATGTGCTCAGATTCTTTATTCGCTTTCAATGTCTCAAGACCACGTTGGACGAATGAACCAGATAGGTCACGCCGTCAATCTTCACTTGTAGCTGGTCACCCTCGTAATCGTCCCAACTTTCCAATCTCCCCTCGACAATCGTTCCATCAGGCATTTTCAGCTGTGCCCATGCGTAGCTATACGTCAGGTCTATCACCTGCTTGTTGCACGCAGTCATTAGCAGAACAGCCACAATAGCAAACGCAAATGCCGACAATGCTTTAATAATTGCTTTCTTCATGTTGTTTTTCCTTTCGCTCATCGTGCCATGTTATTTTCTTATCGACAATTAAAAAATAAACATTTTTCTGTTCTTTCCAGATTTTCTTTCTTAAAAATCTCCTTTCCAACACGCACTCCGTTTAGCAAGCATCTATCATCCAGCCTATTATGGCAAGCATCACACAATCCGTACTTTCCATATCCGTTCTTCACAAATTTCATGATTTTTTCTTTTCGTTTTTGACTTTCCAAGATGCTATCGTGCCACTTCATCAAATCCTCAAAAGGGTTTTTATGCGCAGTCTCCCATTTTGATTTCATGTTCTTACCTCACATCCACACGCATTCTTTGAACTGCTGCGTTTCCATTTGGAACGTGATGTCCAGTGACCCCACGTTGCCCTCTTTGTTTTTCTCAAGCGCAAAGTGATAGTGCTGCTCTGGCCGCTTTTTTGTTGTCACGTTCTGTGCCAGCAGGATGATTGCATCTGCGTCCTGTTCGATTTGCCCGGATTCTCGCAGGTCTGCGGCAGTTGGTGGGATACCCGCTCTTGCGGTCTCTCGATTGAGCTGTGCAAGTGCTACAACCAGCGTTCCTGTGGACTGTGCAAACTCATGCAGTGCCATGCTGATCTCCGTGACGGCACTGTATCGGTCTTTCGCTCCGGCCTGATGGATGAGCTGCAAATAGTCGATGAACACTACTTTTGCCTGCATCCTGATGGACTGCGTTCTAATCCATCCAACACTCTTACCAGCGGCAGAGCGGACGAACAACGGATATTTCTTAACGGCTGCCAGCCGGTCAAGCTCGTCAATGCTGACGGTCTTGTTTTTGACCGTGTGCAACGGTACGCCTAGCTGGTTTGCGATAATACGAGCATAGAGCGTGTCTGGGTCAGTCTCTAGGCTGAAATACGCTACCTTGCGTCCGTTCTTGGCTATTTCACAGGCAAGTTGCAGGGACAGAGCGGTTTTACCAGCAGACGGTCTGCCACCGATCACAACGAAATTGCCCGGCACAAGATGCAAGTTGTTATCCAGCACTTTAAGCCCTGTGCTAATATATTCCGGTTTATCGTCTAGCTTGCGGATGTAATTGTCTATGCCATCACACATCGGGATGAAATCGCTTCTCTCGTTGTGCAGGTTGATAGCCTCGCCTAGCTGCTCATAAATGCCTGTCAGGTCTGCGTATCTGGTCGACCTATCAACGATTTTGAACGCAATCTCTCTGGCTCTTGACAATGCTGCCTGTTCCTTGACGATTCCAGCCCATCCAAGCATCATGTCATGGGTGACGTTGCGGATGAACTCTGCACCGAAGGCATCCAAGCATTCACCCATTGCTTTCTTGCAGTTATCGTACCGCCCCATGACTTCTACCGGGTTCCACTTGTCGTTGTGTTCCCAATAGCCACGAATGGCAGCGAATGTATCACGCAATTCAGGACAGAAATCGTCGATTTTAAGGTCTTGCAGCACATCAGCGTATTCCGAGAACGTGAGGACTGCCCCCAGCAGGATGTATTGGGTCTGATTTTCAATATTCACCGCAGAAAGTCTCCCTCGTCAGGCAATTCAGCCATTGTCTGCTGATAGCCACCGTTCCAGTCCTTCACGTTACGCATCCAGTTCCGTGCAGCAGCTTTCCAGTCCTTCATAGGCGATTTACCGACCTTCCAGCCATTTGCCGTGAAGTGGTCAACAAACCGCTCTGCTTCTGATTCCATGTAGCCCTTCTCGGAAAAGTATTCTCTGGCTTGCTCGACAGTCGGTGCTTTGAAGCGTTTTACTTCGTTGGTATTTTTCTTTTCACATTTTTCTTTTTTATCAGATTCAGATACAGAATCAGATACAGATAAGGTATCGTTCGTATTCGCTTGCATTTCTGGTATACGTTCGTATACATTCGTATCATTGGTATTTGTTTGCGTACAAATGTATTTTTTATCGTTCCATCGTTTGTTGATGCTGCGCCTATTTTTTTCTGACCGCTCCTTTATCTTCTGCGCATTCATGTCATCGAACGACTTAACGACTTTCCAGAGCATCCGCATAGCACGGTCGTTGTCGTATGCTGGCTCAAGTCCAGTCTCAACATACTGTGCATAGTTGCGGACGAATGCTCCAAATTCCTCGTCTGTCAGCTCGTCCATCGCATGAACGTGTTCTAACAGAAGAATCATTGATGTTCTCGGCTTGTGTTCCTGCTCCATACTCAGTCCTCTTTGTAGCGTTTGTTCCATGCTTCGGCAGCATCCTCTGCCGTGTCAAACAGTGCGCCACCCATGCTTTGATTGTCTCCATCCGTGCAAAGGATACATTTGCCCCATCCTTCGTGATGCAAGTCATAAGAAAGCCCGCTCCACAGTTCTTGTTCGTACTCGCATCCCAAATGACCATGAAAGTTGCCTTCATCATCGCACACGCCAATGTAAACTGCGTTCTTGCCGCAGAACGGGCATCTCTTAAGTTCTTCCATCTTTAACCCTCCTCAAAACGGGCATTCTTCGCCAGATTCACGCAGCCAACCTTCGCCCGGAATGTTAACTATCTCATAATACTGCCGCGCAACGTAAATTGTTTTCTGCCCATCCTCAGCAATCAGGCCGACAATCAGATAGTTACCAGCTGCCATAAAGAACCAAGGGTTGCTCTTGTAGGTCTCGCCCTTCATCCAATTCTTCATCTTGTTCACGGCTTTTTCAATGTCCTTGTCGGGGCAGTCCGGGTTTTCGTATGCAAAGAAATCCTCAGGGAATTTAAGCTTTTTCACTTTCTAAATCCCTCTCTTGTTCTCGTGATTCGTTTGCAACCTTCATGTAGCTTTTCGCCTTTACGGTATACAGGTCGATTGTGCTTCTGCTTGATGTAACCGCACTGCGTTTCGGACTGCCTGATAGCATTTGCAAGATATTCAATTGATGCAGCACATCGGTTCACCGCTTCTGTTAATGCTTCAAATCCATCCATGTTTAGCTCTCCTTACGCATACCATTTCGGTGCTTCGTTAAAGATTTCCACACCTTCTGTAAAGCCAAGCCTATCTAAGGTTTCGCACATAATGCCATCCATCATACTGTGAACGGTTTCTTCATCATTACCGTACTTTTTGTATGCTTCCTGCATTTCTTCCGTGAATGCGTCAACCATATCTTGCGTAACAACAATATTGTTTTTCATAAGCCCTCCTATAACATCGGAAACGCCATCCAATGCGTCACCGTTACATCTTTCGGCAGTCTCTCGCCTATCTCATCCCAGAACTGACCGTCTGCGTAACAGCCTAGAAAGTACGCTGTCGGCGAGATTCCTTGCAATATTTTTCCATCTTTATCACGCCACGTTGTCTTAGTCGCAAGCAACAAAGGCTGCGTCCGCTCTCGTGGCTGTTCGCTTGCTGGATGCCAAAGAGTGTTAGCCATTGTTATACCTCGCAGCAGCAAGAACGACTACATATCCAATTAAGAAAATAGCAACGTTTATAACCAAGCAAGCAACAGCCTTGATAATGGTGCTGTCGATATATTCATCCAAAGTGTCCCAAAGGATATATCGTTCAAACAAATAAATTGGAGATACAAACAACATACCAACCATCGTTGTCAAAACGATGCCTAAAGCGACTTCATATATCAGCATTGACCTTTCTCCCTTCAATCTCCGTCCCACACGCCGTCAGGACGCATCTTCGCAAACGCCAGCAAACCGTGCAACGCGCGTTTTGCGTTGCCTTCTGTGGCGTTCCAGTAGTCGCTATCGTCTACATCGTCGCCTAGTGCAGAAATAGCCTTTTCAAGCATCGGAATGCTCTCTGCGCCCGTCTTGCCATAGATGGAGCGGATGCCCTTGCTGCCCAACACATCATCACGACGAAAGCACTTTCCATAATTATAGGTGATATTAAGCCACAGTTCCTTTGTTCCTCCAATGGAACGAGTACCGCCAGCAACAAAGTGCGTATCATCCACTTCAAGCGTTTCATGCGTTACAGGGTCGCACAGCGAAATATCATAGCTCATATTCGTCCAGTTCCTTTCTGATTTGCTGGCGTTCAATCTGCTTCAATCTTGCCTTTGCCAGCTTGCGATTGTCAGCCTTGCGAATAGCCCAGTTGTTGCGGTGGTTTGCCCACGCTGCGAAATAGCGACTGTATTCGCTTTGGTCGTACCAGCCCTTGCCAATAAGCCCTTTATAGGTCTGCTGACGTTTCATCTTTCTTCTCCCATTCCTTGCATCCACGTTCGTCCCACACGAAGTCTGCAACGTGTTCTGACTGGTCGTTCACGCATACGCCCTCCGGCTCTACGTACCATTTACAAGAGCCACAGGACGGCTCAGATTTGTTCTCACAAGATTCTGCTGTGCAGCGAATAACCTTACCAGCAGAGAACTGTTTGATGCCCATGCAAGAGCAATGTTCGGTGGTGCAGTAGAAATTCATCCGATTTTCCTCCAACCAATTAACTTGCAGACACCAATCGTTACAGGGTCGCATCTGTGAATAACTATGTCCTCTGTTCTATATGCGTTGATAGGCGGTCTGTAGACAAATCCTTTTTCTTTTGATTCCAAAACTCCATCGAGAATGTTCTCCGGCAAAATTAAAAATCCATCAGAATCTAAAATGGCATCGCATTGCTTGCATTTATAAACGCAAACTTTTTTCATTTTCTTTGCCCTCTCTTTCCTCTGTTGAACCGTCCGATCACTCGCTTATACTCTGCATAGCACTCCGGGCACAGGTCGCCTGTGTCCCTGCGCCACGCCCAGTCCTTGAAGTATTCGTCAGGGTTCATCATCCTGCCGCCCAGAACCGCTCCGCAGCGGTCACATACTCGCTTGTGGTAGATTCCTCTGCCAGTCTGCATTAGTTGTCCTCCCCAACATCTTTAAACAGGATTTCTTTGTCGGCTTTCCAGTCTTTGATTTTGCATGAAATGTCCGTGCCGGGTACGGTCTTTTTTAGACCATCCATCTGCCAGATGTTCCATGAGATGATAGCAGCCATGTTGCGAACCTTCCCAGCGTCAGGCTCTATGCCGAACAGCCACTTAAAGTTCTCTCGCCATGTCAGGAGCATATTTGCTCTTGCAAACAACAGGCTGTCACCCTGCCACTCATAGCCGTATGTAGTCTTCGTTGCGTCCTCTGCCACATCGTGCCATGTCCAGACATTCCAATCAAACCAGTTGTTTACACATTTCAGTTTGCGGTCAAATAGCCCTTTCCGTTTTGGTACTGGAATCTTTTTGCCTGTTACCGTGTCGTATCGGTTCACAAGGAACGGTACTTCTCCGCAAGTGATTTCAAGGACTGTTGAATGGATGTACTTGATAGGCTCTTTCTTCATATCGGGCATCGCACCGTTTTCTTCGCCCATGTCTATCATCTTTTCGCAGACCCAAGAAGGAGTGAAAACCTCTGCTTTTGCTCTGGTTCTTTGCTTCTGCTCATCCAGACGCTTGAGAACTCGTGGCACTGGCGGGCACTTCTTGATTTGTTCTAACGTGATTTCATCCGCAAAGCCTGCGCTCAGTTCAGGCGGTGGCTCTGTCGCCCATATGATGTTTTTGCCGGTAGTACGGTCTTTAAGCAAGATAAACAGCACAGCTGAAAGAATCGGGTCGGAGAAGTCAACCAACCGTTGTTTCATTTTTTGTTACCTCTCTGTACTCCACGTCAATCCCTTTCGGCAAAGCCGTCTGGTACTTCTGGGCGAGCTGTTCTGCGCTCTGGGCATCGCCCAACGGCTGTTCAGGCGGTGCAACGGTGACCTCCACGTTGTCACGCATACCAAAATAGTTCTTGGCTCGGAAAATCCATTCTGCCGGGTTCTCCTGACCATACATACCGTTGTACGCCCACATGGACTGCATTTGCAGAATCAGCTTGAGGATGTACTTCTGCTGCAAGCTGTCGTCACGGCGTTTGCCCGCCATAATCTGCTTCAGGCTCACCCATTCGATGCCCAACACCAGTGCAATCCATTCCACCATAGGGGATATTCTGGCTTCGATGCAAGCGTCGAAGAAGAAGTCGAGACGTCGCTGCACTTCAATCGGGTTATTCATGTCCACGCTCGGAAGGTCGCCAAAATACTTGGCTGCAATCATTCCGATGACCTTCTTGTCCTCTTCATTACCGATTCTCGACTGCAAATCGCCTGTATTCAGCATCTTAGACCTCGTGATTGCCAATTCCTGTTGTTCTTTCACCTTTTTACTCACCTGTGAGCGGATAGATTTCCGCTTGTTAAGCATCTGCTGTTTTTTCTTCTCACGCTCTTTCTCACGCTTCGCAGCGGCTTCTTCTTTCGCCTTTTGCGCCCGTTTCTCACGCTTTTTCTTTTCAGCTTCGGTCAGCGGCGGTCTGCCACGACCACGCTTCGGTGGTGTTGCCATGTATCAGACCTCCTTTGGTAGTTCAGGAAGTGGCATCCAATGCGTAACGCTCCATGTTTTTGACGATAAATAAGAGCGGCGTTTCCAAATGTTCGTTTCTACATCGTAAAACGCCCTATCAGCAAATCTAACAGAAAGTCCTTGAACGACAACTAAATATGCACCAGATTTTTCTGGTGTTCTGCTATCAACCGCAATCCAGTTTTTCATTCTTACTCCTTGCCCGGAGCACTAGGCAATGGTGCCCAGTGTGTAATTTCTACGTTATACGGTCTATCGTCCAACGCAAATCCAGCATCATCTACCCATCCGCTGACGCACATAAAAGCTCTTCTGCATACTTCAACATTTTCTTTGTTTGTAAAAACCATGTTCTCGTTTACCGTGTTCTTCTCGAAAACGAGAACCCTAACGCCAATTTCTGGCAATCGGTCGTGTACGCTAATCCACTCGTTCATAATCACGTTCTCACCTCTTCATCTTCTTTTCGATGTCGTCCAGCTTCCATGCAATCTGCCAGACGGAACAGCAGCTGTCCAACTGCCGCCACCATGCGCACTTTTCTTTCTCGCATACGCACCGCCCAAGCGGATTGCTGGCCATCTTCATCGGGCAGTAAAGTTCGTTGTCCATACTTACATCCCAAGAAACACAAACGCCCACTTCATCCATTCGGGGATGTCTGCCATAGTAAGTCGAACGCTTTCAATTTGCGCGTTTTCTATTTCATAGCCACTTTCTTCCAGAAGTTGTTTAGTCCATTTTTTCATGTTCTTTCTCCAATCTTTCCAGCAGCCCATCCACGTCATACCGCCAATGGACACGCAGCCTTTTTGCTTTGACCTCTATCCCCTCTTGCTCTGCCCACTGCCAAGGGATGCTCTTCCGGCTCTCGTTGTAACGGAACGCCAGAACCTTGCTGGCAGGGATTGCAAAGGTGCGGTTGACTGCCCTGTAATTGACTATCACATGGGCGGTCTGACCGCTGTATCCCATTGCATCCACCATGTCAGTGATGTGCTTTTCCTTGCGGTATTTGCACTTTGCCTTGTCGTACTTGCCGAATATCTTTTCCAGAGGGATAGAGGACGTTTCAATGGTTTTCAGCTCAAACAGGTGGTTCATCGGGTATCGGTACACAAGGAAGTCGCAGATGTTGTCGATGGAAAACGACAGGCTCTCGTTGCCGCCGTAGTAAGTGGCAGCACTGTCTTTCAGGCGGTAGCACCACGCATCGGATGGGACGGATGCTTTGAAGTCTGCTTCAAACTGCTTGCCAGTGTTCATGCGTTTTCCTTTGGTTCATCAGGTAAAGGCATCCAATGTGTTACATTTTCAAGTCGTTTTTCATCAAATGTTGTCAGCCAATCGCCATCGTCTGTGAGCACTGCCGTTTGCATTCTGCTCGTTTCGTCATATACTGTTTCGTCAAATACCAGAACAGGTTTGCTTTCATACCAAAGCGTACATTCTCTGTCTCCATCTACTTCGGTGACTTCTTCCGTCATTTCAGGCAATTTGTCTTTGACACTTGTCCATGCGATAGATGGGTAGTTTTCAAGCTGTTTGGCAAGTGCCAAAACAAGGTCAGCAACTGCGTCAAGGGCAACGCCTTTATCGTATTCAGAGTAAATTCCGCTGTTCATAAGCGCTTTAGCTTCGGCTTTTTTACCATTCCCGCTTTGCTTCCACGCTTCAATAAACAGCTCTACGTCAACAAGTCTCATCCTCGTTCACCTCTAAATTCACTTCCAAGAAACCGTTTCTTGCCACGTTCCCGGTGCTTGTCATTACAATCACGGTGGTACACGCTCTGGCTGTGGTTCAGCTCATACACAAACGCTTTGCGCTCCTCGAAGTCTTTCTTCTCTTCCTTATACTTCTCGCAGGTGTCGTGGCAGGCTTGGTGGCGTGATGTGCAGTCTTTGCAACAAGTAATCATTCTTCGCTAAACCTCCTTTTTGTTACAGCTACGCAGAAGCTTTCGATTTCGCTTGCCCACCGTGCAGTCCCTTCACCGTATGCTCTTTGCCAGACCAGAGGGAAACCGCCCAGACCATCGAACAGACTGCCCAGCGTAGGCTTTTCTTTTAGGTAAGGACGCATCCTCTGCACCAGCCAGAACCACTGCGGCAAAGCGATTGAGTTGCCCAGAGCCTTATACCGTGGGCTGTCAGCGTACTTGTGCTTCTTGCCCTTACTATCCGTCCAGTCACCAATGTTGGTGTAATTGTCAGGGTAGCCTTGTAACCGTTCGCATTCAACAGGCGTCAGACGGCGAACAATCCAGCGGATTGTTTTTTCTGCAATCAAGCACTCGCTGCCATTGCCGATGTTCCCTGCTTTTGCTTTCAAGGTTGAGCATTTGTCGCTTTCTTTGTAGTGGCTGAAAGACTGTTCGTTGAAGGTCTGACGCACTACAATTAAAGTATTGCCGCCACCTGTTCCCCATCTCGCTGTAACTGTTGGGCATACTCCTTTAAGTTCTGAATACCGTGCATCTTGTGCATGATTGTCAAACACAATAGGCTGAAACAATGTCTGGTCTTGCAGTGTAGAAAGCGTTGCACTTTTTTCGGTTTGCACCAGCGCACCTTTACCGCCACCGGCGCATCCACTACGGATTTTCAGGAGGTAGGAATTGCCCCCCCTATCACTTCCATAAGGGCTTGCCTGAGAATGTCCGGGAGTGGTTTCCCACGCCTTGATGCCCTTGTCAGGATTCCTTGACACGCCCGTGCGCTCAAATAATATTTCTGCGGCACGTTGTCCTCCAAAATCTGCGACAAGAGCGATTCTCTTTCGGCGTTGGGGGACTCCCCAATATTGAGCGTCAAGCTGTCGCCAAGCCAAAGACCATCCGTTTCCAGCGATTGCTCCGGCTTTGCTCCATCTGCCCCCCTACCCGAAGGTCGAGGAATTGAAACGTCTGGTTGTTCCACGCGGGCAAGTTCTTCCAGCACGGCTCTGAAATCTTCTCCTCCGTTGGAACTGAATGCTCCGGGCACGTTTTCCCAAACAGCGAAAGTTGGATACATTTCATTGGTGGCTGTCCTCATTTCCTTAATGATTCTTGCGGCATCCAAAAACAGCACGGAACGGTTGTCGTCAAATCCAAGCTTTTTTCCCGCAATAGACAAGCCCTGACAAGGACTGCCGAATGTGATGCAGTCCACAGGCTCTATCTGGTCGCCGTGAATCTTTGTAATGTCGCCCAAGTGTTTCATCTTTCCAAACGCCCGTTTAGCCAGATAGCGCAGCTCTTATATAAGGTAGGCGGTTCGCCTTTTGTCCCGGTAGCGTAACCGTTAGTTAAAAGGGAGATCAGAACTGTCGTCAATCACAGAGAAGTCGTCTGCGTTTCCCTGAGAGTAGTTCTGCGGTGCATTCTGCGCCCGATCGGTGGGCTTGCTGTCAGACTTGCCACCGCAGAAGTCAACCTTGTTTGCCATGATTTCCGTTGCGGTGCGGTTGTTTCCCTGCTTGTCGATATACTTTCGGGTCTGGATGCTGCCAGTCACCAGAATCAAGCTGCCTTTCTGGAACCACTTGGAAACAAACAGCGCCGTATTACCAAATGCGGTGCAGTTAAAGAAGTCGGTTTCCTTCTGACCGCCGCTCTGACGGTCGCAAGCAATGCTGAACGTGCAAACATCCTTGCCAGACTTCGTGACCTTAGCTTCGGGCGTGTGAACCAGACGACCCTGAATTGCGATAGAGTTGAGCATTATTTAGCCCTCCTTCGGCTGTTTCTGGGCACAGTCCCAACACAGGACGCGCCCAAAGCGTTTCTTCGTGCTTCTTGCAGTTT
>ERZ780226.2719-NODE-2719-length-11758-cov-2.978809_pt1 | contig 11758 bp, 10 predicted proteins | sample MGYA00511165_ERZ780226 | MGnify/ENA primary metagenome ERZ780226 (study PRJEB29588, sample SAMEA2152373) | human gut metagenome | biome: human gut; feature: human-associated habitat; material: faeces | place: Denmark | collected 2008/2010 ...
GTTATTCTCTCCGCTGTCGCTGCCGCAGGCGGCAAGACTCAGGCACAGTGCAAGACTCAGCGCAAGAACCCCATATTTTTTCCGATTTTTCATCATTCTCTTCTCCTTTTCCAATCAGGTTTCCAGGTGTGTCAGGGTAAAAAAATCCACCATACAGACATTGTACGGTGGATTTTCTGCAATTCCTATTAACCAAAGGTTAGTTCTTTGTGCAGGCGGATGAATTATTTCTCCGCCAGAATCTTGTTGATCTCGTTTCGGAAGCTGTTGATGTCCTTGAACTGCCGGTAGACCGAGGCAAAGCGCACATAGCTCACCTCGTCCAGAGGCTTGAGCCGGTCCATCACTAGCTCGCCGATGTAGTCGCTTTTGACCTCCCGCTCCAGAGAGTTCTGCACCACCTGCTCGATTTCCGCCGAGGCTGCCTCCAGCTTTGCCATGGGCACCGGGCGCTTTTCGCAGGCGCGGACCATGCCCTTTAAGACCTTGTTCCGGTCAAAAATCTGCCGGCGACCATCCTTTTTTACCACCACAATGGGTAGGCATTCCACGGTTTCATAGGTGGTAAACCGCTTGCCGCAGCCCAGACACTCCCGGCGGCGGCGGATGGAGGTGCCATCCTCCGAGTGGCGGGAATCCACAACCTTGCTCTCTTCGTCTCCGCAAAATGGGCATTTCATTGGAAATCGGCCTCCCCACAATGGATTGATATCACCTTTGAGTGTACCAAAAGAATTCGGAAATGTCCAGCTATTTTTCCCGAAAAGCCCCGAAATATCAGTGTTTTTTCCGTTTTTCCGCTACAGCAGCTTCCGGAGTCCCGGGATTTTTTTCAGCACCCAGCTGACTCCCATGCCGAAGACTACCACAGCCGCAACCCACACAAGGCAGGCTGGCAGCACATGGATTTTCGGCTCCAGAAACAGATAGATCCCATCCAGCTGCCGCCGGAAAATGCCCTCCAGCAGATAAGCGCCGAATACGCAGCTGCCCATTTCCCGGATAAGCGCCGCCGGTTTTCCGGTGATGGGATGCCGTTCCGTCAGATCGTGAAGGAGCAGATAGACAAAGAATACCACAAGCTCCATCAGCGACCCCATAAACGCTCCGGAGGTTTCCCCTCGGCGGGTAAATGCCCACCAGCTGAGCGCCGCCATGATAAAGACCGATGCCGCCGCCAGAATTCCCATTCCAAGCAGCCGTTTTCCGTTCAGCTTTTCCCAGGAAAACCGATGTGCAAAGTAATAGCCCATGAGCAGATAATACACCGCCTGCCCTGCCATAAACGGCGTTCCGGCGGCTCCGGTGTCTACGGTCAGCCCTGTGACAAAATACTGGTTCAGGGGCTCCAGCTTTAAAATGGACGAAAGGGGCGCAATTATCCCGAAGAATCCAAAATGCACGCCAAATAGCCACAGATAGCCCTGATTCGAAAGATTCTGCGCCAGCGGACGCAGCAGCGGAAACAGAAACAGCACGCCCAGATAGGTGTAGAGATACCAATAGGGAATGGAAATCCCCTCCGTGAGCACCCGGCGAACGAAATCCCGGATTCCCGGATGGGGGACAAAGCCCCAGTGAATCCAAAAGCCGTAGAGAATCCCGGAAAACAGCACCAGCACCAGCGCCATCCGCACAATACGCCTGCAAAGCAGGTCTTTCAGCGTCTCCTGCCGGTGGAGCAGCAGTCCTCCGGAGATCATGAAAAACAGCGGCACCGCAATTTTACAGACGGTCGCCAGCAGCAGGGACAAAATCGCGTTCACCGCGCTGCAGCCCGGCGCCTGATACAGGAAAAAGCCACGATTCTCCGTATGGTTGAACACCACCAGAAAAATCGCCAGAATCCGCATCAGCTCATAGTCCAGCCGCTTTTCCTTCACAGTGCCGCCTCCTGCTCGTTCCGGAACAGGGTCACCTCACCCATGGGGGTGATTTTCCCGTTTTGCACCACCAGTCCCCCCCGGTTGGTCATGGCATAAACGGGCTTTCCCCGCTCCCGAAGATAGCGTCGAATGCTCTCCTTCTGCACCGCCGACGCGGCATAGTGGACCTCCGGCTCAAAGCCCTCCAGCAGGGCAAGCCCGGGATAGTAGCCATAGGTATCGTAGTCCTCGTCGGGGGTAATGTGATATTCCGTCATCTGCATCATGGCTCCGGCGCTGCATCCCATCACGATGCCCGGGAACTGCTGCATCGGCTCCACCAGTCCCCATTCCTCCAGCCGTTCATAGAACACATCCGGCAGTCCGCCGGTAAGGAACAGCACGTCCGCTTCGCCGATTTTTTCGAGCGCCGTCTCCGGGGTATCGTGATACCAGCTGACGAATTGGATGTTTTCCGCGGGGATGCCATAGGCGCCATAGGCTGCTGTGAGCGCATTGTAAACCGGCTGTCCGGGCAGATACATGTCCTCCCATGCCGCTCTGTCCGGCACCTCGTTTCCGTGGCTCATGGTCAGGATGGTCACACAGTGCTCCGGCTTCAGGATGCTGCCCAGAACCGGCTTTGCCCAAGGCGCCTGGAATTCGTATATATTGAGAAGAATGTTTGTCATATTTCTCACTCCCTCATTTTATTGTATAGTATTGTATCAGTTCTTCCTGTAAAATGTCAACCAAACTGCGGTTTTGACAGGCTTCCCGCGGCATGGTATAATGGAAAAAGCCAATACTGCGAACCCATACTGTAAGAAGGAGGAACTTACTATGATGTATAAGGAGCTATGCGGCGAGAAAATCTCCCGGCTGGGCATGGGCAACATGCGGCTGCCCACCATCGACGGGCGCAACGGTCCCATTGACGAGGAAAAGGCGCAGGCGATCATCGACTATCTCATGGCGTCCGGCGTCAACTACTACGACACCGCTTATATGTACCACGGCGGCAAGTCGGAGCTTTTTGTGGGCAAGGCACTGAGCAAATACCCCCGGGACAGCTATTTTCTGGCGGACAAAATGCCCTCCTATCCCCTGGAGGAGGGACGCACGCCCCAGGAGATCTTTGAAGAGCAGCTGAAAAAATGCGGAACGGACCATTTTGACTTTTATCTGCTCCACAATCTCTGCGAGGACAGCGTACCGGTGTTCACCGATCCGGACAAGGGCGTGATTCCCTATCTGCTGGAGCAGAAAAAGCAGGGGCGCATTCGCCACTTCGGTCTTTCCAGCCATGCAAAGCCCGAGACGCTGAAGGCATTTCTGGACCGGTACGATTTCTTTGAATTTGTGCAGCTTCAGCTGAACTACCTGGACTGGGAGATGCAGGACGCCAAGCAGCAGTACGAGATTGTGACCAATTACGGCGCGCCGGTTTGGGTTATGGAGCCCTGCCGGGGCGGCCGATTGGCGTCCCTGACTCCGGAGGCGGACAAGCTGCTCACGGACTGCAATCCGGATCGTTCTGTGGCATCCTGGGCGTTCCGCTATGTGATGAGCCTTCCCAACGTTGGCGTGATCCTCAGCGGCATGACCCAGATGGATCAGGCGGAGAACAATGTTGCAACGTTCTCCGAGGGCAAGAATCTCACAGAGCAGGAGCAGCAGGTGCTATCTCAGGCACTGGAGCAGTTCCGCAGTCAGGTGATCGTGCCCTGTACCGCCTGCCACTACTGCGACGGATGTCCCATGGAGCTGGAGATTCCCGACATTCTAAAGCTCTATAACCGCTATTCCCTGAACCACAGTCCCATGATCCATATGGACGTGGCGGAGCTTTCCCACGGTCCTTCGGACTGCATCGGCTGCGGCGCCTGCGAGAGCAAATGTCCCCAGCATATCGCCATTCCGGAGATCATGGCAAAGTTTGCCCAGGGGCTGGAATCGCTGCCCAAGCCAAAAATGAACCCTTAAGCCAGCACAAATCAATTGCACCGGGAGGCACTGGAATGGAACAGAAGGATATGGTATTTGACATTGCAAAGGACCCCTATAATTATGTGATGCGGGTGGTGTTCTGCCGGTGGAAGCCCTTTATTCTCCAGGCAATGGACACCGATGAGGTGACGAATTTCTCCCGGTTCTGCAAACAGCTGCCCATCACCCAGAAGGTTCTGACGCAAAATCTCAAGGCGCTGGAGCAGGACGGTCTGGTGATGCGCACCGTCATTCCCGATACCCCGCCCAGAACGGAATACCGGCTCACCGAGCGTGGGAAAAGTCTCATTCCCCTGCTGGACCAGGTATACGACTGGGGCTGGCATGTGATGCGGGAGGAGGGACTTCCCATCGACGCTCTGGGCGAAATGTGGCACGGCTATCGGGAGAAGGAGGACGAGATCATGGATCGTCCCTTCGGGAAAAACGGAAGTCTGGAATAACCGGCTTACCTTCAGGTAACAGCCTTACTTTCTTGTGCCTTCTTCACAAGCCGGAAAAAACATGATATGTTGTAGTCACGAAGAAAACACCCACGAAAACATATGATGAAAGGAAGTTTTACCTATGTCTTGCAGCAAGTTCCCCCATATGTTTACGCCTATGACCATCAAGGGCGTAACCTTCAAAAACCGCGTGTTCGCCTCCCCCATCACCACCAACCGGATCGTGGACCACGGCTATCCCACCCCCGAGGGCATCGATGTTTATGAGACGAAGGCGCGCGGCGGCTTTGCCGAGGTCACCCTCACCGAGTCCTTCATCGACCATGAGTATTCCTGGCGGCATGAGCACGGTCTGAACCTGTGGGAAAAGCCCATGACCACCTTCCACATGGAGTCCATTATGGTGCTCACCGAGGCGATCAAGGCGCACGGCGCGGTGGCTTCCATCCAGCTCAACCATGTTGGCGCCATGAACCATCCCGACACCATTCCCGGTCATAAGAACCCCATCGGTCCCTCCGCCTATGTCCGTGACGACGGCGTGCAGGTGGAGGAAATGACCGTAGAGATGATGGAGAAAACCGCAGAGCAGTGGGCAGAGGTGGCATGGGTTGCCAAGTCCCTGGGCTTCCAGATGGTCAACCTCCACGGCGGTCACGGCTGGCTGCTGAACCAGTTCATCTCCCCCAAGTTCAACCACCGTACCGACGAATACGGCGGATGCATGGCAAACCGCGCCAAGTTCCCCATTATGGTATGTAAAAAGATCAAGGAGGTCTGCGGCGACGACTTCCTGATTGAGTACCGCATGTCCGGTTCCGAGCGTATGGAGGGCGGCATGACCCTGGAGGACGGCATTGAGTTTGCCGAGATCATTCAGGACTATGTGGACCTGATCCATGTGACCTCCGGCTCCTATCAGGACCATGTCAACACCAAGGCATTCTCCTCCATGTTCGACAAGCACGGCTGCAACCTGGATCTTGCCGAAGCCATTAAGAAGCACGTTCATGTGCCCGTGGTTGCCGTTGGCGGCTTCAACGCACCCGAGCAGGTAGAAGAGGCGCTAGCTTCCGGCAAGTGTGACTTTGTTGCCCTGGGCCGTCAGCAGTTTGCCGATCCTGAGTTTGTAAACAAGACGCTCATGGGTCTGGAGGACACCATTGCGCCCTGCCTGCGCTGCTCCTGCTTCAATCCGCTGGCATCCGATCCCGACGCCCGTCCCATTCCCGAGCTGTGGCACTGCGCCGTCAACCCCTGGGGTCAGCGGGAGCTGCGCTGGAGAAATGCCCCCAAGCCCAAGGCAAGCCGTAATGTTCTGGTCATCGGCGGCGGCGTTTCCGGCATGTATGCTGCCATCACCGCTGCGGAGCGGGGTCATGACGTAACGCTGGTGGAAAAAGAGAACAAGCTGGGCGGTCTTTTGTGGTTCACCGAGGTGGACACCGACAAGGAGTCCCTGCTGCGGTTCCGCGACAGCCTGATCGCCCGCTGCAAGCACAGCGGCGTCAAGGTGATGCTGAACACTGAGGCAACCCACGAGATGCTGGAGAGTTTTAAGGCAGACGCGATCATCTGCGCCGTGGGCTCCCATCCCTTTGTTCCTCCCATTCCCGGCGTGGAGCACGCAGAGCATGCAGTGGAGGCTTACAAGGACATCGAGAAGCTCAAGGGCAAGAAGGTAGTCATCATCGGCGGCGGCGCCATTGGCTGCGAGTCCGGCTACTTCTTTGCCAGCGAGTGCGGTGCAAAGGTGCAGATTCTGGAGATGCGGGACGCCATGTGCAAGGATTCCTATCCCTCTCAGCGGGCTGCCCTGCTGCCCCGGATGGACAAGGCTGGCATGATCCTCGACTGCTCTGTCACCACCAAGGAGATCACCGAAAACGGCGTCAAGTTCCTGGACAAGGACGGGGTCGAGCAGTTTGCAGAGGCGGATTACGTCTACTACTGCTGCGGCAACCGCTCCAATGACGCCATTGTCAAGAGCCTGGAGGGCGTGACTCCCTGGTTCGTGGTCACCGGCGATGCAAAGCGGGCACAGACCGTGAAGCAGGCAACCTATGAGGGCTTCTGCGCCGCCATGGACATTCTTTAATAGAACCCATTCGGCACTTCGACTTCGGCGGACACGGTTCCTTTGCTCCCCTGTCCGCGCCGCAGCCCCTTGAAATACACAAAGTATTCCTTCGGGTCTTTGGCTTGACAGGAAAGCAAAATCTCCCGTCTCCGCTCTCGCCGAAGCGCGCTCATGGCTTCCTGAACGCTCTATTTTACCTGAACTCGGAGGTCCCTGGGACTTCTATTAGATAGTTATATTGAAAGAGGACGTACTGCGATTTGCAATACGTCCTCTTTTCATGCTGTCGCCGGAGATGGCTCATTTATTTGGACCCCATCAAGTTCTGTTTGCAAGCGCTTTCTTGTTGTCTCGAAACAAAGAGAATTCCGCCTACCAATCCACGCAAAACTGTGCTATAATACCACCGTAATTTTGCACTTCATAAGGTCTGATTCCAATCAAAGCTTAGAATCAGACCATCGTATCAAACAAAGCATGGTGAGATCTATGAAAGAAGAAAACATCGAAGCAAAGGGCAGATGGCAGAGAAGCCGGCTGGTTCCCGGTCTAACCCTGTCGCTGGCGCTGAGCTTTCTTTTGGGGCTGTATGCGCCGCTGGAGCTGTATTTTACCAACATCACCGAATTCCAGTTCGATTTCTGGGCGCTGCTTCCTCCGCTGCTGGGGCTGTTTGGCATTCTGTTTGCGGCATGCATCCTGGGCTTTGGGCTGTGCAATCTGATTCACAGGAAGCTGTATGACCTGGCGCTGCTGGTTGGCGGCATGGGTTATGTGATCGCCTATGTCCACGGCATGTTTCTGGTGGGCAGTTTGCCGCCTCTGGACGGCACGGATTTCAGCTGGTCCGATTACAATAAAGAGACGGTCATTTCCCTGATCGTATGCGCGGTGATTGCAGCGTTGTTTGTTCTGCTGACCCGGTTTTTGCATTGGAAGAACATGAGGAAGGTCATCACCGGCATTTCCCTGTTCTTCACGGCAATTCTTGCGGTCACGGTGGTCACCGTTGGCATCACCAACGACGGCTTTCAGAAAAAGCCCCTGATGGCAGTGACCAAAAACGCGGAATTTGAGATGTCCAGCGACAAAAACATGGTGATTTTCCTGATGGATGCAGTGGATTCCAAGGCGCTTCGGCAGCTCATGGAGGGCGATGATCCGGAATACGCCCAGACGCTGGAGGATTTCACCTATTATCCCAACACCGTGGGCGCCTATTCCTTCACGGAGCACTCCATTCCCTATATTCTCACCGGACAGTGGTTTGAAAACAAGGAGCCGTTTTCGGATTACACCGCCCGGGCAATGGCAGCCTCTCCCCTGCTCCAAACCCTCAAAGCGGAAGATTATCGCATCGGCATGTATGAGGAGGACCTCCGCTGCACCGAGGAACAGGCGCTGGAATTTGAGAATGTGGAAAAAACCACCCTGCGGTTCACCAGCTTCCCTGCCATTGCAAAGGAGGAATTGAAGCTGGTCTGGTTCAAATATGCCCCCTATCTCCTGAAGCGGCTGGTCCACGTGGACATGAACCGGTTTTCCATGATCGTGGAGCCCAACAGCGATTCGCAGCTGTTTCATTATGTCAACTGGGATTTCTATCCCGATGCCAAGGACGCCCAAATTACCACGGTATCGGACAAGGTGTTTAAGTTCATCCACATTGAGGGCGCACATGTGCCCCTGCGGTACGACAAGGATGTGAACATCATCGGCTCCGACAAGGGCACCTATGACCAGAACGTCCAGGCGTCCATGACCATTCTGAAGCAATATCTGGACGATCTCAAGGCAGCCGGGGTTTATGACAACACCGCCATTGTGGTAATGGCAGACCACGGCTACTGGACCTATTGGGACGACAAGCTGCTGGGTCGCTCCAATCCCCTGCTGGCAGTGAAGGGCATCGGAGAACAGCACGAAATGTCCATTTCCGAAGCGCCAATCTCCTATGAGGATCTTCAGGAATGCTATGCCCGGCTGCTGGACGGAAAATCCTCCGATCAGGTGTTCGATGCCAAGGAGGGCGATCAGCGGATTCGCCGGTATCTGTCCTATAATTATCTGGAGGAGGGGCACATTGTGGAATATGAGCAGAAGGGCTATGCCACCGATCTTTCCACCATGATTCCCACCGGACGGGTATTTGATGCAGCAGCCAATGGAGGAACATAACGCCGCCCCCAAAATATACAAAACGATCCCCTCAACGCCGGAAATCCGGTATTGAGGGGATTTTTGTACGCATGAAATGACAGGCGTATGCGCGCCCTACAGCCCAATTCGGCGCATAAACCCGTCGTAGCGCTCCACGCTGGTTTTATCCGTCCGGGTGACCTGCTTCATCTGCCGCAGGCGATTTGGAATCAGGGACAGGTTGGAAAACAGGCGCACGCTCCACGCAAGGGGCAGCAGCCAATGGCGATTTTCCAAAAAGGTATAGCGCGATTCAATTTCGTCCGCCGGAGGAAACAGCATGGTTCGAACCACACGTCCCGCTTCCTTTTCCTTGCGCAGCTCCATCACCGAATGGTCCCGGGAATGCCCGAACAAATCGGAATCCAGCGTATAGGAAAGGAGCTGCTCCAGCCCTTCATAGTCCGGCTCCGGCAGCGGACACTGGGTTTCCACCCCGAACCAAAGGCGGCAGGCGTTCATCACCGTGTGAAAAAAGGTCGTCAGACCGAGACTTGAGAATTCCTCTATAATCCCCTGCCAGTTGAAGCCGGAATCTTCGTGCTTCACATACAGGGCAACATCCAAATACATCCGCATGCCTGAGCCGCCGCCATAAAGGTGCTTCGCCAGGTGGCAGATGGTATAAATCAAGTGAAAATCATCCGCAGGACGATACCGGAGCCCCTCGTCCGCCACGGCATGCGCCCATGCGCCGTCAAAATAAGCCTGTAAATCCGCGCGTCCGTCCAGATTGCCATCCATGAGATTGGTATGGATTTCATAGTATTCCGCGTCCTTGAAATAGGAATAGCTCGGCTCCCAGTCCTGCTTCACCGTATAGCCCAGAGACAGCATCAGCTCATGCGCCGCTTTTCTGTCCGCCGGATGGATCAGCAGGTCGATATCCCCGAAGGTGCGCAGCTCCGGAACGGGATACAGCCTGCGAAGATAATAGCCCTTCACTGGCATATGGGCAATGCCATGCGCCGAAAGCGCCTTGGACAGCGTCTCAAACGCCACGCAGCGGTTGAGATTCGCGGCAACGGTGCCATAGAATATTCCATCCAGCGATTGGCAGACATCGCTGCGCGCAAACAGCTTCCATTGTTTATTTTCATATGCCAGCACCGGCAGCAGATTCTGCTTTGCTGCCATGCGGCACAGCGCTGGGGCATTCCAGTCTTCATCCGGCTCCGGCGGCACAGCCTGCACGAAGCTCCGAAGCAGCAGGAGGAATTGTTTCTCTGTCATAGTCATTTCCCTTCCGAGGCGGGTACCAGATCAATTACGGCAATCTCCGGCGGGTTATTGATGCGCGGAATGCACCAGCTTATTCCATCCCCGCTTTGCAAAGCGGAGCGCATGATCGCGCGTCTCGGCAGCGCCATACTGTACCGCATGCGCCCAAAGTGCCATAACGGAACCGCCCTGCTCCATGGTGCGAAGATCGTCCACCTGTTTCCGGTATTGCGGCGTTTTGGTAAACCGGGTTCCCCAGTGCAGCAGGTCCGTTTTTATGCCCACATCCTGCGCAAGCGCAATTCCCTTGGGCAAATTCAGCCGCATTTTTCCAAGATGCTCCCAATAGCATAGAATTCCCTGTAAATCGTGGGGAATTGGCTTGCAGCCGTTCAATGCCATGCTCAGCGCAACCAGCGGCTCATCCCCGGGCGTTGCAAATTTTCCTTTGAACCGGTATTCCCTATAATGCGGCACCAGCTTCTGCGCCGTCTCCAGCACAGCCCGGCAGCGCTCCGTTTTTCGCATATAATAGATGCCGCCGTGGAGTCCCACCACATAGGAAACCTTCTCCTGTAACTCCCCCAGGTTTTTGTATTCAAACCAGCCGGTTGTATCGTCCAGCGGAAGAACGCGCCCAAAACAGGAAAAGTCGTCCGCATTCTGAAACAGCGTAAACAGCCGGTTCAAATCGCCATAAGCAAGGCAGTCCGCATCGATAAATAGATTCACATCGTAGGGCAGCAGCGCAAACATCTCCAGCTTGTCCAGATAGTTGCGGTGCGCGTGCGAAAACAGACGTACTGTATCGAACTCCGCTGTATATTCATTTTCCTGGTCTGTCAGAATCGCAAACGGCAGCGGAGCTTTGGAAAAATAGCGGTAGGAGTGCAGGAGGTTCACTGCCATTTGGTAGTATTGCGTATCGCCGGTGGCGATGGTGATAAAGCCGTATGTCATAACTGCCCCACCTATCACTGTAATATCTCTGGACTATTCAACTGAACGCTTCCCCAATGTGCATAGTCCCAGTCAATATCCGGCTTTTCAGCATTCATTTTTCTGAATCCAAGCCCCGTCACCCAGTCCATATTCTGGCATGTTCCAAATTCATTTCTGGAAAAGAGCACAAAGTTTGAAGCATAGTCTCCGGGCATCAAATTACTGATGTCATATTTCAGGGCAAAACTTTGCACCTCAGAACGATCGCTGACAGGCAGCTCTTTCAAAATCGTTGTTCCCACAATTGTTCCCGCCAATGTTTTAATTTCCACGCGAAATCCAACATTATCCAGTTTCTTTTTGCATTTTATGTTTAATTTGATAATGAAATTATCATCAATAAAATCACAGGATCTACAACGATTGCCCTGGGAATTGCAATATTCCGCAGACACTATGCGAATGCTATCACTCACAAGCCAACTGGGACGTTCGTAAGCAGAATAATCCATGAATGGAGCATTATCGGATTTCACATCCTCATAGATCTCAATCGCCTTCTCCACATCGCCATCAAAGATGAGCTTTCCGTGGTCCAGCACGATGCATCTGGTGCACAGCTGACGGATGGTATTCATATTATGGCTGACATAGAGCACGGTGCGCCCCTCAGCGCCCGCGGCATCGCCCATTTTTCCCAAACACTTCTGCTGGAACTTCATGTCGCCCACCGCCAGGACCTCGTCCATGACCATGATCTCGCTATCCAGATGCGCCGCAACCGCGAACGCCAGCTTCACGTACATGCCGCTGGAATAGCGCTTGACCGGGGTATCGATGAACTTTTCCATCTCCGCAAACTCCACGATCTGGTCAAATTTGCGGCTGATCTCCGCCTTGGTCATGCCAAGGATTGCGCCGTTCATGTAGACATTCTCCCTGCCCGTGAGCTCCGGATGGAAGCCCGTGCCCACCTCCAGCATGGAGGCAATGCG
>ERZ780226.2727-NODE-2727-length-11735-cov-4.156592_pt1 | contig 11735 bp, 8 predicted proteins | sample MGYA00511165_ERZ780226 | MGnify/ENA primary metagenome ERZ780226 (study PRJEB29588, sample SAMEA2152373) | human gut metagenome | biome: human gut; feature: human-associated habitat; material: faeces | place: Denmark | collected 2008/2010 ...
GGTGAAAGAATTGAAACAGGGTATTCATCCGGATTACAAGCAGACAACAATTAAGTGTGCCTGCGGTAATGTAATTGAAACAGGTTCTACAAAAGAAGATATCCGTATCGAAATTTGCTCAGCTTGTCATCCTTTCTATACAGGCAAGCAGAAGCTGGTAGATACCGGCGGTAGAGTTGATAAGTTCAGAAAGCGTTATGGTATTTCTGAGAAATAATCAGCACTTATCGAATGATTTAAGGCAGAAGTTGAATTGTGCCCATATGGGCGGAGTATACCCTGCGTAAAGCGCAGGGGGATTCCGCTTGCAGGGTATTGGTTCGGCTTCTCTTTTTTTGTATTATTCTATAGAGAAACAAAAAGAAGAAACGGAGAAAGCGTATGATTAAAGGCGTAATTTTTGATTTTAACGGAACATTGTTTTTTGATACCGAGAAACACGAAAAGGCATGGGGAAAGTATGCCGAACAAATACTCGGAAGAAAACTCACAAAAGAAGAGAATAACTCAATTATGGGCAGAAACAATAAGCTGATTCTGAAATTTTTGCTCGGCAGGATGCCGAGTGAGGAAGAAGAACGCAGAATGGGCGGCGACAAGGAAGAAATGTACAGAAAAATGTGCAGAGAAGAAGAAAACGGCTGTCACCTTGCCCCCGGTGCGGAAGAATTTTTGGATAAGCTAAAGGCGAAAAACGTTCCGATGGCGATTGCGACCTCATCTGATTTGGGAAACGTGAACTTTTATTTTGAGATGTTTCATATCGATAGATGGTTCAGCCGTGACAGAGTGGTTTATGATGACGGAACGATAAACGGAAAGCCCGCGCCGGACATATATCTGAGGGCGGCGGACAGGTTGAAGCTGAGACCGGAGGAATGTGTGGTGTATGAGGACGCTGTTTCCGGAATCAAGGCCGCGAGAAATGCGGGAATCGGTGAAATTGTGGCTGTTGCTTCGGCGAATACTCCGGAAATACTCGGTGCACAGGATGGCGTAACAAGGGTTATAACCGACTATAGAAACGAATAGACTGATAAAAATTTCAATCGGTTTTTATAAGTAATATGGCTTAATACGTATCTCAAAGGTTTAAAAAATTGTGTGGACTTTTTATAAGTTCTGTGATAAAATTATTATAGCATATGAATTAATTTGAGGTGAGGGTATGTCGGTTAATTGGACTCAGCAACAGCTTGACGCGATTGAGTCGCGCGGCGGAAATATTTTGGTTGCGGCGGCGGCAGGAAGCGGAAAAACAGCGGTCTTGGTAGAGCGTATCATAAGAATGATAACCGATACCGAGAATCCGGTTTCGATTGACCGTCTTCTTGTGCTTACCTTTACCGATGCGGCGGCGGCGGAGATGAAGCGAAAGATTTCGGCCGCGATTGATAAAAAGCTGGAGGAATATCCGGATGACGAATGGCTGAGACAGCAGAGTATAAGAGTCGGCTCAGCCTGTATATCAACCATACATTCGTTTTGCAGAAGAATCATCACGAACAACGCACATCTGACGGACTTGCCGTCTGATTTTGGTATGATAGAGGAAAACGAAAATAAGGTGCTGAAGGTACAGGCAGTAGACGAGGTGTTAGAGCTTTTTTATTCAAAAATCGATGAACAGCCGGGTTTTAGTAACCTTGTTATGGGATATGGCGGAATAAAAAATGACGACACACTTCGTGAGGTCGTTCTTAAAATGTATGATTTTATCCAAAGTCTGGCATATCCGGGCAGATGGTTTAAATATGTGCGTGAGAGCTATCGCGAGGTGTGCCGCGGCAGAGAACTTGACGATACTGTGTGGTTTAAGCCGCTTATCGAACTTATATATAGCTATGTTCTGAATATTTCGGATATAATCGACGCTTTATATGATATTGCCGATAAAGAATTTATGCCGGATAATTATCACGCGGTTTATTACCGCGAATTAAAGACGGGTTTTATAAATGAGGTTAATCAAATCGGTGACATCTTCAGTCAAAGCGGAAAAACGGCACTTTTCAGCTTTATAAAGGGTTTAAAGCTTCCGACAGAAAGAAATCAAAATGATTATGACCCTGACCTCAAAAAGAGAATAGGAGATTTAAAAAAGATTATAAAGGATAGCCGAAAAGCGGCAGAGACGCTTATCGGTGCGTTTGATACAGAGAATACCGAACGTTTAAAACAATGCCTGCCGACGGTCAGAACACTCTGTAATATAGTTAGACTGACAGAGCGGACGCATAAAAAACTAAAACGCGAGCGCGGTCTTATAGATTTCAGCGATTTAGAGCATGGCCTGCTTAAGCTTGTGTGTAATTCAAGAGGTGTTGAGACGCCGCTTTGCGGAAAACTCAGAGATTATTATGAAGAAATATTGCTTGACGAGTTTCAGGACACCAACAGCCTTCAGTTTGAGATTTTCAACCGAATTTCAAAGAAAGACGGAAGCCTGTTTATGGTCGGAGATGTTAAACAGAGCATTTATAAGTTCAGAAACGCCGACCCGTCAATATTCCTGCGTCTTTATAAGGAATACGGAAACGGAAACGGAGGCAAGCTGATTAGGTTATTTAAAAATTTCAGAAGCCGTGATGAGGTTGTTGACAGCGTAAACTATGTGTTTTCGAAAATAATGAGTGAAAAGGCGGGAGGTATCGATTATACCCCCGAGGAATATCTTATCCGGGGTGCTCAATACGCTTCGGGCGGAAATTATACGACCGAGCTTATGATTCCCGATGCTGTTGAAAATAATGACGAAGAGATTCCGCCCGAGAAACAGGCGGCTGAGCGTATTCGCAGATTGGTCTGTGATGAAAGACTTCCCGTTACCGATAAAGAGAGCGGAAAATTAAGACCGGTCAGATATGGAGATGTTGCCGTGCTTGCTCCGGGCTGGGCCGATTGCAGCAAGGTAGAGAAGGCGCTCAATTCGATTGGGATTCCGGCAATGTGTGAAAAGAGCTGTCATTATCTTGATTCGATAGAGGTTTCCACAATTATGGCATTTCTTCAGATAATTGACAACCCCGTTCAGGATATTCCGCTGATAGCGGTTATGCGTTCGCCGATTTTTGCTTTCAGCGGTGATGAGCTGGCAGAAATCAGAGCGTGCTGCCCTGAGGGCAGATTTTATGACGCGGTTTGTGCCGCGGCGGAATCAAATGAAAAAACAGCGGAATTTTTGAATACGCTGAACGGGCTCAGAAAGTGTTCGGGATATATGGGCGTGGACGAGATTGTGCGGAAAATCTGTAATGACCTCCATTATATTTCGATTGTCGGAGCGATGGACGGGGGCGAGCTTCGCAAGGCAAATATCAAGCTTCTTTTGGCTCGATGTGCCGACTTTGAAATGGGCGCAATGACAGGACTTTTTAACTTTGTTAAGTACATCGAAATGATGAGGGACAACGGGAATGATTTAAAGTCGGCATCGAGTGACGCTGATTTGGGTGATGTTGTTCAGGTTATGACGATTCATAAGTCTAAGGGACTTGAATTTCCTGTTGTGCTTATGTACGGTATGGAAAAGAACTTTAACTATACCGATATAAACAAAGGAATCATATGGGATTCCAGCCTGGGCATAGGCATAAGCTATGTGGACACGAACCGCCGCATCAGATATAACATTCCGGAGAGAACAGTGGTTAGGGAAAAGATGCTCCGTGACATCAGAGCCGAACAAATGAGGCTTTTGTATGTGGCAATGACCCGTGCGAAGGAAAAGCTTATCATATCAGCAAGGCTTCACGCAAAGGGAACTATGTACAAAAAGGTGAGCTTTGATTCAGACGGCAGAATATATCCTGTGTTTGCCGAAAGGGCGGATTCGATGCGTGAATGGGTATGGTCAAGCATATTGCTGCATCCCGACGGAGGACGGCTCAGAGAGCTGACGGGAAGGAAGGATATAGTTCCGACGGCTGAAGGCCTTGCGGAATTCGAAATATATTGCGGCGGTGAAATACCCGAAGAAAAGGGCCTGTCTGAGTCGGAAACCAATGAAATCGAAACTGAAATCGACAGTTCGGAAATAAAGGAAAGGCTCGACTATGTATATCCGTATTCGGGCGCGGCGAAACTTCCGATTAAGATGTCGGTCAGCGAAATGAAGCGGAGAAGAATGCCCGAGGAGGATTACAGCGTTGGACTTTTAAAGGCACCAAAGACGCTTGTGACCGGAACTGAGGAGATTAATGCCGCCGAACGCGGAACGGTTACGCATTTTGTTCTTCAGCACATTGACATATCAAAAACCGAGACGGAGGAACAGATAAAAGAACAGACCGACGATATGGTAAGAAGCGGAATTCTGACGCTCAGACAGAGCAAGGCGGTGAATACCGCCGCTGTTTTCGGATTTTTTGAAAGCGAGGTCGGGCGTCGGCTCAAAGCCTCGGAGAGGTTTGAAAGAGAATATGACTTTTATATGCTGATTCCGCCGGATGAGGCGGAACCGGGTCTTAATACCGAAGGGGCAGAGGACGTAATCCTTCAGGGTATTGCTGACTGTTTCTTCTATACGGATAGCGGGATAGTTTTGATTGACTATAAGACTGACCGGGTGAGCCGCGACGGGGCGCACAAGCGTGCTGAAACTTATAGAATTCAGATGGAATACTACGCACGCGGCCTTGAAGCGATTCTTCAGGTTCCGGTTGAGGAAAAATATTTATATTTTTTAAGCTGCGGCGAGACGGTGCGTATGTAGAGCGTTTTTGTGCACCGTATATAATGAATAGGAGGAATTTTTGTGAAAGGTTTAATTTTATCTATTACCGCCGGGCAGGGGCATAACCAGACGGCAAAGGTTTTAAGCGACTGCTTTAATGCAGAGGGCATTGAATGTTTATATATGGATTCGCTGAAATACATAAATCCGCTTTTGTCGGAATCGGTGTCTAAGATATATCTGATGTCTACCAAGAGTATTCCCAAGATATACGGAAAGATTTACAGAAGGTTTGAAAACAGGCCGGTTGATGATATGCACGGCCTTCCGAAGCTGACCAATAATATATTGGCAAGGGCTCTGCTTAAAAAGCTTCACAGCGAAAATCCGGATTTTATAATATGTACACACGTATTCGCGGCTCTGCTTGTGACCGCTCTTAAGGGATATATCAGCGATGATATTATGACGGTGGGAATTGTAACGGATTTTACTATTCATCCCTACTGGGAGGATACTCACCTTGACTATTATGTAACACCGAGCGAGGGTCTTAACATTCAGGCACTTAAAAAAGGGATTCCCGAGAATAAAATTCTGCCGTTCGGCATACCGATTGACCCTAAGTTTTCAAAAAGACTGCCGCGTGAGAAAGCGTGTGAAATTCTGGGCATAGATGACAGAAGAACGGTTCTTGTGATGAGCGGAAGTATGGGGTTCGGCAATGTTATTGACGAAATTAAGGCGCTTGACAGGGTTGATGGAGATTTTCAGATTGTGACAATCTGCGGCAATAACAAAAAGCTTAAAAAGCATATTGACAATACCGAGTTTTCCAAAAAAGTATATAATTATGGTTTCGTGAATAATGTAGACGTTTTTATGGATGCGGTCGATTGTATTATTACCAAGCCCGGAGGACTCACCACGAGTGAGGCTTTGGCTAAGGGTGTTCCGATGATAATGAGTAACCCGATTCCCGGTCAGGAGGACAGAAATGTTGAATTCCTGCTCAACGCGGGTGCGGCGATAAAGGTAAGCCCTACATATCCGATTGACGATGCGATATATCAGCTGTTCAGCGGAAAGCGGCTTAAACTGATAAAAGAAGCAATCCGAAGTCTCGGAAAGCCGAATGCGACAAAACATCTTGTTGAATTCATAGCCGATAAAGCATAACATAATAAATTTGCACATAGATATTAAATAAGAATTTTTATTAATACAATTACGCAGTAATTGACAAAATAAAAATGAGATTTATAATATCGGAGGTGCAAAAATGATAATTCATATAGTGACCGCGGGCGAAAGTCTTTCTCAGCTTGCGGCTGAATATGGTGTAGATATTCGAAATTTAGCGGCAGATAACGGAATTTCAACAAATGATTCGCTTGTTGTCGGACAGGCGTTGGTGGTTCAAATCCCGGAGGTTGTGCATACGGTTCAGAGGGGCGAGACGCTGACATCGATTGCGGCGGCGTACGGAATTACCGCTGTCGCCCTGCTTAGAAACAATTTTTGGCTTAAGGGTTCATCGCGGCTTGTCACCGGTGACAGAATTGTTATTTCGTATAGTGAACAACAGAAGAAGGGCACGTTTTCGACAAACAGCTATGCGTATCCGTATGTAAACAGCGGACTTTTAAGAAGCCAAATGCCGTATCTCACATATTTCACACCGTTTACCTATGGCATAGCGGCAGACGGGGGTTTGGTTGATTTAAACGATGGAGAAATGAGAAGAATAGTCGGGGAGTACGGAACGGACACCCTTCTTCATTTGTCTACGCTGACGGAGGGCGGAGGCTTCAGCAGCGAACGTGCAAGTATGATTTTTCAAAATGATGCTATGCGCGAAAGGCTGACAGATGATATAATACAAACGGTCGATGAGAAGAATTTCAGCGGTGTGGATGTGGATTTTGAGTTTATAGCGCCGTCTGAGAAGTATGATTATATACAGTTCCTTCAGGAGCTTCGCCTAAGGCTGAATCCACAGGGAAAGCTCCTGTTTTCCGCGGTTGCGCCTAAGACCTATGATGACCAGCCGGGAGTGCTCTATGAAGGGCACGATTATGCCGGAATAGGAGCGGCGGTGAATTTTGTGCTTTTAATGACATATGAGTGGGGATATACCTATAGCGAGCCGATGGCGGTTGCGCCGCTTCCGAGTGTCCGGCGCGTTGTCGAGTATGCGACAACAAGAATTTCGGCAAACAAGCTGTTTATGGGTATCCCGACATACGGATATGACTGGACTCTTCCATACGTGAAGGGCGGTGCGGGAGCGCCTTCAATTTCGCCGGTCGAGGCGGTGAATCTTGCACGGCGGTACGGAGCGGATATACTCTATGACGAAACGGCACAGTCACCGTGGTTCAGGTATACCGATGATGACGGACGGCTTCACGAGGTTTGGTTTGAGGACGCGCGAAGTATATCGGCAAAGCTTGCGCTTGCAAACCAATTCGGACTTTACGGCATAGGCTATTGGAACTCTATGCGCGACTTTCCGCAGAATTGGGTCATTCTGAATGCGGAGTATGATATTTTAAATCTTTTGCTTTTGTAAACAAATTCTGTAAAATAAAAATTCCTCAAAAGTGATTGACAAACAAATGACGGGTTGTTATAATAAATAACAGGTATGCCGGCACGTGAATTTTATGTGAAAAGAGAGGCTTAGATGTGCTGACAGGCCTCTTGCCTCCTCTTTTATAAGAGGAGGTTTTTATATTTGTGCCATTGCGGCTCATATGAGGTGAAAATAATGTATAACCCAAAATCAATGAAGGCGGACGAGTTTATCTCGGACGAGGAAATTAAATCAACTCTTGAATACGCCGAAAGGAACAAGACCAACATTGAGTTGATTGACGGCATAATCGAAAAGGCAAAAGAACGTAAGGGTCTCACTCACCGTGAGGCTTCCGTCTTGCTTGCCTGCGAGCTTCCCGATAAAATAAGCAAGATTTTTGACCTTGCCGAACAGATAAAGAAAGATTTTTACGGCAACAGAATCGTCATATTCGCGCCGCTGTATCTCTCGAATTACTGTGTGAACGGCTGTGTCTATTGCCCTTATCATATGAAAAACAAGCATATACCGCGGAAGAAGCTGACTCAGGACGAGATAAGAAAAGAGGTGACAGCCCTTCAGGATATGGGACATAAGCGGCTTGCCATAGAGGCGGGTGAGGACCCCAAAAATAATCCGATTGAGTATATTTTAGAGTGTATAAAGACCATATATTCAATCAAGCATAAAAACGGCGCTATCCGCAGGGTGAATGTGAATATTGCCGCAACAACCGTTGAAAACTATCGAAAGCTTAAAGATGCGGGCATAGGTACATACATCCTGTTTCAGGAGACGTATCACAAAAAATCATACCTTGAACTTCATCCGACAGGGCCGAAGCACGATTATGACTATCATACCGAGGCGATGGACAGGGCGATGGAGGGCGGAATAGACGATGTAGGGCTCGGCGTTCTCTTCGGACTTGAAATGTATAAGTATGAATTTGCGGGGCTTCTGATGCACGCAGAGCATCTCGAGGCGGTTCACGGCGTAGGGCCGCATACAATCAGCGTTCCGAGAATCAAGCGTGCCGATGATATAGACCCGGACGTGTTTGATAACGGCATATCCGATGAGATTTTCGCTAAAATCTGTGCCCTTATCAGAATAGCCGTTCCATACACGGGTATGATTATTTCGACAAGAGAGTCACAAAAGGTTCGCGAGAAGGTTATCCGCCTCGGAGTTTCACAGATTTCGGGCGGTTCACGAACATCTGTCGGCGGCTATGCCGAAGAAGTCCGCCCAACGGATACCGAACAGTTTGATGTATCGGATCAGCGGACGCTTGACGAGGTTGTTCGGTGGCTTATGGAGCTTTCATATATCCCGTCATTCTGCACGGCGTGCTATCGCGAGGGAAGAACGGGTGACAGGTTTATGAGTCTTTGTAAGAGCGGACAGATACAGAACTGCTGTCACCCGAATGCGCTTATGACGCTTAAAGAATATCTTATGGATTATGCGGCCGAGGACACGAAAAGAATCGGTGAAGAACTGATATTGACTGAGCTTAATAATATTCCTAAGGATAAGGTGCGGGAAATATGTGCCGAGAATCTCAAAAAGATTGAAGAAGGAATCAGAGATTTCAGATTTTAAGGGGGCGGAATAAATGAGTTTAAACGATACACCGTCAGCGGTTCGTGTTCATATCGGCTTTTTCGGCTGCCGTAATGCGGGGAAGTCAAGCCTTGTCAACCGTTTGACAAATCAGGAACTTGCTGTCGTTTCGGATAAAAAGGGGACAACCACCGACCCTGTGACAAAGTCGATGGAGCTTCTTCCCATAGGCCCGGTTGTGATTATCGATACGCCGGGTTTTGATGATGAGGGTGAACTCGGAGAGCTTAGAGTAAGGCGGACGCGGCGGATTCTGAATCGGACGGATGCGGCGATTCTTGTGGCCGATGCCGAAATCGGCTTAAACAGCTTTGACCGTGAGCTGATAGAAATATTCAAAAATAAGAATATTCCGTACTTAGTCGCATATAACAAAAGTGATTTGAAGAAGATAAAAAACCTTTCCGATAACGAGGTATCGGTCAGTGCCGAAACAGGCGAGGGTATAGAAGAACTTAAAAACAGAATCGGCGGCTTAATCGCGCCGGACAGCGAAAAAAGGCTTCTTTCAGACTTGATTGAGCCGGGAGATACGGTTGTTTTGATTATCCCGATAGACAGTGCCGCACCTAAGGGAAGAATTATCCTGCCGCAGCAGCAGGCTCTGCGTGATATTTTGGATGTCGGGGCGATAGCCGCGGTTTGTCAGAGCGGTGAACTCAAAAAAACGCTTGATAGCTTAAAGGACAAGCCCAAAATGGTGATAACCGACAGTCAGGCGTTTGCTGAGGTGTCAAAAGACACGCCTGAGGACATTCCGCTTACATCGTTTTCTATATTAATGGCGAGGTACAAGGGATTTCTCGATTCCGCGGTAGATGGGGTGTGTGCAATCGGGAACTTAAATGACGGAGATACTGTTTTGATTTCCGAGGGCTGTACTCATCACAGACAGTGTGAGGATATAGGAACAGTCAAAATTCCGAAGCTTCTTCAAAGACATACGGGGAAAAGTATTAATATAGAAACATCATCGGGAGGGGGCTTCCCGGAGGATTTGTCAAAGTATTCGCTTATAATTCATTGCGGAGGCTGTATGATAAATGAGCGTGAAATGCACTATCGCATAAAGTGCGCTGAGGACGCGGGGGTTCCCGTAACGAATTATGGTACGGCGATAGCATATATGACAGGAATTTTAAAGAGAAGCCTTAAGCTGTTTCCGAAGCTTTCAAAAAAGATAGGGTCAGAATAGAATAATGAGAAAATGAAATTTTTCACGTTTTTATAATATCTTGCCGAAAATAACTTTTTCGGCAATCTAAAATAACCGGTGATTCACCGGTTATTTGTGATATTTACCTCCGTTTGAGATATTAAAAGCCCGATAGAGCTGCTCCAAAAGGACAACCCGCATCAACTGATGCGGAAATGTCATCTTTGAGAAGCTTAGCTTAAAGTCGGACTTGGCTTTAAGCTCGTCACAGATTCCCATAGAGCCGCCGATAATAAAGACAATATCGCTGTTTCCGCCGGCGGCGGTTTTTTCAAGAAAGTCCGAAAATTCGGTTGAGCTTTGCTGCCTTCCCTCTATGCACAGGCTGATAATATAGGCGTTTTTAGGAAGTCTCTCAAAAATCCTCGCGCCCTCATTCTTCAAAACCAATTCCCTCTCCCTGTCGCTTGGGTTATCGGGTGTGGGATCGTCTTTTACCTCTATAATATTTAACTTGCAATAACGTTTCAGACGTTTGGAGTATTCGGCGATTGCGTCGCTGAAGTATTTTTCTTTTATTTTCCCTACAACCATAAGTGTGACCGAAAGCATAAGCACGCCCCTTTATGTATTAATCAGATTGAAAAGTAATAGCCTACACCGCGTTTTGTCATAATATATCTCGGTTGTGAGGGGTCATCCTCAATCTTTTCACGAAGGCGGCGGATGGTGACATCGACAGTACGGACATCGCCGTAATATTCATAGTCCCAAACGTATTCAAGAAGGCTCTTGCGTGAGAAAATCTTGTTTGGCTGAGACGAAAGGAATTTAATCAGCTCAAATTCGCGGACGGTCAGCTCAATCATTTTATCATCTTTATAAAGCTCATAGCGGTTACAGTCAAGGCGGAATCGGCCGATTTCGATAGTATCGACTTCTTCTTCCTGGACGGGTTCAACCTCCATACGGCGCATATTTGCCTTAACACGCGCAAGAAGCTCTCTCATACTGAACGGCTTGGTTATATAATCGTCTGCTCCGATTTCAAGGCCGAGAACCTTATCGACCTCGTCCTCTCTGGCTGTGAGCATAAGAATCGGAACAGCCGATGATTCGCGGACTTTCTTGCATACGTCAAAGCCGCTCATCTCAGGCAGCATAACGTCAAGCAGGATTAAGTCGGGTCTCTCGGACTGTTCGGCGGGAAGAGCCTTCTCAACCGCCTCAAGGCCGTCATATGCTTCGGTAACCGCATAACCCTCTTTCTGAAGATTTAGTTTTAAAATATCCACAATACTTTTTTCGTCATCTACAATAAGTATCTTTTTGCTCATTTTTGTCCCTCTTTTCATTCCCGAAAAGCAATTTCAGTAAAAAACATAGTTCAGCGGGTCAACAAACTCACCGTTGATTTTGATTTCAAAGTGAAGATGCGGCCCGGTGCTGTTGCCCGTGCTTCCGACGAGGGCAATTTTATCACCGCGTCTGACACTCTCGCCCTTTTCGGCCAGAAGCTTGCTGCAATGCCCATAGGCGGTTTCTATGCCGTTTCCGTGGTCGATTATGATATAGTTGCCATAGCCGCTCATCTGTCCCGAAAAGGTAACGGTTCCGCCTGCCGCCGCAAGGATGTCAGTGCCCGAATCCGCCCCGATGTCGATGCCGGTATGCCTCCTGCCGCTTCGGCTTCC
>ERZ780226.2729-NODE-2729-length-11730-cov-3.563940_pt1 | contig 11730 bp, 9 predicted proteins | sample MGYA00511165_ERZ780226 | MGnify/ENA primary metagenome ERZ780226 (study PRJEB29588, sample SAMEA2152373) | human gut metagenome | biome: human gut; feature: human-associated habitat; material: faeces | place: Denmark | collected 2008/2010 ...
ACGCTGCGCTAAGCTACGCCCACGGAAAATCGGCACACCCGCAATAATAGTAAAAAATGTCCTCAAATTCCGCGAATTCCTTCGCATAACACAGAACCGCAAGGAGCATAGCCAGCCTTTGCGCACAAACCAACTCGTATATCTTCACGTCCTCTTCCTCGACGCGGACGGTTTGCACTTTGAACAGGCCGCTTTCCTCAAACGCCGCTTCAAGCGCCTGCGCGTCCTTGATTTCACAGCTCCGGCAGAGCGTCGGCAGGGTGAAAGAGGGCATCCGCGCGTCCAGAATCGCATACAGCGCCTTGCAAAAATCCTCGTTTGCCAGCAGCGCAACGGTTTTCGCAGCCTGCGCATCCCGCAGAAGCGACGCCCAGCCGTTCTGCGGACGTTTCAGCAGCAGCCCACCGGCCTCCTCCCGGTAATAGAGCACGCCATTCTCGCGCAGAATGGCGCTTCTCATCCGGCTGTCGTCGGCCAGCGCGCGTTCGTATTCGGCAAATTCGGATTCAAAAACCGATGCACCCTTCTCTTTTTGGTGCATACTTTCCGCAAAAATCCGTTTCAGGCGGCCGCAGGCCGCGTCAAAAGCGCTGTCTGCCGATACTTCCCCGCCGGACTTAGCCTCTTTCCCGAAAAGCGTGTCGATGTGAACGCCGAAAACGTCCGCAAGGATCGGCAGCAGCAGAATATCCGGCATAGTCACCCCCGTCTCCCATACATAAGGATACAGTATGTAAGATTTGCCCATTTTGAGAGCAAATCGGTGTGAATTTGTTAATCAATCATTCCGACGAAACGGTAGTAGATGTCAATATCTTGTACTCTTTTTCCGTTTTCGTCCTTTGTGGCTTCGTGTACCACGATTTTGTCAATGAGTTCGTTGAGTAAAGGTGCGGTCAGTTCGGTAAGCTTTGTGTACTTGCGAATGAGCGCAACCCAACGTTCTGCATTGTCCTTGACCTCGGCTGTTTTTGTGAGCGTGTCCTGTAGCCTTTTTATATCCGTTTCCAGTTGCATCTGCTCGTCTTGGTATTTGTCCGACAGCATAGCATAATTTCGTTCCGTAACGGCGTTCTTGGCTCTATCCTCATAGAGCTTGGCAAAAAGGTTATCAAGATCTTTAAGACGCTTTTTGGCTCTGGCAAGGTCTTTCTTCGCCCACTCAATTTCATTCTGTCTGTGCTCGTCTCCGCTTCTTAACAGCCTTGCAAGAAGCTTTTCCTCATCGGCGTTGGCTTGTCCTATCCAATATTGCAAACGCTCCAACACCACCGCGTAGATGGTATCGTAACGGATATAGTGGATGGTACAATGCTCTTTGCCGTACTCGCTGTATGTAGTACAGGAGTACAAACGGCGTTCCTTGATGCAATCGGTAGGCTTGTTGTGCATATATCGAAGTCCCCAACCGCAATCGGCACATTTGAGAAGTCCTGCGAAGATTTGTGTTTCACCGTTCTTCTGCGGTCTCTTACGGCTGTTGATGTGTGCTTGTGCCTGCTCCCATAGATCTTTTGAAATGATCGGTTCGTGTGTATTCTCAACCTTGAACCATTCATCTTTCGTCTTGCGGATCTTTTTCTTGTTCTTAAACGAAATATTGGATTGTCGGTTGTGAACACTGTGTCCGATATACACTTCATCGGATAGGATCTTTTTGACTTGCGCTGTCGTCCACTGATACCGCTTGCTTTCTGGCTGATCTTTGAATATATGGGCGAAGGTGCCGTACCTCTGGAAATTGATCCAAGCGGGTGTCGGTACTTTTTCTTCTTCCAAAATCCTTCGGATCTTCCCACCGCCGTTACCGTGAGCGGCAAGCTCAAACATTTTCGTCACAATCCATCCGTATTCGGTATCGGGGATCAGATGTCCCTTTTGTTCGGGGTCTTTGACATAGCCGAGGGGAGCATACGCTCCGTAGTGCGCGCCACTTGCGAATTTGGTGCGCAGTGCCGCTTTTACTTTCTTTGAGGTCTGTCTTGCGTGCATCTCATTTAAGATGTTTAAGAACGGGGCAATTTCACTTTCGCCCTTGTTACTGTCAACACCGTCGGCAATGGCAATATACCGCACGTTGTGGGACGGAAAGTATATGTCGGTGTACTGTCCTGTCATAACGTAATTTCGTCCGAGACGGGATAGGTCTTTTGTAACGACACAGTTGATCTTACCATCCTCAATATCGTCAAGCATTCTCTGGAATCCGGGTCTTTCGAAATTGGTTCCCGAGTACCCGTCATCTACGTATTCGTCATAAATACGAAGTCTTTGCTCGCGACAATAGTCTGTCAGCATCTGCCTTTGCGTTGAAATACTGCTGCTTTCACCTTGAAGCTCGTCATCACGGCTGAGTCTTAAATAAATTGCTGTATTGTAAATCTGTTGTTCCATTGTACTCCTTTCTGCTGAAACAACCCGTGTTACAATACATTGCTTACGATTATATTATAACATAACACGGGCTGTTTTTCTAGCATATTTTTGTGAACTTTACGTTCTATCCGTTATCTTTTGTTCGTAACGGATGGTTCTTTCGATCAGCTCTGCGGCTGATCTGCCCTTTTCGGGAAAATGCTCGTTGATCCGGATTATCGTATTCCCATATGTACGACATACGGGGTTATTTGCTATCATCTTCGGCTCATTACCGGAATCGCTGTGCGTTACTCCCGTCGGGGTGCACGGCTTTTCGGTCAACATAACCTGTTGTTCTCCTCCTGATAATTTTGGTTACTCTTGATTTTTCTTACCTTGCGGTAATTCTGCGAGATAGATGTTCGTAATATCGGTTCTGTGGTGTCCTAATATCTCACTGGTCATAAGCTTAGGATTTTGACGTCCTTCGGATTCATACATGGCATACTGTTCTTGCGCTCTCTTGTACCGAAGTCCGTGCCACGTTAAATCCTTGCTTCTCGGCTTCATACCGTCTCTTGCTTCATTCTGGCGATTCTGCATTGTAAACTTGTGACGATTGGTGTACATCCAGTTTTCAAGTGAATCGATCTTTTTTTCCACGCCGCCTTTTTCGTTTCGACTGATAATATAATCCCGAGGCAATAAATGATTGTTGCGAGCGTAGTTGTAAAGATATTTCAGAAGATTTTTCTGCACCTCTACTTCAACGGGAACAATACGAATCTGACCGCCTTTACCTTTAACTCTCAAACCGTCATTTGTCATAGCTTTCTCTATATCTTCCAATCTCACGCGACAGATTTCTTCCACTCTCAAACCAAAAGCATAACCAATACAAATAGCGTGATAAGCATCAATGCGACCCATATTCTTGGCAACCTCCATACCGGCTTTTACTTCATCTACCGTCCACGCTCTGTCCTCTTTACCTACCTTGCGTTTTTCCAAATCCAATTCCTTATTATCGGGCAGACGCTTTTTACCGCCAGCTAATCTGTGAAAAAACCGAATGGCAGACAGTCTTGACTTAATAGTAGACGGTGAAAGTCCTTGCTCCTGCATATGTTTAACGTAAGCGCGAATATGCTTGCCTTCTATGTTGCTGATTTTCTGTAGGTGAAATTTATCAAATGCGAAGCGACAGAACGGTCTGAAGTTATAACCGTAGGTTGCTACGGTCTTGAAGCTTTTTTCGTTGGTGTTTCTTTCCAATGCATTCGCCTGTTGTATCAGCTTATCCCCACCTGTGAATTTTTCGCCCATTGGCATTAACCTCCTTTCTCATAGATTGAACTTGCGAAAACTCCGGATATTTTCGCTCGTCCTATGTATGTAATAAGTGAGGTGAGGATTGAAGGGGTGTCTGCGTTATATAGATTTTCGTTCAGAAGAACCGTGTATCTATAACATACGGAATTTCGCTGCGAGTTTCAAGAAAAGTTACTTTTCCTGTTTGCTGACGAAAAAACAAGACCGCACGGAAGGGAGAGCAATCTTCCACCTGCGCGATCTTGTTAACCAAAATCATTTCATTACTACTTTTATGCTCGTAACCAAAATTATTCTATTGACGAAATTTATCTTCGTGACCAAAATTTTTGCGCCGTCATATCGATACGACTATCATAAATCATTTCGATAGGATAGCATACTTTTTAACTTTACGGGACTCTTTTTCAGCCGACTGTTTTGTGTGTGATACGGCTTGTATATGTACTGCTCATCCGTATTACACATAAAACAGCCGGAACGCCGTAGGCGAAAAAACGCCTCTCTATGATAAATCTATGGGACATCATTTCGAAAAGACAGTTATTTTTTATCATCTCAAAATTATAGGTTATCATCTGTCATATCGATAAGACCTTACGTCAAGGCATAGTATCCCCATTGACATTTACACTCTGTTTATGCTTGTTTCTTACCTGAACCTACGAAGCAGGTACGATTTTGCCTTGACGTAAGCCACTCCTGCGCAGGCTTCGGCAACAGTTTCTTTATGACCTGCGGTCTCAAAGAAACTGTTGCCCTATCGAAACGAGGGTCATATATCATTTCGATACGACAGTCATTTAATATCGGAAAGAGCATCATATATCATATTGATGGGACTGTCATTTGTCATTTCGATAAGTACAACATCTATCATTTCAAAACAAGTATCATATTCAATTTTCCCATAAGGTGAGTACTATGGAGCCACCGAAGTGCTCCGCGGTGCTTGCTCCCAAAATGAGAGTGGAGGCATAAAACGCCTCACGCACGTCACCGATCAACGACCATAGATCGCCACGATACCCCCAACTAAGGTATCGTTCGGTGGGAACTTTCATAACGATTAAAATTCCTTAAACTTCGGTACTTCTGTACGAAAATAAAATTTTGGTCAGCAAGCTGTAAAAGATTCTGCGCTCTTTAGTAACTGATATTTTCGTACACACCGATACAGGTGGTTCCGCACTTTGCTGTTGTTGTGACAATAGGGTTAAGATACATTTTCGTTTGCATATTTGGGGACAAGCAATTATCCCTCGGCATCTCACGCTCTTGTAGTTGGAATGATCTTCTCGGTTGCCTTTGCATATGCAGATACTGCCTTTGTCATTGTGCAGTTGGGCTTCCCTTGGTGCGTCAAGGTTGCAGGATCTTCATCTTTCGATGCTGCCGTGTTCTCAGAGGATTGTGACACTATCCGTAACCAACGTTATCGGATCTTCCCGTGCCACCCGCTGTCTGCCCTTAAAGCCATCGGACAGAATGTTTCCGTTTTTTCAAAGTCTTTTCATTTAGATACTCTCCTTCATATGATGAATTTTGGTAATTTATTTTGACTCCATAACAAGCACCGTGCTTGTCGGAGAACAAAAACAAGGTACAAAAAAGCACTTACCCGAAGATAAGTGCTGCTGTTGCTGTATGCGGAAGGAAACACATAACTTCGAAGGTTTTACTGAGTTTTGTTTTGAATGCTTCCTTCATATTTTTTAAGCTTATATATAATATAATCGATTTTGGGGCTATCGTCAAGGGTGTGAGCACAATTATTTTGTTTTTTCAAACAAAAACTAATAAAAATGCGACTATCTCAAACAATGTTAGTCGCATTTTTATTTATTAGAAGATGTTAAGTATCGCTGGAATAATACGCACAGTCACCTGGCAACTTGATGTTAGGAATCCATATTTGTGCTCCATCCCAGCCTTTGTCTTTGTTGCCTGTGATTTTATACATAGTCAACACAAGGTCATCAGGAAGCTTGTCTCCTAACAGACGGTCTGTCGGCGACAGCAAGGTCCCGGTTCCTTTACCAATGTCTCTATCTCGGCGAACAATCAATTTACCCTGTGTGGCAGGGTCTGTCACCAATAAGGTGTTAATAAAACCAACAAATGCTTTGACATTCCAATCATCCGCTTCAGAATCAAGCAGTTCCAATACTTTTACTATTAACTTCAAGCTAACAGAATAAACATCATTTTCAAACGGCTGAAGCAATGTATCAATAGCAACTATATCCTTATTAATAGGATAAAACGGGAAATAGTTTACACCGCCAGAATATATATCAACGGCTTTCTTGTCTAGTACATTTTTTCTAGTAGGCTTTAGACCTGTTGGATAGAAAATCTTTATATCGCACCCGTTGATAGCATTCTCTATTTGTTTAATAATGCTATTATTTGTTCTGTTAATATCTGAGAATAATTTGAACAGTTTTGGTGGCATAAATACGCGCATTAGATCTGGATCACGGTCATAACCAAACATTCTTGCGTGTTGCCACATTGTATCCGCCTGCGGATTTTTTGCCACGCGACAGTAGTAAATTGTTTGAAGCTGTGGGAACGTAACTCCTCGTCCCAAACTGTTTCCACCGACAATAATGTTAATCCCTGTTTCATATTTTGTATTTTCATCATATGATACAACGGAATTTAACATTAATATCCCTATTTTATCATTTTGAAGTTGATCGTATATGTAGTCATATATTTGATCGAACGGGAGAATATCACTTTTTGTTTCCTGTAAGAATTCATATGCCCGTTCAAAAGCTTCTCTGGTCTCCGGTTCGTCATGGGAATGGGAGATTTCGTTTAAATAGCTTCCAATTTTGTTTGCGAAACATGAGTGTTGACTTGTTTTTACGCTTGGATGAATTAGGAAGTTACATACGGTTCCTCCGCTCAACATTATGTGACCAGATGTAATCAGATGCATCACCAATGCGGTTTTTAGTCCATTCTCTGGAAATTCATCATCATTTAGTAATTCATCAGCTTCGTCATTATCTGTGAAAATAATTTGCTTAGGAGGTTCTGGCGGAAAAAAGAAATTTCCGCCCATATATCCTTTGCCTGGCTTGAAGTAGTATATAAAGTAAGGTTTCCAACCACTCTTTGCTGTTTGCAAAAGAATAGATTGGGGAGTACCGGTTACTTCCATATAGATACTGCTAGAAGTTGTTTTCTTTATAGCTTCTAAATTTTTGTTAATAGTACTTTGCTTGTTTTTGTTTACTTGTGTATTAAGGCTTGCAGCATCCGCCTCGTCATCAACAATAAACAAAGGATTTCCTGCGCAAAAATTTGTAGAAGCAAAGTTGTTCTTCCAGCGCCTTAAAACTGACGAGTTCTTTTTTAGGATAATAACTGCAGGTTTGCGCAGATTGTTCTGTACGAATTTTAAGTAATCGTTTTCATCACACACGCAAAAATCGCACAAATCTCTTTGTGCTCGCTGATATGTTTGCTGTTGCAACAAAACGTTATCTGTTGTCAGCAGTACAAAGTTCATAAAACTTTCATCGGCAGCAGCACACATAAGACCAAACATATGGCTAGTCTTACCACTTTGAACATCACCCACCAGTAGGCTTACCACATGTTCAGTAAATGAGAAATTCGAAATATATTGTGGAACAACATCTGCCACAGTTTTGCTTATAGAATCGGCGAGTGCTGAATTTCCACGGGACTTTATTCTATCCAAATATGATTGTAAATAACTCATCTTCTCACCCCAAAATCTATATACCAGTCATCCGAATCTTTTATACGGGTCATCGTTATCGTGTTGCGACCGTAAGCCGTTAATGTTTCATCTGTAATAACATCACCAACAGTGAGCACACCTTCGTTTTCAAGCCTACCTTTAATCCATTTTCCGAGAATCGTTAGATCTCCGCTGGATCGAAGATTTTTATTCCATAAATTTTCTTCTCCACCATTAACTTTACAAAGGAATGAAAATCCGTCATCTGTATATACTCTAAACTCTTTATCAGGTTGATCATTTGGTGTTCCTTTTGGATAACCATTACTACGGCGCATCGCAATTGGAGCAATCAGTTCGACCTCATACCAATGGCGCGGTTTTACAAGGTGGGTACTCATGTTTTCTCGACCTTTTCCATGATAACAGTTTAAGTTGCTCTTGGGTTCAGTCTTGGCAGGAATATCAAATCTTACATCACTTAAGCTCATCACAACCTCAGCCAACTGTGTAGGAGATATCCTGTCTACGGATTCATGTCCATCCAAAATGGGATTTGTCGCATTAAACGTATCGATTTCTAATTCAGCAATATTACGTGATGCATTTCTACTCAAAGAATCAATAAAATCTTTCATTTGGGTAGCATGTGGGTTTTGATCTATGAGGAATGAACTCTCATATACTCTTGTACCACCGTCAACAATGCTACTAAGGTTGTTAGAACCGATAATTCCTGCAAACGGTCCTGTATCTTTACTATACGAATACAATTTACCATGATACTTGAATGCATTAACAAGCCTTACCTCACCCAAATGATTGCCAGTTAAAAATTCATTTAATACCATTGCTGCATTGTACTGAACTTTAGTAAAATGCTCAAAATAATGCATACCAACAATCAGGTTAAGCTCATGGATATTATTATTCAATTCTACTACTCTTTTTAGCTCCATAAGAGAGTCAGATGAAACATACCCAACAGCGATATCAAGTTTAGATGTTTGTGGAATCAAGCTATAAAACGCATCGGCAAAGGTACTGTTTCTGGTTCTTATGGGAGGATAATTGGAAAACAAAAATTCCATAGTAAACCTCCTTAATCCATTTGAGAAGTTACATAGTCCAGTCTTTGCTTGACTGTCATTGCTTTCATCTTTTCATATTCTGGTATCAAATCAATGGGTTCGTAATCACCAGTAAACAGAGGAAGCAAGCGTCTTGCAACGGCTTGTACACCTACTGGGGGAACTGCATTGCCGATCTGTCTACGCACTTCAGTTATATTGCCCTCGAAAATAAAGTCATCCGGAAAAGATTGCAGTCTCGCACGCTCTCTATTAGTGAGAGGGCGTGGTTCGGGGTAATGATACCCCCATGTTCCGCCACCACCGGCAGCAATAATTGTTTTAGCAGGCTCGTCACGCTTAATTCGTCTATAAACGTGGCTAATCATACCCTTGACGTACAGAGGGTTGTCTTTAGGTATATCTGTAAAATTACCGCCTTCGGGAATTAACTCCAAAACTCTTCTTGTTTTATCTTTTATATTAATATGTTCGTTATTAGTAGGAACTGTCTCTACCCCTTCTAATGCTTCACCTGCGGTAACATAGGGGAATTCACCATTAGGTCCGTGCGACGGCTTAGGATGAATAAAGTTAAATCCTGTATCGATTCTCACGCCGACAAAAAGTACTCTTTCTCTAAATTGCGGAACACCATATTCAGCAAAATTATACAAGTGAGGTTTCACAACATATCCAGGTGCAATACTCTCGAAATCTTTTATAATTGTGTCAATAGCTTTTCCACCATTTGCAGTAATCAAGCCTTTTACGTTCTCGGCCACAAATGCCTTTGGCTTTTTTGCATCGACAAACTCTGCAAAATGTCTAAAGAGACCTCCGCGAGTACCGTTCAAACCAGGCTGTTTCCAGATAATAGAAAAGTCTTGACAAGGAAAACCGCCCAAAACAACATCGCAATCTGGAATAGTGCTGTCAGTATATGGATCAATTTTGGTTATGTCTTTATAATGAATCACATTACCAAAATTAGCAGCAAATGATTTACACGCCCATTCAGCGAAATCATTTGCCCATACTGTATCATATCCCTCTGTATGAAAACCGTAATCTAATCCGCCACATCCAGAAAAAATAGACACGACCTTGGGGGAGATCTTCGGATTAATAGTCGACATTCGTTTTTTCTCCTTTGTTATTATTTTCCTTTTTGCTGAACTCAAGTACATCGCCAATTTCACAATCCAACGCTGTGCATATTTTATCCAATACCTCAGTGGAAACATACTCATTTTTCCCCAATTTTGCTAATGTCCCAGTACTGATACCAGAGATTTCTCTAAGTGTTGTTTTGTTGATATTGCGATCAATCAATAATTTCCAAAGTTTTGCATAATTCGCTGCCATATTGCACCTCCTAATAAGTCTACTATATATTATATCACATATTTCGATAAATTGCAATATAAAATGCTGCGGCGCAAATATAAAATTTGCGCCGCAGCATCACACATTGTTAATAAAGTATGTATTTTCTCTGAATCACAGACGATATGTTTCAGTAAATAGACATTAGTACTAAAACAATATATAATAAAGCCACAGTCCCAAAATTGAACTATGGCTTCTAGATAGATCTGTAAGCAATGTATTACACGGATTGATTCAGCAACTGTTTCCTCAACTATTGGAAACTCCGGTTTCCCATTTGGAAACCGACTGTGCCGATATGCCGAGCAGCGACGCCAGCTCCTCCTGTGTCATCACGCTTTTCCTGCGCAACTCCGCAATTCTTTCTCCAATCGTCGGCATGTTGATAAACCTCCTTTTTTGTACGCACCGGCGCCGGTCCGTTGTATGTATTATACGCTTTTTCATACCGCATAGCAAGCTACCAAACGGAAAGCGGCGCGCGCAGAAAGAGACCTCCCCGCCCGATGCGCGCAAAACAACTTTGCTGCGACAAGCCAAACCGCCTATCCCTGAACCGGCGTACAAAAAAACCGGCAGGGCGCTCCAAGAGCGCCCTGCTTGTCAGCAATCTCGGAGATCTCCTTGCGGATTACGCCGAGCAGCAGGTTCTCGTCTGCCAGGATCGCTTTCAACTCGCCGATGCGCTTCATGAGCTCGGCGTATTCGTTTTCCAGCTTCTCCCGTTCCGCGTTGACGACGCGCTCGGGGGCTTTGGCGACGAACTCAGCGTTGTCCAGCTTGGACTGCACGCGCCGGATCTCGTCCTGCGTACGCGCAAGCTCGCCGGAAAGACGCGCGCGCTCCTGCTCGACATCGATCATCTCGCCCAGCGGGATATACATTGTCGCGACGTCGGTGACGACGCGGACGGCGTTTTCGACCGTTTCGTTTTCACCGATGACAGTCACGTCGGACGCGGACGCGAGCTTGAGGAAAAAAGCCTTGCCGCGTTCAAACAGCGCGCCCTGCGCGGTGGCGATATAGAGATGCGCCTTGCGCGAGGCGGGCACGTTCATCTCGCTGCGGCGATTGCGGACGGCGCGGATGGCCGCGATGATCGCGTACACCGCCGCTTCCTCCTCCTCGAACACGAGCGACGGGTCGTATTTGGGATAGGGCGCGATCATAATGCTCTCGCCGTTATGCGGCAGCGTTTGCCAGATTTCCTCGGTGATGAACGGCATAAACGGGTGCAGCAGCTTGAGCGTGTTGGAGAGGACATAGGTCAGCGTTTTCTGCGCCGCCCGATTCGACACACTGCCCTTGTCCTGCAATCGCGGCTTGACCAGCTCGATATACCAGTCGCAGTACACATCCCAGATGAAGTCGTACAGCTTCGAGACGGCAACGCCCAGCTCGAACGCGTCCAGATTGACGGTGACTTCGCGAACGAGCTTTTCGTAGAGCGAAAGCACCCACTTGTCCTCGTCGCAAAGATCGGTCGCGTCGATGGAATCGGGGTCGAATTCCTCGTCCAGATTCATCATCACAAACCGCGCGGCGTTCCAGATTTTATTGGCAAAGTTGCGCGAGGCTTCGACCTTTTCATACGAGAAGCGCATATCGTTCCCGGGGCTGTTGCCGGTAGCCAGCGTGAAGCGCAGCGCGTCGGCGCCGTACTGCTCGATAACCTCCAGCGGGTCGATGCCGTTGCCGAGCGATTTGGACATCTTGCGTCCCTGCGCGTCGCGCACCAGACCGTGGAAAAGCACGGTGTGGAAAGGCGCCTTGCCGGTATGCTCCAGCCCGGAGAAGATCATCCGCGCGACCCAGAAGAAGATGATGTCGTAGCCGGTGACGAGCACGCTC
>ERZ780226.2734-NODE-2734-length-11713-cov-7.007377_pt1 | contig 11713 bp, 9 predicted proteins | sample MGYA00511165_ERZ780226 | MGnify/ENA primary metagenome ERZ780226 (study PRJEB29588, sample SAMEA2152373) | human gut metagenome | biome: human gut; feature: human-associated habitat; material: faeces | place: Denmark | collected 2008/2010 ...
TGTAGGGATTCTCCTGCACGAACTTCTTCCACCAGGCGTTCTTGATGTTCTTCTTCAGCTCCGCGCCGAGCGGGCCGTAGTCCCAGGTGTTGGCAAGGCCGCCGTAGATCTCGCTGCCGGGGAACACAAAGCCGCGGTTCTTGCACAGGGCAACGATCTTGTCCATCGTCTTTTCGGTGTTTTTCATGGTTTCTTCTCCTTTTCGTTTGGTGGCCCGGAGCGTTTTCAAAATTGCGTGTACGCAATTTTGACGCCATGCGCCCCGATTGCCGCGATGGCGGCGAGGGACGAAGCTCAAAACCTTGCGTTTTTGCGCAGCAAAAACGCCCTGAGCCTATTTCAGTAGGCTCAGGGCGAACAAAGCATTGTCCGTGGTTCCACCTGAATTCCCCGTTGGAGGCGGGGCACTTCATTCCCGATAACGGCGGGGACCGGCGCGGCATTTCCGCCGCGCGGCTCAAAAGCGCCGCCCTTTCCCTGCCGCGAGGACTCGCACCGACCGTCCTCTCTCTGCTGCGCCGAAGGGAAAAGGCTTCTTTCTCACAGCCTTTTGTTGTGCGTAGCATAGCACGCCGCCGCGCGCTTGTCAAGTCACTTTTCCGCAAAGAACGCCTCGATGGCTTCGCGCTCCGCGCCGACGCTGCCCTGCACGAACTCCGGCATGCCGCCGCCGCGCCCCGAGAGCGCCGCGTTCAGCTCCTTTGTCAGCGCGCGCAGATCGCCGCCGCGCTGTCCGATGGCGTATTTCCACGCGCTGCCCGCGCCCGCGAACACCGCGCAGCGCCCGCCGCAGGTCTCCGCCACCGCGTCGCAGAGCCTGCGCACGCTCTCGCCGCCCATCTCGCCCTCGAAAAGCAGCACATCGCCGCTGCCCGCATACCGCGCCGCGACGCCCGCGAACACGCTCTCCTCCAATTTTGCGCAGCGCAGCTTAAGCGCGGAAAGCTCGCCCTGCAAGCGCTCGACCGCCGCGGCGGAGGCCGTCGGCTTGACCGAGAGCGCCTGCGCGGCCGCCACGTCCTGCGCCCAGCAGGCGGAGAGATAGCGGTATGCCCGCCCGCCGCACAGCAGCTCGATGCGCACGCCCTCGCGGAACTTCTGCACGGAGAGGAATTTCACGATGCCGACCTGTCCGCTCCGCATGACGTGCGTGCCGCAGCACGCGCAGCAGTCCGCGCCGGGGAAGGTCACGATGCGCACGTCGCCCTCAAGCGGCTTTTTGCTGCGGTAGTCGATCGCGTCCAGCTCCGCGCCGCGGTGGAGCTGGATGTCGATGGCGTGATCCTCATAGATGTACCGGTTCGCCGCTGCCTCGATCTCCAGCAGCTCCTCCCACGGAATGTCGGCGTTGAAGTCGATGGTCACGCTCTCCGCGCCCATGTGAAAGCCCACGTTGTCGCAGCCGTAGCGCGCGCAGATCAGCCCCGAGCAGATGTGCTCGCCGGAGTGCTGCTGCATGTGGTCGAAGCGCCGCGCCCAGTCGAGCTTCCCATGCACCGTCTCGCCCACGGGCAGGGGAGCGGCGCATTTGTGCGTGACGACGCCCGCCTTTTCATGTACCTCGCTCACCTCGACGCCGCCGAGCACGCCGGTGTCATACGGCTGCCCGCCGCCCTCGGGATAGAACGCCGTGCGGTCGAGCACCACGGCATAGCCGCCCTTTTCCGCCTCGCACGCGAGCACCCTCGCGTCAAACTCCGTCAGAAAGGGGTCGGCATAGTATAGCTTTTCGGTCTCCATGAAAAAAATTCCTTTCGTTTCCGCGCCCGTGCGGGGCGCAAAATAGTTCCTAAGAAATGCTGACGATGAACCGCCACAGCGGGTCGATGAGCCAGAGCCCCACCACAGCCGAGCAGACATTTGCGGCGACGGCGTAGCCAACCGCGCGCCCTCGGCTCTTCTCCGTCAGCAGACGGCGGTAGGCAAGCAGCTCGACCACCATGATGATCAGCTCGATGGGAATGTAGAACAGCAGCGACCAGCCGCTCACGCCGTGGTTGAGCACCGTCACGGCAAGGTAGAGCGCGAAGCCGCCTTGCGTCACAAGGTTCACGAGCAGAAACACCAGCAAGCTCCGACGGCTCCGATAGCCGAAGGCGAGCAGCAGCACGCCCTCGATGAGCAGCGTCGGCAGCAGCATACAGAAAAATTGCAGGAGATAGGCAACCGCCGCGCTCGGCGCGCTCGCGGTCCTTTTCGCCCAATCCACCGTCGCGCTCGATTGCAGCGTCGCGCGGTGCAGCGTATCGGACACCCAGCTTTCGCCGCTTTTTGTCACGAGAATGATCCGATACGTATCCGGTACGCCATGGTAGCGGAAGGAGTGGAGCCGCACCCCGCCTGCGTCGCTGCCGATCAGGTCGCCCCACATGGGCGCGCCGTTGGTGCCCTGCGCGGTGCAGGCGTGCCAGCCCTCCGGCACCGCTGCCCGCAGCGCGTCCAGCAGCTCGTCATCCAGCGCGGCGATTTCCTCCTCGGAGTAGCTCCAATCCAGCCCGCTGTATGTGTCATCCCCGTCTCCGGAGCCATAGGTGTGCCCCTGATAATCCCCCTTTTCCAAAAGATCGAGGTAGTACGGCTCCTCCGGCGCGTTTTCGACCTTCACCGTCAGCTGGGGCTTCGGCCCCGAGTCGGCAAGGGCCGATACTGTCAGCAGCATCGCCGTCAGCAGCAAGAGAATACTGTTTCGCAGAGACTTTTTCATTTCTTTCGCTCCTTTCTGTTTCCGTCCTGCCTCTTCCAAAAGCAGGACCTTTGCATCTTTTGACGCAAAACCGCGCCGTTTTGTTCCGAAATTCCAAAAAATCCTATTCGATCCACCCCTGCGCCTGCTTATAGCGCAGAATACGCAGCACGTGCGCGTCGATCTCACGCTCCGCGATGCGCCCGTCCGCCACCGCCGCGAGCACGGCGGGAATGTCGTTTTGATAGTCGCTCGTGATGAGCATATCGTTCCCCGCCAGCACCGCGAGCACCGCGGCCTCGCCGTTCGCGTACTGCTTCACCGCGTCCATCGCAAGGTCGTCCGTGATGACAATGCCGTCATAGCCCAGCGTCTCCCGCAGCACCTCATGCACGGCGGGGGAGAGGGACGCCGGCAGCGCAGCGTCCATGCACTCCACCACGTTGTGGCTCACGAGCACGAACGGCGCGCCCGCTTCCATGCCCGCCCGGAACGGCAGGAAGTCGCTCTGCTCAAACGTCTCATACGGCCGCTTGTCGATGGCGACGCCCGTGTGCGTGTCGGCATTGTTCCCGTAGCCGGGGAAGTGCTTGAGGACCGCCGCCACCCCCGCGTCCCGGATCGCGTCGACCGCCGCCGTCACAAATTCGCTCGTCGCTGCGGCGTCTCCGCCGAACGAGCGCGCGTAGATGAAGTCGCCCGCGCCGGTGGATACGTCGCACACCGGCGCAAGGTTTACGTTGATGCCGAGCGCCAGAAGCTGCTTGTTATAGTCCAGCGTCTTCGCGGCAAGACCGTCCATGCCGCGCGCGGCATACAGCTCCTGCGGCGAGGGCAGCGGCTGCGCGAAGAGCTTCGGGTCGCGGCTTGCTCGCGTCACCGTGCCGCCCTCCTCGTCGCTGCCGATGAAGAGCGGAAGCTCCGCCACGGCCTGATAGCTCTCGAGCTTCGCCGTCAGCTCCTCCGCGCTCAGCCAGCCGCCGTCTGCGTCCTTGTAGTCCCGCCCGAAGAGCAGCAGCCCCCCGAGGTGGTAGGCAGCTACATCCTCCGCCGCGCCCATTTCGGGACAGCGGACAAAGAACATCTGCCCGACCTTTTCCTCGATCGACATCCCCGCGATGCGTTCGCGCAGCCGCGCCTCAGCCTGCTCGACCTCGCTCGGCTCCGTCGGTGTGACCGGCGTTGGGTCGACCGTCGGCGGCGCGGGGTCAATGACCGGCGCGTCCGGCTCCGTTTTGCCCGCGCAGCCCGCGAGCAGGCACAGCGCCGCAAGCAGCGCAAAAATTCTTCGTTTCATCGTGTATTTCCCTCATTTGTTCGCGCGTTGTGTGCTTCTCTTTGCCGCGTTCCGTGGCTCTTTCCCTGATTTTACCATGCCGCGCGCGCAAACGCAACCCGCGTTCCCGCTCTGCCGCGCGTCGGGGCCCCTGCCCCCGATAAGACACCAAAAGCCCCCGTCCTTCGACGGGGGCTTTTGGCTGTGTGTTGTGTGTATTTTTAGGAGGGAGAAAATCACATCGGGGATCACGTAACCCCTTTGCAAGTATTAAGATACCAGCGATTTATGGCTAAAACTTGAAAACCGTGTGAACAAATTGTAAATAAGCGGCTCCAAAAGCAGTCTTTTGATCGGCAGACAAAAAAGAGACGTCCTCGCGGACGTCTCTCGCTGTTTGGTTCGATCAGCCAATGCTGTTGAGCTTGGTGGTCATAGCGCTCTTCTTGTGAGCAGCGTTGTTCTTGTGCAGCAGACCCTTCGCGGCAGACTTGTCCACGATCTTCACTGCGACCTTGTAAGCACCCTCGGCCTCGGTGCGATTGCCTTCAGCGGCAGCCGCCTCGAACTTCTTGAGTGCGGTCTTCAGTGCGGACTTGTCAGCCTTGTTGCGGGCGTTACGCACCTCAGCGAGCTGGACGCGCTTCTTGGCAGACTTAATATTCGGCAAACCAAACACCTCCTCCGGTTGGGATTTGACGGCGAACATAAAAAATCCACCGTGCAGAATGGTATTTTAACAAAGTTTTCGAGGAATTGCAAGCACTTTTTTCAGATTTTCTCCACTTTTTTGTATGCTTCAAAATTTAGGGGACATAATGAGAGCAATATACAAGATTTAGTGGAAGGCAGGCGGTTTTATGAACGCACGGCGGACGGACCTGGCGCTGGAGGCGCACGCGCTGTTCCGCGCGGCGCAAAGGGACGACGCCATCGACGGCCTCACGCTCACCGAGCGGACGCGCCGCGGCTGCGCCGTGACCACGGTGACGGTGGAGGGCGAGGCGGCCTCGCGCGCCCTCGGCAAGCCGCGCGGGACCTACGTCACGCTCGACCTGCGCACGCTTTCTCCCGAGGACCCCGCGTACACGGAGCGCGCGGCGCTCGCGCTCCGCGACGAGCTGCGCGCTCTCCTCGAAGGAACGGTCGATACCGCCCTCGTGGTCGGACTCGGCAACCGCGCCATGACGCCCGACGTCATCGGTCCCCGCGCCGCCGATCATGTGCCCGCCACGCGCCACCTGAAGGGCTGCGCCGCCTTCGGTGCGCTCGCGGATGTCAGCGTGCTGACGCCCGGCGTCCTCGGCACAACGGGATTGGAGGCCGCCGAGCTCGTGCGCGGTGCGGTGGAGACCGTGCGCCCCGACCTTGTCGTTGCCGTCGACGCGCTGGCGTCGCAGAGCCTCGGGCGCGTCTGCACCACCGTCCAGCTCACGGATGCCGGCATCGTCCCCGGCTCGGGCGTCGGCAACCACCGCCGCGCCCTCACGCGCGAGACGCTCGGCGTTCCCGTTCTCGCCGTCGGCGTCCCCACCGTGGTGGACGCCGCCACGCTCGCGCTCGACCTTTTAGACGAGGTCGGGGCGGACCTCCCCGATCCCACCGCCCTGCGCGGACAGGGGAGCGTCATGGTCACGCCGCGCGACATCGACGCGCGCGCCGAGCAGCTTGCCCGCGTCGTCGGCTTTGGCGTCGGCCTTGCCCTCCAGCCTTCGCTCTCGCTCGACGAGCTGCGCGCCCTGATCGACTGATTTTGTCACATCCGTGCGCGGAAAAGACCGATGAAATGAGAATTTCTGCGCTCCCTCCATTGCAATCCGCGCTTTTTTGCGCTACAATGACAGCAAGTTTCAAAAAAGGAGCGCAAGCTATGTACGATCTCAAGGATTTCAAGGCCGCGGACCACATTCCCGCCCTGCTCGACTGGATGCGCGCGCAGATGAAAAGCTGCGGCGGCAAGACCGCCGTCGTCGGTATCTCCGGCGGCAAGGACAGCTCGGTGATCGCCGCGCTGTGCGTCGAGGCGTATGGCCGCGAGAACGTCCTCGGCGTCCTCATGCCCGACGGCGTCCAGCCCGATATCGACTACTCCAACGGCATCGTGGACTTCCTCGGCATCAAGCACTACACCTTCAACATCCACGGCGGCACGAGCGGCATTCTGGGCGAGATGGCGCGCCTCGGCATCGAGGCCAGCCGCCAGACCACCGTCAACCTTCCCTCCCGCATCCGCATGGCGACGCTGTACGCCATCGCCCAGAGCGTAGATGCGGGCATCGTGGTCAACACCTCCAACCTCTCCGAGGATTGGGTCGGCTACTGCACCATCTACGGCGACAGCGCGGGCGCGTTCTCGCCCATCGGGATGTACACCACCGAGGAGGTCATCGCCATCGGCCGCGCGCTGGGCCTGCCCGAGCGCTTCCTCATCAAGCCCCCGTCCGACGGCCTGACCGGCAAGACCGACGAGGACAACCTCGGCTTTTCCTACCACGCGGTGAACGAATACGTCCGCAAGGGCGTCGCCGATCCCGCCATTAAAGAGCAGATCGACCATAAGCACCGCGTCTCGCGCTTCAAATTTCAAACCATTCCTGTCTACCACAACGGGCTCCCCATCGTCATTGAGGACGGCACGGATTTCTACAAGTAAAAAGCCAAAAGGAAAGAGCGCCCGAACGGGCGCTCTTTCTTATGCCGCTGTATGGGTCTTACACCACCGCGAAGAACTTGATGAGGAAGAGGAGGGAGATGACATAGGTCAGAACGCTGACGTCCTTGGCCTTGCCGGAGAAGACCTTGACCACGGTGTAGGAGATCAGGCCCAGACCGATGGCGTGGCCGATGGAGCCGGACACGGGCATACCGATGAGCATGATGGACACCGGCAGCATCTGATCCATATCGTCGAAGTTGACGTTCTTGAGGCCCTGGAGCATCAGCACGCCGACGTAGATGAGCGCGGCGGAGGTCGCAGCGCCGGGGATGATGGCGGCGATGGGGGCGAGGAACATGCAGGCGAGGAAGAGAACGGCGGTGGTCAGCGCGGTCAGACCGGTGCGGCCGCCGGCCTCAACGCCGGAAGCGGACTCGATGAAGGTGGTGACGGTGGAGGTACCGGTGGCAGCGCCCGCGATGGTGCCGATGGCATCGGAGAGCAGGGCTTCCTTCATCTTGGGCATATTGCCGTCCTTGTCGACCATGCCGGCGCGGGAGGCCGTGCCGACGAGGGTGCCGATGGTGTCGAACATATCGATCATGCAGAAGGTGATGATCAGGGTGATGGCGGTGAACCAGCCGATGTTCACAAAGCCGGCGAAGTCAAACTTGAAGAGAGTGGTGGAGACCATGTCGGCGAAGGGGGGCACGAAGCTCGCGGTCTCAAGGCTGGCGAACGGATTCACGCCCAGGAACAGGAAGCTGCCGGCCCAGTAGAGCACGGAGGAGAAGAGCATACCGAGCAGAACGGAGGCCTTGATGCCCTTCTTGGCCAGAACGACCATCATGAACACGCCGAGGAAGGCGGTGATGGCGGTGAGGACCATGGTGTGATAGCCGATGTCGCCCATGCTGCCCTTGATAATGCTGGGGGTCAGGGCGCCGAAGAAGTCGCGCATGATGTAGAAGGGGCTGGTGAAGCCGTTGCCCTCGGCATAGATGCCGACGTTGGAGCCAAGACCGATGTTCATCAGCATCAGGCCGATGGCGGGGGCGATGCCGTAGCGGACGCCGAGAGGAATGGCCTCGACGATCTTCTCACGGACCTTCAGGAGGGTGAGGACGAGGAACACGATGCCCTCGACGAGGATGATGACCAGACCGGCCTGGAACGCGGACTCATACTCGCAGTTGTTGATGACGGCGATGTTGGCCACGACCACGGCAAAGAAGCTGTTCAGACCCATGCCGGGAGCCATGACGAAGGGCTTGTTGGCCATAAAGGCCATGCAGATGGTGCCGATGGCGGAGGCGATGCAGGTTGCCAGGAACACACCGTTCCACAGCGGGGTGCCGACCGCGAAGTTGGTCAGCAGGTTGGGGTTCAGGGCGATGATGTAAGCCATCGTCATGAACGTCGTGAGACCGGCAAGCAGCTCGGTTTTTACCGTGGTGCCGTTCTCCTGGAGCTTAAAGAGCTTTTCCATGATGTTCTCCCTTTCTTTTGTTTCGTCATAACGCCTAAAATATTTTCAGGCCGCATGACGAAGATTTAGTATAATTATAAAGGTTTTGCCATGAAAATGCAATACCCTCACCCCCGTTTCACCGTCCTTTTTTCTCACATTGAGCGGGATTTGGCGAAATGGTGGGAAATGGCGGTTGTTTTTGCCGAAAAATCTGTTATAATCCTGTTATTCTTTTTGAAGGGGAAACCGATTTGAAGCTTTCTCGCCTTGTTTTTCCGCCCGACGGCGCGAGCCGCGGGACGCTCCGCGCCCACCGCGCCTACCTCGCCGTGCTGCTCACGCTCCTCGGCGTCGGCATCGGCTTTCTCGGCCTGTGGCTCACGGCCTGCGCGGATGCCGCCCTCCCGCAGGCAGAGCTGTACCGGTCCTATCTCGATCATCCGCTGCTGCTGGCGCTGAACCTTTTCCCGCCGCTGCTGCTCGCATGGCTGGGCTATTTTCTGTCCGGCCGCTGCTGGTGCGGCGTGCTGCTCAGCGGCCTTTTCGGTGTGGGCCTCCCGCTCATCAACTATTATAAGGTTATGCTGCGCGGCGATCCGATGCGCGCGAGCGATATCCTGCTCCTGCGCACGGCGGGCGGCATCATGAGTCAATACGAATTTGAACGGACCGCCGAGGTCAACACGGCGGTCGCGCTCCTCGGCGCGATGCTGGCCTTTGCCGTGCTCCTCATGCCGCGCGGCGATAAGCGCCGGCGCGCCCGCGCGCTGGGCGCGGCGGCCTGCGTGCTGCTGGGCGTCGGCGCGTACCTCGGCGCCTACGCCGACGAAGCCATCTACAAAAGGACGGCGAACGACGCGCTCATCAATATCTGGTCGGACAACGAGGTCTATCTTTCCCGCGGCTTTGCGCTTTCCTTCCTGCACTCGGTGCCGGAGCTGTTCCCCGAAAAGCCGGAGGGCTACGATGTCCGCGCGGCGCAGACGCTGCTTGAGTCCTTCCCCGATGAAGACATTCCGGAGGGGGAGAAGGCCGCCGTTATGGGTGTGATGCTCGAGGCGTTCTGCGACCTGACCGACTTCGACGCCCTTGCCGGCTTCGACACGGTGCAGGAGGTCTATGCCCCCTGGCACGAGCTCGAGGAGCAGAGCCTCTCCGGCCGCCTGCTCACGAACATTTTCGCGGGCGGCACCGTGGATACCGAGTGGGGCTTCCTCACCGGCGCGAGCGAGCACGACGAATACCGCGGCGCGACCGGCTCCTATGTCCGCTACTTCACGGCACAAGGCTACGCGGCGCACTACGCGCACCCCGGCTACAGCTGGTTCTATGACCGCGAGCGCGTGAACGACTACCTCGGCTTTGACCGGAGCGTTTTCACGGAAAACGGCTTCGGCGAGCTGGTCGACCCCTACGTCGCCATGTGGCATTCCGACCAACAGCTCGCGGACTACCTGCTCGCCGACCTCGACGCGGCGGACGGCTCGCCCCTGTTCTCCTTCGCGGTGAGCTATCAGAATCACGGCCCCTACGCCGAAACGGAGAGCACCGTTCCCTATGTTTCGCCCGAAGCAAGCGGCTGGTCGCAGGAGAGCTGTAATATTCTCAACAACTACCTCTTCGGCGTGAATGAAACGGTCCGTGAATATGTCCGCCTGACGCAGGAGCTGGACGCGCGCGATACCCCTGTGGTGCTCGTGCTCTTCGGCGACCACAAGCCGTGGATGGGCAACGGCGGCTCGGTCTATGAGGAGATGGGCATTGATTTTGACACGTCCACGCTTGCCGGCTTCCGGAACTATTACGCCACGCCCTATCTCATCTGGGCGAACCGCGCGGCGAAGGAGGTCCTCGGCGCGGACTTCACCGGCGACGGCGGCGACTTTTCGCCCTGCTTCCTGATGACGCGGCTGTTCGACGCGTGCGGCTGGGCCGGCCCCGGCTATATGCAGCTCTCCCGCGCCATGCGGGACATCTCGCCGCTGCTGCACACGAACGGGCTCTTTCTGCACGACGGCGTCCTGACCTCCGTCCTCAGCGACACCGACCGCAGCTTCTACCGCAGCTGGCTCGCTGTGCAGTATTACCGCGAGCACGTCGCGGCGTATTCATAGCGCTTGCATCAAAAAACCGCCGTGCTTCGCGCGGCACACATATCAAAGGGGGTATTCTCTACCGTAGAGAATACCCCCTTTGGAACCCCAAGAGAGCGCAAGGGCTGCGCCCTTGACCTGCCATTGGAGGTTTTTCTATAGAACAACTGCACGCGCTGCGCAAAGGAGTGCGTGCGGCTTCTTTATCGGCTTTCGATTTGGTCTGCGCCTATGTCCGCTCAGCCGCTGCTGCGGCGGGGTTACGGACAATTATTTTGCGGCGGCGTTCAAAGCCGTCAGGATTTCCTCACGCATTTTTTCCCGTTCTCCCTGCTCCAGATAGGCGAGCGCGGCAGCCGCGCCCGCGGCCAGTGCCGCAATGGGAGCGCGATAGGGAGATCGCGCAAAGCTTTTGCCTGCCATCGCCTTGCGGGCCGCGTCCATCACATCAGACAACGCCTTTAGCAGTGTTTCCTTCTCCTTATCCTCCGTATGTCCGGCCAAAAACAGCATACCGCTGTGCATTTTCAAATAGCAAAGCTGATAGATACCCATACCCTACTACCTCCGATATCTGATGTAAACATTATCTAATGTATTAGTCTATATGTCAAGAGGAATGCTTCCTTAAAATAGCACTAATTCATTAGCTAATGGGAGCATGAGATATGGTAACATTAAATGCACTGGCACTTTTGGAACGCAAAGGGAAAACAAAGTATTGGTTATATCAGCAGCTCGGTATGAGCTACCAGAACTTCAGCAAAATGGTAAACAACCAGACAAAGTCGATTCGATACGAAAATATCGAGGTCCTTTGTCAGCTTCTTGATTGTACACCAAACGAGCTTTTTACCTTCACGGACGAGCAATAGTAGCCTCGTAACCCCGCCGCAGAGCGGCAGCGGCCGCAAGGAGCAGACCAAATCGAAAGCCGATAAAGAAGCGAGCTGCTTCTGCGTGACCTCGCTCGGCGCGCACCTCCCAAAACGGACGCCGCCGTTTTGGGAGCCCTGACGCATCACAATGCTCGGCGGAAATAAATTCCGCCTCCGCCAAGGTTTTGCTGCGCAAAACGCTTGTACGCCGCTTTCGCGGCGGCTCGCTTGCGCTCGCTGGGCGCGCGTATTACTCGTCCTCGTGCGCCGTCACGGCGATGTGCAGCTCGTCGAGCTGCTTCTGCGTGACCTCGCTCGGCGCGCCCATCATGATGTCCTGCGCGTTCTTGTTCATCGGGAACGGAATGATCTCGCGGATGGAATCCTCGCCCGCGAGCAGCATCACCATGCGGTCCACGCCCGGAGCGATGCCGGCGTGCGGGGGCGCGCCGTAGCAGAAGGCGTTGTACATCGCGGGGAACTTGGCCTTCACGTCGTCCTCGCCGAGCCGCACCAGCTCAAACGCCTTGATCATGATCTCGGGATCGTGGTTGCGCACCGCGCCGGAGCTGAGCTCCACGCCGTTGCAGACGAGGTCGTACTGGTCGGCGGTGATGGTCAGCGGGTCGAGCTCGCCGCGCTCGGCGGCCAGCCTC
>ERZ780226.2735-NODE-2735-length-11706-cov-3.333276_pt1 | contig 11706 bp, 6 predicted proteins | sample MGYA00511165_ERZ780226 | MGnify/ENA primary metagenome ERZ780226 (study PRJEB29588, sample SAMEA2152373) | human gut metagenome | biome: human gut; feature: human-associated habitat; material: faeces | place: Denmark | collected 2008/2010 ...
CTGCCAATATGCCCAACGACAACATCAAGCGCACCATTGAAAAGGCAGTTGGCTCCGGCAATGCCGATAACTACGAATCCATTACCTATGAGGGCTACGGTCCCAGCGGTGTTGCGGTAATCGTTGACACCATGACCGACAGCCGTAACCGTACCGCTTCCAACGTCCGCCATTATTTCGACAAATTCGGCGGCAACCTGGGCGCTTCCGGCTGCGTTAGCTGGAGCTTTGATAAGAAGGGCGTCATTGTCATTGAAGACGAGGACGAGGAGCTGGACGAGGATGAGGTGATGATGGACGCGCTGGACGCCGGCGCTGCCGACTTCCAGAAGGATGATGACGTTTATATCATCTATACCGATCCCGATGATTTCAACGCTGTGACCTCCGCACTGCAGGACAAGTACACCTTTGTCTCTGCCCAGATCGAGATGGTTCCCCAGAACTATCAGACCCTGGAGAAGGAAGAGGACATCAAGAATATGCAGAAAATGCTGGATGCTATGGAGGATGACGACGACATTCAAAACGTGTACCATAACTGGCAGGAAGCATAAAAATTTGCCGCTGGAGCATTTTGCTCCGGCGGCTTTTTGCATACTTTTCATCATCCTGCTTATACTACCTCTACAACCGAAGAAGGAGGAGTTTTCAAATGAGCTGTAGCTGCAACGCCAACAAGGCAATCGCATGTACGGTCAACCAGTGTGCCCATCACTGTGACACTGAGAACTACTGTTCTCTGAGCCAGATTCACGTAGGCACCCATGAGGCAAATCCCACCGTGGATCAGTGCACCGACTGCATGAGCTTCGAAAAGAAGTAAGGGCAACACCGCTGCCAATTTGCGCGGCATTGCCGAAAAAAATCCCTGCCGCAGAAGAGATACGCGGCAGGGATTTTTGTGGTTATTCGGTTACGGTGAAGTTAGAGGATGCCATGAAATCACCATCGAAGTAGACCTCCAGTGTGTAGGAACCGGGGGTTGTGATGGGATTGGGCAGCTCACCGGTGTGCTGGGATCTGGTCCAGGAGCCGGACCAGGTTCTGCCCTTGGAGTAGACCAGGTACGGGTTGCCGCTGGAATCACGAATGACATAGGTGGTGGAAACCGTCTTATCCTCCTCCGTTGCATCATAGCTGGCATAGACCACAAAGGAAATATGCTGGGAGGTTGTGAATGTAGTGGAGGGGTTGGTCAGCTTGTCCGGATTGTCTTCCTTCACGAACAGCTCCATGGATACATCCGTGCAGCCGTATTTGGTGAACTTCTCGGCATCGCCGGTCTGGCAGGTGGTAGAAGCATCTCCGCCTACGCTCAAATCGTCTGCACCAACCACGGTAATGGTATAAGCTGTGTCAGGAATCAAGCCGGTAAGGGTTGCAGAGGTGGTATCGGAGGTAACGGTGGTGGGAGTTACGTCGGCACCGTCGGTGGTGTTGTAGGCGTAAGAGATGCGCCATTCCTTCGGATCGGTGTCGCCGGTGTAGTCCCAATTGACCACAACGTTGCCGTCATCGTCCAGACTGCTGGTGACGCTGGAAATCGTAACAGAGGGGATGCCAATGGAAAGTGTTGCAAGATCCGTTGCCTTCAAAGAAGGTGTGGACAGGGTGAAGGTATAGGTGACGCCGGAGGTCAGACCGCTGATAGTGCAGTCGGTTCCGGTGACATCCTGTGTGGTGGAGCTGCCGTCAGTTCCCTCGCAGGTGACGGTCCATTTATCCGGCACGGTACCGGAGAAGCTCCACTTCAGGGATACGCTGTCGGTGGTGATACCGGACTGCTCAAAGCTGGCAAGCTCGGTATAATCCATGGTGGTGAATTCGCAGGTGGTGGTTCCGCCCAACGCATCGCCAGTGTCGGTAGAGACCGTGGCAGTGTAGTGGGTGTTGGGAGTCAGACCATCCAGAACGATTCCGTTTGCGGAAATTGTGCTCTCTGTAAAGGTGAGGTTTTCACCGTCATCGGAGGTCAGCGTAATCACCCATTGGTTGGGCTGCGGTCCAACGCCGCCAAGCGCCAGAGTAGCCGATACAGCGCCCAGCGCAGTGGGGGAGAATGCAGTAATATTGGTCATTTCCGCAGTCTTGGCAGATACCTTTTTGTTGCCCAGCAGCAGCTTGCCGTCAGTGGAGGACATGGTAAAGGAATAGGTGGTGTTGGGATTCAGACCGGTTACGGTAGCGCTGCCCTGGTCAAAGGCCACCCGGGCGACTTCCTCACCGCTGGTGTTGGTGGCAATGACGTCCATTTGGCTGTTGTTCTTCCGATCAGCGGTAATGGTGACGGAGGTGGAGGAAACCACCTGGGACTTCATGTTGCTGACGGTGTCGGTTTTCAGAATATATCCGGCAAAGCTGCCGCCTGCCAGAACAATCAGAACAATGACGGTGATCAATACCTTTTTCCAGGTGGAAATCCAAGCGTCATCTTCCTCGTCCTCATCGTCCTCCTCATCGGTGCCGCTCTCATAAGTATTGATGTCGTCGTTGCGGCGGTGATGCTTCCGGCGGGGAGCAGACGCACGGTATTCCGGCTCAGGCTCTTCCTCGGGCTCTTCCTCCGGCTCCTCATCCGCAGGGAGCTCTTCCTGCTCCGGAGGATCCTGAAGCAGGGGACCGTCGCCCAGATCCAAGTCCAAATCGTCCGGGAGAATATTCTGGAATTCCGTTTCTGCCGGCTTGGGCTCATCGGCAGGCGCGTCCGCTGCCTGGTCATCTATTTTGGCAAGATCCTGAAGTACGGCAAAGTGATTGTCGGCGGAATCCACGAACTGGGTATCATCCGGCAGGGTTTCTTCAGTTTCGTAGCCAGGCACGGTGGACATATTGCCCTGATCGTCCATACTGTAGACCTCCAATCCGCTGGAGGAACGGAGCGACGCCATAAACGTCTCGACGCTCATATCCTCACAGTCGGGAATCAGCAGGTCGTCGTCGCCAATCACGCGCTTGGGCGCTTTTGGCTTTTCCTCGACCACCGGAACCTCCGGTGCATCGGGTTCTGGCTTTTCCACCTGATCGGGATGCTCGGCAGCCTGTCCGGCTTCGATGGTTGCAGCGATTTCCGACATATCCACGGAAGCGTCATCGGGAGCTTTCTCCGGCTTTACCTCCGCCGGAGGGGGAACCAGCAGCTCGTTTGTCAAATTGCTCCGCTGCATGTACAGCACCAATGCCTGCTTCATATCGGAGGGGGACGAATACCGGTCCTCCGGCTTACGGGCACACGCCTTAAGGATAATCTCAGACAGCGCTACATCTGCATACTTTGGCGCCGCCAGGGGAGACTTCTTGGTCTGGATCAGCTTGTTCTGCTCGTCCAGAGGAAGCTCACCGCCATTGTAGACCTCGTAGAGAATCACGCCCACGCTGTAGATGTCCATGGTTTCGGACAATACCGCATCTCCGGAGCGAACCTCGGGGGCGGAATATGGCGTAATCATGGCGTCGGGCATGGAGCTGTAGGGTAGTTCAGCGATCTGGACCAGACCCAGATCGCCCAGCATAAAGTGACCGCCGCTGCCGTAAAATACGTTGTGCGGCTGAACGTCTTTATGAATCAGTCCGCCGCTGCGCAGCTGTTCCAGTGCCGAACACAGGTCGATGGCAAGGTTCACAGCCTGGAGCTTGGTCAGCGGAGCAGCCTTTTGATGTTCGGTCAGGCTGGGATAGTAGTCAGACAGCAGATACACGTCATATCCCACGCCGATGTACTTCTGGTCCACCTGATAGCCCCGGAATTTCAGCAGATTCGAAGCATTTTTCACGCCGTTGAGCAGAAGCAGCTCGTTTTTCAGATCCTTGACCTGGCTGGTATAGTACCGCTGGGCAGACGATTCATTCTTTACCGCACCGGCATAGATCAGCGCCTTGGTTTCGGCGTCGCTGGTGGGAATCGAAATGTGCTTCAGCGCCAGCTTTTTCCCGTCAACTCTTCGAGAAACCACATAGACATCGCCGGAAGGACCCTTGGCGAGCTTTCTGTCTACTGTCATATTACTGAGTAGCGGCGTAATTTTTTTTGGATCGATCAATGTAATACCTCCCATAGGGGAAATTGATTTCTTCGATTTGGTGCTGCCGGCGTATCACCTGCATACACTCCATTTTATTTTACGTTATTTCGGAGAAAAAAGCAACAGCCGGAGCACATAAACTGTTGGAATTTTGAGAAATCTGTGGTATCATGTTAAGCAGTACATGGTTGTCGGCTGAATGTGACCAGATTTTTGCCGACTTCTACATATTATTTTGAATGAGATTGATGGTTGGAGGACTTACTATGAGTAAGATATGCGAAAAGTGCGGGAACATGATCCCGGATGGGGTAGACATTTGTCCGAACTGCGGCAGGGAAGACGATGGTGCCATTGAGGCAGTCATGAACGATCTCAGCAAGGCGTTTGCCGATTTGGGCGCGCCGGAAGCTGCACCTTCCAAGCCTGTTGCGGATCAGAATGCTGCCACAGTGGAAGAAGACACCATCCTGTTCCATCCGGAGGAAATCAAGGAAGCGGAGCAGACAGCTTCGGCGGAAGCGAACGACTATGATATCAGCAGCGCCATTGAAGCTGCTCTGAAGCAGTCGGTCAACCCTGCGCAAAGCGCGACTCTGGAAAATGAACCGCCCAAGGCAGCTTCAACTCCGAAGAAAGTACAAAAGCAGGAAACTGTACCGCCCGCTGCGAAGAAAGCAGCCAAGTCTGCAACCAAGACGCGGAAAAAGAGCGATGCGCCCAAGGTGGAGAAGCCCCAGGAGATCGCCGAAAGGCCCAAGCGTCAGGAGACGAACGAAGCGGATCCTGCACCAAAGAAAAAGAAACGTCCTGAGGATGCTCCGAAGCCGAAGAATCCCGGAAATTCCGGCAGTCATTCCTCCGGCTCTAAGAAAAAGAAGAAAAAGAAAAAGGACAACAGCAAGACGCTGCTGGGCATTGTCATCGGTCTGATCGTGGTGCTGGTTGTGGTGGTAGGCGCTGCACTTGGCATGCTTTACAAGCTGGGCTTCTTTGAGACCATGAGCGACGATGAACTGCTGGGCACCACCACGCCGGCTGTGTCTGAAACAACTACGGTTGCCCCGGAGACAACACCGGAAGCCGTTGTGCCGGAGGTTTCCGCAATCGAAGAGGAAACGGTGCTCCCGGGTGGTTCTGCGGTGGACGAAAATACTCCCGTGGATGCAGAGGAGAATATTGACGTAACCAAATTTAAGGTCACCGGAACGGAGTATATTATCATGTATTCCCGCGGCGAAACCACCGAGGTGGTCTATGTCATCGATCCCTCGGATGCCAAGAGCCACATTAAATGGGAAAGCTCTGACGAAACCATCGCAACGGTGGATGACTATGGCGTAATTTCTGCCCGTCGCGGCGGCACCTGTACCATCACCGGCACCTGCGGCGATGCCTCCATTACGGTCTACGTCACCTGCGACTTTACGGTTCCCAGCACGGTTCTGGACATGAACTATGAAGACGTAACCATGAACCACGAGGGGCAGACGCTGGCGCTTGCCATTGACTATGACCTGACCTCCGATCAGATCAAGAACACCGTCTGGGAGTCCTCGGACGAGACGGTTGCCACCGTGGATGATGAGGGTGTTGTCACCGCAGTGGCAGACGGTACCGCAGTAATCACTGCATCCATTGCCGAATATACCGCTTCCTGTATTGTCCGCTGCGTCAATGTCACCGGCAATAAGGGCGTCAACAGCGACGAATCCGAATACGTCATCAACTATGAGGATGTTACCCTCAGCCGGAAGGGCGAATACTTCCAGCTGACGCTGAAATCCGTGGTAGGCAACGAGGTACCGGACTTCACCTGGAAGTCCAGCGACACCAAGGTTGCCACCGTTGACAGCAAGGGCGTTGTTACCGCTGTGGCAAACGGCACCTGCAAAATTACTACCTCCATCGGCAGTGACGACTTTGAGTGCGTGGTCCGCGTCAATATCTCCGGCTGATTCGGAGCGTTTAAAATCGTTGTATTAGTCAAAACGGTTACAACAATACGTTGTAACCGTTTTGCTTTTTCTGTGTTTGATATTATAGCGCAGATTGTATATAATGGTTCCGTAATAATGTAGGGCAATGCTGCGCAAATCGGCGTTGCATAAGACGTTTAGAACGAACAACAGGGAAGGAGCAACTCCTTACGATGAAAAATAAATTCATTCCGGAGGATCAGAACATCATCAGTTTCAGCCTGATGGGACCGGAAAGCGGCGGTCCCTGCCTGGTGGACTCCAACGATGGTAAGATTACCCGGATTCGCCCTTATCACTATGACAAGGAATATACGGATAAATACTGCAACCCCTGGAAAATCGAAGCCCGGGGCAGCACATTTTCTGCGCCGGATCGGGTCACCATCACGCCCTTTGGTCTGGGCTATAAAGCCCGGGTCTATTCCCCCAACCGGGTCAAATATCCTCTGAAGCGGGTGGACTGGGACCCGGACGGCGATCGTCATCCCGAAACCCGGGGCAAGAGCAAATACGTGCGGATTTCCTGGGACGAGGCCGCAGAGATTGTGGCAAAGGAATTAAAGCGTCAGAAGGAAAAATACGGTCCCGAGGCAGTGCTGTGTCAGGCGGACATGCACGGCGAGGGCAAGAATGTGGCGCCCAGCCATGGCTGCCCCAACCGGCTTCTGAGCCTCATGGGCGGCTATACCCTCCAGATGCGGAACATGGACTCCTGGGAGGGCTGGTTCTGGGGTGCAAAATACGTCTGGGGCTGCGAACCTGTAGGCGAAATGGCGCCGCAGTCCAATCTCTATCCCGATATTGCCAAGCATTCAGACCTGCTGCTGTTCTGGGGCTGCGATCCGGAGACAACGCCCTTGGGCGTGGTCAGCCATATGCCCTCCCGGCTATGCTACTGGCTGACGGAAATCGGTCTGAAAAGTGTCTACGTCTGCCCGGACCTGAACTACGGTGCTGCGGTCCATGCGGATAAGTGGATTCCCATTCTGCCCAATACCGATGCGGCATTGCAGCTTGCCATTGCTTACATCTGGATTACTGAGGGCACCTATGACAAGGACTATATTGACAAGCACGCCTACGGCTTTGACAAGTTCGAGGACTATGTGCTGGGCAGGGAGGACGGCGTACCCAAAACCCCCGCCTGGGCAAGTGAAAAGTGCGGCGTGAAGGAATGGACCATCAAGGCGCTTGCCCGGGATTGGGCGAAAAAAACCGCATCCATTATCCACGGCAACGGCGGCTGCTATATCCGCGGTCCCTATTCCTCTGAGCCTGCCCGGCTGGAGGTTATGCTGCTGGGCATGCGTGGGGTTGGCAAGCCCGGTGTGCATCAGGCGAAAATGATCGAATGGAGCCTTTGGAACCGGGACTATCCGGTGCCGTTCCAGGGCAAGTTTGTGCCGAAAATCACGGTCATCGGCGATCCCCTGCGCCCGGTGGACGGTGATGTTGACCCCAGCATCAACATGGGACGCTATGTTCTTACCGACGCCCAGAAGCAGCGGGCACCGGAGCTCATAAAGCTCTTTACCCAGCTGCCTGCACCCAAGCAGTTTATCCCCCGGTGCTGCATCCATAAGGCAATCATTGAAGGTCATGCGGAATGGCGGGGACTCCAGTGCTTCTCGTCCTCTCAACAGCCTGATGCCAACAACTATCGAAAGCCCACCCAGCAGTACCAGTTTGAAGAGATGAAATACCCCAGAGACGGTATGAGTCGGGTGCACATGATCTGGACCGATGCGCCCTGTCAGGTGACCTGCTGGAACGACGGCAACCTCACCATGCGGGCGTACCAGGACCCCTCTATTGAGTGTATAGTCGCGCAGCATCCCTGGCTGGAGAATGACTGCTATTTTGCGGATATCATTTTCCCGGTGGTCACCAAGCACGAGATGAACGATCTGGGCAACGATATGTCCTCCGGCGCTTTTACCTCCATTTATCTGGAGCATCCCTGCTGTCCGCCGGTGGGCGAGAGCCTTTCAGACTTTGACGTTTGCGCCAAGGTGGCAGAAAAGCTGGGTCCGGAGTATTATGACGCCTATACCGACCATATGAGTGAGGAGGACCGAGTCCGGTTCTTCTATAAAGCCACCGGCTGTGAGGATTATATGACCTGGGAGGAGTTCCAGAAGCGAAAGATCTTTGTGGTGCCCTGTAAAGAGCAGGAGGAGCTGGATCAGATTCCTGCGGGTCTGTATAACTTCTATAAGGACCCGGAGAATAACCCCCTGTCCACCCCCACAGGCAAGCTGGAATACTACTCCACGGAAATTGCAAAATACACCCCCGATGACCCCGAGCGTATGCCGGTGCCACATTGGGTAGAGAAGAGCGAATGCCATGACGAGCGGTTGTCCAGCACCCGGGCGGAGAAATATCCGCTGCTGTGTATGTCCAACCACGGCAGATGGCGGATGCATGCCCAGTGTGACGATATCATCTGGAACCGGGAAGTGGAAACCATGAAAATCCGGGGCAAGGATGGCTATCAGTATGAGCCCTGCTGGCTCCATACCAGCGAGGCGGAGAAGCGCGGCATCAAGCATGGGGACATTGTCAAGGTGTATAACGAGCGCGGCGTGGTGCTGTGCGGCGCATATGTCACCGAGCGTGTGATGCCCAGCGTGTGCTATGTAGACCATGGCTCCCGGCTGGATCCCATTATTCCCGGTTATCTGGATCGCGGCGGCGCAATCAACACCATTCCCCCTACCTCCACTACCTCAAAAAACGCCACCGGTATGGCGGTTTCCGGCTTTCTTGCCCAGGTGGAGAAGGTTACGGACGAGGAAATGGAGCAGTGGAAGCGGGATTATCCCGAGGCATTTGCCCGGAAAATTGACCCGGATGCCGGTGTATGCCTGGCAGGCTGGCTGGTGGATGAAAAGGAGGCAGAGTAATGGGAAAGGTATTTTTAATCGATGTAGCCCGGTGCTCCGGCTGCTTTAACTGTCAGCTTGCCTGCAAGGACGAAAACTGCGGCAACGACTGGCGTCCCTATGCGGCTCCTCAGGACATGACCGGACAGTTCTGGTGCAAGGTCCATGAGCATGTGTGCGGCACCATCCCCAAGGTGAAGATTTACTACATTTCGGGCATGTGCAACCACTGTGAAAAGGCACCGTGTATGGACGTATGTCCCGAAAACGCCATTTACCGCCGTCCGGATGGTCTGGTGCTCATTGATCCGGACAAGTGCTCCGGCTGCGGGAAATGCAAGGAAGCCTGCTATTATGACGATGTGATTTATTTCAACAAGCAATCCGGCATTGCCCAAAAATGTACCGGCTGCGCCCATCTATTGGACCATGGAGATAAAATGCCACGGTGCGTGGATGCCTGTCCCACCGACGCCCTGCAGTGGGTGGATGAGTCGGAGATAGGGGACGCAAAGCCCCTGACCGAAGGCGTTGGCGCAAGGGTATATTATAAAAACATCCCCGGGAAGTTCATTGCCGCAACGGTCTATGATCCCATTGAAAAGGAAGTCATCATTGGCGGCACCTGCACGCTGACCGATGGCGTGAGCACCTGGACCCAGGAAACCGACAGCTACGGAGACTTCTGGTTTAAGAATCTCAAGGTGGGAACCTATGATCTCACCATTACCGCGCCGGGCTTCCAGCCGCTGCATTTTCACGGTATTTCCACGGAAAAGGATGTAAATCTGGGAGATTTGCCCATGGATCAGGCATGAAAAGAACCGGGCACAGGGAACAGGCCTTGTGTCCGGTTTTCTATGTATTGTTTAATGATTCAGCTCCAGGGCAATATTTTCAATGCCGACGAGATAATCCTCTCGTTCCGGAATTTGCTCGTCCTGCAAAAATGCACGCAGACCGTCGGCAATGTAAGCGCGCTCCTCCGGGGTCAGTGCAGCGAGCTTGTCCGGATCCTCTAAAACCAGAAGATGCTCTGCCAGTTCGGCATAGGAGGTGGTGGGGTAGACCCGGGTGATGGTATAGAATTGATAGAGATTTTTACCCAGCTTGGGATCGCCGCTTCTTAGCTCCAGCTCAATGTCCTGCATGGAGCCGGAACAGATGCTGGACACGGAATCCTCCAGATCGTTTGCGGTAGCGGTGGCACGATAGCTCTGACAAAGCAGCACCGTGCACAGTGCCAGCAGCACAATGATAATGGCTTTACACCAGGTTGGTACGGGTTTTGACACTTCCTGACTCATGTTTTCTGCCTCTTTTCGTTTCACTTCCTCGTGAATAGTATACCATATGAAGAAATTGTGTGCAATTGGTTAAAATGCTGTGTTTTACTGCCTCCTATCTGACAGATTGAACAGAAAATTTGCCGTTGAATGGACCGAAAGCTGTAGCAATTTACTGAATCAAAGCTTTTTCAAAAAACATGTTGACAAATGAAAACTCCGGGAGTATAATCTAACCATATCAAAACTGATGAGCAGGAAGAGTAGCTCAGGCAGAACCTCAAAGAGAGCTGTGGACGGTGAAATCACAGCAGGGGAGCCGAAGGTGAATGGACCTGTGAGGGTGCCTTGAACGGACTTGTCCCAGTAGATGGCAACGGGGGTTCCGACCCGTTACAGCAGCGGAGCGCATGACTGTGCGCAGAGCGGATGCATTGCATCAATTAGGGTGGTACCGCAGGAGTTAGCTCTTGTCCCTTATATGGGGATAAGGGCGTTTTTTTATACCTTCCCCGGCATCAAAATCCGCGTTTTCAGTCGAATCTATATTTTTAGGAGGACTACCCCAATGAAAAACGTGAAATTTGTAAAGAAGGCACTTGCCATGGTTCTGGCTGCTGCCATGAGTCTCAGCCTTGCCGCCTGCGGTTCCGGCGCTGCTTCCAGTGCATCCGCTGCATCCACTGCCGGTTCTACTCCCGCTGCACCTGCCGCAGAGGAAAAGAACTCCCAGGTTGAGTTCTCTGCCATCGACACGCCTGCCGCTGCCGAGGGCACCGTTTATAAGGTCGGCATTGTGAAGTACGTAGACGATGCTTCCCTGGACCAGATTGAATCCGCCATTCAGGCAGAGCTGGACGCCAAGGGACAGGAGTTGGGCGTGACCTTTGATTATGCTGATTACACCAAGAACGGTCAGGCAGATTCCACGACGCTGAACCAGATTGCTTCCGATCTGGTAGCTGATAATGTAGACGTCATCATTCCCATTGCAACTCCCGCAGCTCTGATTATGCAGACTGCCACCGAAGAAAATCAGATTCCCGTTGTATTCTCCGCCGTATCCGATCCGGTCAGCGCCGGTCTGGTCAACAGCCTGGACGCTCCCGGTTCCAATGTCACCGGTACCTCTGATGCGCTGAATGTGGAAGCGATCATCGACCTGATGCTGGCAGCCAACCCCGACCTGAAGAAGCTTGGTCTTCTGTATGACCAGGGTCAGGATTCCTCCAAGAGCGCCATTGCTTCCGCAGAAGCTTACTGCAAGGAGAAGGGCATCGAGGTAGTTGAAAAGACCGGTACCACCAACGATGAGGTTGCTCTGGCTGCTGATGCGCTGATTGCTGCCGGTGTTGACGCTGTGTTCACCCCCACTGACAACACCGTTATGACGGCTGAGCTTGCTATCTATGAGAAGTTCGTGGATGCAAAGATTCCCCACTATGCCGGCGCTGACTCCTTTGCTCTGAACGGTGCGTTCTGCGGCTACGGCGTCAACTATGTCACCCTGGGCACCGCTACCGCCGAT
>ERZ780226.2737-NODE-2737-length-11703-cov-30.193767_pt1 | contig 11703 bp, 10 predicted proteins | sample MGYA00511165_ERZ780226 | MGnify/ENA primary metagenome ERZ780226 (study PRJEB29588, sample SAMEA2152373) | human gut metagenome | biome: human gut; feature: human-associated habitat; material: faeces | place: Denmark | collected 2008/2010 ...
CGGCAGATGGAACGCGAAAATGAGATGATCGTTATTTCACATCGCCTTTTTGCGTTTTGTGAAGAAAGAACGTTTCCTTAACTCGGGACACTCATGTATTGTCAATCTTTTTGCCGAGAAAATTGGGGAATCACATCCATAAAAATTTGTGGGTCATGGCAATTTGTTGTCCTAGTATTTCTTCGGAAAGACCGCTGAGATGATTCAGCGGTCTTTTTGCATGCACAAAAGAGCAGTCAAAGCGATGGGAGAAAAGCACGCCAGTGAAGCGGTGGTTCGTATGAGGCGTTTGCTCCGTTCCTTCTCAGATGGAGAGGTTGGTGTGAAGCAGGAATGTATGCGATAGAAAGAAGGGAAAACAGACATATTATTTTAAAAATTTAGGAATGCATAAAATCTATATTTATAATTGACGAAACGGGGGGTGGTATTGTTTAAGAAAAAAGTTAAATTGTATATAAATGCATTATAGTGAAGCATCTCACAAATACCATTTTATTATGATTATTCGATAAATAAGAAAAGGCCAGAAGAAATGCTTGCAAAAGAAGGAAAGCAGGACATATGAGATACAGTTCTTTCCTTTGGACTGAGAAGGAGGTGGATATAAGATGCGCTGCCAATGGTGTGGTAAGGAATTTCAAAAAGTAACAAGCTGGCAGAGGTATTGTTCTGATTTATGTAGAATACAGGCAAATCGCCATAACAAAAGAAAGGAGGAGAAAGCCCCTCCGGATGCGATGATACTGCGTTCCTTTGTATGTATGCACTGCGATGAGATGGTGAATGTGACGGATCCAAAGGATAACCGATATCGCTTTTGTTCTCCTAGGTGTGAAAGGCTGTATTGGAAGCATCCAGAAGAGGGAAAAAAGACATTTTCGCGAATCTTTTACTGTCAGTATTGTGGTAAGAAGGTCGTCACCAATGATCCAAAGGATCGGCGAAGGTTTTACTGCAGCAAGGAGTGCCGACTGGCAAGCCATCAGATGCAGAGAGCTATTTCAAGCTGAAGAGAGAAATTATATAGAGAAAAATCTGTTGTGAAAGAAAGAGGGGATATATGATGAATCGCATTTACAAGGTAGTATGGAGTCAAGTGAAGAATTGTTATACGGTGGTGTCGGAGATCTCCAATTCGCATATCCGCGGGGGAACCCGTTCTCGTATGGGGGTCGCTATGCTGGCGGTTGCTGTATTGACAGGATGCTTAGGGCTGCAATCCGCCTCTGCAGAGGCTGTCAAGGTAGAGGCTGGCAAGAATACTACCGTGGTCGAGACAAGGGATGCATCGACCGGAGACAAGATCTACACGGTGAATGCAGCAGACGATGCTATCATCTATGAAGGAGAAGGTGATACCAAGGCACTGAAGAGTACAAATGCCTCTGATAGTCCGCAGGGAGAAAATGCCATTGCATTGGGGCGTTATGCTTGGGCTGCGAAAGAAGATTCCATAGCCATCGGAAACGGTGCGAATGCCAGTGAGGTAAGTACGGTAGCTATCGGAAACGGTGCGAGTGCCAGTGAGGTAAGTGCGGTAGCTATCGGTGATGACGCCTCTGCAAGTTATGAAAAGGCGATAGCCATCGGAAGCGGTACGATGGCCATGGATGTAAGTACGGTAGTTATCGGTGATGGTGCCAAAGCGTACAGCACAGACACGATCAGTATTGGGAAGGAATCGGAAGCTTGCAGCGAGGCTGCGATCGCCATAGGCCAAAAGTCTACGGTAGATGCAACAAGAGGAATCGCTCTTGGTGCGGAAAGCGCCAATTATGTGACTGATGGTGTAGCACTTGGATCGTATTCTTACGTGTATGCCAGTGCCGGAGTCAGTGGATATGATTTCTATGAAGGAAAGGAATCAGTCGATGATAGCGCAGTCTGGAAATCGACATTGGGAGCCATCTCAGTAGGGGATACGCGTTTTTCTGATGACCTTAAAACTCGGCAGATTACCGGCGTTGCTGCCGGTACGGAAGACACGGATGTCGTCAATGTAGCACAATTAAAACAGGTCAATTCCAAAGCAGATCAGGCGGTTGAAGCCGCATCCAAAGGGTGGAATATTTCCACCAATGGAGGCAATCAGACCCAAGTCGCACCGGGCGATATCGTAGACTTCACAGGGGATAGCAATATCGGCGTGAGCAACAATGGCAAACAGGTGAAAGTCGAGCTAAGCAAAAACCTGACAGGACTGGAAAGTGTGACTTCGGCAAAGGCATATGTCACGAGTGTAGATGCTAGTGATGAGAACTCGGTCACCAATGTAGCCTATGTGAAGAGACAGGTCGCAGACGCTTCTTTGAGCGCAGGGAAAGGCATCTCTATTACCGATAAGAAGATCCATGTGAAGCTCAAAGATGGAGAGGAAAATCTGACGGTCGATGAAACAGGTCTTTTCATGAAGAAAGATTTGACGGGCATGCAGTCCATCAGTGGCGCAGGCGGCGGCAAGATCAGCTTCGCAGGTGGAAATGTGACCGTCAATAAGAATACCTTTGCCAGTGACGGCAGAATTCAGAATGTGACTACAGGTACGGCGGATACCGATGCTGTCAATGTAGCGCAACTGAACTCTGCTGTCGCAGCAGGCAATACAGATACGCACATCAAGGCGGGAGAATACAGCGTAGGTACAGACAACAAAGTCGCGATGGATGTCGTCGATAAGACTGGCAAGACGATCGGTGCGGTCACCATTACCGATGTAGCGAAAGCTTCTGATGTGGGCAATATAGACCAGATTCACCAAGATCTTCAGAACACAGATGGGAGCAAGACAACGGTCGTCGATGCAGTCAATAATCTGGACAATAAGGTCGGAGATCTGACATACAGTGCTGTCACCAAGGGTGATATCACAGACGGAGACAGCTCGACAACGGCGATCGGCAAGCTAGACAAGAAACTGTCTGACGTAGCTGCTGTAGCAGGTCAGCACAGCAGTGTTTCCACTACAGATGCAAATATCCAGATCCAAGAAAGCAATAATGCAGCGGGTGGCAAGAACTATGCGCTGAGCCTGAACAAGAATCAGCAGCTTACTAGCGTCACCACAGGCGAAACAAGGATGGATACGAATGGCATCAAGGTCGGGGACAAAGTCACTCTTACTAAGGATGGCTTGAGCGCGGGTGATACCAAGATCACGTATGATGGTCTTTCCATCGGTGATAAGACCTATGTGACCAAGGACGGCCTGAATGCCAATGGCAACAAGGTCACTCAGGTGGCTGACGGCAAAGTCGAAAAAGGCTCCAAGGAGGCAGTCAACGGCGGTCAGCTATACAACACGAATCAGATGGTCATCAATAATGCGAATAACATTTCCAGCTTGGGAAATGCGCTTGGCAAGCTCGATCATCGCGTGAATAAGGTCGGTGCAGGGGCAGCTGCTCTCGCCGCACTCCATCCGCTCGATTTCGACCCGGAGGATAAGTGGGACTTTGCAGCAGGCTATGGCAACTACAGTGGTGCAAGTGCCGTGGCGCTCGGTGCATACTATCGCCCGAATGAAGACACGATGTTCTCTGTCGGAGGCAGCTTTGGAAATGGAGAGAATATGGTGAATGCGGGCGTGAGTGTGAAGCTCGGGCAGGGAAATCATGTCTCTACTTCCAAAGTCGCTATGGCGAAGGAAATCAAGGATCTTCGCAAGGAAGTCGAGGCACTCAAGTCTGCACTTCTGGATGTCCATGCTGGCCGGAAGTGGAATACGTCGAAGCTGCAACTCTTCCCGGATGTGTCTCAGAATCACTGGGCTTATGAACAGATCTCTATCCTGAAAGCCAATGGCGTCATTACAGGCTATCCAGATGGAAAATACGAGGGGGATCGTCCGATGACGCGTTACGAATTCGCGACCATGCTTTTTAGAGCGATGGAAAAGGGCGCCGTTCTTTCGGAGCGGATGCTTGCGGAATTCGCCCCGGAACTGGAACGTTTTACTGTGGATGCTGTCCATACAGATAAAGATGGCAAACCGACGGTCGAACGTGTTCGTATAGCCAAGACCCAAAGATCATAAGTAGATGGAATCTTCCTTTTTAAGCAACTTCTGATGCAGGATCAATGAGAATGGCAGGGAAGGCGCTATAGAGATTTCCCGCCTTTCAGGGCGCATCTTACCAAAGTAAAGGCAGTATGAGAAATGATATTTCTTGTACTGCCTTTTTATCTGTTCATTTTGGTGAAACGAATTTGAAATTTTCAGAAATTTTCAAATTTCATAGGAAAGTATGGTACAATAATAGAATATGTAAAAAAGGGGGATGAGAAAGCGGTATTCATATATTGCTCATCGGGGGAGGCTCTCATTCGATTCCCCGTCTCTCTCGTCTCCAGTCCACTAGTCACAGAGTCACTACAACCCCCAAGGAGGTCTATAATGGCAAAAGATTATTCATTCGACGTGGTATGCCGCACGGATCTGCAGGAAGCGGCAAATGCTGTGAATCAGGCGTCTAAGGAGATCGGCACGCGCTATGATTTCAAAGGCAGCAAGAGCTCGGTCACTCTCGATGAGGATAAGATCACGCTGATCGGCGATGATGATTTCAAGCTGAAGCTGGTGAAGGATATCATTCATGGAAAGCTCGTAAAGCGCGGGATCTCCCTCAAGAATCTGAAGGAAGAGAAGAAGGAAGCGGCAGCCGGCGGGACGGTCCGTCAGGTACTCTCGCTGCAGAACGGGATCTCTTCGGATATGGCGAAGGATATCGTGAAGCGTGTGAAGGCTTCGAAGATCAAGGTCGCTGCCAAGATCAATGGGGATGAGGTGCGTGTATCGAGCAAGGATAAGGATTGCCTGCAGGAGTGCATTCAGTTCCTGAAGCAGCAGGACATTCCGGCGGATCTGCAGTTTGTGAATTACAGATAAGAAGGCTCTGCGGGGGGCAAGGGCTTTCACAGGTGTGACGAAGCTCAGCTTTGAATGGTGCGGTGCAGCATTTTCGTTACATCGAGAACCGAATGAACCCGTTGAACCTTTATGTATGGGAGGAGTTATGAACGCAGAGGAAATGATGGCGAAGACGCTCCGGGAAGGGCATACCACCGGCGCAACGGCGACGGGGGCGATGAAGGCAGCGATCCTGGCTATGCGAGGAGAATTTCCAAAGCAGGTGACGGTCCTTTCGCCGCAAAGGACGGAGCTCACGATCCCGGTGGAGTCGGCTGAGGCGCATGGGCGGACGGGTATCGCGACTTGCCTTAAGGATGCGGGCGATGACCTGGACTGTACACATGGGACGCCGATCGTCGTGACCGTAGAGCTGGTGGATACGCCGGGTCTTACGCTCCGTGCGGGGAAGGGCGTCGGTACGGTGACGAAGCCGGGGCTGCAGGTGAAGGTGGGACGGCCCGCCATCAATCCGGGCCCGCAGATCATGCTGCGTTATGTGTATGAGGAGCTCATCGGCAAGGATCATGGCTGTATCGTGACGGTTTCTATCCCGAAGGGGGAGGAGCTGGCAAAGCAGACGCTGAATCCTTCGCTGGGTATCGTCGGCGGGATCTCGGTCTTGGGAACGACGGGGATCGTGAAGCCGATGAGTGAGGAGGCGTACAAGAAATCGCTGGCGCCGCAGGTGCCGGTGGTCTATGCGAGCGGGATCCGCACGGCGGTCCTTTGTCCCGGCCGTATCGGTGAGACGGCGGCGAAGATCATGGGTATTCCATCGGATGCGATCATCGAGACGAGCAATTACATCGGCTTCATGATGGAGCAGTGCATCGCAGGTGGTTTCCAAAAGATGCTGCTCATCGGCCATATGGGAAAGCTGGTCAAGGTGGCGTCAGGCAGCTTCCATACGTACAATCGCAATAGTGACGGTCGTATGGAGACGATGGCGGCGTATGCGGCCATGAATGGGGCATCGACAGATACGGTGCGGGAGATCATGTGCTGTACGACGACGGATGGCGCGGCAGCGGTCGTGCATCGTGAAGGGCTGGATATGATTTACCAGCAGATGGCGGAGAGGGCGCAGGTGCGCTCGGAACGCTATATTTTCGGTAAGGCCAGGGTCGGCGTGATTTTTGCGGCGATGGATGGCACGGTGCAGGCAGTCAGCAGCCATGCGAAGGAGATTCTGGAGGAGGAACAATGGAGCATACATTGATCGTAGCGGGGATCGGGCCGGGAGATCCGGACTATATCCTGCCGAAGGCGCAGAAAGCCATCGAGGGGGCGCATTACCTCGTGGGCGGCCGCCGCGCGCTTTCTGACTATGCGAAGCCTTCTCAGGAAACATATCCTGTGACAGGCAAGCTCTCTTTGCTGGCAAGCTGGCTGGAGGAGGCGCTTAAGAAGGATGATGTCGTCGTCATGGTGAGCGGGGATCCGGGCTATTACAGTCTGCTTCCGTGGCTCAAGAAGCGGTTTCCGGAGCATCCGATCGAAGTCATCCCGGGGATTTCTTCTGTGCAGGCCTGCTTCGCTCTTGTCAAAGAACCATGGCAGGGGGCGCTGTGGCTGTCTTTCCATGGGCGTGTGCCGGAAGAGAAGGATACGGCTTATATGCCCGGACGAAAGCTGGCCTTTCTGACGGATCATGAGCATGATCCGGCCTATATCGCGAGATATCTGATGGACAAGGGCTGGCCAAAGGAGACGCGCGCTGCCGCGGCCAAGCATATTTCATATGAGAATCAGCATCTTTCGGATTCGACTCTTAAGGAATTGTCGCATCTGGAAGGCTATGGTGAATCAGTCATGGTGGTGATGGGATAAATGCAGTTTGGCATCAAAGATGAGGAGTTTATTCGGGGAAAGGTACCGATGACGAAGGCTGAGATCCGTGCGATGGTCATGGTGAAGGCCGCCATTCAGCCTGGCGATATAGTGGCTGACATCGGTGCAGGGACAGGCTCTCTATCCATCGAGGCAGCGCTCTGCTGCCCCAAGGGGGCTGTGTATTCGATAGAAAGAAATCCGGAGGGGATCGAGCTGATCCGGAAAAATGCGGAAAAGTTCGGCTGCCGGAATATCCATACCATAGCCGGCACAGCGCCGGAGGCGATGGAAGGGCTGCCGAAGATGGATGTGATCATCATCGGCGGGTCTTCCGGAAATATGCATGAGATCCTAGATCGATGTGAAGCGCTGCTCGCTCCGGGCGGACGCATCATCCTTACCGCTGTCACCGTGGAAACGACGGGGGAAGTGGTGAAGGAGTTTGCGGATCGTCCTTTTGAGCTGGAAGGCTTCGAAATGCAGATCAATCGACTGAGAAAACTGGGACGGTATCATCTCTATGATCCGATGAGCCCCATTTTCATATTTACAGCAATCAAACATTGAGGAGGAAGTTATTATGGGAAAATTGTATTTCATTGGCGCAGGCCCCGGAGATCCTGAGCTCATCACGGTGAAGGGACAGCGTCTCATCGCAGAGGCGGATGTCATCATCTACGCCGGCTCTCTTGTGAATCCGGAGATCCTGAAGTACGGCAGAAAAGATGCAGAGATCTACAACAGTGCGACCATGAATCTGGATGAAGTGCTGAAGGTGGAGATCGAGGCGCTCAAAGCAGGCAAAATGGTGGCTCGTGTGCACACCGGCGATCCAGCCATTTACGGTGCGATCCAGGAACAGATGGACGGTCTGCGCGCAGCAGGGATCAAAGAAGATCAGTTTTGTGTCGTCCCTGGCGTCAGCTCCTTCCTTGCGACAGCAGCTGCGTTGAAACAGGAATATACCCTGCCGAGCATTTCTCAGACCGTCATCATCACCCGTATGGAAGGCCGCACACCGGTCCCGCCGAAGGAAAATCTGGCGCTTCTTGCCGCACATCAGGCAACCATGTGCATTTTCCTCTCTGTCCAGGCGATCGATCAGGTCATGGCGACACTGAAAGAGGGCGGCTATCCGGGCGATACCCCGGTCGCTATCGTAGCCAGAGCGACCTGGCCTGACCAGCGTATTTTCCGCGGCACCATTGATACCATCGCAGACATTCTCCATCAGGCAGGCGTCGTCCGTCAGGCCATGATCGTCGTCGGCAAGGTTCTTGATACCGATTATGAACTTTCCAAGCTTTACGACAGCAAGTTCACCACCATGTTCCGCAAAGGAGCAGATGGAGAGTAAGGAAAGCGGGGAAATAAGGCGATTTTAGGGTATTGGGATGAGACTTTGCGAAAATCAGCGTTTAGGGATTAGAGTCTTCTGGTGACTAGTGATTAGTGGCTAGGGATTAGGAGTCTCAAGTGACTAGTGACTGGAATGCCAGCTCATGGCACCACCATTTCGCATTTCTTATTTCTTATTCAATCGAGGCTTTCAAACGTAATCAAGGGGCGAGCCGCCTCAGGGGCTAACCCTGAACCTTGAACCTTGAACCCTTATCCCCTGGAGAGTATCACATGAAGTACGCTATTGTTTCTGTATCCAAAGAAGGAGCCCAGCTGGGGGCGCGTGTGAAGGCGGGCATTTCCGGTGAGGGGACTCTGTATGAAAGAAAAGACGGTGCGAGCGGCAAAGAAGCCGTGTATTTTACCCGCACGCTTGCGCTCACGGCGGATATCTTCTCCTGCTATGATGGGATCCTTTTCATCATGGCCTCCGGCATTGCGGTCCGCGCCATCGCACCTCATGTAGTGAGCAAGGCGTCCGACCCTGCGGTACTCGTCATGGATGAGTGCGGGAAACATTGTGTTTCCCTTCTCTCCGGACACCTCGGCGGGGCGAATGCCTGGGCAAGAGAAGTCTCGGCGGCAGTGGGTGCCGATCCCGTCATCACGACGGCGACCGATGTCCATAATCGTCGCGCGCCGGATGATATCGCCCGCGAGCTGATGATGCGTGTCGAGCCGCTGGCGGCCTTGAAGCCTGTGAATACCGTCATCGCAGCAGGGCGCACATTCCGATGGTTTCTGGATGAGACGGTCGATGGGAGCGCTTCTATAGCGACGCGCCTCAAAGAGAAAGGGATCCGCACGGAGCCTTTAGACCGACTGGATGCCAATGCGTTTGACGCATGCGCTGTCATTACTGAAAAAACGATCACTGTGAAGAAGCCTTTCGTCTGCCTTCGTCCGAAGAATCTTTTCGTCGGCATCGGATGCAAGCGCGGCACCTCCGAAGAGCTGGTGCAGAGCGCATTCACCGCAGCACTTGCTCAGGCGGGGGCTTACCCGTATCAGGTAGCATCGCTTGCGAGCGTCGATGCGAAGGCGGATGAAAAGGGCTTGCTTGATTTTGCCAATTCCATGCATCTTCCGATCCATTTTTACAAGGCAGAGGAGCTTAAAAAGATCGCGGAAGAGTATCATTTAGAAAGTTCAAAATTTGTAGAGAAAACGATAGGAGTGGGAAACGTATGTCAATCAGCCGCGTTAATGGAATCAATGAAGGGAAAAACGCTTCTGCCGAAAACGAAGTTTGTCAGTGCCACGGTGGCGATCGCCCTGGGACTATCCGGGTCATCGGCATTGGACCGGGCCATGAAGAAGAAATGACGCCGAAGGCCATCAAGGCCATGGAAGCTTCCGATATCATCGTGGGATATAACACCTACATTGCTCTCGTGAAAGACCTCATCAAGGACAAAGAAGTCGTCGGAAATGGCATGCGTCAGGAAGTCGATCGCTGCCAGAAGGCTGTCGATCTGGCGGCCGAAGGCCATCAGGTGGCCGTGATCTCCTCCGGAGACCCGGGCGTCTATGGCATGGCCGGTCTTGTGCTCGAGCTCATCCAGAAGCTTCCGAAGGAAGCGCGTCCGGAGTGTGAGGTCATCCCGGGACTCACGGCAGCAAATACCTCTGCTGCGGCGCTCGGCGCTCCGCTCATGCATGACTATGCCGTCATCAGTCTTTCTGATCTGATGACCCCGTGGGAACAGATCAAAAACAGAGCCAAGCTCGCCGCGGAAGGGGACTTCGTCATCGCCATCTACAATCCAAAGAGCCGCGGCCGCGCGACCTACCTCGATGAGATCCGTGACATCGTGCTTCAGTATAGAAAGCCGGAAACACCGGTAGGCATCGTCAGAAAAGCAGGACGTCCGGGCATGAACTGGACGATCTCCACACTGGAAAAACTGCCGGAAGAACATGTCGACATGCAGTCTACCGTCATCATCGGCAAGAGCACCACCTTCGTCGCTGACGGAAAAATGATCACACCAAGAGGATACAAAGCATGATCTGGATCATTTCCGGAACACAGGACGGCCGAGAAATCGGCGCTGCACTCGCAGACCGAGAACAGTCCAAGCCGGAAGGGGAGCGCCGTGAGATCCTTATGACCGTTGTCAGCCAGTACGGTAAAGTGCTCGCCGCACATAAAGGGCTCGACATCGAAGTAGGGCGCTTCCGGGAAGAAGACATGCTCCGTGTCATCAGGGAAAAGGGGATCTCGCTCATCCTTGATGCGAGCCATCCCTATGCAGCGATCGTTTCTGAGACGGCCCGGGCGGCCTGTACCAAGGCAGGAATCGACTACGTACGCTACGAACGCGCGGAGATCCCACTCCCTGACTATGACAAGCTCTATCACGCAAAAGATGAATTCGAAGCGGCGGACCTTGCCGGTCAGCTTGGAAAGAGCATCCTTTTGACGACCGGCTCCAAGACGCTTGCCACCTTCGTAGAGGCGAAAGCGCTGGAAGGCAAGGAGATCTGGGCGCGCGTGCTGCCGACATCGAATGTGATCAAAATGTGTGAAGACCTTGGCATGAAAGCCAAGTACATTCTCGCCCTGCAGGGACCCTTCTCCTATGAAATGAATCTTGCTATGATTCATGACTATCACGCCGATGTGATGGTCACCAAGAACAGCGGTCTCATCGGCGGCAGCGATACAAAGCTTAAAGCCGCGATGGACGCCGGGATTTCCGTCATCGTTATCGATAAACCGAAAGCAAAACTGGACGGCGCTGTGGTCTTCTCGACCGTAGAAGGCGTCCTCAACTATATGGAGGAACACTATGGATTTCATCAAGAGCCCTAAGGCCATCGAAGATAAAAGTATGGATCTCATCAATCCATTCATCATGGACATCGACCTCACACCGGAAGAAGTGACGGTCTATTCCCGTATGATTCACGCCTCCGGCGACGTAGACTATGGGCATCTCATCCAGACCAGCCAAGGCGCTGTCGCCTCCGGTATCGAAGCGCTCGCCAAGGGCTGCAACATCTATACCGATGTGAATATGGTCAAAGCAGGGATCAATAAGAATGCCCTGCATGCGCTCGGCAGTGAGGTATTCTGCCGCGTATCCGATCCGGAAATCGCAGCCATTGCCAAAGAGAAAGGCATCGCCCGCTCCATGGCAGCGATGAACTCCTTTGGCACCGATCTCAATGGCTCTATCATCGCCGTCGGAAATGCTCCGACCGCTCTCTATGAAGCCATCCGAATGGTCGAAGAAGACGGCATCAAACCGGCACTCATCATCGGCATCCCTGTTGGCTTCGTCGGTGCCGCTGACTCGAAGGAGCAGCTTGTACGCCGTGCGCCCTGCCCCTTCATCACTGTCCGTGGCACCAAGGGCGGCAGCTCCATCGTCGCCTCCTGCGTCAATGCACTGATGTACAATCTGGTAAAGCGCAACAACAATATGCTCTTTGTCGAAGGTAAGAAATAGAACTCGTCAAAAGCACGAAAAAGGAGCTGTGAAGAAATGAGGATTCATTTCTTCACAGCTCCTTTTTACTTTGCTTTCATTTGGTTCAGGGTTCAAGGT
>ERZ780226.2742-NODE-2742-length-11688-cov-4.293819_pt1 | contig 11688 bp, 10 predicted proteins | sample MGYA00511165_ERZ780226 | MGnify/ENA primary metagenome ERZ780226 (study PRJEB29588, sample SAMEA2152373) | human gut metagenome | biome: human gut; feature: human-associated habitat; material: faeces | place: Denmark | collected 2008/2010 ...
AGATTCTGTGCTGCAAAGAGCCATACGAAGTGCTCTACGGTACATCTTTCCGTGGGTTGGAACTTATCATCCTACTCAGAGCATTAGGCCTCTACCGCAAGCCCATTGTCATTTGGCATCACACTGCTTTAAAAACCTCATCCAGAAAAATAAGAGAACGCATCTCACGTTTCTTTTATAAGGGCATTGATCATATGTTCCTGTTCAGTAAAAAATTGATTAAAGACTCATTAGCAACCGGAAAAGCTCCCGAAGAAAAGCTTCAGCTTATCCATTGGGGGCCGGACCTCGCTTTCTATGACCATCTTCTACAAACAATGCCGGATCGGAAACCGGAAGGTTTTATCTCCACCGGGAAAGAAAACCGGGATGTAGACACAATGCTGCAAGCTTTCTGCGCCACCGATCAACAACTGGACTTGTACATAGCCCCCACCAATGGAAGTGTAAACTACCAACAGATTATTGAACGCTTCTGTCTGCCCGATTCTGTACGAGTACATTATACGGACGGTGTCATCCCATACTTATTGGCACAGAAAGTGGCACGAAAAAGCTGTGTTGTCATCTGCTGCATGGATTTTCCTTATACCGTAGGTCTTACCACACTGGTAGAGGCCTTTGCATTAGGCATCCCTGTCATTTGCTCACGTAATCCTAATTTTGAAATGGATATAGACAAAGAAGAAATAGGAATTACCGTAGCCTATGATGACGTGGAAGGGTGGATCAATGCCATTCATCGCATAGCCGACCATCCCGAAGAAGCCCAAAAGATGGGCGCCAACGCCCGAAAGTTGGCAGAAAAACGTTTCAATTTGGAAATCTTTTCCCGTGAAATAGCAGAAAGCTTACTGGAAATATCCAAGATGTCCCCTAAAAAGCGTACATTTGCATAAACTTTTATGCACATGAGAGTACTTATCATCAATACGTCTGAGCGAATAGGTGGAGCCGCCATTGCAGCCAACCGCCTCATGGAGGCTTTAAAAAACAACGGAATAAAGACAAAAATGCTTGTACGCGACAAGCAGACCGACCAGATAAGTGTCGTTGAACTAAAGAAATCATGGTGGAAAGTATGGCAATTCATCTGGGAGCGTGTCGTTATCTGGCAAGCCAACCACTTCAAGAAACATAACTTGTTTGCCGTTGACATAGCGAATACCGGCACCAATATCACAGCATTGCCCGAATTTACCCAAGCCGATGTCATTCATCTGCATTGGATTAACCAAGGTATGTTGTCACTGACAGATATCCGGCGTATCATCCAATCCGGCAAGCCCATCGTTTGGACAATGCATGATATGTGGCCTTTTACCGGTATCTGCCACTATGCAGGAGATTGCGATAAATATGCCACACAATGCCACAACTGTCCGCAACTTTACAAAGGAAGCAGGAAAGACATAGCCTACCGTACTTTCCAGAAAAAGAAAAAACTGTTTGAAGGAGCACAAATCACCTTTGTAGCTTGTAGCCGCTGGTTAGAATCATTGGCTAAGAAAAGTGATCTGATTAAAGGTCAGACCATTACCAATATTCCCAATGCAATCAACACCAACCTGTTCAAACCTCGTGATAAAAAACAGGCCAGAGAAAAATGCCACCTCCCGCAAGACAAGAAGTTATTGCTTTTCGGCTCCGTAAAAATTACAGACAAGAGAAAAGGAATAGACTATTTGGTATCAGCTTGCAAACAAATAGCTTCCTCGTATCCTGATTTTAGTAAAGAGTTAGGTGTAGTGGTTTTTGGCAACCAAGCCGAACAATACGCTTCCCTGTTTCCTTTCCCTATCTATCCGATGAATTATGTCAGCAACGAGAAGGAACTGGTAGATATTTACAACGCAGTCGACTTATACGTCACACCTTCTTTACAAGACAACCTACCCAATACCATCGTAGAGGCAATGGCCTGTGGTATTCCGTGCATAGGGTTCAATGTAGGAGGTATTCCACAAATGATTGACCACCTGCACAACGGCTATGTTGCCGAATATCAGTCTTCCAAGGATCTGGCAAACGGAATTCACTGGGCATTGACCGAAGGAGAATATGAAAGTCTGAGTGAGGAAGCCTGCCGTAAGGCAGTATCCAGCTATTCGGAAAGTACCATCGCCAAGAAATATGTTGAAATCTATAACAAGATTACAGGGAATCATGCATAACCATCATCCTCATCCCAAGTTTTCTATTATTACTGTCACCTACAACGCCGCAAAAGTATTGGAGGATACTATACAAAGTATTGTTACACAAACTTATAAGAATCTGGAGTATATTATTGTGGACGGGGGATCAACAGATGAAACACTGGATATCATTCACAAATACCAGGAACATATCACCACTGTTATCAGTGAGCCCGACCAAGGTTTATACGATGCCATGAACAAAGGAATAAAATTGGCAACCGGAGATTATCTTTGTTTCTTGAATGCCGGTGATGGCCTGCACGAGGATGATACTTTGCTGCAAATGGTACATTCCATCAATGGAACAGCCCTGCCGGGAGTGCTATATGGAGAAACAGAAATAGTGGACAGTCAAGGGCATTTTTTATACATGCGCCGCCTGTCTGCACCCGCAACGCTTACCTGGAAAAGCTTCAAGCAAGGAATGCTAGTCTGCCATCAAGCCTTTTTCGCCCGCCGTGATCTGGTGGAACCATATGACCTGAGATATCGGTTCTCGGCAGATTTTGACTGGTGTATCCGTATCATGAAGAAAGCGGATGTACTCCATAACACCCATCTTACTCTTATTGATTACCTGAATGAAGGAATGACCACCCGTAACCATAAAACCTCCTTGAAAGAACGCTTCCGTATTATGAGCCGTCACTATGGATGGGCAAGCACAGTGACACACCACTTATGGTTCGTTCTGCGCCTGCTTTACAAATAATCCGGAGTCTGGCTTACGACGGGCCTTAATCAATTTTCCTACGGGCTCTTCTGACCTGCAAGAATAAGAACAAGACCAGCACACAGGTCAATACACCCAACGCCACAAAAGCCACCGTTTCCGTAACATGCAGCGATTTCGGGTCGAACTTAAATTCCACTACATGCTTTCCGGCCGGCACATTCATCGCCCGAAGAATATAATCCGCTCTTCCGTGCGGTGCTTCCACACCATCAATATATGCCTGCCAACCAGGATAGTAAATTTCCGAAAAAACCACTGTTCCTCCTGTCTTCGAATTAACCTCATATTTCAAGTCATTAGGTTCGTACGCAGTCAGTTTGATTGTACCCAGTGTATCTGTTTCAGCCGCCGATTTTACCTCCGCACTGAATTTTTTATCTACGACAGCCGTTTTTGCCGGATCTATCCGATGCAAAGCATCTATCTCTTCATTGGCATTATCCACATACTGCACCTCGTTTACAAACCAAGCATTGCCCAGCGTATAAGGATTCTGTATCGGGACAGTCTTTCCACCTTGCAGCGGAAAAATAAAGTAACGGGTATTCAGCATATTCAACACAGGAAAACCGGACGGAGCCACCTTCTGCATATCGCCTCCCGCCTCCGAAACAGCCTTGAACACGCCATTCATCTCAGTGCTGATATGCTCCTCTATCATTTCTTGATAGCGGCGCAGCTTGGCGGCATGATATCCACCGATGCTCTTATGCCAATAAGAAGTCGTATTTTCATTAAACGTATTGCCGGCTAGGTTCAGTACCCGGAAATCCAACGTTTTATCGGCCAATATTGCCTTATCCGTTTCGGTCGGTTTAAAGGAATTATCCTGCTGCACCTTCTCCACAAATTGTTCATCATACAAATAACGTTTGTTCACACTCCACATATCTGCCAGACAGAGGACAGCCAATGCCAGAATCGTCACCTTCGCCTTTAGTTTGCCCATGCCATATGACCAAAGAACTGCCGTACCTATCATAATAACAAAGAAACTGCGCCATGCATCCGAAGTAAAGATACTCTGACGGATTTCTTCCAGATTAGCAAGTAACGGAGCCAGCTGATCTGCCGGAATACCCTGCAATGCCTGCATTTCCATACTTGAAACATACGACGGGAAAAAGAAACCGGGAGCTAATGCAAACAATAAAGCGATGCCACCTGTCAATCCCAGACTGATATAAAACGACCGGGCCTGTTCCTTAACCAACTGAGGGCGTGCCATTACCTCCTTTAAAGCAAGGACAGCCAACAAAGGTATGGTAAACTCAGCAATGACCAAAATAGAAGAAACCGCACGGAATTTATCGTACATCGGGATATAATCCAAAAAGAAATCGGTGAATCCCATAAAATTCTTTCCCCATGACAGCAGGACAGACAAAACAGTAGCACTCAAAAGCGCCCATTTCATAGGACCTTTCACTATAAACAGCCCAAGAACAAACAGAAACATCACAAACGCCCCCACGTATACAGGACCGGATGTACCGGGTTGCTCGCCCCAATACTGGCCTATCTGGCTATAGATGCTATTATACATAGGATTCGCCTTTTCCATCGCCTTTTCGTTAGCTGCTAAAGGTACGGAAGCGCCACCTTTCACATTAGGAACAAGCAAAGAGAAAGTCTCACCGATACCGTAACTCCACTGAGTGATATAATCTCGTTCCAGACCACTTTTTGTCTGATTATGACTATCCGGTTTCACCAACTCACTCTTTCCACGCATCGTTTCCTTACTATACTCATACGTATGATATAAGTTGGATAGATTTATGCAAACTCCCAAAATACCGGCCATCAACAACACCCCAGTTGCTTTCAGAAATTGCGGCATTTCCTTCTTCTGCCAAGCATCCACTCCGAACGCAACCGCCATAAAGAGCATGACAAATAGAAAATAATAACTCATCTGCACATGGTTCGACACTATTTGCAAAGCAACAAAAACCGCTGTCAGCAAACCACCTGACAGGTATTTCCCTCTATAAGCCAATACCATACCGGCTATAGTGGGTGGAATATAGGCCAAGGTTACAAATTTCCAGATGTGTCCGGCAGCTATAATGATGAAAAAATAAGAAGAAAACGCCCACAACACAGCCCCCAATGAAGCCAGCCAGACCGAGAAATCGAATGCACGCAATAATATATAAAAGCCCAACAGCATGACAAATACATACCACACATAATTCGGGAGATACAAATGATATAACTTCTCCACTCCCTTCAGGGTATCCGTAGAATCATAACTGGGTGCCATCTGATAAGTAGGCATACCACCAAAAATCGAATTAGTCCAGCGCGTACGCTCTCCCGTACGTTCCAGATATTCTTTCGCTTCTCCACCGGCACCAATGCCCGCCACAGAGTCATGTTGTGAAAGGATACGCCCTTCTGTCACTGCCGGAAAAAAATAGACGAATGAGATGACAGCAAAAAGGATAATCACTACTATATCAGGTAGTATTCTTTTAAATAAGTTCATAAGTATATCTGTTTATTAACGTTGCAAAGATACGATATACTCTGATAAAATGCGTACATTTGCAGCCATAAATAAAGTTGAATTATGAAAATAGGAATTATAACAGCCATGAGTTCCGAGCAGAAACAAGTAGCGCAACTGCTCGAAAACAAGAAAGAATACACCGAAGGTCCTTTCCAATATACTGAAGGCAGCATTAGAAATAATACCATTATCCTGATGAAATGCGGAATAGGTAAAGTGAACGCTGCTGCCGGTACTGTAGAACTGATCCGTACCTTCCAACCCGACTGTGTCATCAGCACCGGTGTAGCAGGAGGCATAGACAGCTGCCTGAAAATAATGGATGTTGTGGTGAGCCGACAAATTGTATATCATGATGTATGGTGTGGAGAAGGCAATATGTACGGACAGATACAAGGACTTCCCGCCCGATTCGAAGGTAATGCCACATTGTTTGATTGCGCCATGTCACTGGATACTCCGACCGCCATTCATGGAGGCCTGATATGCAGCGGAGACAAATTCATCACCGACCGTTCCGAACTGAACGACATTAAAGAAAAGTTCCACGAAGGGCTGGCAGTAGATATGGAATCGGGAGCCATCGCCCAAATCTGTTATATATATAAGGTACCGTTCATCAGTTTCCGTATCATCAGCGATACGCCGGGATCCGACAACCATTGGGAACAATACACAAATTTTTGGGAGACTATAGCCGACCGTTCCTTCGAGGTCACTCATACCTTCCTTTCCTCATTACCAGCTAATTTATAAAAACGAATAATATGAAGACAATACCCAGTTTTACCATTGACCATATCCGCTTGCTTCGCGGTATCTATGTATCCAGAAAAGACGAAGTGGGCGGTGAAACGGTCACAACCTTTGACATCCGCATGAAAGAACCCAACCGGGAACCTGCTTTGGGGCAAGGAGCCTTGCATACCATAGAGCATCTAGCCGCTACCTACCTGCGTAACCACCCTATATGGTCTGACAAAATTGTCTACTGGGGACCGATGGGATGCCTCACTGGCAACTACCTGTTGATGAAAGGCGATTTAAAATCAGAAGATATTGTAGAACTGATGCAGGAAACGTTCCGCTTTATAGCCAATTTTGAAGGCGAAGTTCCGGGAGCCGCCCCTAAAGATTGCGGTAACTACTTGCTTCATGACCTGCCTATGGCCAAATGGGAGTCGGCCAAATATCTGCATGAAGTATTGGAACACATGACAAAAGATAATCTGTATTATCCTACTAAAGAGTAATTCTCTACAACAGAACAGTAGAAACGTAATAACAGAAAATAGAAAAGCCGCTTTCTTTTCAGAGAGCGGCTTTTCTTTAAGTCCTTTTCAATAGAGATTGAATTACTTACGTAATCCTAGTGCTTTAACAATAGCACGATATCTTTCGATATCACGATTCTTCAGGTAGTTCAACAACGCACGGCGTTTACCTACCAAAGTTGTCAAAGCTCTTTCAGTGCTATAATCTTTTCTGTTGAGCTTCAGGTGCTCAGTCAGGTGAGAAATACGGTATGAAAACAAAGCTATCTGCGCTTCAGCTGAGCCAGTATCAGTGTTAGACTTTCCGTACTTTTCAAAGATTTCTTGTTTTTTAGCTGCATCTAAATACATAATTCTTAGATTTTTTGATATATAAAATTTTCATTTAGCAGGTGCAAAGATAGACATTATCTTTTATATCACAATGAATTAGAGCGATTTATTTTTTAAATAATCTTCTATCTCTTTTACTGTCGCATCTTTCAGCAACACCTTTTTGTCCTTATCCAACAGATAAAGAGCAGGCATCGCTTTCAAATCATAGCATTCTTCGGTCAGTACCGTCAATTCTTTATCATAGCTGTTGATCCATCCATCAGGAATTTCATTCTGGTGTTTCGTCCATACTTCACGGTCTTCATCGGGATAGAAAGCAAGAATTTTCACTTGTTTCATGATGTGGGGACTGTTCAATACAGCAGAGGTCTTCATTGTCGCCAGTGTTTCGGCACAACCATGACAATCCGGATTATAGAATAACAATAAAGTGTAAGGAGTGCAGATATCACGCATACGTTTCTGCATTCCCGAAGGCAAGGTATAAATAAAATCAGCGGCAATACTGCCCACCTTGTTCATACCAATCAATTTCAAATCATGTTGGGCACGGCTCCGAGCAGCCTCATCGGTCAGCGAAGAAGCAGACAGGAAACGGCAGACAGGCTCATAAAGCTCCTCATTCCGAAGGGGAGAATTCGGATCAAACAAGTATCTGCGGAAAATTTCCACAAAATAACCAAACATTTTTTTCTCCTGCGAAGCCTGCTGCATAATCCGGATTAAACAACTGTCCGACAGGGAAGATGGCACACGGTTCAATAAGTCCATGTAATCTACCAAAGCTTGTTCTGTGATATCCGGTACATGAATATAAGCGGTATCCTTAAAATTAAAATGATCCCAGTAATGCTGTACCATAAAGTTCAGCCGGTCTTCCGGGGATTGCAACATAATAGGGACCTCCGGCAAAGTGAAAGTCAACGATTTATTATCATCATTCACAGATAGAGATTTTTGTTTTTTGCCATCACAAGCGATAAGCAAAAAACAGCACAAGACTCCGATCCATATATCAGTTTTTCTCATACGCTTTTAATTAGGCATTGCACCTTTTACAAAAGTAGAAGGAATTCTCTGAAAAGCCAAATTACTTCGAAATTACTTTATCTCAGCCAGCCACTCATGAAATCCATTGTGAGGGGTATAATGTAATACATATTCCGTTTTGCTGTAGCTGATAATATTTTCGTGCGAAATCCGGCTTACATCCACTTCTGCTTTTGCCAGCCACAAAGTATCCTCCATGACATAACACCCTAAGGACACTCTCAGCATCATCTGGCTCAGGTAGAAAGCAGACTGTTCATAAGCATACCACTTTCCATCCTGTTCCCAATAGATATATATCAAGTCGGAATTGCTCAGCTCCCTTTCTAATATGGTCACTACCTCTCACATAGGAGTTGGCGGTAATCGTTTTTAATCAATATCATCTCAGTGTCTGAACACAGGGCAACAAACCACGGACCGTTCAGCAGTTTGTTCAGGTCTACTTCTACCTTGTCTAACATAACACCGTAGAAAAAACATGCCTCTTTCAGTTTCAAGGCCGCCTCACTAAGTTTGCTTAAGGATTTGGCGGAACGATGGTAAGCATACCAGCGCCCTTCCTCTTCATACAGATAAACTTCCGATTTACTACATGATTCTTTGTCCATTATTTCCAGTAGGTTGTTCATACTATTTAACATCTTTTACACAACGAACTTTTAGATCAGCATCAGTAGCATGGACAGTTACATTGGTTCCTTGGAACCAAAAACCATAAGAAGACCTATAAGCACCATTTGCTTTACTTCCTGAATAGTCCGTGCGGCAGGGAACATAACCACTCAACAGATTGTTTGCGCTCATCAGACCCAGTTCTTTCTGATTAGGCATTCGCCAAATTCCTTTATCAGTTTTTCCGCTATCCTCATAATAGTATTTACAAGGATCATATTCCGGTCTTTTCTTATTCTTAATCGTATAATAATTATTATTCCATCCACCATCCACCATCTTTTGTTTTAGATAGTCTTTAGACACTTGTATCCGTGAAGACAATCCATTGATTTCATCACGCTCCAAATGGATATCTATAGTTTCTGTAGTCCCTTTGGTTGCAGTCAAACCTGTCAATGTAAATATATTGTCACTATACTGATAGAATTTATTCGCTTCGTACAGTCCGTCGTCTGATGCCAACGTACGCACACAGCGAACCAAATTCGCATGTTGCCAACCGGTATTAACCTCTTTATTACTTGTGGACAACCCTTCTTCAGCCCAAAAAATGCTATTGGTACCGGTAGAAGCCGTGAAATAGTGATATTTAGCATTCTCTTTGTCATTATCATTGAGCGTGCTCATTTTAGCCCTAAACAAGCGGGCGTCCGGGTCAACGCTATTCAATGCACCCTCGCCATACCACAATCCGCGATACTGATCAACAGAGGCCATATACCATTTTACCTCATTAGCTTCAATCGTGCCGTTTCCATTCAAATCCCGGTTACGGCTCATACATGCCCGTATCGCCTGTTGGTACATGGGTTGCCTCCCGTCTGCCGGTACAATCATATTAGTGTCCGGATACCATGATTTTTCCTTGTTGCTTTGTACGGCACTGTTACGGGCATTCCAAGCATTAGGATTCTTGTGCTCACCCAAATTATTCTTATTCAAATAATAAGCAGTAGACAATTCTTCCTCGGTTATATTCTCCGTTCCATAAGGATAACCATTGAAACCGAAATGATAGAACGTAGTAATGGAACGCTGAGAAAGACTGTAACGCACTTTTGCATAAAGACTCTTCCTGTCCGTGCTCACCGACAACTGATTGGCAATAAGTATGGTACGAGGCGCACAATTGGAATAGACAGTCCATGATTTCCCTTTATAATAGTTTTCGTCCACGAAACAGGTGTAATAAGCGTATCCATCATTTGAGAATACTTCATCTTGATTGCTATCCGCATTTTCGTATAATGCCTTCAACATAAAGAACACATTAACCCAAGATGCGCCATATTTATTTGCATACTCATTATTGTCACCCGGATATTTGGCAACGGTGGTTAAACTCTGTCCTGAAATTCTGTTTTTAGAAACATTGCGTACAAAACGCAGCCATCCATAATCATCCTCTCCATTAAAAAGGCTCTGCCCGCTTATCGGACGGATTGTTCCTCCATCAAACGTAGCCAATTGTACATCACCTTCGGCATTAAAGATTCCCCCATCGGTAACATACAAATTCTCCGTATAACCGAAAGGTGTTGAGATTCTTACTATATATCCTTTTCCCGCCTCTTTCAGCGTCTTTATATTTTCCCGAGAGAATGTCAGCACTCTGGCCTCATAATGAGCGTCCAAATCAAAAGACTCTCCTCCTTCACTGTCAATCACCAATCCTTCCACATAGGGGTTGTCTCCCTCGACTTCCGCTTCCACTTTGATATCCTCGACACCGTTTACTTTCACCTTATATTTATAAGAGTAATTCCGGCGTATATTGAAGTCTTCAAGACTTCCGGTATTACTGAAGTTGCCAAAATGGATAGTATACGAAACCTCCCCGATAGTGGTGCCTTTCTTATAATTTCCACGAATCACGATATAGGAAGAATTATCCGGTGCATTATCGAACGATTTCACGTCATCCGTATAGGTATTCGTTTCACGATCCTTCCACATCTTTATCTCACCTCCCCGATAGGAACGGATATTCTCGGGAAGATAAAAAGTTAACGTTTCCCCGGCCATACCAGAATAAGATGACTCGACATCTGCGGTAGTAGCGTCAGCTGTACCATTCACCAACTTTCCACCGACAGCCACATTATGCAATTCATACGTACTGGGAGTGAAAGTTACTCCGTTACCGGCCTCAATGGTAAATGTATTCTTCGCCAATATTCTGTACAGTCTTATAACGTTGCTTTCGCTTATAACACCGGCTCCATTGGTTCCGGCAGTAATTGTAACAGCCTTGCCCCCATTCAGATAACCGGACATCATGAACTGTCCGTCGGTAGGATTAGGGGAAATAATGTGGCTGGCATTACCATACTGGCGTTTAAAGTCTATTGCAAGGAACTCGTCTCTTGTCAATGAGGAACCTGCCACATCCGCTTCATCAATTCCCGTCAATTTATTTTTGTCTGCGTCATCCAAGTAATAAATTGTACTGTTCAAGTTGGCAAGAGCATAGATATACGCTTCACCGGTTATTGCCTTTACAGTAACGGTTTCCGGTCCGGGAGTCGGTATAGGACTCGACTCTGTAGCCACCAGCTTTTTATATCCTGTCAGTTCTCCTGCCGCATTAAACACATAAAAGTGTAAATCATTCAACCTGTTTTCAGCAGTACTGGCGCGCGAAACAATCACTTCCTGATTGGTCTGCAACTGACAATTCAACTGCAAAATCACCTCTTTATTCTCTTCACCGGCAGAGTAAGCTATTTCCTCTTCCGAGCAAGCCCCCACGCCTATCAGTAACGAAAGGCAAAGCGCCATATATTTCAGTTTATTTTTCATATATAGTATCCTCCACAGATTATTTTCTTACATCACCGCCACCGTCACCAATTTTGACGGTATGGATTACCGTTCCATCGCATCCACTCCTAC
>ERZ780226.2744-NODE-2744-length-11684-cov-2.665577_pt1 | contig 11684 bp, 6 predicted proteins | sample MGYA00511165_ERZ780226 | MGnify/ENA primary metagenome ERZ780226 (study PRJEB29588, sample SAMEA2152373) | human gut metagenome | biome: human gut; feature: human-associated habitat; material: faeces | place: Denmark | collected 2008/2010 ...
GGGAGCCGAGCTCGTGCCGCACGCCCTCGGGCGCGGGGAGCACAACGAGAACTACTGGTTTTCCAACCCGGCGACCGGGGAACGCTACGTGCTGCGCGTGAACCTCGTCAAGCAGCCGTTCCACGACGACCAGGTGGCCTACGAGCATGCTGCCCTCAAGGCTCTCGAGCAAAGCGGCTGCACCCCGGTGCCGCTGTTCGTCGACAGTTCCGAAGGCGCGCCCGAAAACGGCGTGCTCGTGGAGAGCTTCTGCGATGGCGACGAGCTCGACTTCGACCACCTGCGCCCCGGCGACCTGCAATGCGCAGCCCAGCTCATGGCTGATTTCCATGCGGTGCCCGTTGCCGAGGACACGCCGCTGTTCGTGCCGGACGACCCGCTGCGCACCTGGTTCGACGAGAGCGTCGCGCGCTTCGAGTTCTACTACGGCTCCGCCTACGAGGACGCGCGCGTCACGAGGTGGATGCAACGTCTCATCAAGGTCTCGGAAGGGCTGCTCGACGCGCCGTGTCCCGCGGCGGACCGCACGCACATCGTCAACTCGGAATGTCTCGCCTCGCATTTCCTCATCCCCGTGCAAAGCGCGCAGCAGGCAGCCGCTGCCCTTACGCGCTCGCACTCGGGCAGGTTCACGGATACCCCCGGGCATTTCGTCGACTGGGAGCGCCCCATCATCGGCGAGGTCGCGCAGGATGTCGCCTACTTCGTGTCGCCCACGACGACCGTCTGGGACAGCGACTACTTCTTCCCGGGTTCCAAGATCGCGGGGTTCCTCGACGACTACTGGCGCGCCGTCGACGGCAGGTTCGAGCCCGGTGGCTTCGAGGATCGCTTCCGCGCGTTCTTCGTCACGACGGCGCTGCACAGCGCGAGCTGGTGCGTGCGCGCTCTCGTCTACCAGGGCGAGGGCAAGGCGGCGTACTCCACGCCCAAGGCGCTGAAGAAGGTTCCGTTCTACCTGTCGGACGAGTTCATGGAGCAGGTCATGGAGAGTATCGAGGCGCTGTAGGCGAGACGTCCCGGGTGAAGGCGCGCCCGAGCCTCAAGCGGGCGCGTCTACTCGAGGCACTGCGCCTGGAACTGCTCGCGCGCGACATCGCTGATGCGCAGCTGGTTGCGGATGAAGTCGTCCGTACTCCCGTAGCGGCGGTGCACCTCCGCCAGAAACGCGTCGACGTTTTGCGTCCTCGCGCTGTGAGCCTCGGTAATGAGCTGGGCGTAGTCCTCGTCGCCTTGCGTCAGACGCAAGAAGCGCTGGTAGATGTGGCCGATGTGGCGCTCGCGCGAGACGTTGGTGAGCAGGTAGTCCCTCATGGCCTCCTCGTAGCTCACGCCGAGCACCGTGAGCAGCAGAAACGCCGTGACGCCCGCGCGGTCTTTGCCGCCCGAGCAGTGCTCGTAGACCGGCTTGCCGTGCGCGGCGCGCGAGAAGACGGAGTCCACGCTCTTGCGCATCTGGTCGATGGTGATGGGGTTGGCCATCGAGGTGTAGAAGTCGTGCGGGTCGCAGGCAAAGTCGTTGCCGATCACGATCGTCCCCGCGATGGGCTTGCAGTAGTCTACGCCGAGCGTCTCCTGGTCGAAGTAGGGGATGCGCAGGTACTCGACCTTCTCGGGGACGGGGTCGGGCTTGGCCGCGCGCTCCCAGCCGGTGCGCAGGTCGATGACGCACTCGATGCCGAGCTGGCGGAACAGCAGGTCCTTGTCGGCGTCGGTCGCGTGGTACAGCGCACTGCCGCGGTAGATAAGGCCGCGCTTGACGTGCCGTCCGTCTGCGGTGGGAATCCCGCCCAGGTCACGGACGTTTTCCACGCCCTCAAGTTCGATCGAGGCCACGCAAGCTCCTTATTCGATACCGGCTCGTAGATGCAGGCAGCTATTGTATGCGACTTGCCAGAATGCTGCACGGCTTTCGTGCGCGGATTGCGGGTATGATTGCGGGTATAGTAGTCGCATACGCACAAATCCGCCAAGGCGCCCGACTGCCGCAGGAGGCGCATACGGCGGCATCACGAGGGCGAACGAGAGAAAAGGACACCACCCATGAGCGCAGCACCCGAGCTGTTCATCTCCGACCCGCACGGCGAGTACGAGGAGTTCTCGCATATCGTGAGGAGCGCCTGCGGGGCGATCCGCGCGCGCATAGACGCGCAGTTCTCCGATACGCTCAGCGCGTCCGAGCGCGCCGAGCTCGCCACGCTCGTCTACTACCCGCAGGAGAAGTCGCGGCTGCTTGGCGATGGCGGCGCATCGTATGCCGAGCAGCTCGCGTGGCTGTGCCGCAGCTTCGCGCGCGATGCCGCTGCTCAGGTCCGCGGCGACGCCGGCATCGTCGAGACCTGCGAGGCAATCCAGCGCCTCGCCGTGGACAGGGTGCATCTGGCGGGCGACATCTACGACCGCGGGCCCGCGCCCGAGCTCATCATGGACGAGCTCGCCGCCTCCGACAACGTCGACATCCAGTGGGGCAACCACGACGTTGTCTGGATGGGCGCCGCCCTCGGGCAGCGTGGCTGCATCGCGCATGTCGTGCGCAACTGCGCGCGCTATGCCAACCTGTCGGTTCTGGAGGATGCCTACGGCATCGACCTCACGCCCCTGCGCGACTTCGCAACGAGCGCCTATGGGGACGACCCGTGCGTGGGCTACGCGCTCAAGGGCGAGCATCCCGAGCTTTCTCCCGGGGAGCTTGCCACGACGGTCAAAATCCAGAAGGCCATGGCGATCCTGCAGTTCAAGGTCGAGGCGCAGACCATCGACGAGTATTCCTCGTTCGGGCTTTCCGACCGCAAGCTGCTCCACACCATCGACCGCGCGCATGGCACCGTGCAAATCGACGGCGTCGAGTACCCGATCACCGACCCCGTCTTCCCGACGGTCGACTGGTCCGACCCGTATGCGCTGAGCGCAGATGAAGAGGCGCTCATGCAGCAGCTCGTAGCCGCCTTCACCGGCTGCGCGCGCCTTCAGCGCCACATGCAGGTCCTCATCGAGAAGGGGAGCCTCTACAAGATCTGCGGCGATTTCCTCGTCTTCCACGCGTGCGTGCCGCTCAACGCGGACGGCACTCTCAAGGAGGTCACGCTGTTCGGGCAGACCTGCAAGGGCAAGGCGCTGTTCGACCTGGTGGATTCCTACGTGCGTTCTGCCTTCACGGCAGACGATGCCGCAGGGCGCAAACGTGGGGCCGACCTTTTATGGTACCTGTGGCTCGGCCAGGGCTCGCCGCTTTTCGCCAAGAGCAAGATGGCCACGTTCGAGATCTACCTCGTCGCCGACAAGGCTGCGCGCAAAGAGGTCAAAAACCCGTTCTACACCCTGTGCGGGGACGAGCACGTCGTCGCGGGCATATTCGAGGAGTTCGGGATGGACCCTTCCCGCTCTCGCATCGTCTGCGGACACGTGCCCGTAAAGGTTAAGGACGGCGAGGATCCCGTCAAATGCGCGGGCCGCGTCATCGATATCGACGGCGGCATGTCCAAGCCCTACCAGAGAACCACCGGCATCGCGGGCTTAACGCTCGTCTCGTCAGGGCGCGGGCTTGTCCTGTATGCCCACCGGCCCTTCGCGGGGCGCGCTGCCGCTCTAATGACGGACGTCGATTTGACTTCGGATGTGCGTGTGCTTGAATAACTCTGGAGACTCGTATTCGTCTGCGGGGGGGATGGTCTGCGTGAAAGCGCGCGAGAGCAAGATCTGGCAAGCTGACTTCAAGAAGCTCATTGCCAATGCAAGCGCGGCGTACGTCATCTACCAGAAAATCGACGGGCAGATCGTGCCCATCGCCGCCACGAATGCCCTCGCCGAGATGATGCTCGGCGCGGGCAGCACGGCAGACGACTATCTGAAAGTGGTGGGCACGCCCGTGGCCTTCGGGCAGGTCGACGAGGTCGACCGTCCGCGTTTTATCGACAAGGTCAACGAGTTTCGCCAAAACGGCGGTCTCCTCGACGTCATATACCGGCGCAAGCTGTTCGGCTCGGACACGTACCATGTCGTACGCGCCCGCGGGCAGATAAAGCACCTCGACGATGGCACCGGGTATGCGGTCATCTACTTCGAGGACGTGAACGCGCAGAAAGAGAGCACGTACACGAGCTCGGTCACCGAGCTGCCCGACATGTCCTACCTGCTGACGTTCGGCGGGGTCGAGGCACGCCGCATCCTGGCGCAGGGCGGCACGCCCACGCTCGCGTACTTCGACATCAAGGGCATGAAGGCCTACAACGCGGCATTCGGCTTCGAGGCGGGCAACGAGCTGCTCAAGCAGGTGGGCCGCGGCCTCGAGAGATGCTATTCCGGACGTACGGTCTGCCATGTCTCCGACGACCATTTCACGGTCATCGGCGACCTCGACGAGATTCGCTCGAAGCTTGCCGAGGGAGAGGTAGCACAGCTCGTCTCCGAAGTCGGCGAGAACATCGCGACCACGCTCAAGTGCGGATATGCCCCCATCGAAGACGAAGGGGACGTGGCGGCGGCGTGCGACCGTGCACGCACGGCCTGCGAGTCGATCAGCGACGATGCACAGCTGCGCTTCGTCCGTTACAACGCCGAGATGGGACGCGAGGACATGCTCGCCCGCTATGTCAGGCAGTCGCTTGGCGACGCCCTCGACAAGGGGTGGGTCCAGCCGCACTTCCAGCCCATCGTGCGCACGCTCACAGGCGAGACCTGCGGCTTCGAGGCGCTTGCGCGCTGGGACGACCCCGTGTACGGTCCCATCCCGCCGAGCGTGTTCGTGCCCGCACTCGAAGAGGCGCAGCTCATCCAGAAGCTCGACGGCTATATCGTGAAACGCGTGTGCGAAGAGGCGATGGAGTGGTTTGGGCAGGGCAAGTCCTGCGTTCCCATCTCGGTCAACCTGTCGCGACTCGACTTCCTGAAAGAGGACGTCTTCGAGGAAATCGAGCGCGTCGTGCGCGCGTGCGACATCCCACGCGACTACCTCAACATAGAGATCACCGAGTCCGTCATGCAGTACGGACCCGAGGTGAAGACCGCCGTCGACCGCTTCCATCGGGCGGGCTACCAGGTGTGGATGGACGACTTCGGGAGCGGATACTCTTCGCTCAACGTCTTGAAAGGCACCGATTTCGACGAGATCAAGCTCGACATGGGCTTCCTGAGCGAGTTTTCCGAGAAGTCCCGCGAGCTTATCACCACCGTCGTCAGGGCGGCCAAGCGCCTCGGCGTCTCCACGCTGGCAGAAGGCGTCGAGACCGAGATGCAGGTCGAGTTCTTGAGGTCGATTGGGTGCGAGAAGCTGCAGGGCTTCTACTTTTCCAGGCCGCTTGCCCGTGACAGCGCGGCGGAGTGGATCGAGTCCCATGCCGACACGATCGAGCCTCGGAGCTGGCGCGCTTTCTGGAATACGGTCGGCAAGGTCGACCTGGTCTCGGAGCGGCCGAACGCGCTGTTCTCCATGGATGCGCAGGGCACGATCAGGCCGCTGTTCGTGAACCAGCCGTACTTGGACGAGCTCGAGAGCATCGGGTCGCTTTCGTTCGAGTCCTCGCTTGCGAAAGCAAACCAGAAGGGCTCGCTTTTGTCGAACGTGCTGCGCTCTGCCGCGGCAAAGGCGGAACGGGCCGAAGGCGAGCAGGTGGTGACGGTGCATGCCGAAGAGCCGAACCTGGTGAGGCTCGAGTCGCGGTTCATCGCGCGCAACGAGGGTTCGCGCGTGTTCCAGGTGGTGCTGGAGAACATGACGCGCTACGACGACACGCTCGACCACCGCAAGCGCATCGACACGCGCATGCGCGAGTTCTCGCTGTTCTGCTCGTTCATCGGCGTGTTTCACCTCGATACCGACAGCCTCGAGGTCATCTCGCGCAATGGGTCGTTCGCCTCGGACGAGGAGGAGTTCGAGCACGGGCTGGCACAGCTCGTGCAACGGTACGCCGCGCAGATGATCTACCCCGATGACAGGGAGGCGTACCTCGCGTTCGCCGATTCCAACACCGTTGCAAAGCGGCTGGCGAGCGCGCCGGGCGGCATGGTCAGCGAGGCGTTTCGGACCTACGACCCGGTTACGGGCGCGTTCGAGTGGAAGACGCACCGCCTGCTCACGCTGAGCAGGTCGAATGGCACGCAGGTCATGGGTGTCGTCCACGACAGCCCCGCTTTTCCCAAAGAGATTTTGTGCCGGAATACCCCACAGTACGACGCCATGGCCTTCGGCGAGAACGCGACGACGTTTCATGACGTCTGGGCAAGCACTATGCGCGAGACCAGCCTGTGCATGTTCTGGAAGGATACCGAGCGCCGTTTCGTCGCGGTGAGCAAGGCGTTTCTCGACTACTGGGGCATGAGCTCTGAGGCTGAGGTGCTCGGCAAGACGGATGAGGACATGGGCTGGCATATCGACGAGGTGCCGTTCAGGCAAGACGAGCTCGATGTCATCAAGTACGGCAAGCACATCAAGGACGCACCCGGCAAGTGCATCATCAAAGGCGTCGTGCACAGCATCATTGCGAACAAGATTCCCGTCTACGACGTCAACGGCAAGATTGTCGGCCTCATGGGATACTTCGTCGATGCCGAGCGAGCCTCCGCCCGCGAGCGGAGTCTGCGTGCCGCGCTGTTCGTCGATCCGGTCACCAACGCCATGAACGTGCGCGGCTCTGTCATCACGGCGCTCGAGTATGCGGAGAACTACCGTTACCACGACCAGCGCTACGCGGTGCTGCTCCTCGACGTCCCGGAATACGCCAGAATCGCAGCCTCGTATGGCCCCACCTTTGGCGGCCGGCTGCTCAGGGCCATCGCTGACAGGGTCAGGGCGATTGTGAAAGAGTCCGGGGCGCTTGGCAGGGTCGCGGGCGGGCAGTTCGTCGTATTCAAGAAGGGGCTTTCGGCCGCAGCGCTGCAGGATCTGGGGCATCGCCTGGAAGAGGCGGTAAACGACATCCATGAGGTACGGGGCAAGCCGTGCACGCTGCATGCCCTGTGCGCAGTCGCGCTGGGCTCTGAGGCGGATAACCCGATGGAGCTCTATGCGCTCGTGCAGGGTCGCCTCACCGACCTCGTCGAGCGTCCTTCCGAGGTCGACATGCACGCGAAGGACCTGCTGATGTTCGATCGCCGCAAGTTCGACTCGATGAGCAGCGTCGTCTACATGGCAGATGTCGACGACTACTCGCTCGTGTACCTCAACGAGAGAGGCCGCGAAGAGTGCGGGCTCTCCAAGGACTCGTCGCTTCTGGGCAGGAAATGCTACGAGGTCTTGCAGGGGAGGTCTGCGCCGTGCGAGTTCTGCACCAACGCGCGTCTTTCCGACGACGCGTTTCTCGAGTGGGAGTACCACAACCCCTTTGCGGGCGGCACCTACCTGCTTCGGGACACGCTCGTCCCCTGGCGCGGCAAGCTGCACCGCTTCGAGATCGCAAACGAGGTCAAGGCCTCGTATTCGACTGGCGAGGAAAGCTCGCGACTTCTGCACAACGAGAAGTTCGTGAACGATGCCGTCTCGATTGCCCTGCTGGAGCGCGACCCGGGCGTCGGCATCGAGAAGCTTATCGAGAAGATGGGACGTGGGCTTGAGGCGGACCATGTGTACATCCTCGAACAAGATGCTGCGGGGCATGTCGACAACAGCTACGAATGGTGCCGTGAGGGCCTTACGTCAATTGACGTGTGGGTGAACGAGGTCCCCCCGGGGATGCTCGCGAAATGGAAAGGCGCCTTCGAGGCGAATGCCGTCTTGTCGTATTCGGGAGGCGTCTCGGAGGTCGAGCTGCCGGTGTCTCTCAAGCGGCGTCTGCGCGAGCTCAACATCGCGAGCGCGATCGTTGCGCCGCTCAGGCGTGATGGGGAACTCGTCGGGGTGTTCGGACTCGACCTTTCGCGGACGACGGACGTGAGACCGGCGGAGAGCATTCTTCTCATGCTGTCTCACTTCGTCGAGTCGCTGCTGCGCAACCGCGACGCGATGGATGCGCTTCAGGCGCTGTCGACGCGCGACCCGCTCACCAACGTGCTCAACCGACGGGGGCTTGCGTCGTTTTTCCGCAACCTCGACAAGGGCAAGAAGCGCATCTTCGTGTACTGCGACGTCGACCGGCTCAAGCGCACGAACGACAACGACGGGCATTCTGCCGGCGACGAGGTCATCAAGTCGACGGCGGAGGTGCTGGGTTCGTGCTTCGACTTCAACAGCGTGTTCAGGCTCGGCGGCGACGAGTTCCTCGTCGTGTCGGACATGCCGAATGCCGAAAACGCCGAGCTTGCGGTCAAGCGGCTGCGTGCAGACCTGGACAGACACGGGCTCGACGTGTCGGTCGGCTACGTCTGGAGCGGGGAGGGCGACTACTCCAACACGGAGCTGCTCGCCATCGCGGATAGCCGCATGTACGAGGACAAGCAGCGCCGTCACGCCTTGCGCCCCTGAGGAGGGGGTTGGGTCTTTCGCGATGCTGGCAAGGGGGGGCAGCCCCTTTGCCAGCGGGATTGGCTTCGCGGGCTGGCTGCGGGCTGGCTTTGGGTTTGCGCGCCTACAGGACGGCGGCCTCGATGCGCTTTTTCAGCTCGTCCATCCCGACGCCGGTCTTTGACGAGGTGATGATCATCTGGTCGCGCTCGACGCCGAACTGGTTAGCGAGCTTCATCGCCGAGCTGTGCTGCTTGGACTTCGAGAGCTTGTCGGCCTTTGTGAGCGCGATGACAAACGGGAGCTCCTTTTCCTGCAGGAAGTCGATCATCTGCTTGTCGAGCTTCTGCATCTCCAGGCGGATGTCGACGAGTACGATGACCAGGTTGAAGCTGCGCTCCTGATTGTAGTAGCCAAAGATCATGTCGGCCCAGCGCTGGCGTTCGCTCTGGCTCTTCTTCGCGTAGCCGTAGCCGGGCAGGTCGACAAAGTAGACGCCGTCGGCCTCGAAGAAGTTGATGTTGGAGGTCTTGCCCGGCGTGCCGGAGACCTTCGCGAGCGCCTTGCGGTTGAAGAGCTTGTTGACCAGCGAAGACTTGCCGACGTTGGAGCGGCCCGCAAACGAGACCTCCGGTTTTTCGGGTCTTGGCAGCTGTGCCGTCGTTCCGTACGAACGCTCGAACTTCGCCTTCTCGTAGTGCAGGGCCATGCCTGATCCTTTCCGCATGAAAATACAGGTGCTGAGTTGTCCTGTGGTACTTTATCAGTCACATTTTATCGGTAGTGAGGAGAAATATGCGAATCGAGCTCTATTGCGATGGCGGATGCCGCGGCAACCAGGGGAGGACGAACGTCGGGGGATGGGGCGTCCACCTGGTGTGGGGCGAGCACGTCAAGGACCTACATGGGGGAGAGCTCAACACGACCAACAACAAGATGGAGCTGACCGCGGCCATCGAGGGTCTGCGCGCCATCAAGAACAAGGACGTCGGGGTGGACGTGTACGTCGACAGCGCGTACGTGCTCAACGGCATCACAAGCTGGATTTACGGGTGGATGAAGAAGGACTGGAAGAACTCCAAGAAGGAGCCGGTGGCCAACAAGGAGCTCTGGCTCGAGCTGCTCGCCGAGAAGGAGAAGTTCGCCGACATCGAGTTCCACAAGGTCAAGGGGCATGCGAACAACGCGGGCAACAACCGCGCCGACGAGCTGGCCAACATCGCGATGGACGAGCTCTCGTAGGGGGGTTCGCGCGGGCGGCCCCGAGGGTGAGGCCTCGGAGCCATCCAGAGTTGGCACTGCCAGGGATTTCTGGCGCGCGTGGCCCTTTTGCCACTGAGCGTTGGCACTGCCAGGGATTATTGGCGCAGAAGGCTCCGAAGCCACCCAGCGTTGGCACTGCCAAAGATTTCTGGCGTTCGCCACCCAGTTCTGGCACTGCCAGGGATTATTGGCGCGCGCGGCCCTTTTGCCACCCAGCGTTGGCACTGCCAGGTTTTTCTGCCGCGCGAGGCCCCGGAGCCTTCCGCATTTCTCGCCCCCTATGCGGGCGTGGCCTCGAAGCCCTCGGCCTCCACGGCCTTCACGAGCACCTCGTCCGCGACGTCTTCGTCAAGCTTGACGATCGCGTTTTCCTTCTCCAGGCTCACGCGCGCCGCGTGCACGCCGTCCACGCCCTCGAGCGCGTTTTTCACCCGTGCGACGCACTTCTCGCAGTGCATTCCCTTCACGTTCAGGGTCTTCCTCGTTGCCATATCAGGTCTCCAATCTCTTGGCTTTGTCGGTATATCGATGCTTCGCGGCAGCCGCGCCTCTTGCCGTCTGCCGCCATCCCGCCGTCTCCGCTAGCGCTTGCTCGCAAACGACGGCTTCCACGTGCGCAGGCGCAGCGCGTTCGAAACCACGAACAGCGAGCTGAAGCTCATCGCTGCGGCGGCTATCATCGGGTTGAGCGAGAATCCGAGCGGTGCCAGCACGCCCGCTGCGATGGGAATGCAGATGACGTTGTAGAACAGCGCCCAGAACAGGTTCTGCTTGATGTTGCGCATGGTCGCGCGCGAGAGATCGAGCGCCGCCGGCACGTCTTGTAGGTCGCTGTGCATGAGCACGATGTCCGCGCTCTCCATCGCGATGTCCGTGCCCGCTCCGATGGCGATGCCGGTGCTCGCGCGCGCGAGCGCGGGGGCGTCGTTGATGCCGTCGCCGACCATGGCGACCTTCCCCGTCGTGGAGAGCTCGCGGACCTTGGCTTCCTTGCCCTCGGGCAGCATGCCTGCCACCACCTCGTCGACGCCGACGATGCGCTGGATGCTCCGCGCCGTGCGCTCGTTGTCTCCGGTCAGCATGACGGTGCGAATCCCCATGCTGCGCAGCTCGTCGATGGCCCGCTTGCTCGTCGGCTTGACCTGGTCCGCGCAGGCGATGATGCCGATGAGCGCGCCGTCGCAGGCAAAGAGCAGGGGGGTCTTGCCGTCCTGCGCGAGCTCGTCGAGCGAGGCGCTTGCGGCGTCGATGTCGATGCCGTTGCCGCGCAGAAGCGCTGTGTTTCCAGCGAGGCACGCCATCCCGTCGACAGTCGCGGAGATGCCCCTGCCGGGGATGGTGGCAAAGTTCTGCGCCTCGCTTGGCACCGCATCGTGCTCGTCGCCATAGGCGACCACGGCGCCCGCGAGCGGATGCTCGGACTTCTCCTCGAGCGCGACGGCGATGTCGAGGAACTCGTCCGCGTCAAAGCCGTTGAGCGCGATGCAATCCGTGACCTGGGGCTTGCCCTCGGTGATGGTGCCGGTCTTGTCGAGCACGACCGTCGCGGTCTCGTGCGCGGTCTGGAGCGCCTCGGCGCTCTTGATGAGGATGCCCTCCTTCGCGCCGCGGCCGGTCCCGACCATGATGGCCGTCGGAGTGGCGAGCCCGAGCGCGCAGGGGCACGAGATCACGAGCACCGACACCGCGTGCGAGACGGCGGCTGGCAGATTTCCCGTGACGATCATCCAGACGATAAACACCACGACGGCGATCGCGATGACGACGGGGACGGACACCGCCGATACCTTGTCCGCGAAGTTCTCGATGGGCGCTTTCGTGCTGGTCGCCTCATCGACCAGGCGGATGATGCGGGCGAGCGCGGTGTCTTGCCCGATGGCGGTTGCCTGCACCTTGATCCAACCCGATTGGACGACGGTGGCCCCGGTCACGGAATTGCCGCGCGCCACCTCCACCGGGATGCTCTCGCCCGTGATGGCCGCTTCGTCGACTGCCGCCGTGCCCTCTGCCACGACGCCGTCGACTGGGATGCTCTGCCCCGCCTTGACGA
>ERZ780226.2753-NODE-2753-length-11647-cov-2.907954_pt1 | contig 11647 bp, 7 predicted proteins | sample MGYA00511165_ERZ780226 | MGnify/ENA primary metagenome ERZ780226 (study PRJEB29588, sample SAMEA2152373) | human gut metagenome | biome: human gut; feature: human-associated habitat; material: faeces | place: Denmark | collected 2008/2010 ...
TGCGTAGCATCGATATACTGCACCTTCCCGCTATAACTTCCGGAAAGCTCCGTCCGATCTCCCGACATTTCGACTCCGTCGAAAGAAATCGTGTAACTCTCCTGGTCGCGCGTAATGGTCACTTCGCCCCCGGTCAGCTTGCAGACGGCAGGAATCCCGCTGAAATACTCCGTAAGGAACGAGGTACAGTCGGCTCCCTCGCCGCCCCATATGCCTTCGCCGCTGCGGGAAGCCTGAACGGGGAAAGTACCTTCGGGCAAACCGTCGGTATAGAGATGGTCCGAGCCGGTCAGCAAATCGAAACGCAGAATGTTGCCGTAATAGTAATTGCCCACAGCATCGGCCGTCGTCAGATAACCGTTGTCGACCAAGGTAATGTACCAGTTATTATAGGTCGTCCCTTCTTTGGCGCCATACCATACCGCATAAGCCTCGACAGGTCCGACGGAACTTTTCTCGGTTACGTTCTCGTAATAGAACTCTCCTTCGAAATCGGCCCTGAAAGGCTCGCCGTATTCGTCCGTCGCATCCACGACGACCGTGTACCGGTCGCCGTCGCGGCTCACATCGACCGTACCTGACTCCAGAAAAATCATCGAAAGATCGGCCTCCATATCGTCGTAAGTCGGCCAAGTGATCGTACCGGGCTCGTCGTCTTCCGCAATGACATACCGTCCCGCAGGAATTCCCTCCTCGAAAGCGATGCCCGGATCGGCATTGATCGACATGAAACCGAGATGTTTCGTGAAATTTTCGTTATCGAAATCGATCGCCCAGGTCGTATATCCCTCTTCCTGCGAGTAGCCGCTGACGCCGGCATACACATAAGTCGCCGCAGGCTCTTCCGATCCGGAACCCGGAAGCGAAACAGTCAGGTCACCGCTGAATTTCCCGTTCACCGAATAGGCCGGCGACTGATCGTCATAAGCCGTGAACGAAACCTGATAATAGGTATTTCCCGGTTTTTTGCCCAGCACTTTGGTCAGATCGAGCAGCCCGCTGCAAAGGGGAGCCTCTACGACGGTCTGTCCGCTCGCATCGACGTACCAGCTATGCACTCGCTGCTCCTCGCTGTCGAGAGCGCCGGGCACGCAAGGTTCGCCGCCGTCCCCGATCAGATAACGACCGAACGGCGAGCCGCCCTTATCCACGCTCAGCTCGAACCGAACGCCCCGACCGGTCCGGAGCGAAGCATCGAATCCGGAAACGGACAAAGTCAGAAAATAGGTATCCGTCCGGGCCGTACTGAGTTCGGGCTGATAATCCAGCCGCGCCGACTCAATTTCCGGCAACGCCACGTTACCATTCAGATTACTGAGCGCCGTCTCCGTCGGCGGCGGGGGAGGCGTCTCTCCGCCCTTATCGTCCTCGCAACCAGTCCATAAAACGGCCACGAATGCCATAGCCGCCATCCATAAGAAACATTTTTTCATAAACAATCGATTATTGATACGTTTTCCGGTCGGGCCTTCATTCCGTTGTTCTCCCCGACACCCGAACAGTACAAAGGTAGATTTTTCCTGGAAAATACCTCGCCGAAGGATCAGCAGCAACGGAATGATCCGATACTACTGCCCGTCTCCGAAAATACGAAAACCGCAATCCGCTTTTCCGATCCAATTCTTCATCGGGCGGAAAACATTTCGATCTCTCGAATGTCCGCCGAAATTCAAAGCCCGACAAGATACTGAACGACCGAACCCGAAAAAAGCCCTTCTCAAGCATCCGTCGATCGGAATACGACCCTTTTATCGTCCGACTGCCGAAAAGCTGTCAAAAAGGCTTAAAACAAGCAAAAAAAGAGAAATCGGTCCGAACTTCTCCCGCTCGAAAATTAGCCGCGGCTCCGCTTGCGATACAAAGCTTTTTTACTCGCTGCACCGGCGGCCAGGCCATCAAAGCCTCTCCCGTACGGTAACGCAGAAATTCCGTCGAAGTCGCCATAGGCGAAGCGCCCTCATCCGAATGCGTTCTTCAGTAAATCAATAAAACGGCCGCCAGAAAATTCCGGCGGCCTTACGACCGTATCATACAATTCCACTACCGCGTCAGCACGAACCTCAACTGGCATACCGTGCGGAACGGCACGCCGTCCTTCTTGGCCGGCTGCCACCCTCTGACAGCCATGTCGTACAGTTTGTCGATGAATATCTGAGAATATTGCCGGAGCGCCCCGTTCAGCTCGACTATCTTGTGTACGTTGCCCTGCTCGTCGATATCGGCTTCGAGCAGGAATACGTTCGGCTTGCCCTCTTCGAGCAGGCTGCGGTTTTCGATCAATCTCTCAATTTGCGGCTGCCATGCTTCGGAGAGCTTCTCGACCGTAAGGCCCTTGAAACTGGGAGCTTCGTAGCGAACGCCCTCGTACTCGATATAATTGAATCCTATCCCCTTGAACTGCCGCCGGTTCCGGTCGTACGTCAGGCGTGCGACCGGCGATTGGGAAGTGATCGAAAAGACGAAATCCTTTCTTCCGATATGCAGCTTGAGCCGTTTGCAACCTTCCGAAAGAGTCGCATAATCCACCGTCACGCCTTCGATCTTGAAATCGCTGGCCATCTGCGCGGCAAACTCCTCCGGCGCATAACGGTATATGGAACCGTACCCGGGCGTCGTAATGATAATCCGGCAATCGGACTGGCCGAAAACCGCGGCCGAAGAGAAAAGACAAGTCAATAAGACGAGCGACAGCCGGAAAACCGGATCGGCCGCCCGGTTCATGCGAAACATTCTACGTTCGTTCATCGGGTCAGTATACTTTTGCGCTCGCTGCGCCGACAACTCATCGACGGCTCCGAGCGTTTCCGTCGGCGAAAAATGCTTTCGGTTTCCGCCTGTTCGGCCGAATCTCCGGAAAGTCGCACCGAGCTTTTACTTATCGGCTATTTTGGCCCAACTGTCTTTCAGCGTGACGGTCCGGTTGAAAACCGGCCTGCCGGGAACCGAATCGCGGTCCATGCAGAAATAGCCCGTCCGTTCGAACTGAAACTTGTCGCCCACGGAAGCCTCGGCGAGCGACGGCTCCAGATAGCCGGTTACCTTGCGCAGCGACTCGGGGTTCAAGTAATCCAAAAAGGTCTTGCCCTCCTCTGGATCGTCGAGACTCGCGCGCGTGAACAGCCGGTCGAACAAACGGACCTCGGCCCGAACCGCATGCGCTGCCGAAACCCAATGAATCACGCCTTTCACCCGCCGGCCGTCGGACGACTTTCCGCCGGCCGACTCCGGATCGTACGTGCACCGGAGCTCCGTCACGCGGCCTTCCGCGTCGCGGATCACCTCGTCGCACCGGATCAGATAGGCATAGCGCAGGCGAACCTCGCCGCCCGGCGACAAGCGATAGTACTTTTTCGGAGGATTCTCCATGAAATCGCTCCGCTCGATCCATATCTCGCGGCCGAAAGGCACCCCGCGGCGTCCGGCCGACTCGTCCTCGGGATTATTGACGCATTCGACGGTTTCCTGCCTGTCCTCGGGATAGTTCGTAATGACTACTTTCAGCGGATCGAGCACCGCCATGCGCCGTTCGGCGCGCTTGTTCAGGTCCTCGCGCACGCAGAACTCGAGCAGCCCCAGATCGATCACGTTGTCGCGCTTGGCTACGCCCACCTTGTCGGCGAACATACGAATGCTCTCGGGGGTATAACCCCGACGGCGGAGCGCGCTGATCGTCGGCATCCGGGGATCGTCCCAGCCCGTCACGATACCTTCCTGCACCAACTGAAGCAGCTTGCGCTTGCTCATCATCGTATAGGTCAGATTCAGCCGCGCGAACTCGTACTGGTGGCTCGGAAAAATCCCGAGTTTCTCGATAAACCAGTCGTACAGCGGACGGTGCACGTCGAACTCGAGCGTGCAGATCGAGTGCGTGATCCGCTCGATCGAGTCGCTCTCGCCATGGGCGTAGTCGTACATCGGATAGATACACCACTTGTTCCCCGTACGGTGATGCTCGGAATGCAGAATGCGGTACATGATCGGATCGCGCAGCAGCATGTTCGGATGCGCCATGTCGATCTTAGCCCGAAGCACTTTCTCCCCGTCGCCGAACTCGCCCGCGCGCATCCGCTCGAACAGATCGAGATTCTCTTCGACGGACCGGTTCCGCCACGGGCTTTCCGTACCCGGCACGGTCACCGTGCCGCGAGTCTGGCGAATCTGCTCCTGCGTCTGATCGTCCACATAGGCGAGTCCTTTTTTTATCAGCTCCTTGGCCCACTCGTACAACTGATCGAAATAGTCCGACGCATAGTGTTCGCCGGCCCACTCGAATCCGAGCCAGCGCACGTCCTCTTTGATCGAATCGACGTACTCGACGTCCTCCTTGACCGGATTCGTATCGTCGAAGCGCAGATTGCACAAGCCGCCGTATTTCTTGGCCAAGCCGAAGTTCAGGCAAATACTCTTGGCATGCCCTATGTGCAGATAGCCGTTGGGCTCCGGCGGAAAGCGAGTCTGGACACGCTTGTCGCCGCGCGCGATACTTTCCTCGATAATCTCTTCCAGAAAATTCAGGGGCCTCTCCACCGATGCCGCCGTTTCGTTCGGATTGCTCATGGTTCGATCAAATAGGGTTTCAGCCGCAAAGTGAACGACAAGGGTCCCGGACATGCCCGGCGCCAATACCTCCCGTCTTTTCCAAAAAGCAGCTACGTCGCAAAATTAATGTTATTTTCCAAAAAAACGCACGATCGGAAAATCCGGAGCCGCGCCTTTCCGAACGCCGGGCGAAAAAGACAAAACGGGAAAGAACCCATAAAGCCTGTTTTGGATTTTCAATCCGCAACACACGCTACGCCTCGGCACGGTCCGAACGAGTTCGACTCTGCGCCCGGCCCGCAGCCCGTTTTTACAAAGCCGGAAAACCCGAAACCGGCCGGTACGGACCCGCCGCCGAGCCTCTTTCCAAGATCGGAACGTAAACGATTCCCTACGCCCGCAACGGAAAACGGAAGAGGACAGGTTGAGAAAAAGCGAACCTTCCGGAAAACGACGAAGGTACGGAAATGGTTCCGTACCTTCGTCTTTCATAAAGCGCCCGTCGTCCGGCACCGGTTTTCTCATTAGCGGACGATCGTCATTTCGTCGATCAGCCGGGTAGCGCCGGCATACTTGTCGATAATGAAAAGCACGTAACGTATATCGACGCTGATCGTTCGCTGCAACGCGGGCTCGAACGCTATGTCGCCGCTCATGGCCTCCCAGTTTCCGTCGAAAGCCAAACCGATCAGCTGACCTTTGGCGTTCATCACCGGACTGCCCGAATTGCCGCCCGTAATGTCGTTGTTGCTGATAAACCCGACGTGCAATACGCCCTTCTCGGCATACGGTCCGTAATCCTTCGTCCGGTACAGCTCCTTGAGCTTTTCGGGCACGGAAAATTCATAGGCATTCTCCGGATCTTCCTTGGCGATCACGCCGTCGAGCGTCGTGAAATAGTTATAGCTGACAGCGTCCTGGGGCTCGTAGGGCAGTACCTGCCCGTAGGTCAGCCGCATCGTGAAGTTCGCATCCGGGTAGAACACCTTGTCGGCATCCATCTCCATCAGCCCGGCGACATACAACCGGTGACCCCGTGCGAAGTCCTCGCTGAACGAATTGATCGGATCGATCAGCGCGTTATAGGTCTTCACTACCTCGCGACGCATTTTATAGGCCGGATCGTTGAGCAGCGCCTCGACGGTCGGAGAAGCGAGCAGCGCCTCGGCACGGCTCCGGTCGGCGAACGCCGAGTTGTCGTAAACATAGTCCACATAGGCATCCGCGTCGCCGCCGAACTGCTCCTCGATCACGACGAAGCTGCTGGGCAAATGCTCGGGCGCGATGCTGTCGCGCAGAATTCCGAACATCCGCTTGGCGATCTTGCGGTCGGTCGAAGGACTGTAATCCTTATAAAAGGCCTCCAGCTTTTTCTTCACGCTCTCGAGCTTCGACGAGCCGAGCCGGTTATCTTTTCCGACCAAAGGCCGGGCGATGCCTGCGGCCTGAATGATCTCGGTGCCGCGCAGCAGCGTTTCGGAGAAATACTGCAAACGGTCCATATACGGGGCCCGGCCCTCGACGGCCTTCCTGATCAGCGGCAGCGCCTCGCCGTACTTCTCCTTACGGGCGGGATCGGCGTTGACCCACTCGGTGAAACGCTTCTCGGTAGCGAGCTTCGTATCGCGCACCTTCAGCTTTTTCAGTCCGCGGCTCTCGCCGATCGAGTTTTTCCAGTAATTCGACGACATGGCATACTTCGACGCATACTGGATGCGAACCTCGTCGCTGGCCAGCATGTCCTCCATCATCAGCTTCTGACGCTCGCCGCGAATGAAAATGCGGTTCGGATTGTCCGTGCCCAACGTGTAGTCGATCTCATAGGAAGTCTTATAGCGCTCGGTCGATCCCGGAAAGCCGATGATCATCGCGAAGCTCCCCGGCTTGTACCCTTTCAGCGAAACGGTCAGATGGGCCGGAGCGGCGTAAGGCACGTTATCCTTGCTGTATTCGGCCGGTTGCCCGTCACGGTCCGAATAGATGCGGAAAACCGAAAAGTCGCCCGTATGGCGCGGCCACATCCAGTTGTCGGTATCGCCGCCGAACTTGCCGATCGACGAGGGAGGAGCTCCCACCAGACGAACGTCCTTGAATATCTCCTTGACGAACATCAGATACTGGTTTCCGCCGAAAAAGTCCTGAATCTCCACTTCCTGATGCTCGTTGTCGAGCTCGGTCTCTTTCTTGATCCGCTCGACGATCTCCGCCACCTTCGCTTCGCGGTCCTTCTCCGACAGCGTGTCGCTCAACTGAGGCAGAATACGATCCGAAACGTCGCTGATCCGGCGAATGAACGTCACGGTCAGACCCGGCGTAGGAATCTCCTCCTGATCGGACATCGCCCAGAAACCGTTCTTCAGGTAGTCGTGCTCGACGCTGCTGTGGCTCTGGATCGCATCGAATCCGCAATGGTGGTTCGTCAGCAGCAGTCCCCGGTCCGAAACGATCTCGCCGGTGCAGCCGTTCCCGAAAATTACGATCGCATCTTTGATCGCGTCTCCGTTCAAGTTGTAAATGTCCTTGGCCGACAGCTTGAAACCCTTGGCCTTCATGTCCCTGATGTTCAGTTTCTCGAGATACGGCAGAGCCCGGCCAGTCCAAGACCCCGCTGACCTGCTACGAGCAGTCCAAGCCCGCCTACCAGCGTGCCCGCCGCGCCGAATACGAGCGCGTCCGCGAGCAGGAACGCCTCGCTCGCGCCGAGCGCCAGCAGCAGACAGGCAATCAACAATTTTTTCATATTCAAGTTTTTAGATGAGTTGTGTCATATACGGTTGATCTTCTTCCAAGCCGCTTACTTGCCGATCTCGAGCATGCGTCGGATCGAGCCCTCGGCCTTCCGCCGGATCACCTCGTCGAGAACGACTTCGGGCGACTCGTCGAGCAACGCACGGTATATCTTGTCGAGCGTAACCATTTTCATGAACGCGCAGTTGTTGCATCCGCAGGAAGCGTCTTCGGGAGGAGCCGGAATGAAAGTCTTCCCGGGATTCTCCTTTCGCATCTGGTACAATATGCCCGCTTCCGTCACGACGATGAACGTATCGGCCGGATCGGTCGAAGCGAACCGCAGGAGCGCGGCCGTGCTGCCGATGTAGTCGGCCGCGAGCAGCACCGTCTTCTTGCACTCGGGATGAGCGAGCACCTTGGCTTCGGGATACTTTTTTTTCAATTCGAGAATCTTTTCCAGCGAAAATTCCTCGTGCACGCCGCAGGCACCGTCCCAGACGACCATATCGCGGCCGGTCACGCCGCGGATGTAGTTGCCCAGATTGCGGTCGGGCGCAAAAACGATCTTCGCGTCGGAAGGCAGGCTGCGGATCACGTCCACCGCGTTGCTCGACGTACAGCAGATATCGGTCAGCGCCTTGACCCCGACCGACGTATTGACGTACGACACGACCGTATGTCCCGGATAGCTTTTCAGGAACTCGGCGAAATCCTCCGCTCGGCACGAATCGGCCAGCGAGCATCCCGCGGCAGGTTCGGGCAAAAGCACCTTCTTGTCCGGAGACAATATCTTGGCGGTCTCGGCCATAAAGTGCACGCCGGCGAACAGGATGATCCGCGCATCGGTCCGGGCGGCCTGTTGCGACAGCGCCAGGCTGTCGCCCGTGAAATCGGCTATGCGCTGCACTTCGGGCAGCGTATAGTAGTGCGCCAAAATTACCGCGCCTTTCTCTTTCTTCAGCCGGACGATCCGGGCGGCCAATTCGGTTTCCGGCGACGGAAGCTTGTTGTCGACAGTCATTTTTCTTTTTCTTTCGTTTTAATTCAGTAAAAAGGAAAAATAAGAGTAATAATAGACGTTCATATTGTTCGTAACTTTTTTCCTTTGAACCGTAAAATTCGTAATTAAACTTCTAAAAACAATCGATTAACATTTATTTTCAGGTATATCGATTGATTTTCAATCTTTTTTATCGCTCGATCGACAGATGTAGACAATATTTGTCAACAGATCGGACACGTTGCCGAAAGGGGCGGATTATTGTATTCCGGCTTTCGATAAGCTGTCCGGAAAACGGAACGGATTTTCCTTGCTTTTCCGAAAAATTCTCTTCTATATTTTTTTCGCCGGAACGTCCAACTTTCGGCGGCCGAAAAAGAATCAATTCGGCGAACAGCTTGCCCGGGCCGAATGAACAGTTTATCAACTTTCCGACGTAAGAAAGAAACGCCTTGTGCGCAGCGAATTGTCATCGTAAAGGGAAAAAGTTATCGTCAGCGACTGCTTTCGCAGAGTTCGGCGACGACACCTTCGGCCAAAAGGTCGTAGAATTTTCCGTCCGGCAAGTTTTCTGAGGTGACGGGCCGTCCGCTGTCCGCCGCTTCCGACACGCTGCGAATCAGAGGTATGCTGGCCAGTAGGGGCAGCTTTTCTTGTTCGGCGATCCGGGCGGCTTCTCCTTCTCCGAAAATATAGTAACGATTGTCGGGCAGCTCGGCGGGAGTGAACCAGGCCATGTTCTCGACCAGTCCCAGGATCGGAATGTTCACTTTCTCGTTGCGGAACATATGTACCCCCCGTACGACATCGGCCAAAGCCACCCGTTGGGGAGTCGTGACGATCAGGGCTCCGTCCACCTTCATTTCCGAAATGACGGACAAGTGCACGTCGCCCGTTCCCGGGGGAAGGTCCAGCAACAGAAAATCGAGCGGACCCCACAGCGTCTGGTGGATCATCTGCCGGAGCGCATTGGTCGCCATGGGACCGCGCCACATCAGCGCGTCGCCCGGCGGGATGAAGAAGCCGATCGACATGAGCTTTACGTCCATTGATTCGGCCGGGACGATGTGGTCCACCCCGTCCTCGGCGACGGCTTCGGGCACGTACCCTTCCACGCCGAACATTTTGGGCTGCGACGGTCCGTAGATGTCCGCATCGAGGACGCCGACGCGGAAACCCATGTTCCGCAGGGCGATGGCCAGGTTGGCCGTGACGGTGGACTTGCCTACCCCACCCTTGCCCGAGGCGACGGCGATTACCCTGGCGATGCCGCCCGTGGTGGTCTTCAATTTGGGTTCGGGACGCGGAGCCGCCCCGCCCTCCTTGATCACGACGAGCACCTCCGCGCCCGGAAACGCCTTGCGCAAAAGCGATTCGGCCTGGTTCTTGATCTTCACGGCGAACGGGTCGCGGGCCTTGGCGAAGCGCAGCACGACGGTGACTTTGCCTTCGGCGGACGCCGTATGTTCGATAAATCCGCTCGAAACGATGTCCTGTCCGGTTTCCGGGTGGACGACCGATGCGAGCAGGCGTTTGATTTTTTCTTCCATTGTCGTATTCAGTTTCTTTTCGGCAAAAATATGAAAAAGCGGAACGGGCTTAAAACCGAATCGCATGGGGTTCGGTAAAACGCTCCGGCAGATAAAAGTGTCGTTACGCCACCAAAGATAACGTATATTTTGGAGAATATATATAGTATGTCTAATTATTTTATCGAAAAACGATAAATTTTATTTGTTTTTCGTATAAAATCGCTATATTTGCGACAACATACGGAAGAAGACAACAACAAAATAGAACGAACTATGAATTTTATCAAGACTTTTCTGGCAGGGCTTCTCGCGGTCGTCGTGGGGACGTTCCTGGTGTTTTTCCTGTGGATTTTCATTTTGCTGGGCATTGCCGGCTCGATGGAGAAGAGTGTGGCGGTGCATCCCGAGTCGATCCTGAAGATCGACTTCTCGGAGGTGCTGACCGACGCCCCGTCGTCCGATCCGCTGGCGGGTCTCGACCTGATGACGCTCCAGACCCAGCGGCAGCTTCCGCTCCTGAAGGCGCTCCGCGCCCTCGAAGCCGCGCGTGACGACGACCGCATCAAGGGCATCTACCTGCGGATGAACGGCACGGGGGGCGTAACCGGTTCGGCGATCCTGGAGGAGCTGCGCGAGGCGCTCGTGGAGTTCAAGCAGAGCGGCAAATTCATCGTCGCCTACAACGAAACCTATTCGCAGGGCGGCTATTACCTGGCTTCGGTCGCCGACAAGATCTACATGCAGCCCGAGGGCATGATGGAGTGGGCCGGACTGTCGATGAACCTGATGTTCTACAAGGGGCTGCTGGACAAACTCGACCTCAAGGCCGAAGTGTTCCGCCCCACGGCCTGCAAATACAAGAGCGCCGTCGAACCTTATATCTATGACAAGATGTCCGACGCCAACCGCGAACAGATGCAGCAGCTTGTCAGCTCGATGTGGGGCGTCATCGCCGAAAGCGTCGCCGAGGCGCGCGGCATCGAACTGAAGACGCTGAACGAAATGGCCGACAGACTGGAGGTGGCGCTTCCCGGCGAGGCGCTTGAAAAAGGGCTTGTCGACAGTCTGATCTACGAGGACCAGATGGAGGATGTCTTTGCCGAACTGGGCGTTTCCGACGATTACGACTTTGTTACGCTGGGCGACTACGCCGCGCAGGTGGGCGCCGACCTGAAAAACATCTCCGCCGACCAGGTGGCCGTCGTCTATGCCGACGGTCAGATCGTCGACGGCGAGGGTTACGGCCGTGCGGTCTACGGCAATACGCTGGCCGCGACGCTGGCCGAGTTTGATAAGGTCTACGGCGCGCACATGCACGACAAGACCGCGCCGTACCCCGGTATGCCGGCGCTGCTGGCCCGGCTGAAGGCCGCCGGGGTGCGGATGGCGGTGTTCTCCAACAAGGCGGACGAGTTTGCCCGCGCCGTGGTCGCGCGGTACTTTGACGCCGACCTGTTTGAGGTCGTCCGCGGTGCGCTGCCCGACGTACCCACGAAGCCCGCCCCCGAGGGGACGCGCGCCCTGATGGCGCGCCTTGGCGTCGAGGCCGACGGCAGTGTGCTGTACGTCGGTGACAGCAATGTGGACGTGGAAACCGCCCACAATGCAGGTCTGCCCTGCTGCGGCGTGCTGTGGGGGTTCCGGACCCGCGAGGAGCTGACCGAAGCCGGGGCAGAATATTTGGCCGAGGATACCCAGGGGTTGGAAAAGGTTGTTTTGGGGTGAGAGTGACCAGGGCACCCGAAACGCCGGGAATGCCGGGAGATTGCCCGGAGACGGGGTTTGACCAGACCGTTCCGGGGCAGAAGTTTATGGACCATGCGTAGGGCGGCCTGCCCACAGGCCG
>ERZ780226.2756-NODE-2756-length-11643-cov-4.029772_pt1 | contig 11643 bp, 8 predicted proteins | sample MGYA00511165_ERZ780226 | MGnify/ENA primary metagenome ERZ780226 (study PRJEB29588, sample SAMEA2152373) | human gut metagenome | biome: human gut; feature: human-associated habitat; material: faeces | place: Denmark | collected 2008/2010 ...
CTCCCGCGCCTGCTGCTGCGCCCGCTGCTCCTGCAGCCGCCCCCGCCGCCGGACAAACTGCCGTTACCGCCCCCATGCCCGGCAACATACTGGACATTAAGGTAAACGTTGGCGACACCGTGAACGCGGATGATGTTGTTATCATACTTGAAGCCATGAAGATGGAGAACGAGATATTCGCCCCCGCTTCCGGCAAGGTTATAGCCATAAACACCACCAAGGGCGCTTCCGTCAACTCCGGCGACTGCCTGCTGGTGATAGGCTAAGCGGCTTCCGCTTTTGCCAAATCCGATTGAAAGGAGAGCAAAATGGGAGAAGCAATTCAAAGTTTTGTTGAAATGACCGGCTTTTCCATGATAGCCAACGATCCTAAGGTACTTATAATGATAGCTATATCATTGGTGCTGATGTATCTGGCCATCGTGAAGAAATTCGAGCCGTTGCTGCTGCTGCCGATAGCCTTCGGTATGCTGCTTACCAATCTGCCCGGCGCGGAAATGTATCACCGCGAGCTTTTTGCCAGCGGCCATGTTGACTGGGCCGCGCTTAGCGATCAGGGAGGTCTTATAGACTATCTGTACCTTGGCATAAAACTGGGCATTTACCCCTGCCTTATATTCATGGGCGTGGGCGCGGGCACGGACTTCGGTCCCCTTATCGCCAACCCCAAGACCCTGTTCATGGGTGCTGCTGCCCAGTTGGGCATATTCATTGCCTTCATGGGTGCCATCGGCCTTACCGCCTTGTTCCCCAATGCATTTAACTTCGGCGTAAGGGAAGCGTCCTCCATAGGTATAATCGGCGGTGCGGACGGCCCGACGGCAATATACGTAACGCTCAGGCTTGCGCCGCAGCTGCTTGGCCCCATTGCCGTTGCAGCGTATTCTTACATGGCGCTTGTTCCCGTAATTCAGCCGCCTATAATGAAGGCGCTGACCACAAAGAAGGAACGCCAAATATCCATGGAGCAGCTCAGGCCTGTTTCCAAAACCGAAAAGATAATATTCCCCATAGTTGTTACTATATTCGTGTCCCTGCTGGTTCCCTCTGCGGCTCCGCTTATCGGCATGCTGATGTTTGGTAACCTGCTCAAGGAATGCGGCGTGACCGAAAGGCTTTCCAAGACCGCGCAGAACGAGCTGATGAATATAGTCACCATATTCCTTGGCGTATCCGTAGGCGCGACTGCGACCGCTGACATATTCCTTACGTGGCAGACTATTGGTATACTAATAATGGGCGTGTGCGCATTCGCGTTCGGTACTGCTGGCGGCGTGCTGATAGCCAAGCTTATGAACAAGCTTTCCGGCGGCAAGATCAATCCGCTTATCGGCTCCGCGGGCGTTTCCGCCGTTCCTATGGCGGCGCGCGTGTCTCAGGTAGTAGGCCAGAAGGAAAAGCCCGGCAACTATCTTTTGATGCATGCCATGGGTCCCAATGTGGCGGGCGTTATCGGCTCCGCAATAGCTGCGGGCGTTCTGCTTTCGCTCTATTGGGTACACTGATATAACACAAAGCAACTTATCGAGGAGGAATCCGGATGAGCAAGAAAATATTTATTACCGACACTATATTGAGGGACGCGCATCAGTCCCAGGCAGCCACCCGTATGCGCACGGAAGATATGCTTCCCGCATGCGAAGTGCTGGACAGCATTGGCTATTGGTCCCTTGAATGCTGGGGCGGAGCCACGTTTGACAGTTGCCTCCGCTTCCTCAACGAGGATCCGTGGGACAGGCTGAGGAAGCTTAAAAAGGCGCTGCCCAATACCAAACTGCAGATGCTTTTCCGCGGCCAGAATATACTGGGCTATAAGCATTATGCCGACGACGTTGTGGAGCAGTTCTGCCGCAAGGCGATAGAGAACGGCATTGACGTCATAAGGATATTTGATGCTCTTAACGACGTGCGCAATCTTGAATCCGCCATAAAGTATACAAAGAAATACGGCGGAATATGCGAACCCGCCATAAGCTACACCATCAGCCCCGTGCATAACGAGGATTACTTCGTTAAGGTGGCTAAGGAACTGGAGCAGATGGGCGCGGACGTTATATGCATAAAGGACATGGCGAATCTGCTGCTGCCCTATGATGCGTATTCGCTGATAAAGCGCATGAAGGAAGAAATAAGCGTGCCTATACATCTGCATACGCACAACACTTCCGGCACCGGCGACATGACTTATCTCATGGCCGTACAGGCGGGCGTGGATATAGTTGACTGCGCGCTCAGCCCCCTTGCAAACGGCACCAGCCAGCCCGCTACGGAGTCCCTTGTGGCAACGCTGAAGGGCACGGAGTACGACACAGGGCTTGACCTTGAAAAGATGGCCGTTGCCGCCAAGCATTTCCGCGGCGTTGCGCAGAAGCTGAAGGATGAAGGCTTCCTTGATCCCAAGGTGCTCAACGTTGATACGAACACGCTTATATATCAGGTTCCCGGCGGAATGCTTTCCAACCTTATTTCGCAGCTCAAGCAGGCGAATGCAGAGGATAAGTATTACGATGTGCTGGCGGAGATCCCCCGCGTACGCGAGGACTTTGGCTATCCCCCGCTGGTAACGCCTACCAGCCAGATAGTCGGCTCCCAGGCCGTGCTTAACGTGGTTTCCGGCGGAAGGTACAAAACCTTCTCTAAGGAATCCAAGGCCCTGCTGCGCGGCGAATACGGCGCACTGCCCGGAAAGGTGAATGAAGAAGTGCGCAGGAAGGCCATTGGCGATGCGGAAGTTATAACCTGCCGCCCGGCGGATCTGCTCAAGCCGGAGCTTGAAAAGTACCGCGAGGAGATAAAGGACGTTATGCGTCAGGAAGAGGACGTGCTGAGCTATGCACTGTTCCCGCAGGTGGCCATGAAGTTCTTTGAGCAGCGTAATAACCCCAAGCCCAAGGAAGAGCCTAAGGCGGAAGCCCCCAAGGCAGCACCGGCACCCGCGTCCGCGCCTGCAGTAGCGGCACCCGCGCAGAAGATGCCCATGCATCCCGAACTGCCCGCGAAGCACCTTTTCGTTGAGGATATAACGATAGGCCGCTGATAGGTAAAATCGAATAAATGACTGAATCCGCACCCGTGCAGCCGTAAAAAGCAGCGCAGGTGCGGTTGCTTTATAGCCGTTTGCGCCGAAAATTCAATACAATTATGGCAAAGCGGGAACCTGTATTGAAAGTGAGGAATTTTTTTATTATAATCCAAGCATAAACACAGCACTATTTGGGGAGGTAAAGGATATGGCTGCGCAGAAGATAATGATTTGCGATGACCAGATAATGATACACGAAACCCTTGGCATGTATTTGGAAAACGAGGGCTATGAACATATAAGCGCGATGGACGGCGAAGAAGCGCTGCAAAAATTTGAAACGGAGAAGCCTGATCTTATAATATTGGATATAATGATGCCCAAGCTTTCCGGCACGGACGTATGCCGTAAGCTTAGGGAAAAAAGCCGCGTGCCTATAATAATGCTAACGGCAAAGGGAGAAGAGATAGACCGGATACTTGGCCTTGAGCTGGGCGCGGATGATTACATAGTTAAGCCGTTCAGCGCGCGCGAAGTTGTGGCGCGGGTTAAGGCGGTGCTGAGAAGGCTTGCAATGGCGAAGGAGCACCCGCAGCAGGTGCTTCGCTTTGACGACCTTGAGATAAACATAAACAATTATGATGTCCGTGTAAAAGGCGAGCGTGTGCCGTTCACGCCGAAGGAAGTGGAGATATTCCAGCTTCTTGCATCGCACCCGGGCAAGGTATATGAACGGGAAACGATACTTTCGCTTGTGTGGGGCTATGATTTTTACGGCGATACGCGCGCGGTGGATACGCAGATAAAACGCATACGCCAAAAGCTGCCTGCGGAGGGAACGGTAAACTGGAGCATAAAAACGGTTTACGGCGTTGGGTACAAGTTTGAGGTAAGCAGATAATGAAGCATACTTTGCTTATAAAAACCGTATGCCTTGTGCTGTTCACGGTTATATTGAGCGCCGCCCTTACGGCGCTTGTTTTTCGCTATGCGGGCATAAAGAAGTATGGTGAACTGAAAACGAAGGAACTTGTACCGAGGGCTGAGTTTATATCGAGCCGCGCGGCAGACCTTATGGAAGGGATACTGAGCCGCAAGGATTTTGAAAACATAGTCAATTACGATAGGCGCATATGGGATGCTGCGCCGTATCTTTATACGGCCGACGGTACACTTTTCGGCAGCATTACGAACGACCAGCTTGAGGCGAACACTAACATGATAGCGCCGTATCTTGCGGGCGTGCTTGCGGGCAGAGAGGTCAGCGCCGTGGTAATGATGGGCGGCAGCAGGGCCGGCGTCGTGGTAGGCGAGCCTATAACCGCAAGCGACGGCGCGATAATGGGTGCGGTGTTCCTGGTAAAGCCAATGGACGAGCTCAGCACGGGCTGGGGCAACCTTACTTCATCGCTGCCGCTTGCCATGCTTTTGGTGGCGCTTATAATGGTGCCGGTGGCGTACTTTGGATCGCGCGGGCTTACAAAGCCGCTGAATAAGATGAACGAAGCCGCCGTAGCCATGACAAAAGGGGATTTTTCCGTGCGGGCTATTGAAAAAGGAGACGGCGAGGTGGCGCGGCTGGGCCACTCCTTAAACGAACTTTCAAGCGCGCTCAGCGGCACAATAGGCGCGCTTACGTTTGAGCGAAACCGGCTGAAAAGCGTGCTTGACGGGCTGCTGGAGGGCGTTATAGCCGTTAACGAAAGCGGAAAGATAATTCAGTTCAACCCCGCGTCCGTAACGCTTATGGGCTGCGCACATGGCGAAAGCATAGAGGATTCGCCAATGTATGGCGAGCTCCATTCCATGGTTGAACAGGTGCTTTCCGACGGCGTGAGCCGCTGGACGGAGCAAAGCTATAAGGAAGCCGTACTGCGCTTCACAATATCCGCCCTTGGTACGGACGGCAAGAACGAAGGCGCCATAATAATGATACAGGACGTTACGGAGGCGGCGCGGCTTGAGCAGACGCGGCGGGATTATGTTGCAAACGTGTCCCATGAGCTTAGAACGCCGATAGCATCAATACGCGGCCTGTCGGACGCGCTGTGCGACGGGCTGGTAAAGAAGGACGAGGACAGGCTGAGATACTATGGCTACATTCAGCATGAGGCCATGCGCCTTTCGCGCCTGATAGACGATCTGCTTGAACTGAGCCGGCTGCAATCGGGCACGGTTGCCATAGCGCGCTGCAAAATGAGCGTGAACGATTTGATATACGACGTTGCGGACAGATACAGCACGATAGCCAAGGATAACGGAAAAACGCTTTCCGTGTCCATGCCTGAAGGCGAGCATGAGGCGTACAGCAATCCTGACAGGTGCGAGCAGGTGCTCATAGCCCTGCTTGACAACGCCATAAAGCACAGCGCATCGGGCGAGGTTGACCTTAGCGTGGGCGAGGACGATGATAAATACACCATAAGCGTATCCAACCCCGGCGAAATAGCCGAAGCGGACATAGACCATCTGTTTGAGCGGTTCTATAAGGCGGACAGGGCGCATACAGGCGAAGGCACGGGCCTTGGCCTTGCAATAGCGAAGGAGATAATGGAGCTGATGGGCGAGCGCATATGGGCTGAAAGCAAGGATGGCCGCGTGGTGTTCAGCTTTACTGTTGCCAAGCGCCAAAGCACGGGGGCGAATACGAACAAAGTGTGAAGTATACAGCAAATAGCTGCGGCAGGATTTGAAAAAAACTGCCGCGGTGCTATAATATAACCAATGCATAAAATGGGAGGTAAACAACATGAGCAGCGGCAAAATATTGATAGCTGACGATGACAGGAACGTGCATGAGTCGCTTGGCATTTATCTTAAATCCGAAGGATTTGAAACCGTGGACGTATATGACGGTGCGGCGGCGGTCAGCGCGCTGGACGGCGACATTTCGCTTTGCGTTATGGACATAATGATGCCCATCATGAACGGCATTGACGCCTGCAAGGAAATACGCAAAAATTCGCAGGTGCCAATAATTATGCTCACTGCCAAGGGCGAAGAAATAGACAGAATACTCGGCCTTGAGCTGGGCGCGGATGACTATATCGTGAAGCCCTTCAGCCCGCGCGAGGTCGTGGCAAGGATAAAGGCCGTGCTTAGGCGCACAAGCGAACAGCAGAGTAACGACGACGGCCGCGTTACCTTAAATGGCCTTGTTATAGACATTAAGAGCTATACCGTCACATTAAAGGGGCAGCCGGTAATATGCACGCCGAAGGAAATAGAGATTCTTTATATGCTTGCTTCCAACCCCGGGCAGGTGTTCACAAGGGAACAGCTGCTTAACAAGGTTTGGGGCTATGACTTTGCCGGCGAAACAAGAACCGTGGATACGCATATAAAGCGCATCCGTGCAAAGCTTGACAACACGGGCCTTAATTGGTCGATAAAGACCATATACGGCGTTGGCTATAAGTTCGAGGTAGAATAAAACTATGCTAAAAAGCGTGTTTTTCCGCAGGCTTGTTATAATGCTGTCCGTCGCAATGCTCATTGCGGCGGCCGTTATGCTTGGCGGCTATGTGTTTCTGAGCAAGGATGTTTATGCTGACATAAAGCTGGACGAGCTGCACCCTTCGCTTGATGCGGCGGAGCAGCTTGCCAAGGAATACATGGCGGGCGAAATAGATAAAGACGTGTTTGAACGGCTGGCGGCAAAGCTGCTGCCGTCCAATACCGGCACGGTGCTTTACCTTGACGCGGAAGGAAACACGCTTTTTTATGTGGACAGCTTGCTTAATACGGATGCTGAGGGCGCGAAAAAACTGCTGTATGAGCAGATAGCTTCCGCTGAAAACGGTGCGGACGTTAAGCAGAACCGGCTCAGGATGAGGGAGGACAGCTCCGCCCTTGCGCTGGGCTGCCCAATATTCGACGATGATGGAAACATACTCGGCGCGGTGGTCATGCTCAGTTCGCTTAAACTCGTTACCAACGCAACGGGGCGTATGTCCATGCTCGTGCTTATGCTCACCACGATAGCCATACCCGTGGCGCTGCTTATGATGGTTTGGCGTGCGAAGAACATTGTCGATCCGATACGCCGCATGAACGACGCCGCGAAGGCGATGGCAAAGGGCGATTTTGACATAAGGCTTGATGAAGATATTCCGGGCGAGGTCGGCGAACTTGCCGGTTCGCTCAATAACCTTTGCGCGGAACTTGACCATACTATTCGCCAACTCAGCAGCGAAAAGAGCCAGCTTGATCAGCTGCTGCAAAGCCTTACGGACGGCGTTGTGGCAATAGATGAGCACGGTACGCTCATACATTACAATTCCGCAATAATGCGCATGTTCGGTGCGGTCAGCGTATCAAAGCGCGAGGAATTGATATCCGATGAAAAGGTATGGAAGGTGTTTGACGAGGTTTTCAATTCCGGCAAGCCTCAGACCATAACCTACCCCATGGCTGGTGACAAGGTGCTGTGGATAACCATATCGCCTGTTGTAACGTCCAGCCGCGAACGCACGGGCGTTGTGGGCCTGTTTAAGGACATGACGGAGATGGAGCGGGTCGAAAAGCTCAGGCGGGATTATGTTGCAAATGTTTCGCACGAACTGCGGACGCCGCTCACCGCTGTAAGGGGATTGCTTGAGCCGCTTGCCGACGGAATGGTGAAGGACGAAGCGGACAGGCAGCGGTACTACAGGATAATGCTGCACGAGGTGCTCAGGCTTTCGCGTCTTATAACGGACATGATGATGCTCAGCCGACTGCAATCCGGCACGGAATACATGGAGATAACCCGCGTGGATGTGAACGAGCTGGTGCAGGATATTGCAAGCGCGTATTCTTCAACGCTGGCCGATAAGGGCGTGAACTTAGTGCTTGACTGCCCGCGGCCTGTGCCCGATGCGATGACCGATCCGGACAGGATAGAGCAGGTGCTTGTTATATTGCTGGATAATGCCTCGCGCTACACGCCAAAGGGCGGCACCATAACAATATCCGCCCGCAATGCGAAGGAGAAAATACAGCTGTCTGTGACCGATACCGGCTGCGGCATACCCGAAAGCGACCTGCCGCATATATTTGAACGATTCTATAAGGTGGATAAGTCCCATAGTGAAGGCGGCACGGGACTTGGGCTGTCGATAGCGCAGTTCATAATGGAAAAGCTTGGCGAAACGATAAGCGTTGAAAGCGAAGTCGGCAAGGGTACGCGTTTTACGCTTACTTTGCAGCGCTATGTACGCAACGCTATAGCATTGGGGCCGGCGGGCGAAAAGCATACCCGCTACGGCGATGATGACGAAAAGGATGAATACGTTCCCAACGACGCCGATATTCAAGATGATGACGATGTGGTGGATGCGCATTACGAGGTTATAGAGCAGCCGCAGAAGGCCGAAAAGCCACAAAAGGCGGAAAAGACGCAGAATAAAGCGGAAAGGCAGGGCAAACGATGAGCCTTTGCAGCATATGCCCGCGAAAATGCGCTGCGGACCGCGCAAAAGCTCCGGGCTATTGCGGCGCGCGCGAAAAGGCGCATATTGCCCGCGCCGCGCTGCACCGCTGGGAGGAGCCGATAATAAGCGGCGAACGCGGCAGCGGCACCATATTTTTCTGCGGGTGCAACCTTAACTGCATATTTTGCCAGAATTATAAAATTAACCACAGCGTGATGGGCATAGAGGCGGATGAAGAAACGCTTTGCCGCATAATGCTCGATCTTCAGCATCAGGGCGCGCATAACATAAACCTTGTTACGCCCGCGCCGCATGTGCCGCTGATAGCGCGCACATTACCACTTGCGCGCCAAGCTGGGCTTACGATACCTGTAGTTTACAATACCAACGCATATGAAAACGTGCAAACGCTGAAAATGCTTGAAGGGCTTATAGACATATATCTGCCGGACTTTAAGTATGTCTCGGCGCCGCTTGCAAAGAGATACAGCGATGCGGAGGATTACTTTGACGTTGCAGCGAAGGCTATTGCCGAAATGTACAGGCAGGTTGGGAACATAAAGCTGGATGAAAACGGCATGGCGGCTTCCGGCGTGCTGATACGGCACATGGTGCTTCCCGGCTGCGTTGACGATACGCGGCGGGTGCTGGACTATGTTTCAGCCAATTACCCGAAAAATGTCTATATATCGATAATGAGCCAGTACGCCCCGACGAGGGACGATCTGCCCAGGCCCATCAATCGCCGCATAACAAAAGGCGAGTACGACAGGGCTTTGAATTACGCCATAAGCAAGGGCTTTGAAAACGTGTTCATACAGCAGCGTAATTCGGCAGACCTTTCATACACGCCGGATTTTGACGCGGACGTAATATTTGACCCAATAAAGCGGGCATAAAACCGGAAAAACAAGGGCAAATATGAACGGATTATTAACTTTAGTAATATTTGCTTAAAAAAGATTGCAAAGCGCAACATATAGTGTTACCATAACATCAGCGAAAGAAAGCGGGTCGTGACAATCGCAGTCATCTTCATTATTGTTTTCCTCCAACCATAAACAATCGGTGAATGGCGGGAAGGGGCAATCCGCAGTTCACCACCAATAGCTGACGACCCGAATCAAAGAGACTCTTAACATGGGTCTCTTTTTTTATGCATATGAATAACGGAACAAAACCGCTGAAGGGGGAACGGAAGCATATGGGGCGCATGAGGACGGCGTTTAACGCGGCAATGGCGGCAATTGTAGCCGCGTTTATGGTAATAATGAGCATACAGGCGTACAAGGAGCTGTTTGTGCGGGAGACAGAGCCGCCCGTGAAGCAGCGCACGGGCATAATAAACGTTTGGCATGTGGTCAAATACAAGCCGTATTCCGGCAGCGTAAGCACAATAATGGCCGATGCCGCAAGAAAGCTTGAAAAAAAGGAATACGGAGTGTTTTACAGCGTGGAAGGAATGATGGAGGAGGAATACGCAAGGCGGATCGAACGCGGCGAAAAGCCGGACGTGATATCCTTCCCGGCGGGGCTTATAGACGCGGACGGGCTCAGCGAGCTTGACGCGGGGAACTATGCCGAAATAAGCGGCGGACTGCTGCGTGCGGGCAGCAGTGAAGGCAAACTGTATGCAATACCATATGCGCAAAGCCCATGCGTGCTGATAGAGAACAACGAACTATCAAAGAAAATAGGAATAAACTTAGATGAAGGCAGCGTAGATGCGGCGGCTATATTTGCGGCCGTAAACGGGGCGGACGGCGGCACGATAAAGCAAAGCATATTGTCCGGCAGGGCGGAAAGATGGGCGCTTATCGGCGCGGAGGGCCAGTGCCGCGACACGGCGGCGTTTAAGGAAGGCAAGGCGGCGCTTTGCATAGACGATGTGCGCACGGCGCGCGAGCTGAGCATGCTGAGCGAGCGGGGGAAGGGCTTTAACTATACCGTGCACGGCATAGCGGGTCAGTACGGCAACGCACAGCTTATCGCAATACCGTATACGGACGATGAATGGGTGAAGGAACATGCCGAAAGGCTGATACAGCTTATACTTTCGCCAAAATATAGCCTGAGGATAGCCCAAACGGGGCTTTATCCGTCGGCGCCATTTGAGGATAAGGCGGAGAGCGTAAGTCCTGTGGATGCGCAGGCGTTGCTCAACGGCGTGCCGTGCGCAAACGCATTTTTGCTGAACAGGTATAAGGACGCCATTGCGGAGGAAGCCGCACGCGCGCTTTCGGGCGATAGCGGGGCGAATGAGGCCATAGTTAAAAGATATGGCGAGCTTTTTGACTGAGTATTGTGAAAAGGGCAAAAATAAAGTAAAATTAAGCTTGGTATAATACTGCTTGTTGGGAGAATGAGTAATGAAAGAACTGCCTATTGAATTAAAACGGATGCTTGATGCGCTCGGTGCAAAGGAGAATGTGCCTATGGCGCAGTACACCTCCTTCAAAACGGGCGGCAGCGTGCGCATATTGGCCGAGCCGGACACGGCGGAGCATACTGCTGAGCTTATGCGCCTGATAGAGGCGGCTGGCGTAGAGCATTACGTTATAGGCAACGGCACAAATCTTTTGATAAGCGATAAAGGGCTTGATGCGATAGTTGTGCGCATAGGCGAGAAAATGGCGAACGTTGAGCGCAGCGGCCGCACGATAATCGCAGGTGCGGGTGCAAGCTATGCGGCAATGGCAAAGCAAAGCGTGCAATGGGGCCTGATGGGCCTTGAATGGGCGGCGGGCATACCGGGCACGGTGGGCGGCGCGGTTGCAATGAACGCCGGCGCATACGGCGGGGAGACGGTGGATGCGCTGAAAACCGTTACCTATGCGGAAAACGGCGCAATAATAAAAGAAACCGTGGATAAAACCGCGTTTGGATACAGGCTGAGTCCGTATTGCGCGCCGGAACGCATAGTGATATGGGCGGAGTTTGAACTGAACGACGATGACGGCAGCGCATACGAAAAAATGACGGACTACAATAAGCGCAGGCGCGAAAAGCAGCCCATAAACTATCCCAGTGCCGGCAGCGTATTCAAGCGGCCTGAAGGCCACTTTGCAGGCGCATTGATAGAACAGGCCGGGCTGAAGGGAACGCGCATAGGCGGCGCGGAGGTCAGTACGCTGCACGCGGGCTTTATAATAAACGCAGGTGGGGCAACATCGCGCGATGTATACGAGCTGATACGGCTCCCCCCCC
>ERZ780226.2757-NODE-2757-length-11639-cov-8.509064_pt1 | contig 11639 bp, 10 predicted proteins | sample MGYA00511165_ERZ780226 | MGnify/ENA primary metagenome ERZ780226 (study PRJEB29588, sample SAMEA2152373) | human gut metagenome | biome: human gut; feature: human-associated habitat; material: faeces | place: Denmark | collected 2008/2010 ...
AACGCCCGGCGCCGGTGGAAATCATCGGCGCCGGGCGTTTTTCGCGTCTTACACCTCCGGCTGCTTTCCGCGCAGCCACTCGCCGCAGCAACAGGCGAACCGGCGGCACGGCGGGCAGCTCATACCCCTTGCTGCACCGCGCCTCCCGGCGCCCGTCCTTCCGCTGGAAAATGTTTTCGCCCTTCGACACGTTTCATGCCTCCTTCTTATTTATAATATAGTAAATTGACTGCGGCAAAAAATGCCGGAATGGCCTGACTGCCGGTTTGACTGCCCGGAGATACTGGAATACATGCCAGTAATATATACATGTGTAAAGAAACTTACAGCTGTTAAGAAGTAACAAAAAATTTAACCGGAATAATGATGGAAAAATCGGGTGAAAGTCTTGCTTTTTTCACTTTCCCTATGCTATACTGACACTGCATAGTGAAAAACTGCCCATATCATAGAGGGGTGAACTCCACGATAAGAATTCGCCGTTTTATTAGCAAATCGTCCCGTTCTTTGGCAAAACGGGGGCGGATTTGCTGTTTTTCCCCCTCGCCGTAAGTAACCACTTATTTTTGCGATCGCAGAACCTGCATAGGAGTACCCATTTGGAACAGAGAGAAATTCAACAGGCATTCATCCGAAGCGCCATCCGTGTCATTGCCCGAAAGGGGCTCGTAAAGGCGACGACCAAGGCCATTGCCGCCGATGCCGGCCTCAACGAAGCATATATCTATAAATGCTTCAAGGGGAAGGACGCGCTTCTTGCCGAAGCGCTCCATGATAGGGACGAGGGACTCGCCGTGTTTCTGCGCCGGGAGTTTCCGAACGTGCTCGCCGAAACTTCCCCGTGGCGGGATCGCTGCTTCCATCTCTGGGAAAAGACGTGGAAATTCATTCTGGGGGAGCGGGACGACTGCATCTTCTATCTCCGGTATTACAGCTCCGCCGACTTCTACGCTTACGAGCGCGACCGGCAGCAGCAATACTACCACGCGCTGACCCAGCGCGTTGCATACCTCTTCCGCCCCGAGACGGATCTGGATATGCTCATGCACCAGGTGTTTGAAACCATGCTCGCCTTTGCCGCGCACGTCATGGCGGGCGATATGGAAAACAACGACCTTACAACGGAACGGACTTTCGAGCAGATCTACAGCTTTATCGCGCCCCACTTCCGTGCCGAGCTGACAGAGGGAGCGGGAAAGGAAACAGCGGTATTATGAAGAAAAGCTCGATCCGAAAAACGTGGAATGTCATCAGCAGCATTCTGGTGGCGCTCGTGGTGCTGCTGGCGCTGCTTCTCGTCGGCGCAAGGCTCTTCGGTCTGCAGGTGTACACCGTGCTCTCCGGCTCCATGGAGCCGACGTACCACACCGGCTCGCTGATTTATGTGAAAAAGGTGGACCCGTACACCATTCGGGACGGACAGGTCATCACCTTCATGCTCGATGAAAACACCATCGCCACGCACCGCGTCGTCGGCGTCGTGCCGGACGAGGAGGACCCCGCCGTTGTCCGCTTCCGCACGAAGGGCGACGCGAACGAAACCGAAGACGGCGGTCTTGTGCATTATAAGAACGTCATCGGCACGCCGGTGTTCACCATCCCGTACCTCGGCTTCGTCGCAAACTACATCCAGCATCCCCCCGGCATGTATGTGGCCATCTCGGCCGGAGCCGTGCTCCTGATGCTGACGTTCCTGCCGGACATCTTCGCCCCGGACAGCAAGAGCGAGACCGTCGGGGAGGACGAAAAAAAACGGGCCAATCCCGCCGCGGGCCGTCACGTCCGCAAAAGATGAGGGCAACGCCGCAAGGCTCCCTATAGAAAGCTTTAATTTAGGAGGTTTTCGCAACATGAAAACGAAAAGCAAAGCTCTGCTCCTGACTCTCTGTGCGGTGTTGCTCGTCGCGGCGTCCGTGCTGGGTACGATGGCGTACCTGACCTCGACTGACACCGTGACCAACACCTTCACCGTCGGCAAGGTCGAGATCAAGCTGGACGAAGCCAAGGTCACCGCGGACGGTATCCCGGTGGAAAGCGCTGCCCGCGTGACGGAAAACAGCTACAAGCTGATGCCCGGCAATACATACACCAAGGACCCGACCGTCACCGTTCTGAAAGGCAGCGAGGATTCCTACGTCCGCATGAAGGTCACCTTCAACAACGCCGCGGCTCTCATGGAGATGCTGCCCAACGCGAACAATCTCGAGGATTTCACGGCCGATGAGATCGCTCTTATCAAGAAGGTCGCGCCCATCCTCTTCCTGACGAACTACATGGAGGTCGATTCCGTCTGGCTTCCGGAATACACCATGTTCGGCATGGAAAAGACCCTCGCCGATCCCAACTACTTCGTCTACGACGCGGCGAACGATACCGTGACCTACATCTTCTACTACCCCGCCATGGTCAAGGCGAAAGATGTGGCAGCCGGTGATCTGGCACTTGAACCGATCTTCACCGAGATCAGCCTTCCCGAGCACGTCACCGGCGAGCAGCTCAAAGCCCTCGACAACTTCAAGATCACGGTCGTTGCCGAAGCCATTCAGGCCGGCAGCTTTACCGACGCCGCCGATGCCTGGAGCCACTTCTGAACCCCGCACTGCCCCCGCATAAACCAAAAGGGAAAAGGATAATCGTTATCCATGGAAATAACAGATTTCCCTGTCAATAACGGAAGAAAGGAGGAAGAATGAAAATGAAGCATGTTGCAAACCGTCGCCGCAGTGTGAGCAGCCGCGCGTTTATCGCTCTTCTGGCGCTTGTTCTTGTGATCGGCTGTGTGGCAGGAGGTACCGTCGCCTGGCTCGTCGCCAAGACGGATCCTGTTGTCAACACCTTTACCTACGGCAATATCAACATCGCTCTGGCTGAGACCACCGGTGAGGACTACAAGATCATCCCCGGTAAGGACATCTCGAAGGACCCGAAGGTCACCGTTAAGGGTGGCTCCGAGGCCTGCTGGCTGTTTGTGAAGGTTGAAGAAGTCGGCGCTATCAGCACCATCACCACTGATCCTGTGCACTATGCGATCGACACTGGCTGGGCGCAGCTGAAGGATAAAGACGGCAAAGACGTTTCCGGCGTTTACTACCGTCTGGTTGACGCTGTGGACAATGACACCGCCTTTAATGTCCTCAAGGACAATAAGATCATCGTTAGCGGCGAACTGACCAAGGAGACCATTAACGGCTATGCGGTTCAGCAGCCTACCCTGACCTTCACGGCCTACGCCGTCCAGAAGGAGAACATCGACACCGCGGCTGACGCGTGGGCGAAAGTCACCCCCTAAGCAATAGCGACCCGTAATTACTTAAAGAAGGAGTACCAAGTACATGAAGAAGAAGATTACCGCGCTGTGCCTCTGCGTCGCCCTTCTGGCGGTCGCCGTTGTGGGCGCCTCTCTCGCTTACTTCACCGATAACGATCAGGCCGACAACACCTTCACCGCCGGCAGCGTGAAGATCAAGCTCATCGAAGAGCAGAGCAACGCGGACCACACCGGCTTCGTTCCCTACGATGGCGAGAAGGTCCTGATGCCGATCGTCGGCTCCGCACAGGGCGAAAAGTACCCCAACGGCCAGCCCGCGGCGAAGAACTACATTGACAAAGTTGTCACCATCAAGAACACCGGCAATTCCGCCGCGTGGATCCGCGCCTACTATGCCGTTCCCTCCGATCTGGACGACGGCTTCGGCGAAACCTTCAATGCCGGCATGAACATTCTGCACGGCAACTTCGGCAATGTCGACGGCAGAACCACCTACGAAAATGAGTGGAAGTGGAAGAACAACGGCAAGTGGCAGTACTTTGAAACTGTCATGGACGGTGTCAGCTACAACGTCTATTTCGCGGACTACTACCAGCCCCTCGCGGCCGATGATACCACCGTGCAGTTTATCTGCGGCGTGTATCTGGACAAGAACGTGGATATGAAGGACGGCAAGTACATCGATCCTCGCCACCCCGATGCTGACCTCTCCATTCTGGAAGGCACGGTGCATTATCCCGTGTTCGCGGTCGCCGTTCAGGCTGAGGGCTTTGACTCCGCCGCTGCCGCCATGGACGCAGCCTTCGGCGCCAACTACAACCCCTGGGGCACTCCCGCCACCAACTGGCAGTAATTCCTAAACATAACAGGTCAGCGCTCTTTCGGGAGCGCTGACCAATAAAGGAAGGACATAATTCCATGACTAAGAAAAGATTTGTTGCGATTCTTCTCTGCGTGACGCTCGTGGCCCTCGCCGCCATCGGCGCTACTTTCGCTTATCTGACCGACAGCAAGACTGTGAAGAACACCTTCACCGTTGGCGATGTTAAGATCAAGCTCGACGAGACCAACGTCAATGCTCCCGAAGGCGATCGTGTGACCAGCAATACTTATAATGTCTATCCGGGCGCTGTGGTCACGAAGGACCCCATCGTTCACAATACCGGCAAGAACGGCGCCTATGTTCGTGCTGTTGTTACCATTGAAGATGGCATGAACTGGCTCGGCCTTTATAATGAAAACGTTTGGACGGCCCCGCAGGAAGCTGCCTTCAACGCGATGATCAACAACACCCTCGGCGAGGGCTGGGAGCTGGTTGACATTGCCTATGACATGTCCGGCCCGAATCATCCCACCAGCGACTTTGTTGCTACTCTGAAGTACACCAAGGTTCTGGAAGCTGGTAAAGACACGACCGCGATGTTCTCTCAGATCGCCTTCCCGACGAAGCTTACCGGCAAAGATGTGACGACCCGTATTGGCCAGAATGGTGAATTCGGTATCAATGTTGTTGCTCAGGCCATTCAGGCTGACGGCTTCGAAAATTGGGTAGACGCTTTCGCGGCTTACGACGCGAAGTAATCTCCCGCCCCCTTGCCTCCCATGAAAGGGGAGGTGTCGCGGCGCAAAGCGCCGTGACGGAGGGGTTCACCCCCGCCGATACGGAAAGGGCGCACGCCCTGACCCAAGGCGCGGAAGCCGGTCTCTCCCTCAGTCAGCGGCAGCGCCGCTGACAGCTCCCTCGTCAGAGGGAGCCAATGAAAAAGCCTCCCTCTCCGAGGGAGGTGGCTCGCCGAAGGCGAGACGGAAGGAGTAAACTCCCTCAGCCTCGCAAGCTCGGCAGCTCCCTCAAAGAGGGAGCCAAAGAAAAAAGCCTCCCTCTGACAAGGGAGGTGGCAAGCCCGAAGGGCTTGACGGAGGGAGAGACATCCCTCCACATACCCAGTCGAATATGGTCTGCACCCCCGTGGGTGCAGACCATAGGAGAGCATCTAAGGCAAAGGCAGATGTTCTCCTATGGTCTGAAGAGCCAGGAAAAGCGTAAGAAATTATTGCAAATACAGCCTGAGGGGAGTAAAAGCAATGAAGCGAAAATTCTTGATTCTGTCGGTGCTTGCCATCTTGATCGCCATACTTGCGGCGAACACGCTGGCATACTTCACCGCAGACACCAAGGCGCACAATGTCATCACCAGCGGCGGTGTGGACATTGTGCTCAACGAATGGGCGAACGAGGACCGCACCGAGCCGTTCGAGGATCGCACCGGCATCATGCCCGGCACGGAAGTGACGAAGATCGTTGAGATCAGCAACACCGGCACCGCCCCGGTCTGGGTGCGCGCGCAGGTGCAGCTCGATGTCTGCGGCGCCGACGAAGAGTCGCTGCCCCCCGAGTACGTCTCGCTCGACTTCAACGAAACGGACTGGACGTATTCGGACGGATACTACTATTATAACCGCGCTCTCGCCCCCGGCGAGACGACCGTCCCGCTCTTCACCACGGTAACGTTTGCCCCGGAGATGGGCAACGAGTACCAGAACTCCACGGCGTATGTGGAAGTGAAGGTGGGCGCGGTGCAGGCGGACAACAACGGCACGGACGTGTTCTCCGCCGCCGGCTGGCCGAGCTTTGCTCCGCCGGAGCCGACGGTGGTGCCGGAGCCGACACAGGTGCCGGAGCCGACACAAGTTCCGACAGCCGTTCCGGGAAATCCTTAAGGAGGTCGTGAAATGAAAAAGAAGCTGTTAGCGCTGTTTCTCTGCTGCGCTCTTTCCTTCGGCCTCGTGACCGCCGCCCTCATCACCCCCGCCGCTGCCGACGAGGATTTCCTTGTCTACGGCTCTGATGGGCTTGTTGCGCATACGGTCGAGCTTGCAAAGAATAATAAGCTCGCGCTCACTGCGGTCGCCTCCACCGGCTCCGGCGTCTACCAGTGGCAGATCCAGGTCGGCGGCGACGTGTGGGCGAACATCTCCGGCGCGAACGGCGTGACGCTGGACGTCAGCTACGCGCTCGTGGCGAACCTGCTGTACGGCGGCGCGGCGAATCTCCGCTGCCGTCTCACCGCGGGCGAGGTCGTGAAGTACACGAACACCGTCACGGTGCAGATCACGGACGAAACGCCCGTCTCCGCTCCGGCGCAGGCTCCGAAGGCCCCCACCGTCATCTCCGAGGCCGAGCCCGTCGGCGAGCCGACCATCATTCCCCCGCAGACCGTGGAAGAGATCCCGGCTCCGGACGCCGCCCCGGCGGCTGACGCTGCCCCGGCAAATGACCTGACGGCGAATGTCGCCCCGGCCGCTCTCACCGACCCCGCCCCGGTAAACGACCCCGCCCCGTCCGACAACGGCGAGGATGAGGACGACGATAAAGTACTGCCCGCAACCTACACCATTCTTATCAACTACCAGTTTGCGGACGGCAAGCAGGCCGCCAATCCGTGGAGCGCCACGGTTGCCGCCGGCAGCACCTATACGCAGACGATCACCAGCCCGGTCGTCGTAGGCTACACGCCGGATCAGGCAGCGGTTGAAGTTAATGCTTCCGAAGCAACGACCTACACTGTCACGTATCATCCCGCCGAGGTCGAGTTCACTGTCAAGCATTATCAGCAGAACGTTACCGGCGCAGAGTATACGCTGGCTGAAACCGAAACTAAGACGGGCTATACCGGATCTCCGGTCGGCGCTGATCTTGCGAAGTCTTATGACGGCTTCTACAAGCTGATTTATGCCACCGATACAGCCATTGCGGCGGACGGCAGCACGGAAGTCGAGATTTATTACGACCGCTACTACTATCTGATGAAGCTTAATCTGGATGGCGGTTACGGTCTTGAACCGATTTACGCCCGTTATGGTACGCCCATCACCATCGGTGAACCCACCAAGCCGGGTTACTCGTTTAACAAGTGGGAGCCTGCGCTTCCGACTACCATGCCGGTAAACGGCGGAGAGTATAAGGCGCTGTGGAATCTCGGAGAAGCCGGATTCAACGTCATTTTCTGGTATGAGAATCCCAATCCCAATGAGGATGGCTCTTATGGCTACAGCGTTGTTGGTACTTTTAAGCCCTCTAATGTTAAACCCGGCACGGAGAAAAAGAGCGGGGATTACAAAGACCAGAGCTTTGAAGGCCGCGACGATAAGCATTTCACCTATAATGCAGCTAAGGCCGAAACCGTCACCGTCAACGGCGACGGCTCGACCGTGCTGAATGTGTACTATACGCGGAATACCTACACGCTGACATTTAAGAATGGACAGGTAACGCAGACGTGTACGAAAACAGAGCACACCCATACACACGACCAGTGCTGTACAAAAACAGGATGGCATGTGTATTGCAATTCAAAAAAGTGTCCTGTTGGCTATGAACATACCCACAGCAGTAAGTGCTACAAATACTCTGACCTGACCATTACGGCAAAGTACGGTGCGGATATCCACGGCAACTTCCCTATCAAAGAGGGAAATAACACGCTTTGGTGGAAAGTACCGAAGAACAGCCAATACTTCAAGCCGGATACGCAGCTGGGCAGCATTGACACCATGCCGGGTGAAAGCATTACGTTCACAAGAGCGAGTGCCGATTACGGCGCAGTGCTCTGGTACTACATTGAAACGCTGAACGGTGAGTCTGGGGAATACACCCACGACGGGAAAAACTTCAAGCTCTATAAGAAAATCGACATTGAGCAGTCTGGTGTTCTGACTTATTCAGAGGAATTCCATGATATTACCGGCTTTACCCAATGGTGGTCTGACCCCGCATTTGACCAAATGGCGCTGGGTGGAGAGACTAACGGTATAAAGGAAAACAACTACCTCTGCTATACCCGCAACAGTTACAACCTGACCTTCTTCAACTATAATGCCAAAGTTAAAGGACAAGGCGGGAGCGTACAGTACGAAGCGCCGCTGAAAAGCTACAATTTCGAGCCGAGCTACCCCGCAGAACTTGAACCGAACGCCTTTGTGTTTGCCGGGTGGTACACGACGGTTGATTGTCTCGAAGGTACCAAGGTCAATTTCGACACAATGACAATGCCCGCGTCGGATGTGATCCTCTACGCCAAGTGGACGACGGCTACCCATACCGTTAAAACCTTCCTGACAGAGGATGTTGTAAACAAGGAAAATCCGCTGAACACATGGGAAAAGGTTCCTCACAACACCACGGTAACTGCTCCGGAGGAACCAGAACGCGGCGCATACAAGTTCGTCGGCTGGTTCTACAGAACTGAAAACGGTGATGAAAAGGCATTTGACTTCCAGATGCCCGTACACCGTGACCTCGACCTCTATGCTGCGTGGAGTTCCGATTCTCTGATGCCTTATACCATCAAGTATGCCGTGAGAAATAAAGATGATACGCTTACCTATATAGCGGATGACACGGTCGGCAGCGCTCTTGCGGGAACCACCAAGACGTTTGATGCGAAAACCGGCACGCAGCTGAAAGAAGGCTACCAGGCCGGCTACTTCCCGGAGACCGGCAGCCACTCCATAACCTTCAACATTGAAGGCGGCAATGATTATACGTTCATCTATGTGCCCAAGCCGGAGGTTGAATACACCGTCAAGTATCTCGAAAAGGGCACGGAAAATCCGCTCGCCGCCCCCCAGACTTTTACGACCCGCGACGCGGTGGTGACGGAGACCTTCAAGCAGATCACCGGCTACGCCCCGGACGCCTATCAGAAGCAGCTGGTGCTTGCGGCGGAGGGCAACGAGATCATCTTCTGGTACATCAAGGACGATGCTCACGCGCCGGTGCAGACCATTCACTGGGTACAGAACATCAAGGGCGAGGGATACGCGGAGTACCAGAAAAGCACGAACCTGAACGGCGTGATCGGCACGGAATATCCCGAAACGCCGCTGACCATTCCCGGCTTTGAGTACAATTCGAATCCTCAGCATCCGGTTGATGGGTATCCTGCACAGGCTTCCGGTACGCTCACCGAGGCCGGACTCGTGCTGAACCTCTACTACGACCGTATCCTGTACCCCTACGAGTTCCGCTTTGTAGAGAAGGACAGCAGCCCGGAGAAAACGCTTGCCGATTCTGTCACCGATTACGCCCGCTATCAGGCACAGGTGACGCAGACCGCGAAGGCCATCCCCGGCTATACGCTCGTAAGCGCGGAGAATCAGGCGATCAACATCGCCATCGAAGACCCGGCGAACGTGGCAAGCAAGAACGTCAAGACCTTCTACTATGTAGAGCAGACCGTAGAGATCAAGTATGTGGTCTCTGGCCCGGAGGGCTGCGGCACACTGGACAACTATCAGGAATCCCAGCTCAAGGTAACGACCGGCACGGTCAAGGGCGCTGTCCCGACCGCCGCGGACGGCTTCAAGTTCGTCGGCTGGTACACGGACGAAGCCTGTACGCAGCCGGTGATAGCGACTTGGGTCATGAACAACAAAATCACGCCGGAAAAGACCAAGAACTTGGGCAACAATGTAAAGGGCTACGAGGCCGCGACGTACTACGCCAAGTTTGAGGCCGACGTTGCCAACCTGACCATCACCAAGCAGGGCTATGAAGAAATCGACGGAAAGCAGAGCTTCATCTTCACCGTGACCGGCCCGGAAGGCTTCAGCAAGAAGATCGTCATTCAGGGCAACGGCACCGTCGTGCTCACGGGTCTGAAGATCGGTACATACACCGTCACCGAGGACACGGCATGGAGCTGGCGTTATACGCCTAGGGGCGGCGCAGAGCAGACGATCACGCTGCAGGCCGGAAAGACGAACAGCGTCACCTATGTGAACGATCGTACCAACAACAAGTGGCTCGACGGAAACGCGTACTGCAAGAACGTGTTCGGAACGGTCATCGAAACAGATTCCGGTAACTGAGAAAGGAGGCGGCAATCATGTATAATGGATCCCACGCGAAAGCGAACAACAAACCGAGAATCCGCATGAACAAGCTGGCCATCCTGTTCATCGCGGTCGTCATGCTGATCGGCGCGGTGGTCGGCTCTACTGTCGCCTTTCTGGTGACCCAAACAGACCCGGTGGAAAACAAGTTCACTTACGCCAGCATTTCCACGAACATCAAAGAGAATTTTGACGGCGAAACAAAGAAAGACGTTCAGGTCGTCAACACCGGCGACACCGCCGCCTATGTCCGCGCTACCTATGTTGTAACATGGCGCAATAAAGTGGGCGGAACGGTTGTCACCTCTGTTCCTACCGGTTATTCGTATACTCTGACAACGTGCACGGACGGCAGCTGGCTCCCTTCGCAGGATGGATACTTCTACTACAAGACCGCTGTTGCTCCCGATGGTGGTGAAACAGAAGGCAGTCTCCTCACCTGTACAGTTAAGTATCCGGAAGGGGTTGAGCCGGAATATATCCTGTCTGTGGAAATTCTGGCAGAAGCCATCCAGAGCACGCCGGAGAGCGCCGCGCGCAATGCGTGGCCCGGCATGCCGGACAGCGTGAAATAAGGAGGGAGTAACGACATGAAAAAATCGATGAAGAAGCTCCTCTCCCTCGTGATGGTCATCGCCGCGCTTGCGGCGCTGACCGTCCCGGCTCTCGCCGCCGACGCCGTGGTGAGCCGTCAGGGTACCAACGGTCTTGTGATCGAGACCACCGGCAGCGGCTACACGGACACCGACCTTTTTGGCAACTTCAAAAACGTCATGCCCGGCGACGAGCTGACCGAGAACATCACGATCCAAAACAACGTCAGCGGCTTTGACTATGTGAAGCTCTACATCCGCGCCGAGGCCCACGACGAAGAGGGCAACCCGCTCACCTACAGCGAGCCCTTCGAGAACGAGGACGGCCACGATCAGGCCAACATCGACGGCGAGCGAGACGAGACCGTCGTCACCATGGCGGACTTCCTCTCCAAGCTCACGATGGAGGTCTATCTCGTGAACGCGGACGGCACGAAGCAGAGCATCTTCTCCGCTTCCCCGGACGAGACCGCGCAGCTCACCGATAACGTCCTTCTCGGCACCTTCGCCAAGGGCAAGAGCGCGAAGCTCGAAGCGGTGCTCACGGTTCCCGCCGAGCTCGGCAACGAGTACGCCTACCGTGTCGGCGAAGTGGACTGGGTGTTCACGGTCGAGGGCTTCAACAACGAAAAGCCCCTCATCCCCACCGGTCAGCTCAACTGGCCCGTCGCCGTGTTCGGTGCGCTGGGCGTGCTGCTGATCGCGGGCGGTGTTGTTGTGCTCACGAAGAAAAAGAAGCATGACGAAGCCTAAAAAAATCGGGATCGTCTTATTGACAGCGGGAGCAGTGCTGGTGATCGCCGCACTGCTCCTGTTTTCCCATAACCGCGCCGAGGACAGACGCGCCGGAGAGAGCGCGGAAGAGACGCTCCGGCTCGTAGAGG
>ERZ780226.2758-NODE-2758-length-11637-cov-15.677171_pt1 | contig 11637 bp, 6 predicted proteins | sample MGYA00511165_ERZ780226 | MGnify/ENA primary metagenome ERZ780226 (study PRJEB29588, sample SAMEA2152373) | human gut metagenome | biome: human gut; feature: human-associated habitat; material: faeces | place: Denmark | collected 2008/2010 ...
CATGAGGCGTGGCTGGTAACATAGGGCTTCGCCCGTCTAAGAAATACCCCCGGCTAGGCCGGGGGATATTTATTCGCGGGGGCGGGAAATGTCCTTTCTTTTGGACAGTGGATACGGTATAATACCCCTGAAAAAGGATGCACGGAGGGATGCGGCGTGGAATTGCAGATTTGGATGGGCCGGGCCGGGGCCGGTAAGAGCCGGCTGGTGCTGGAGACCATCGAAAAGCGGCGGGGGCAGCGGCCGCAGGTGCTGCTGGTGCCGGAGCACGCATCCCATGAGGCGGAGCTGGATCTGTGCCGTGCCTGCGGCCCCACCGCCAGCCGGGACGCGGAGGTGCTGAGCTTCCGGAACCTGGCCACGCGGGTGCTGGGGCAGGTGGGCGGTCTGGCGGACGTGACGCTGGACAACGGCGGCAAGCTGCTGACCATGCGGCGGGCGCTGCAGGAGGTCAGCGGGCGGCTGACGGTGTTCGCAAGGCCCTCTCAGCGGCCGGCGTTTCTGCGGCAGCTGGTGGCGCTGGCCGATGAGCTGTATGCCTACCGGGTGACGCCGGAGCAGCTGATGGCGCAGGTGGCGGATATGGACGGCGCGGCCGGGGAGAAGCTGCGGTCGGCGGCGCTGATCTACGGCGCCTACGACGCACGGCTGCGGGGCGACGGGTTCGATGCCCGGTCGCGGGTGCAGAAGCTGTGCGATGCGCTGCCTGCATCGGACTATCTGGCGGGCAAGGACGTGTATGTGGATGGGTTCTCCTACTTCAACCGGGTGGAGGAGGATATTCTGGCCACGGCGCTGCGGCAGGCGGAGAGCCTGACGGTGACGCTGCTGGGGGATGAGTCCGACCCGCAGCTGTTCCAGAACGCGCTGCGGCAGCGGGAGCGACTGAAGCGCATGGCGGCGTTGGCAAACAGTAAGTGTACAGTGGAAGTGCTTGTCAGTAAAAACGATGGTGCGCTGGCGCATCTGGAGCGCTGCTTCTTCGGCGGCGAGGAGCCGTGGCAGGGGGAGAAGCCGCCGGTGCGGCTGTATCAGGCGGAGACGGCGTTCTCCGAGGTGGAGTTCGTGGCGGCGCAGGTGCGGCGGCTGGCACGGGAGGGCTGCCGCTGGCGGGACATCGGCGTGGCGGCCCGGAACATGGAGGTGTACGGCCCGCTGCTGGAGGCGGTGTTCCGCCGGGACGGCATCCCGGCCTACATCAGCCGCCGCAGCGACATTCTGGAGAAGCCGGTGCTGACCATGCTGTTGTCGGCGGTGGACGCCGTTACCGGCGGGTTTGAATATGAGGACGTGTTCCGCTGTCTCAAGACCGGCATGGCCGGGATCACGGCAGCAGAGTGCGACGTGCTGGAGAACTATGTGATCCGGTGGGAGATCCGGGGCGGCATGTGGCTGCGAGAGACGGACTGGACGGCCAGTCCCGATGGCTACGGCGCGGAATTAAACGAGGTGCGGCGGCAGCGGCTGGCGGAGGTCAACGCCGTGCGCCGCCGGGTACGCGGGCTGTTTTATGATCTCAGCGAGGGATTGAAAGCCGGTGAAACGGTAAGGGATAAAGCAGAAGTGCTTTACAGGTTTGCCGAGTCGGCGGGCGTCCCGGAGACACTGGAACGGCAGACGGCGGCGCTGTATGACGATGGGCAGGTGCAGCTGGCGGAGGAGTACCGGCAGCTGTGGAGCATCTTCTGCGGTGTGCTGGATCAGTTCGTGGAGCTGCTGGGGGACGTGGAGGTGGACGGGCAGGAGTTCGCCCGCCTCCTGCGGCTGGTGTTGAGCCAGTACGCCGTGGCCACCATCCCCGCCACGCTGGATCAGGTGAAGGTGACGCCCATCACCCGAAACGACCGGCACACGGTGCGGCACCTCTTTCTGCTGGGGGCCAACGACAATGTGCTGCCCACGGTGGAGCAGGGGGGCGGTCTGCTGGATGCGCAGGAGCGGGCGCTTCTGCAGCAGCGGGGCATTCTGCTGTCCGATGCCACGTTCGATCCCCTCAGCGCGGAATTGCAGAACATCTATGCGTGTCTGGCCCAGCCCACGGCGTCCCTGACGGTGACGTGGCCGGTGACGGACGGGGCGGGCGGTCAGCTGCTGCCTTCCTTCGCGGTGGGGCGCATCGCCCGGATCTTTCCGCAGGTGACCGTCGAGCGGGAGGACGGCGGCTATCGGCGGGAGCTGCCGTCTGCGGCGCTGGCACTGGCGGGGCAGGAGCCGGGCGGGCCGCTGTGGCGGTACTTCGCGGAGCACGGGGAGGCGCCGCTGCTGGCACGGATGGAGCAGACCCGGGCCATGGGCCGGGGCAGGCTGTCGCCGCAGGCGGTGGAGACGCTGTACGGGCGGCGCATCGCCATGTCCGCGTCCCGCATCGACCGGCTGAAAAGCTGCCATTTCGGGTATTTCATGGAGTACGGCCTGCGGGCGAAGGAGCGCACCAGCGCCGGGTTCGAGGCACCGGAGGTGGGTACGTTCATCCACTATCTGCTGGAGAACGTGAACCGGGACATCTGTGACCGGGGCGGCTACGGAAGGGTGGACAGGGCGGCGCTGCGGCGGCTGGTGCATCACTATGTGGACGAGTATGCCCGGACGCAGATCGACGGCTACGCGGGGAAAAGCGCCCGGTTCCGGTACCTGTTCTCCCGGCTGCGGGAGACGGCCTGCGCCATCGTGGAGAACATCGCGGACGAGATGGCGGTGTCGGATTTCCGCCCCGTGGCCTTTGAGCTGGGCTTCGGCGGAAAGGACGGGCAGCTGCCGGCGGTGACGGTGACGGAGGGAAACACGACACTCTCCGTGGGCGGCAAGGTCGACCGTGTGGACGGCTGGATCAAGAACGGCAGGCTATATCTGCGGGTGGTGGACTACAAGACCGGCAAAAAGGCCTTTGATCTGACGGACGTGCGGTACGGTCTGGGCATCCAGATGCTGCTGTACCTGTTCACGCTGCAGAAGGAGGGCGGGGCCTATTTCGGCAGGCCGGTGGAGCCGGCGGGCGTGCTGTACATGCCGGCGCGGGACATCATCCTGCGGGCGGATCGGGCCGTGCCGCCGGACAAGCTGGAGGATATGCTGCGGCGGGAGCTGCGGCGCACCGGTATGCTGCTGGGCGAGCCGGAGGTGCTGACGGCCATGGAGCACAGCGCGCTGGACGCGCCGTGCTATCTGCCGGTGGGCACAACGAAGGACGGCGCGGTGCAGGGGCTGCTGTCCAGCGTGGTGGTGAACGCGGCCCAGATGGGCAAGATGGCGCGGTACATCGACAGCCTGCTGCACCGGGTGGCCCGGGAGATCGGGGACGGCAACATCGACGCCGACCCCTGCACCCGCGGGCCGCAGGACAGCGCCTGCGCATGGTGCGCGTTTCAGGCGGCGTGCTGGTTCGACGAGAGCCGGGACAAGCCGCATTATCTGAGAAAGACCACGCCGGAGGAGTTTTGGCAGGTGGTGGACAGGGAGGTGGAGCAGCATGGCTGAACTGAAGCTGACAGAGCAGCAGCACGCGGCGGTCTTTGACCGGGGCGGCAGTCTGCTGGTATCCGCCGCCGCCGGCTCCGGCAAGACCAAGGTGCTGGTGGAGCGGGTGTTCTCCTATCTGACGCAGGAGCGGTGCGACGTGGACGACTTCCTCATCATCACCTATACGCGGGCGGCGGCGGCGGAGCTGCGGGCCCGTCTGGCCGCCGAGCTGGCGGCGCGGGTGGCGGCATCGCCGGAGGACCGGCACCTGCGGCGGCAGATGTTCCGGGTGTATCAGGCGGACATCAAAACGGTGGACGCCTTCTGCGCGGCGCTGCTGCGGGAGCACATCCATCTGCTGGAGCCGGTGGACGGGCGCAGCCTGACCCCGGACTTCCGGGTGCTGGACGAGGCGGAGGCCAGGCTCCTGAAGGACCGGGCACTGGAGCGGACGCTGGAGGCGTTTTATCAGGACATCGAGGGTGGTGACAGGGAGTTCGAGCTGCTGGCGGGGACGCTGGGTGCGGGCCGGGACGACCGGGCTTTGGCGGAGCTGGTGCTGGAGCTGCACGAGAAGATCCAGAGCCACCCGTATCCGGCGCAGTGGCTGCATCAGGCGGCGGAGGGCTGGCGGCAGTTGCCGGATCGTCTGGCTGACAGTGTATATGGCCGGACAGTGATGGAGGATACCGTCCGAAAGGCACTTTTCTGGGCAAAGCAGCTGGAACGGGCTGTGGAGGCCATGGGAGACTGTGAGACGGTGTACAACGCCTATGCCGGGCGGTTTCTGGAAGCGGCGGCGCAGCTGCGGCAGTATGAGCAGGCGGCCGGGGAGGGCTGGGAGGCCATGGGCCGCGTACAGCCGGTGCTGGGGAAGCTGGGCGCGGTGCGGGGCGAGGAGTACGCCGAGGCCAAGGCGGCGGCGCAGGCGGTGGCGAAGAAGTGCAGGGCGGAGATGAAGAAGCTGTCGGCCCCGTATCAGGTGCCGGAGACAGACCATCTGGACGACCTGCGAGCCACGGCACCGGCCATGCTGGCGCTGCTGCGGCTGACGGAGCGATTCTCCCAGCGGTATCAGGCGGAGAAGGTGCGGCGCAACGCCATGGATTTTTCCGATCAGGAGCACTACGCCGTGACGCTGCTGTGTCAGGCGGACGGAAGCCCCACGGAGCTGGCGCGGCAGGTGTCCCAGCGGTATCAGGAGATCATGGTGGACGAGTATCAGGACACCAACGAGGTGCAGGACTGTATCTTCCAAGCCATTTCCAAGGAGGGACGAAACCTGTTTACCGTGGGGGACGTGAAGCAGAGCATCTACCGGTTCCGGCTGGCAGACCCCACCATATTCTTAGGGAAGTACCGGCACTTTGCCGATGCGGCGAAGGCGGCGGAGGGCCAGCCCCGGCGCATGGTGCTCAGCCGCAACTTCCGGTCGCGGCGGGAGGTGCTGGACGCCGCCAACACCGTGTTCGCGGACATCATGTCCCAGGAAATGGGCGAGATGGACTACACGGCGGAGGAGCGGCTGTACTTCGGCGCGGACTACTATGCCGAGGCGGCGGGCCGGGAGACGGAGATGCACGTCATCAGCGTGGAGGACACGCCGGAGCAGCGGTTTGACCGGACGGAGACGGAGGCCCGCTTCGCGGCCCGGCGCATCCGGCAGCTGCTGGATGAGGGCTTCCCCGTGCAGGGGGAGGGCGGCGTCATGCGGCCCGTGCGGCCGGAGGACATCGTGATCCTCATGCGCTCGCCCCGGTCGCGGATGCGAGCCTTTACCGCCGCGCTGGCACGGGAGGGCATCCCCTGCGGCGGCGGGGAGAGCGACGACTTCTTCGGCGCGATAGAGATCGCCGTCACGGTGTCGCTGCTGGAGATCGTGGACAACCCGCGGCAGGACGTGCCCCTTATCGCGGTGCTGCGTTCGCCGCTGGTGGGGCTGTGCCCAGATGAGCTGGCGGCCATCCGGGCCTTACAGCCGGAGGGGGACTATTACGATGCACTGTGTCGGGACGAGGGACAGGCGGCGCGGGACTTTCTGGCGCTGCTGGACGAGCTGCGGCGTGCGGCACGGGAGATGGCGGCGGACGAGCTGCTATGGTATATCTACGACCGGTGCCATGTGATGGCCATTTTCGGGGCCATGGCCGACGGAACCCAGCGACAGGCGCGGCTGACGGCGCTGTACGACTACGCCCGTCAGATGGTGCAGGGCGGCAAGGCGGGGCTGTTCGACTTCATCACCCACCTGCGGCGGCTGCTGGAAAAGGGCGACGCGCCGGGCCTGTCCGCCGCGCAGGCGGCGGAGGGCGTGCAGATCATGAGCGTACACCGCTCCAAGGGGCTGGAGTTCCCAGTGGTGGTGCTGGCAGATCTGCAGAAGAAGTTCAACCAGCAGGATATGAACCGTCCGGTGCTGGTGCATCCCCAGCTGGGACTGGGTACGGAGCGGGTGGACATCGAAAAGCGCATCCGGTACGGCACCATCTCCAAAACGGCGCTGGCGCTGCGGCTGGAGCGGGAGGCCAAGGCCGAGGAGATGCGCATTTTATATGTGGCCATGACCCGCGCCAAGGAGAAGCTGATCCTGCTGGACTGCCGAAAGCACATGGAGAAGAAGCTGCGGGATCTCACGGCGCTGACCGGCTCGCCGGTGATGCCTGAGGCGGTGTCCGCCGCCGGTTCGCCGGGGGAGTGGCTGCTGCTGTCCCTGCTGCACACCGACGGCGCGGCGGCGCTCCACGCGATGGCGGGTATCCGTCCGGAGGTGCTGACGCCGCTGCCGGACAGCTGGACGATCCGGCTGTGGCGGGAGGGTGGTCAGGAGACGCAGGCGCAGCCGCTGCCGGCGGCGGAGGAGCGGGCGGTCAGGCCGTACACCCGGCCGGACGAGGCGGCGCTGGCGTTCGTGTACCCCCATCAGGCGGTGACGGCGGTGCCCACCAAGATCACAGCCACCCAGCTGAAGGGCCGGGAGCTGGATCAGGAGATCGCCGAGGGCACGGAGACGGTACGGAGGCCCGCCGCACCGGAGAAGCCCCTGTTCTTGCAGGAAAAGCGGGGGCTGTCCGCTGCGGAGCGGGGTACGGCCATCCATCTGGTGATGCAGTACCTGCCGCTGGACACCGCGCCCACGGCGGAGGCGGTGACGGCGCAGGTGCAGGCGCTGGCGCAGCGCCGTCTGCTGACGGCGGCACAGGCGGAGGCGGTGGATGTGAAGGCCATCGCGGCGTTCCTGCGCGCCCCGCTGGCGGCGCGCATCCGGGGCGCGGCGCGGGTGTGGCGGGAGTACCGCTTCGCCCTGCTGATGCCGGCGGAGCGCTATGCCGGGGACGCGGCGGGCGAGGAGATGCTTCTGCAGGGCGTGGCGGACTGTGTATTTGAGGAGGACGGCGCGCTGACGGTGGCAGACTTCAAGACCGACCGGGTGACGGCGCAGGAGGCCACGGCGCGGGCAGAGGCGTACCGGGGGCAGCTGCAGGCGTACAGCGATGCCCTGAGCCGCATCATGGAGAAGCCCGTGACCCGGCGGGTGCTGTACTTCTTCGCCTGCGGCGCGGAAATTTCTTTGTAAATGCTGCGAAAAATGCTTGCATTTGCGGGAAATATGTGCTATCATCACAGTTGCGTTTGTGGGTCGACCACGGCGACAAGTGAACCAGAAAGGGGTGAACATGAGCAATGAAGGAAGGAATCCATCCCAATTATCAGCAGACTACTATTAAATGCGCCTGCGGTAATGTGATTGAGACAGGTTCTACGAAGAAGGATATTCGCGTGGAAGTCTGCTCTAAGTGTCACCCCTTCTTCACCGGCAAGCAGAAGCTGGTGGATACCGGCGGACGTGTTGCTAAGTTCAACAAGCGTTTCGGTCTGGACAAGTAAAAGAGACATGTCACATCACAAGACCCGTACCGTTTGGTGCGGGTCTTGTTTGTTTACAAACGGCGGAAGATACGCTATACTATGTACAAATGCAGACAGGGGAGTGCCTATGGAACGAAAGACCATCGAGGAAAATAAGGAGAACAAGCGGGATTACGCGGTGCTGGTGGGTCTGCGCTCCCCGGTGCTGGGCGCGGACAGCGCCGACGAGGAGAGCCTGGCGGAGCTGGGCGCGCTGGTGGAGACGGCCGGCGGCGAGCCGGTGGGGACGATCCTTCAAAGCCGGGAGAAGCCCGACCCCCACAGCTTTATCGGCGAGGGCAAGGTGGAGGAGGTCAGGCGCATGGCGGACAACAGCGACGCCACCATGGTCATCTTCGACAACGACCTGTCGCCCTCCCAAATACGTGTACTGACGGAGCTTTGCGGCGTGCAGGTGCTGGACCGCAGCGGCCTCATTCTGGACATCTTCGCCCAGCGGGCCAAGACGAAGGAGGGCTGCTTGCAGGTGGAGCTGGCGCAGTACCAGTATCTGCTGCCGCGGCTCATCGGCATGTGGTCGCATCTGGAGCGGCAGGGCGGTACCGGCGGCTCGCCCATCGGCACCAAGGGCCCCGGTGAGACGCAGCTGGAGACGGACCGGAGGCACATCCGCCGGAAGATCGACAAGCTGAAGGAGGAGCTGGAGGAGGTGCGACGGGTGCGCAGCACCCAGCGGCAGCGGCGAATGAAAAATGAGATCCCGGTGGTGGCCATCGTGGGCTACACCAACGCGGGCAAGTCCACGCTGCTCAACGCTATCACCGGCGCGGGTATCCCCGCCAATGACCGGCTGTTCGATACGCTGGATACCACCACCCGGCTGCTGACGGTCAGCGATACGCTGGAGGTGGTGATTTCCGACACAGTGGGCTTTATCCGCAAGCTGCCCCATCAGCTGGTGGAGGCCTTCAAGGCCACGCTGGAGGAGCTGGAGTACGCCGACCTGCTGCTGCACGTCATCGACGTGTCCAACCCGGAGTGGCGGGAGCAGGCCCGCATTGTGGACGAGCTGATCCGGGAGCTGGGGGCGGAGAGCATCCCTTGCATCCGGGTATATAACAAGTGCGACGTGGCCTTTACCGCCCAGCAGGAGCGGGAGGCGGACGCGGTGTATATCTCCGCCAAAACCGGTGAGGGTATCCCCGCACTGCTGGAGGCCGTGGATAAGAAGCTGGATAAGGGTACCAAGCGGGTGGTCATCCATCTGCCCTACGACAGGACGGGGCTGCTGGACGGGCTGTACCGCGAGGCCAAGGTGGAGAACGTGGCCTATGGCGAGACGGTGGATGTGACGGCGGTGTGTACGCCCCGGGTCATGGGACAGCTCAAGGAGTATATCGAGGGCTGGGTGGAGCCCAAGGAGGACTGGGAATGACGCGGACGACGGAGCGGCTGGTGCTGCGGCCCTGGCGGGAGGCGGACGCGGAGAGCCTGTACCGCTATGCCTGCGACGGGGAGGTGGGCCCCGCGGCAGGGTGGAAGCCCCACGAGTCCGTGGAGGAGAGCCGCCAGATCATCCGGACGGTGCTGTCCCAGCCGGATACGCTGGCGGTGCTGCTGCGGGAGCGGCCAGAGGAGGCCATTGGTTCCGTGGGCGTATTTCCCACCGATGCGCCGGATGGGGAGGGTGAGCCGGAGATCGGCTACTGGATCGGACGGCCCTTCTGGGGGCAGGGGCTCATCCCCGAGGCGGTGCGGGAGCTGCTGCGCTTGTGCTTTACGGAGCGGGGCGCGGCGCGTGTCTGGTGCGGACATTCCCCGGGGAACGACAAGTCCCGCCGCGTCATCGAGAAGTGCGGGTTCACCCATGTTTGCGACGGGCCCCCTGTGCTGTGGCCTGACGGGCAGGAGCGGGCCGCCTGTTACTACGCTGTGAGCAGAGAGGACTGGGAGAAGGAGGTGCGGCATGGGTGAGCTTCGCGTACCGTTTCAGGCGGCGGACAGCGAGTTCGCGGAGAAGCGCTCCCGGTTTATCAGTCATCTGCTGCCGGTGGAGTCGGAGGAGGACGCCCGGGCTTTCATCGCGCAGATGAAAAAGCAGTATTACGACGCACGGCACAACTGCTGGTGCTATCTCATCGGGGAGAACACCGTGCGGTACAGCGACGACGGCGAGCCGCAGGGCACAGCGGGGCAGCCCATGCTCAACGTGTTCCGGCGGGAGGGCGTGACCAACGTGGTATGCGTGGTGACGCGGTACTTCGGCGGCATCCTGCTGGGGGCCGGCGGGCTGACGCGGGCCTATTCCAAGGGGGCGCGGGACGCTTTGTGCGCCGCTGGATACGCGGTGATGGGGAAATGGGCGGTGGTGGACATCCCGTGCTCCTATGCCATGCTGGAGCGGGTGAAGCTGGAGGTGACGGCGCAGGGCGGCACGGTGGACGGCACCGAGTACGGCGCCGACATCCGGCTGACGGCGTCGCTGCCGGCGGAGAGGGCGGACGCCCTGCAGGCGCGGCTCACCGAGCTGTCGGCGGGCGGCATACGGCTTGCGGTGCGGTCGGCGGAGTACCGGCCCGGGCCGCGGCAGGAGCTTTGAGCATTTCATACAGAGTGTATGGGGAAAATTTGTGAAACTTAACAGGTTATTCACAGTTTTCCTCTTGTGCCGCATGGAAAAATCTGCTATACTATCTACATAAGATACCAGTGCGTATCTGCCCGAAAATGGACAGATACGCCATTTTTTTCGGGAAAGGATTGGTAATTTGACGAGAAGAACGGTACAAGAAGAACAGGCACGTTTGCGGAAAAAACGGCAGAAGGCACAGGGCTTTTTCTCCATCTTCAAAAAGCCCATGCACGAGTCGCTGACCTCGGTGCTGCCCATTATGCTGATCGTGCTGGCGCTGGGCTTTACCATCGCACCGGTACCCAATAACGCCATGATGGCGTTTCTGTTGGGCGGTGTGCTGCTCATCGGCGGCATGGGGCTTTTCACACTGGGGTCGGAGATGTCCATGATCCCGCTGGGACAGGCGGTGGGCAGCGAGATCACCCGCTCCAAGAAGGTATGGGTCATCGTGGGCATCAGCTTCCTCATCGGCATTATCATCACTGTGGCGGAGCCGGATCTGCAGGTGCTGGCCAATCAGGTGCCCGCCATTGAGAACAACGTCATTATCTGGTCGGTGGCTGTGGGCGTCGGCGTGTTTCTGGTCATCGCCCTGCTGCGTATCCTGCTGGGTATCCAGCTGCGGTGGCTGCTGATCGGGTTCTACATACTGGTGTTCGGCCTTGCCATGTTCGTGTCGCCGGACTTCTGGGCGGTGGCCTTCGACTCCGGCGGCGTCACCACAGGGCCCATGACCGTGCCGTTCATTATGGCGCTGGGCGTGGGCGTCAGCGCCGTCCGCAGCGACAAGCAGGCGGGGGGCGACAGCTTTGGCCTGGTGGCGCTGTGCTCCATCGGCCCCATCATCACCGTGCTGCTGTTGGGACTTCTGTACAAGCCGGACGGCAGCGCCTATACCAATACGGTGATGCCCGACGCCAAGGACACGGTGGAGATGTTCCGCGCCTATGTGGACGCGCTGCCGGAGTACTTCGCGGAGACGGCCAAGGCGCTGGCCCCCATCGCGGTGTTTCTGGTGCTGTTCCAGCTGGTGACGAAGCGGCTGAAGCGGCGGGCGCTGCTGAGCATGGCGGTGGGTCTTGCCTATGTGTATGTGGGCCTTGCGCTGTTCCTCACCGGCGTCAACGTGGGCTTTATGCCCGTGGGCAGCTTTCTGGGCGGCAGCATCGCCGGGCATACCTATAACTGGATCCTCATTCCCATCGCCATGGTCATCGGCTACTTCATCGTGCAGGCGGAGCCGGCGGTGCATGTGCTGAACAGGCAGGTGGAGGAGATCACGGCTGGCGCGATCCCGGCCCACGCCATGAACATCGCCCTTTCCGTGGGCGTGGCGGTGTCGCTGGGACTGGCTATGATTCGGGTGCTCACCGGCGTGTCCATCATGTGGTTCCTCATTCCCGGCTATGCCATCAGTCTGGCGCTGAGCTTCGTGGTGCCGGATATCTTCACGTCGGTGGCCTTTGACTCCGGCGGCGTGGCCTCCGGCCCCATGACGGCCACGTTCCTGCTGCCCTTCGCGCTGGGCGCGTGCGAGGCGGTGGGCGGCAATCTGGTGACGGATGCCTTCGGCGTGGTGGCCATGGTGGCCATGACGCCGCTGGTGACCATCCAGCTGCTGGGCCTGAGCTATCAGCGGAAGCTGAAGCACGCCAAGGCGCCTGCGGCGGCTCCCGTGG